>Ga0228701_1000071_pt1 | contig 128909 bp, 116 predicted proteins | sample McNCre117_Aug_MG_2_FD_178017 | JGI IMG/M metagenome (GOLD analysis project Ga0228701, IMG submission 178017) | Freshwater microbial communities from McNutts Creek, Athens, Georgia, United States - 11-17_Aug_MG | ecosystem: Environmental > Aquatic > Freshwater > Creek | place: USA: Georgia...
GTTGGGCATCCGTGACAATCATTTCTTGAATTTCACAGACCAAACCCTGGTGGTGCAATAAGTATTGCCCCTTGCAAGAAACAAACCCGATGATTCCATTCGTCGAGCATTCTAATACCCGCAACAGAGTCATCGGATCAGCTAGGTAACTAGTTAGAATTTGATTAAAAATCGAAGGATCCGCTTGAGTATTTTCTAACTCATTTAACAGTAGAATTAGTGCTTCGGAATCCGTCGCATTCGCATCCCGGATTGATAGATCATTTGGCATATTACGAAATCATTATCGTGGTATAAAATGTGCTTAAAATAAGCAATAGGCCATTTTATTCCAACATTGTAGGCGCTAATTTAAGTAAAAATTCGCCATGAACACATTGATAGAAAAAATAGAAAATCTCTTTCTAAAAGCCGGTGATTCTGAATATGGAGGAGAAGCGGTTACCCAAGGTGAACATGCGCTTCAAGCCGCATTTTTAGCCAAATCCGAAGGCTATGACGCGCACCTCGTTGTTGCTTGTTTATTGCATGATGTAGGCCACATGCTTCATGCTTTACCCGATGATGCACCCGAGCAGGACATCGATGATTTACATGAGGAATTAGGCTTTCGATTCCTGGAAAAATATTTTATTGATGCGGTTGCTGAACCCGTGCGACTGCACGTGGACGCTAAACGTTATTTGTGTGCAAAAGAATCTGAATATTTAGGCCAATTGAGCGAACCTTCTCTGATCAGTTTAGCCTTACAGGGTGGCCCTATGTCGGCAATAGAATGCCAAGCATTTGAATCCAATCCGTTTTATCGGGTAGCGGTCCAGCTCCGACGAATTGATGACCTAGCTAAAATTCCTAATCTGGCGGTTGATCCTATCAGTGCATACCGGGAAATGTTGAAAATAAGCGCCAAATGATCGCCCACATTTCACGCGAGCATAAATCGTTTTCCTTCGCACATTGGACAAAGCATCCGCTGTGGTCGATGGTGGCAGCATTTGGTTGCTATTTCTGTGTCTATGGCTTTCGTAAGCCTTTTACAGCGGGGCAATATGTGGATCAATATTGGTTGGGAATCCACTGGAAATCCATCTTAATTTCCTCCCAAATTGCGGGATATATGCTCTCCAAATGGTGTGGCATCTTCTTTGTATCTTCCATTACTTGGGAAAAACGAGCACGGGCCATTCTCATAAGTATTTTGTTTGCCGAATTGGCATTACTCGGTTTTGGAATTATACCAAAACCCTGGAATTTGGTATTCCTTGTCATGAATGGACTTCCATTAGGAATGATTTTCGGCTATATTCAAGGCTTCTTGGAGGGAAAGAAGAATACGGAACTTTATATTGCTGCGCTCGGATCCAGTTTCATTCTGGCAGATGGAGTGTCCAAATCTGTGGGTATAAACATCTTAAATTGGGGCGTTTCTGAGACATGGATGCCCTTTTTTGCTGGCCTATTATATGCCATACCTTTATTGTTTTTTGTATGGATGTTGACGCGCATTCCCAAACCAAGTGAACAAGAAGTAGCGGATCGAGCAGAAAGGACACCGATGAATCAAGCCGATCGAATTCATTTGGTGAAACAACTCTGGCCGGGAATATTTACAATTAGCATCCTGTATTTATTCGCATCATTATTACGCGGTATGCGATCTGATTTTGCCCCCGAAATCTGGAAATATCTGGGCTTTAAAAGCTTGCCTGAAACGTATTCTCAGACAGAAATTTGGGTAACGATAGGAATTCTTGCCATCAATGGCAGTTTGGTGCTGATACGAAGCAATTACAGGGCTTTTTTTACGAGTATATTGGCGATTGCAACAGGATTTCTGCTTTTAATCATAGCAGGTTTTTGGGGCATCGAATCGATGGGACCCTTTTGGCTAATTGTTCTAACAGGTTTTGGTATTTACCTACCTTATTTAACCATTACGACATCCGTTTTTGAGCGGATGATTGCGATTACGCGACATAAGGCCAACATCGGTTTTTTAATGTATATCGTAGACTCTGTGGGCTATTTAGGATACAACGTATTACTCCTTTCCATTGGATTTATTTTCCCAAACCTCGATATACCAGAATTATTTTTTGCTTGGGTAAAGCTGCTAGGAATCGCAGGAATGGCACTTTGCTTGATTTCAAGTGCCTATTTTATCAGAAAACTAAAGCAATAAGGACTTTGGTTTGACGCTGGCAGGGTCATACCTGCCAGCCTAGATCTTATTAATTATTTTTTCGCCGATTGAAAATTCAATCCCATAAGTACTGAAACCTTATGGATCAATTCGCGCTGATAAACTTGCTCTTGCGTTTGAACTTCGCCTAAAGCTGGCACCTTCGCCCCAATCATCGCATACCAAATCTCATGGCAATCATTTACCTTATCACCATGCGATGTCCATTGTGCCTTAATCTTATCCCCACGCCCATGATCAGTCGTAATTAAAAGCGTCGTTTTACCTTTATACAAAGGATCAGACTCTACGAAATTCCAAATTTCAGATAGCCAAGCATCGAATTGATGAGAAGCATTCAAATAGTGACCATAATGTCCTTCGTGCGCAAATTCATCCGTCTCACCATAAGAAATGAACAACGCTTTGGGTTTCTTATTTTTCAAATAATCCATCGCTTGAAAATGCATAAATCCATCCAATACCTCCGCATCCCCAAAGGCACGAAAAGAATCTTTTGTCATGCGCGATAACAAGTCACTATCTTGCGTTTTCAAATAACTTTGATACGAATCAAATGCATTCACCACAGGGAAACCTGCACGCTTTTCATTCAAAATACGATCAAATGCATCCCATGCACCGAAAGCCGCTACAGAACCTTTATAGGCCGACATTCCATTTAAATATTCGAAAAAATTCGTGTTGGGATTCGCCTTATAATCATTTGAATTAACAGCCGTGTCAACTTGACCCGTCAACAACTCGCTATACCCAGGATAGGAAAACCAATACGGGTTTGCCACATTGACCAATGAACCCAATGAACGATTCCCGTGTAATTGACCCTTTTTAGCGACTGTATTCCAAAAAAATGGCATCAATTTCGCTCTACGCTCTGCAAGCTCAGGTGCCCAATAATTCTTGATGATGTTGGCACTATCACCATGGTGAAAACGTTTGACTTTTACGATAGATGTATCTACTCCACCAAAAACTTCTTGCCAACGAAAGCCGTCCGTCATGATAACAATAACACGGTGATCATCTGATTTTTGAGCTTGAATGGCAGAAAAACTACACAAACAAATAATAGATAAAAGCAATTTCTTTAGCATGTGATATATTTTAATGTAAAACCCAAAGTTAAAATAATCATTTTATGCGTGGGTTAAGCCTAAATAAACATGATGTTAATTGTTTTTTGCTCCTTGATCTGCCCAAGCCTTGATAAGTGCGATTTCGCAGTCCATTAGTCGGCCGCCCTTAGGCATATAAGCCTTACCTGTTGACGAAATCATGATGGAATTATACAGCTCCCCAGACCGACCAGATAAGGCGATTTGGTCATAATTTTCAATGACTATCCCTCCATAATGATTGACAGCATCGTGACAAGACAAACAGTTATTCTTTATAATAGGAAATACATCCTTCTGATAACTGATTGTCGCCGGTGGCGTCGCTGTACAGCCTGGAACGGATGCCGCATCTTGCTTGATACATGAGCAAGCAATCCAAACAAGAAATGCCGGCAGGAATCCTACCGACATTTTCCTAATTACACCAATATAAATTCTTGACTCACACATTATTTTCCTTGGTGATAAACCCAGCGGTTTGTGTGAATATTATAACTTAACGTTGAATCTGGCCACTCGACATAATCGCGCATGACCATATACTCGTTTATATTCCCTTTTTTAACTAACTCACGGAACAAAAATGCGCCGCGCTCTAGTACTAATTCCTCCGACAAATGCGGCGTATTAATAATCTCTTTAAAGTTCTTAGGCATCAGACTAGCACTGTCTAACGTAAAACTTCCTACCACTCCTCTTCGGTACATTTTCAAATTTCCGACAGGGCGCACCAAAAAATAATAATAGATTCCTGAAGGATCCTTTGTCAAATTGACCAAGGAATATTTGGGTAATTGCTTCGCATAATATGAGCGAAATTCCGGCTTAAATCGCGTGGAATCACTCGCATACGTTGCATTTTCAGCGACATAGGTAATCATATTCGTAACTAATGAATCCTGCTGTCCTTGATTAAAATAATATGCGGGTTTATTGGTCTCCGACTTGCAAGCAACAAAGCCCAAAAAGGTTAAAATAAATAGGTAATGTTTCATGTTTTATATTGGTTATAAAAAAGGGGCCAACACACAATGTGCGGCCCCTTTTACTCATTTAAATTACTTTACGTAAACAATTGATTGTGGAGCAAATTCAGACCAACCCGTTGTCCAGTCAGTTGATTTAAATGCACCTACATAATCCGTAGCTTCAAAGAATGAAGGCAAATCAGATTTCAATTTTGGACCGATCAAAGACTCTGTAGTACCAGTTGTCAACACGAATGTTGGACGACCTGCAGACCATAAAGTAGATGACAATCCCATGTTCGCGTTAGAACCTAAGATCTTGTTTCCAGTCAATGACTTGAACCAATCTTCTGGAGATTTGTCTCCAATTAAAATAGCTGCACCATTTGTACCTGAAGCCATGTTCTCGAAACCTGGAACCGCAACACCCATTGGCTTCACGTTAACAGACCATCCTAAACCGAAACCACCTGGTCCCCATCCTTCAACACCAGCAAGAACAACGTTTTGCAAATCGATATCACCATTTGCAGCGTTAACTTTCGCTGAACCTTTTTGGCTATCAATGTAAACACCGTATGGATATCCCGTGATAACTGTATTGTATAATTTTTGCTTGTTGTTACGACGTAACTGAGCTCCGTTTTGGAACAATGGGTCAATCGCAATGTTTGTAGCACCTTTCGCTCCGATGATCGACATGTTAGCAAAAATCGCAGATGTATATGGTGTGTTAGCTGAACCATTCGCATCGTTATCACACTCAAAACCATTTGAACCTGATTGATCCGCAATCGCAGCGCCACGAATACCTACACCAAATTGTACATATCCTGAGAAACCGTTATCTGTATCGAAATCATCATCTAATCCTTTGTAAGCAATTAAGTGCTTCGCGTTTACTGTGCCACCAAACCACTCATAAGAATCATCCAAACCAAATGAAGCTTGAACATAATCAATTGTAGTTCCTGAACCCACAGAACCTAAAGTCAATGAGTTAACCTCTTGGTTCGGGTTGATAGGAATACCAGCAAACTCTAAACGTACATACTTCAATGAACCTGAATTATCAGCTGCATCAGTACCCCCGTGGAATGCACCGTAACCACCTTCTAATTGACGGTTAGTTGCATCATTTGGCAAGTTATTAGGAGCTTGTCCACAAATAACTAAACCACCCCAGTCACCTGCCTCACGCTCACCTGGAGCACGCTCAGATGTAAATACGATAGGAGCTGCTGCTGTTCCATTTGCAATGATTTGAGAACCACGTTGAACGATCAAAGCACCCTTAGATGCACGATCTCCAATGATCACAGTCCCTGGTTGGATAGTCAATACACCTTTCTTGGTGATTGTTCCAAAAACATCTTCTTGACCTACACGTACAAAGCCTACCAATTTGTAGATTTTGTCAGCTGTCCAAGTTACGTTTCCTTCCAAATTACCTTTAACCTCAACAATTGCTTTAGGAGGTACTGCAGTAACATTTACAGAAACACCTGAGATTGTAGAAACTTGACCTTTTAAATCTGTTGCTTGAATAGAGAATGTAACAACTGTTCCAGCTGCACCTTCAACTACGTAATCTTTCGAATACTCAGCTATTTTTTCAGCTGCTGAATAAGTCTTAGAATCAAATGCAATACCATTTTTCAATACTGTGATTGATTTTAACCCAGCTGGAGCACTAATCGTTGCCTTTACTGTTACCGTTGCGCCTGTTACACCAGCCAACGTACCCGAAGATGTTACGGTAGGTACCGGAAACACTTCCTCATCCTTCTGACAAGAAGAGAAAACCAAAGATACCACTGTTAATACAGCGAGTAACTTGAATAATTTGTTTGTTACTTGTTTCATTGTTTTATTAATTGTTTGTGTTTAAGCTATTAAAATTAAAATCCGAATGGGCTATAAATAATCCCTAATGAGAATACGCGACCTGGGCTAAATGACTGAATGGTTTGATCGGTATTCGAATCAAAGCGACCATCTTGATTACCATCTTGTAATACAATGTTCTTGTTGTTCAAAATGTCAGAAACGCCACCTTTGATTTGAATTTTCTCAGATAATTTCTTCGAGAACGTCAAGTCAACAATGTTTCTAGGCATCTCATACCAATCTGGATAATTGTATCCATAGTTATTTCCTACTGCATAAATACGCTTACCGATGACATTATAAGACAAGTTCACTTGTAGACCTTTTTTCGTGTCATTGTAATTATAAGCCGCATTCAAGATGTAAGGACTTTGACCTTGTAAAGGGCGATTGTCCGACTGGTTAGCTCCTGAATTTGCACCTAAGGAAACCTTACTGATGATGTAAGCACCATTAAATACAACACTCGACTTTCCTAAGAAACTATTCGGATTTTCAGAATTCAAGTTCTTGCGAATTTCCGCTTCCAAACCAGCACTGTAAGCACTAGCCGCATTAGCAAAGTTCAACTCTGGATTCGATCCTGATGCAAAAACAACCTCGATCGGATTGGTGAATTGCTTGTAGAAAGCGGCAATACTGTATACCTCTGATGGTGTTGGATATTGCTCAAAACGGAAATCGAAGTTTTGAATCGACGCATTCTTCAATTGTGGATTTCCAGAGATGTTACGGTTATTCACAAAATCATAGAATGAAAAAGGTGCAACTTCTCTAAATTCTGGACGGTTGATCGTCTGACCATACGCTAGACGTAATAAGCTTTTTGAACTAAAGTTGTAAGTCAAATTAAACGAAGGCAACACATTCAATACCGTGTTATTGTAATTGATCGGTGTCTTACCCGTCATGTCAAAAGAGTTCAATTTTTGACTGTTATTCTCTGCACGAACACCTGCGATCAAATTAAACTTCGTGCCAATTGCATATCCTCCTTGGACGTAAGCTGCTATCAATTCATTCGTCGCAGTATATGAATCACTCGGATTTGTTTGCTCGTCAATTTTGACACCGTTCGTTGCATTGATATTTCCCTCAGAGAAAATTTGATCAATTGGCAATGAACCAATATTAAATAAAGAACTATTGGCTCGCACATAACCTAAGTTACGAGCATCAAATTGGCGTTTTTTTGATTCCGCAAATAAGCCTGATTTGAATTCCAGTTCTTTCCCTTCTGCTAGCGTAAACTTGTGTGATAAATTAACACCACCTGTATAAGAGCTTTCAGTAAGGATAATATTTGTCCGACCTAAATTAAATGTTTGTGCAGCTCCCGTAGGGACATATAATACTTTGTTTGATCCGTCAATGATGTAACGGAAACGCTTGTAATCCGGTTGGTCACGGTACGAAGAATTGTAACCCATTACCCAATCCAACTTCGTATTGCCATCATTAAAATCATGCTTGCCCGACAATTGGCCTGTATAAATACCGCGGTAAATCTGATCAAATGATTGAATATCCCAATTGGCACCATTGTCGATACCGATACGCTCCACAAATTGTGAATTGCTTAACTGATTAAACAAATTCTTGATTTCAATCGTATGGTGATCGTTCAAACGGAAAGCCCAGTTATGAAGTACCCCTACACGAATCGCTGAAGAAAATTGCTGATCATTAAAATTGAATATATAATCTGGCTTACCTGTCGACTGAATAGCAGAGTATCCAAAATCGTTACGCAACATATTGAATGTTGTCTTCGTGCTAGAATAGTTAAGTGCAGTAATATTACCCACACGTACATTCCCAAGGTTGAACTTCAAACCACTCGACAATGAAAAACGTATATCCGGATTTGCAGTAGACTTATCTGCAACCCAGTTGTTTTTTAAGGAACGACCTACTTGTGCAAGTGCTTCTCCAGAAGTTGGCAACTGAAACTTCGTTGCAGGAAAGCTTTTAGGTAAATCAAAATATCCACTATTAAAGCCTGTCCAGTAATTAGAACCATGTTGGGGTGAATTAAAAGCCTGCCCCGTTGTTCCATCACGGAATGAATTGCTATAATCAATGGTCAAAAAGTTATTTTCAGGAATTGACTTCGTGAAAATTTTCACCACACCACCGGCAAATTCACCAGGTAATTCTGCAGCTGGTGATTTGAAAACCAAAATACGGTCAATTTGACCTGCTGGAATAATATCAAATGAGAACGAACGCATGTCCGTTTCCATCGATGGCGCAAACGTGTTATTCAATTGAACCGTATTGTAACGCTCATTCAAACCACGAATGTTGATGAATCGATCTCCAAAAATCGTCACACCCGGCACACGCTTCACAACCTCAGCGGCTGTACGATCTAATGTTTTGGTGATTTGCGCAGCAGAAATACCACTAACAACTAATTGCGCAGCTTTAATTTCCGAAATAACCGATACTTCTGTATTAGTCAATTTCTGTGCCACCACTTTTACTTCAGCTAGGGTTGCAGACTCTTCCGCTAATGCCAAATTTAATTCTGTAACTTGATTAGCAGTAACCTTTACACCTTCGTAAATCTTAGACTCATAACCTACGAATGAAACTTTCAATGAATAAGATCCCACAGGAAGCTTACCAAAAGAGAAAAAACCATTGATATCTGTTGCAGCTCCTTTATTAATCCCTTGAACGAGAATGGTTGCTCCGATAATATCTTCTTTTGACTTTGAATCTTTAATCGTACCCCGGATAGTTCCTCCTTCTTGTGCAAATGCGGCTACTGATGATACGAGTAATAGAATAAATACGTAAATGGACTTCATGCGAATTTTAATACTGGTGAATTTTACGATGCAAAACTAGCCTGAAATACCAGCAGCCTTATTACGAGTCAATTAACGATGCTTTACCAAATCGTTAAAACAATAACACATTCCATAACAATTCCGTAATACAATGATTTACGCTGTACTTTTCCGACAATTTTCCAGCAATCCTACACTGTTTATTGTATTATTTTATGAATTATAATTTTTTTAAGAAGAACTTTCTTGAAAAAATGAAATTTTACACGGATTTAATTTGGAGCTAAATGAGAAAGCCTAGTTTTGGGTCAACAAACGGAAATAATTCCGCCTAAGTAGTTAAAAATCAAGCATTATGAAAAAGCTCATCATCAACGCAATGGCTCTTGCCTTCTTCGCAACGAGCATGTCCATGACTTCCAACGCAATGGCAACGGAAGTAAGCTTACCAGTTAGCATTAACCAAGTAGGAAAAATGAAATTCCTAGTAAGCGCAGAACCGAATTCGAAACTTGTTGTCATCATTTATGATGCAGACCAAAATATCATCCATCAAGAAGCTATCGCAAGCAAAAAGCTTTACAACTTCGCGAACCTTTTAGATGGAAAGTATAGAATGGAAATCTTGAATGCCAACAAGCAAATCATTCAATCCAAAACATTTAACATCCTAACGGAAGTAAAACGCGATTTAGTCGCTGTCCAATAGGTTCATCAACAAGTGAAAGATTAAGGGTAAAAGGGCGCGGATTTTCTGCGCCTTTTTTTATCAGTTTTCCCAAAAAATAGCCGGCAAAATTTCCTATTTTTGCTCCCCCTAATTGAATTTAAATTTTACCCTATGGATTACCTGGCTGGTCTCAATGAGCCCCAAAGAAAAGCAGTCGAACACATCGATGGTCCCCTAATGATCATTGCCGGTGCCGGCTCGGGAAAAACCCGCGTACTGACTTATCGAACTGCCCATTTAATCGACAAAGGCGTTGATCCATTTAGCATCTTGCTTTTGACCTTTACAAACAAAGCCGCTGGCGAAATGCGCCATCGAATCGAAACGGTCATCGGTACCCAAGCCAAAAACATCTGGATGGGAACTTTCCACTCCGTGTTTGCCAAAATCCTACGTTTTGAAGGGGAACGTTTGGGATATACATCCAATTTTTCCATCTACGATACAGACGATGCCAAATCACTCATTCGTACACTGATCAAAGAGCAAAACTTAGACGATAAAGTCTATAAAGTCAATCTCGTGTTGAACCGCATCTCCAATGCGAAAAACAGATTGATTGGCCCTGAACAATACCTAAATAGCCCTGTTTTAGAACAAGAAGATCGCTATGCCAAAATCCCCATGATGGGACAGCTGTACAAATTATATTGTACACGCTGCTTTCAGGCAAATGCCATGGATTTTGATGATCTACTTTTTCAAACCAATATCCTTTTCCGTGATCACTTAGACGTGTTGCATAAATACCAACACAAATTTAAGCATGTGATGGTGGATGAGTTTCAAGATACCAACGTATCACAATACCTCATCACGAAAAAACTGTCGGCCGTTCACCGCAACATCTGCGTAGTGGGTGACGATGCCCAAAGTATCTATGCCTTCCGTGGAGCCGACATTCAAAATATCTTGAACTTCGAGCGCGATTATTCGGATTTGACAACCATCAAACTCGAGGAGAATTACCGTTCCACGAAAGCGATTGTAGCCGTGGCCAATTCGGTTATTGCACGCAATAAAAACCAACTCAAAAAGGACGTCTTTACGTCCAACGAGGATGGGGATCAAATCGAAATCATCCGTGCGGGAAGTGATAATGAGGAAGGACGGATTATTGCATCAAGCATTTTCGAAACCTGCCAGAAAGAAGGTTTACATTTCTCCGACTTTGCTATTTTATATCGGACAAATGCCCAATCCCGTTCATTCGAGGAATCCTTACGAAGACTAAACATCAAGTATCGGATCATCGGAGGGCTATCTTTCTACCAACGTAAAGAAATCAAAGATGTCTTGGGCTATTTACGCTTTGTCGTAAACCAACAAGACGAAGAGGCATTCAAACGTATCATTAATCTACCGAAGCGTGGAATCGGTGACACGACCATTGCCAAAATCTCCTTGACAGCGGCAGAACAAAATTCGACGGTTTGGGATATCGTTGCGAATATCAATCAATTTCAAGGGGTACGTGGAACAGCACCGATTGAACAATTTGCCGACTTGATCAAGTCTTACAAATTGATGGTCGAGGTAGAACAAAAGGACGCCTACGAGGTCGCAAGTCACGTAGCCAAAACCTCAGGTCTCGTACGGGAACTCTACGAAGACAAAACAGTCGAAGGCTTGGCACGCTATCAAAACGTGCAAGAATTACTGAATGCGATCAAGCAATTCGTGGATTCAGAAGAGAATGAAGATAAATCCTTAGCGACCTTCTTGCAATCCGTTTCCTTATTAACGAATGCGGACACAACCGAAGATCCAAACGACAAGGATAAAGTTACCTTGATGACGGTCCACTCGGCCAAAGGCTTAGAGTTTAAACACGTGTTCCTCGTAGGACTTGAGGAAGATTTATTCCCAAGTCAAATGATGTTGCAAAGTCAAGCGGACTTGGAGGAAGAGCGTCGTTTGTTCTATGTAGCGATTACCCGTGCAGAGAAAAAATTGATGATTTCTTATGCGGAATCCCGCTACCAATTCGGCCGCTTAAAAAGTTGCGAACCGAGTCGCTTTATCGACGAATTAGATAGCACCTACCTGAAAATGGCCAAAACGCCAGGGAAAAAGGATACATCTAATTTCCGTCCCGTTCAAAAAACGGGATTTGTTGAGAAATCTACGAGTGCGAGTGCCGCTCAATTGATTCAAAAGCCGAAGCAAAATACCAATTACCAACACGTTCCCTCGGCAAATTTTGTACAGTCGGACCCCATGAGTTTAGCCGCAGGCCAGCGCGTGGAGCATCAAAAATTTGGCTTTGGGACGATTCAGAAATTAGAGGTGAATGGAGCAGAACGCAAGGCACAAATCTTATTTGAGCAAGGTGTGGGTGAAAAGACTTTGCTATTGAGTTTCGCGAAATTGATGATTATCGCTTAGCCGTAAAATATAAATGGGCAGGGCTGGAAAGGCTGGCAATTTCCGAAATGGTTGCATAGCCTTGATTTTTCCCATCAAAAGCTAGAGCCTCCCCTTGCGGTTCGAGGATACTTGGAACGATGCGTGGTTTTCTGCGAAGGGCGTCAGCAATGCTTTCGTGTTTTTGCTTTTTCCAATAGTAAATTTCCAAATAGTTACGAACGATGATTTCTTCATTCGAAGAAGCTACATTCCCGTCGGTAATAAAATACAATTGTTTCAATAGACTTACATTTGACGTAGGAACAGAAAAATTCAATTCATACATAAATTGAGCTTTCTGCACACCTTTAGATGCAAATGCTACTGCTGGCAAACGATAAAGCCGCTTTCGGTCTTCGCGCTTCGAGATAAAATAAAGATCCCCGCTAATCTGATCGATGAGCATGCATTCCATATCACGAGAACCGTCGGGCAACGTGAATTCCAACGATTGCGTATGTTTGATGACACGGCGCAAGGGATCGGTTAGCTTCAGCGAAGGCTCTAGGAAACGGTGCACTTGGTAAGTAGGATTTTGCGCTATATTATCGCCAATGTCAGCGACATATAAATAGGTTTGTCCAGTTCGATTTTGCCAGCGCCCCATCGCTTCCCAATCGCGATTATGTAATCCAAGTAAGCTATATTCCGCTTTACCTTGGCCAGTCTCGCTCACTAAAAACATCCGATTCAAATCCTTCGAATCATTGATTACCCAAAAATTTCCAGGATTTCGAAGCGAAGCGACCATGCCGGAAGCTTCATCAATTTCTATGTTGGCGAGTATACCTACATCCTTCGTGTTTGAAAAACGCGTTTTGGTTTGTTCTGAATCTCCGATATAAAAAGACTGGCATGCCCAAACGAGCAAACCCATCATGAATACCTGAATACGACTCCGATTTCTCACTTTTTCTTGTAATAATATAAGTGAGTTGGCGTCAAATCAGGGGATTCAGAAATTGTATAATAACCGGTACCATTGAGTGAAAAGGCAACTCCCTCTCCTTGCGGCTCCATTTGATATGGCACAGCTTTGGCAGGACGAAGCAAAGCTTCTGGGATACTTTCACCCGTTTTGCGTTTCCAATAATAGATTCCAATGTAATTACGAATCAAAATTTCGGTATTATCGGGTGAGACACTTCCTCCTGTTAAATAATAAGCTTGTTGGATTTTTAAATCGCTAGAAAATGGAGTCGAGAAGGTTAAATCTTGAATGTATTCAGCAGTTACTGTCGTACCATTCAAAACTTTAGCAGCAGGGATTTTATATAAACGCTTACTGTTTTCACGCTTACTGATGACAAAAATATCTTTCGATTTTTGGTCAATCAACAAGGTCTCCATGTCATGAAATCCATCTGGCAAATGAAATGTCAATTTATTTATGTCCGTCAAAACGGTGTAGGGATTCGTTGTTATGGCTAAATCCTTAAACCAATAAATGGCATAATTAGGATTGTCTTGAAAATTATCCCCGAAATCAGCAACATAAACCGTAGCGGATCCGTCTGATTCATTTACCACAGCCAAATCTTCCCAATCGCGTTGCACGGCGCCACTCAGTTTATATTCTTTTTTCCCTTTTCCTAAGGAATCAATCAAGTATAACATGGGCCCTTGTACATCCGAATCGTTCGTAACCCAAAAATAGCCCGGGTTTTTTCTGCTTGCAGCGATTCCAGAAGCTTCCATGATACTTGGATTATCAAGTGTGCCACGATCAACGGCATTTTCAAAGGATGACTCGCCTTGTGTTGGATCCGTAGGCTCAGGCATCAGTTTAACACATGAGGATAAGCTAAAGCCTACAACTAAAAAGTATAGGTATATTCTATTTTTATGCATCTTGTTCTAAAACGGGAACTTCATTCTTTTTATTGCTCACTTTCACTTTTTTGACACGTCGAGCATCCACCGATTGAATCTTAAATTCAAAATCTTCCCAAACCATTTCTTCTCCGGAATTCGGAATACGGCCAAATAATTCGATCATTAGGCCTCCCAGCGTTTCACTCTCGCCTTTGGCCTTTTCAAAATAAACAACATCCAAATCAAATACCCGACAAAAATCATTCAAGGATGTCTTTGCCTCAAATAAATAATTTTGTTCGTCAAGGCGCTTGTAATCCGCGGTTTCATCATCAAACTCATCGTTGATTTCTCCCACAATTTCCTCAATAATATCTTCCATCGTCACAAGGCCCTCTGTTTCCCCATATTCATTGACCACAACCGCCATGTGAACACGTTTTTCCTGAAAATCGTAGAGTAAATCGTCAATTTTCTTGTTTTCCGGAACGAAAAAAGGCTGATGCAACAAGGAAATCCAATCGAACTTCTCGTCTTCTTCTACATGGACCAATAAATCTTTGATGTACAAAATCCCTTCAATTTTATCGATAGTTTCTTTAAAAACAGGAACACGCGAATATCCGTTTTTATTGATCTTATCCATTAATTCATGGAAATCCATTTCCGTATCAAAAGCCACAATATCACGGCGAGCCTTCATGACTGATTTCACGGATGTATTCCCAAAATTCAAAATGCCACGCAAAATATCCTTTTCTTGTTCTGTGGTATTTTCGTCTGTTGTAATCTCCAAAGCATGGTTCAATTCATGCGCCGTCAAAGTATAGGATTTCTTTTCGATTCGTTTTTCGATCAAATTAGAAATGGCCAACAACGATTTGGAAAGTGGGGTGAAAACCAAGTTGAAAAACTGAATTAACGTTGCGGAGAACGTCGCAAAACGAATGTTGTTTTGTTGGGCCCAAACCTTCGGAATCAATTCTCCAAAAAACGTAATGATAAAAGTTACCCCAAACAATAAAAACAAGGTAACAACTAACGTGCCCACCGATTGTGGCCCTAAAATCATTTCCGTTAGATAATTGGATAAGGTAATAAATATGATGTTGACAAAATTAATCGAAATCAACAAAGTAGCTAAAAGCTGCTGAGGCTTATCTAAAAGAAGGCTCACAGCCTTTTCTGCAGGCTTATCGCTATCTCGTAGTGCCGCACGCTGCTCTGCATTCAAAGAAAAGAATGCAACTTCAGAACCTGCCAAAAGCGCGGAAAGAAATAGCAACGCAATCAAGATGAGCCCGATGAAAAACACCGAACTTAGAGGTAGATTGGGGTCAATGAAGCTTAGTAAATGAATGGGAAAGGGGTCAGCCTCCATAATTTAATGTGCACAGTACGCACAAATTTAAGAAAAAGGGAATAGAGTCATCCTATATTCCCTCTTCTTATTGAAAATTTAAAATGGTAAATCATCGCCATCCTCCTGCATCACCGCAGGAAATGGGTTCACATTTGCTGCTGGGGCACTTAAATTCACGGCTTCTGGTTTTGGACGTTCTGCAGAATCTGCTCCTTTTTCATTCCGTCCACCGATCAAATTCATATTGGTTGCCCGAATCCGATAGCCACGTACCGTAGCCCCCGTTTTATCTTGCCACTCTTCCGAACGAATTTTGCCTTCGATGTAAACTTGATTTCCTTTTCGTAAATATTGCTCGGCAATATTTGCCAAATTATCCCATAATTCCACACGATGCCATTCGGTTTGCTCGACCCGTTGGCCATCTTTGCCAGTATACGATTCGGAAGTCGCGATATTGATATTCGCAACTTTCACCCCATTGGGTAATGCACGCACTTCAGGATCTCCGCCTAAATTGCCTAATAAAATCACTTTGTTTACGCCTGCCATAATAGTATTGTTTAAAGGTTAGGTAATTGAACAGCCAAATGTACATGTTCTAGCCTTCCAATAATTCCTTCAATGCAATATTATCAGTAATCAGATTTAATAACAAGACTGGTTTGCCCAATTGCTCAAATTCAGATGACAAAATCCATTGATAATCTTGCGGGATTTTGAAGCTAATTTCCGCTGGTAATTGCATCAACCAAGCGGCTGAAATGATTTTCTGATGGCTTAATACATGAATAGCGGGGGCCTGCAATGCGACAGCATGTGCCATGAGCGGTGACAAAAATGGGTGCAAATTAATTACCTCTTCGATCGAAGAAGATTCAACACAAAAGAACTCCCACAAACCTTGCCAAATATCTTTTGCTTGACGCTGATGTACTAACACCTTGCCTTCTTGTTCGATGATAAAGTATTGAAATTGGCGAATGCGTTGGGGTTTCGCCTTTGATTTAACTGGTAGTTGGTTAATTCGATTCTCCCGATGAGCCACACAAGACGTGCGCAAGGGACAGTTTCCACAATCCGGCGCAGGACTGCATTGAAGAGAACCAAACTCCATAATCGCCTGATTAAAGCGCGCTGGGTCAGAGGAAGGAATTAATTCTTGCGCTAATGCTGTAAATTCCTTGCGGGCAGAAGAATGTAGAATATCCGTTTCTATTCCGAAATAGCGCGCCAGAATGCGATAGACATTCCCATCAACCACTGGACTTGCTTCTCCAAAAGCAAAAGAGGCAATGGCCGCAGCGGTATATGGACCTACACCAGGCAAATGAATTAATTCGGCATAAGTATCTGGGAATTTTCCACCTAGGTTATCAACCACATATTTGGCTGTTTTGTGCAAATTCCGGGCCCGACTATAATAACCCAAACCTTGCCACAAACGAAATAAGGTCGTTTCGTCAGCCGCGGCTAAATCGTAAACGGTCGGAAAAGCCTCAGTCAATTTATAAAAGTATGGCAAGCCTTGTGCGATACGCGTTTGTTGGAGGATAATCTCCGACATCCATATTACATAGGCGTCATTCGTTCTTCGCCATGGCAAATCACGCGCATGATCTGCATACCAGGTAATTAGGGTTTCGGCAAATGGGTGTCGTTGAGCTTTCTTCATGAAAGTATCAAAGATAAGGGGCCCACTAAAAGCAAAAAAATAAATATCACTTTTTCATTTGCCCCTTTTAAAGAAAAACCTTACTTTTGTGTCCCTTTTGAAAGCAAGGGGGAACGAAATAGAATCAACGAATAAATAAAGACTCATTACCGTGACTAAGGCAGATGTAATTGCTGAGATTTCCAGCAAAACAGGGATAGATAAAAAAGATGTATCTGAAACGTTAGAAAACTTCTTTGAAGTAGTAAAGGATAACTTAGCGAAACAAGAAAATATTTATGTTCGTGGATTCGGAAGTTTTATCAACAAGAAAAGAGCGAAGAAAATCGCGCGTAATATTTCGAAAAACACGTCAATTACGATTGATGAGCACTATGTGCCGAGCTTTAAGCCAGCAAAAGTGTTTATAGAACAAGTTAAAACAAGCACTGACCCTGCTAAAGCTTAATTCATTTGAAATAAGCTTATAGGTCAATAAAATGAATAAAACGCTTGCGATCATTTTATGTGTTGGCCTTGGCTTAGTAGCCCTCATTTTCCAATTACCTAAAGGAAATGTGAGTAATAAAACAGAAAACTCCGTGGCAGGAGGGGCAAACCGAGATGCAGCAGCCAAAGAAACTGCGCAACCGGAGTCTGAAAGCAGCCATGCCACTCCCTTAACACCGGAGCAGCAAAAACAAATTGCCGGTTTAAAAGTAAATCTGCAAAATGCCAAAACAGAAGCACAGCAAGTAGCCGCTTTGGAAAAACTAGCAACGGCTTTTATTGGCGCTGACAAATACGATAGTGCTGCATATTACGCAGCGGATTATGCGAATAAACATGAGTCATTGACCCATATTTTACGCGCAGGTCAATTGTTTTTTGAGGCACAAACCTACGCAATCAACGCTAAAAAGGGTCAAATCCTCGGCGAGAAAGCGCGTAATTACTTTGAAAAAGCGTTATCGCTCGATCCGAATAACCTAATGGTTAAAACGAATATGGCGATGACTTATGTAGATACACCTACACCGATGAAAGGCATTAGTCTTTTGAGGGAAGTGATTGAACAGGAGCCGACTTTCGTGCCGGCGATATTCAACCTAGGTATATTAGCCATTAAATCGAATCAGTTTGGCAAAGGCCAAGAACGATTCACCCAAATATTGAAGCTGGAACCGAACAACTACAAAGCCGCCTTAAACCTCGGATTTTGTTTGGCCCAGTTAGATAAAAAAGAAGAGGCTAAAAAGATTCTGAAGCGCGTTCTGAACGAAAGTAAAGATGCTGAAGAGAAAAAAGCCGCAAACGAATTGCTTGCAGAAATGCAGCATTAAATACTGTAGAGATGCGATTTACGTGTCTTCACAACAATAGAAAGCTGAAAGTCAGCTTGGTAAATTATTAATAAATAAACGCTCAAAGCTATGCCTTGCGGAAAGAAAAGAAAACGTCACAAGATTTCAACACACAAAAGAAAAAAACGTCTTCGTAAGAATCGTCATAAGAAGAAATAATATAAGGTTTACAGTTTCATTTTGGAATTGTTAGCAAAACCCAAGAACAGGCATTTTATCTAACAATAAATAGCCTGTTTTTGGCGTTTAATTTCCTGTATATTTTATATTCGGGTTTAGGCCCCAATAAAACATTCTTCTTGTCAACATTGTGAGTAATGAATTAATCATTAATTCTACACCCAAGGGTGATAGAATAGCCCTTTTGCAAGACAAAAGGATCGTAGAATACCACATTGAACAATCGGAACCACAATTCTCTGTAGGAGATATTTACTTAGGTACGATTAAAAAATTGGTTTCTGGATTAAACGCCGCATTTATTGATATTGGTTATGAAAAAGATGCATTCTTGCATTACCATGACCTTGGTCCTAATTTACATACACTTCAAAAATTCACCCGTGATGTCTTAACCAAAAAAGGAAAGACGATTAAACTGGAGAACTACAAACTGGAGTCGGAAATTGACAAATTAGGCAAAATCGATAAAGTACTGACTCGTGGACAATTAGCCTTAGTGCAAGTTGTCAAAGAGCCTATCTCAACGAAGGGTCCTCGCCTTTCTTGCGATATTTCCATTGCTGGACGCTTTTTAGTATTGGTTCCGTTCTCAAACGGAGTTAATATTTCAAAGAAAATTACGTCGAAAGCAGAACGCAATCGCCTTCAAAAATTGATGACGTCAATCAAACCAAAGAACTATGGGGTGATTGTACGTACCGTTGCTGAAGGAAAAGCCGTGGAAGAGATGGAGCGTGACTTGAAAGAGTCAATCGCGAAATGGGAAGAAGGCATCAAAAAATTAATTGATGCGAAACCCACTGAACGAATCATTGGTGAAATGAGTCGGGCGACATCCATGTTGCGTGATTTATTAAACAATGATTTCGACAATGTTATTGTTGATAGCCAAGACCTTTATAACGAAGCGAAAGACTATGTGCATAATGTCGCTCCAGAGAAAGAGAAAATCGTAAAACTACACACGGGCAAAACGAAGTTGTTCGAACAAGTAGGAATCGAAAAGCAATTAAAAATGCTTTTTGGCCGCTCGGTATCTTTACCCGGTGGTGGCTATTTGATCGTGGAGCATACAGAGGCTTTGCACGTGATTGATGTCAATTCAGGCAACAAATCGAATTCGGAGGAAGATCAAGAAGCAACAGCTTTGAGTGTCAACCGCGAAGCTGCGAAAGAAATTGCACGCCAATTACGTTTACGTGATATGGGCGGAATCATTGTGATCGACTTCATCGATATGAAGAAGGCGGAAAATCGCAAATTGATTCAAGATATCATGCGCGATGAGATGCGTGGCGACCGTTCAAAATACACCATTCTTCCATTGACCAAGTTTGGCTTGATGCAGATTACGCGCCAACGTGTACGTCCGGAGATGAACGTTTCTACGCACGAAACATGTCCAAGTTGTGGGGGTACAGGAACGATTACGGCGAGTATCGCGGTGTCAGAGATTGTGGCCCAGCATGTGGAGCATTTGGTGTTGAAGCAAAATGAAAAGAAATTGACATTATTGGTTCATCCATTCTTGCACGCATATTTCACGAAAGGATTCCCATCCATTCGAATGAATTGGTTTTTTAAATACAAAACCTGGATTTCCATCATGGAAGACTCCTCGTTTGGCATTACAGAATTTAAATTCTTAAACCAAAACGGAGATGCAATTGAAATCTCATCTTAGGATACTATTCTTATTTGTGTTAACACTACCATTGGCCTTTCAAGCGGAAGGCCAATGGTGGAAGTTGACCGAAGATGCTGAAAAAGAGCGCTCCAAAGGCATGCTCCTGCTCACCTCTGAAGTACAGATTGAAGCCACTACGGCCATCAATCAAATGTACAATTTCCACTTTCCCGAGGCGGAACGCGAATTCAATTACCTGAAAGTTAAATACCCGAACCATCCCCTGCCCGATTTTCTTTTGGGTCTGATGCAATGGTGGAAAATTGTCCCCAATACCGGCAATGAGGTATATGACGACCGCTTGATTGAATACATGGATAGTAGCATCGACAAAGCGGAGAAGATTTGGGATGAAACAGAAAACCCAGAAGCGGCATTTTTTATGGCGGCGGCTTATGGATTTAAAGGCCGATTGCATGCGGAAAGAAAAAATTGGACGCGAGCTACATTGGCCGCAAAAAACGCGTTAAAATACCTGGAATACTCCCGTAATTTCGCAGATTTCAGTCCCGAATTAATGTTCGGCGATGGCTTGTACAATTACTATTACCACTTCATCAAACAAAATTTTCCACTTCTTAGACCCGTACTTTGGTTGTTCCCCAAAGCAAACAAAATGCAAGGGGTGGCCCAACTCGAAAAAGTTAGCTATCAGGCATTTTATACACGTACGGAGGCCCGCTATTTTCTCTTACAGATTTATGCGATGGAAAACATGAGCGATAAATCCTATGACTTAGCGAAATATACGCACGAAAATTATCCCGATAATCCATTCTTCCACCGTTACCATGCCCGTGCGGCATTTATCGTGGGCCGGATGGATGAAGCCATGGAGCAATCCAAGGAGATATTGAATCGAATTGCCCAACATCAAGTGGGTTATGAGGCTGTATCGGGTCGGTATGCGAGTTATATTTTGGGCTATTACCAATTGTATGTCTATAAAAACAGACCCGAAGCCAAGCAATATTTCCAACAATGCATGGACTTCAGTAAGCAAACAGATTCCTTTGAATCAGGATATTATTGGGCCTCTGTTCTCGGTTTAGCTCGAATTGCATTTCAAGAAAACGACTATGATCAAACCGTTGATTATTGCAAAGAAGTCTTAGATAAGGCTGAAAAGAAATCAGCCCAACACATCGAAGCCAAAAAATTACTTACTGAAGCGAAGAAAGCTCGACGCAAAAGGAAATAAGAAGCTTCCGGGGAAATTCGTACCTTTGTTAATACATGGAAATGAACGCAGCATTAATTAAAAAATACTTTCCGGAAATTACGGAACAACAAGAAGCCCAATTCGATAAGCTTTTACCCTTGTACACGGAGTGGAACGAAAAAATCAATGTCGTATCTCGCAAGGATATCGAAAATTTGATGTTGCACCATGTATTGCATTCACTTGCAATTGCTAAATTCCTCCCTTTTCGCCCAGGCACAGAAGTACTTGACGTAGGAACTGGAGGTGGATTTCCGGGCATTCCCTTAGCTATCTTATTTCCAGAAGTACAGTTTTTATTAGTGGATAGCATAGGCAAAAAAATCAAAGTGGTAGAAGGCGTCGCAGAGGCATTGGGATTAAGCAATGTTCAGGCAAGACACATGCGCGCGGAAGACGTCGATCAGGATTTTGAATTTATAGTTAGTCGGGCCGTAACACGCCTCACCCCTTTCTATTATTGGGTCAAAAACAAAATCAGTCCGAATCATTTTCACACAAAACGAAACGGCTTATTGTTATTAAAAGGGGGTGAATTAACCGAAGAAATTGCAGAATTAGGCAAAAAAGTGAAAGTGACAGATCTGACTTCGTATTTCAAGGAAGACTTTTTTGAAACGAAAAAATTGGTTTACGTTCCGATGTAATCTACGAGTATATGCAGAAAATTTCCGTCGCCATGTGCACTTATAATGGTGCAGAATTCCTTTCTAAGCAATTGGAATCTATCAAGCAACAAAGCATGCCAATACATGAGCTTGTTGTTTGTGATGACGGTTCTTCGGATGAAACACTAGCGATTCTAGCGCGATTCAGTAAACAGGTTACCTTCTCGGTTCAAGTTCACAGCAATCCTCAAAACCTCGGGAGCAGCAAGAATTTCGAAAAATGTATGGCCTTATGCGAGGGCGATTTGATTTTCCTTTGTGATCAAGACGATGTTTGGATGCCTGAAAAAGTTGAAAAAATTGTAGCTTATCTAGCGGAGCACCCGGAGCATGAGGCTGTTTTTTCAAATGCGACCATGATTGATCAGGCAGGATTCCCTACAGGCAAGACATCGTTTGAACAAATTGAATTTACCCCTGAGGTGCAGAACAAATGGAATTCAGAAGGCGCTTTTGACATCTTATTAAGAGGCTATGTTGTTACTGGGGCCACATTAGCCATTAAAAAATCTGCGTTAAATTTAGTCTTACCCGTTCCCGAAATTATCCCTGATTTAATTCATGACGGCTGGATTGCATTGATTTTAAGTGCTCACAACAAGATTGGATTTATACGTGATACTTTAATTGAATATAGAGAGCACGCGACCCAACAAGTTGGCTTAAAAGGAAGCCAAAAACATATCACTTTAATAGATCGGTTTTTAAGGAAAAGGGATGCCAAAATCATTCGAATTAAAAATAAACAAAATGATATTCTGAAGCTGACGGAACATTTGTTACCCCTCTCCATCAATGAATTATATAAACAAAAATTAATCACTCGAAAAGAATTTTACACGATGCGTGCAACACTTCCATCGTGCAGAATCCTACGCATATATCCTGTGTTTAAATTTGCCATGAATGGTGAATACCAAGCACAAGAGGGGGGGAAATGGTGGCGACCCATGTTAGGCGATTTATTTGAATAGCTATGGAAAAAGTTGCAATCGTCATTCCGATATACAAATCAACATTAACACACAATGAAGAAAAATCATTGTTGCAATGCCAGCGAATTTTAGGAAAACATCCCATTATATTCGTAGCTCCCAATTCGCTCAACCTAAATTTCTTAGCTAAATGGGATATAGAATATTCTGCTATTCGATTTGAGGATCAATACTTCAAAAGCCCCAAAACATATAACAAACTCCTTACCAACCGAATATTTTATCAAGCATTCCTCAATTACGAATTTATTCTCATTTATCAGTTAGATGCCTATGTTTTTGAGGACAACTTATTGAGTTGGTGTGCTAAAGGATACGACTATATTGGAGCTCCTAAATTGAGAAATCATCATTTAACTGGCAAATTATCTTGCGAGCCTATCGTGTTGAATGGTGGGCTTTCACTGAGAAAGATCAAACCAATCATTCGTTATATAACTATTTACAATTTATTTTTCAAAGAGTGGCTGGCCAATGAGGACATGATGTTTTCTTTTGCGCAGAAACGCGTTTATCTACTGCGATTTTTATTAAAATTACCCCATTGGAAAGAAGCTTTATCATTTTCAATAGAGAAAAATCCCGCAATTTCGTACGAAATACTAGGTAAATTACCGTTTGGATGCCATGCATGGGAGCGATATAATCCGAACTTTTGGAAGCAATTTATACCACAAAGCCAGGACTAAGATTAAGCCTCGGCTGCTTGAAAGAGTAGGCGCATCGAACGCACTTTGCGTCTGGAAATCGGAATGATTTCATCGTTAATTAAGCGAATTGCTTTTTGTGATTTGAAATCAATGTGACATATAGCGGCGGGATTGATCAATGCCGACTTAGATGGGCGAATAAATCCCCCAACCTCAAGAACATCTGCGAAATACTTTAAGGTTCTGCAAGACAAAAACTTGCGTCCATCTTTAAGGATTACGTGCGAGTAATTTCCTTCGCCCCGGACAAGCAATATATCCAATGGCATTACTTGAGTTCCGTCGAGAACAAAAGCAGGTAACACATGTAACTTTTCTTCAAATAGCATATTGACACATTTAAAACACCACATTTGGCTTATTCGAAATTAGACTACATCACCACGAAAAATGAATACAATTGAGTTATTTGCGTTATTGCTATTTTAAGGCCTTCATTCGTTTATTAAAAGGGAAAAAGAAAAATATACAATTTGTGTTTAAACACATTTATTGGCTTTAAAGAAAGAATTCCACCCTAAAAAAAGACAAACAAAAAGCCAAAAGCGGATAGCCATACCCGAAAAAAGCGATATTATTGTGCAACACATAAGCAAGAAACAAATGAAAACAAGACGATTTGGTCGGACCGACTGGCAAGTGAGTGAACTAGGTTACGGCATGTGGGGACTGGCGGGATGGACCGGTTCAGATATCGAAGAAGTGAATGCCTCCTTAGAAAAAGCAGTTTCATTGGGCGCTAATTTTTTTGATACAGCCTGGGGTTATGCGGAAGGTAAAAGTGAGCAGATTTTAGGTGCCTTAATCAAGCGTCATCCGGATAAAAAATTATACGCGGCAACCAAAATTCCGCCTAAAAATTTCACTTGGCCCTCAAAATCTCACTTCAAGATTGAGGATTGTTTCCCGGCAGCTCATATCATTGAATACACAGAGAAAAGCTTAAAAAACTTAGGCGTTGAGCAAATTGACCTCCAACAATTTCACGTGTGGGAAGATGCTTGGGCAAAATCAGAGGAGTGGCAAAAGGCCGTTGAGCAATTAACTGCAGACGGCAAAGTAGCCCATTGGGGGATTTCTGTGAACCGTTGGGAACCCAACAATTGTTTAAAAACACTTGAAACGGGCCTAATATCCTCCGTTCAGGTTATCTATAATATCTTCGACCAAAATCCCGAAGACCAATTATTTCCATTATGTAAGAAGTTGGATGTTGGGATCATCGCCCGTGTTCCCTTTGATGAAGGAAGTTTAACCGGCCTTATGACCTATGAAACAACTTTCCCAGCGGACGATTGGAGATCTACCTATTTTGTACCTGAGAATCTGACATCTAGTGTGGATCATGCAAACGCATTAAAACCATTGTTGCCTACAGGAATGGATTTGCCAGAAATGGCACTACGTTTTATATTAGCAAACCCTGACGTGGGTACAATCATTCCTGGCATGCGCAAAATCAAGCACGTAGTAAGTAATATTGCATGTTCAGATGGAGCAACACTCTCCGACAATTTGGTAGCTGAATTAAGAAAACACCGTTGGGAACGCCAACCTACTGAATGGTCCCAATAGCTTGATCAAATAATTCTTTGAGCTTAGGCTCTTCTCGGAATCCCGTTGTTTTTTGGATTAATTTTCCTTTACGAAAAACCAAAAAGCTCGGGATTTCATCTATTCCGTTGGCCTGTAAAATCGCTTGATTTCCATCTGCCTCAACTTTTATCACAGTTACCTTTCCAGCATAGTCCCCAGCAAATTTATCCACCATTGGCATCATCTTCAGACAAGGAGCGCACCATTTGGCATAAAAGTCTACGACAACCGACTCATTTTCTTTGGCCATTTTTTCAAAATCCGCAAGACTCCAAGCGGCATCGTGCTTCACGGTAGGGACTCCTTCTAAAGGCATCAACTTTGTTGTCCATTTCAAATATCCCCCTTTTAGTTCTGTCACTTGAAACCCTTTAGCCCGCATAAGCTCAGCAGCTTGCGCAGACCGACCACCCGAAAGGCAGTAAATCAATACCGGTTTAGATTTATCTAGTTTATCTATTTCCTTCGCAAATCCCTCCGAACGGAAGTCGATATTCATTGCTTTGGGTAAATGACCTCCTCCAAACTCACCCGCTGTACGAACATCCAGCAATAAAGCCTGCGGTTGTTCGCCAATTTTTGCCGAAAACGATTCAACGTCAAGCACTTGCGCGAATAAAGTACCTACTGATAAAGCTAAAAACAGGATTAGAAGGGAATATTTTTTCATTTTGAGAGGATGTCAGGTTATAAAATCATGAATAAACACAAAACTCACGGAAATTATCCAAATTTTGCGTTATTTTGCAAGGCAATTTAAGCAATTACATCGTAATCATTTATTCACAATAACAATAAAAAGATGAGTGCAATACAGTACGTACACGCCAGACAAATTTTAGATTCACGCGGAAATCCAACGATTGAAGTAGATATCAAGACCGAAGATGGAGCTTTCGGTAGAGCTGCAGTTCCTTCAGGAGCTTCTACAGGTATCCATGAGGCTGTTGAGCTTCGTGATGAAGACAAATCAGTTTACGTAGGTAAAGGGGTTTTAAAGGCTGTTGAGAACGTAAACAGAGCTATTGCTGAAGAATTATGGGGCTTAGAAGTTTCTGAGCAAAACATGATCGACCGTTTAATGATTGAATTAGATGGTACTTCTAACAAAGGAAAATTAGGTGCAAACGCAATCTTAGGTGTTTCTATGGCGGTAGCTAAAGCTGCAGCACAAGAAGCAGGTTTGCCTTTATATCGTTACATCGGTGGTGTTAATGCAAATACATTGCCAGTTCCAATGATGAACATCTTGAATGGTGGTTCTCACGCGGACAACTCAATTGATTTCCAAGAATTCATGGTGATGCCAGCGAAAGCTGAGTCATTCTCTCATGCTTTACGTATGGGTACTGAAGTATTCCACGCATTGAAAGGTGTGTTGAAATCAAAAGGATACTCAACAAACGTAGGTGATGAAGGTGGTTTTGCACCAAACATCAAGTCGAACGAAGAGGCAATCGAAATCGTATTGCAATCCATCGAGAAAGCAGGTTACAAACCAGGTGAAGAAATTTTCATCGCGATGGATGCGGCTGCATCTGAATTCTACGATGAGAAAACAGGTCTTTACACATTCAAAAAATCAGATGGCAAGCAATTGAACAACATGGAAATGGCTGCTTACTGGAAGACTTGGGCGGATAAATATCCAATCATTTCAATTGAAGATGGTATGGCTGAAGATGATTGGGCAGGTTGGGCTGAGCAAACAAAATTAATCGGTTCTAAATGCCAATTAGTAGGTGACGATTTATTCGTTACAAACGTGAAGCGTTTACAAGAAGGTATCGAAAAAGGTGTAGCAAACGCTGTGTTAGTTAAAGTAAACCAAATTGGTTCATTAACAGAGACAATTGATACAGTTAACTTAGCGAAACGTAATTCATACAAAAACATCATGTCACACCGTTCAGGAGAGACTGAAGATGCAACAATCGCCGACTTAGCAGTTGCATTGAACACAGGACAAATTAAAACTGGTTCTGCTTCTCGTTCTGACCGTATGGCTAAATACAACCAATTACTTCGCATTGAGGAGGAATTGGGAGCGAATGCTTATTTCCCAGGTTTAAACTTCTAAGCATTCGTGAATCGCATCAAGCAGCACTTTCTTGGGTCGAACAAATTTTATTGGATTTCAGCGAGCATCCTCTTCGTGTGGATGTTCGTGCTGGATTCCAATGATGTCACTGTTCAGTTTCGCCTTTGGAATGAATTAAGGCAGCTTGAAAACGAGAAATCGTATTACCAACAAAAAACAAAAGAACTGGAAAAAGAGCGCCGCATGGTCATCGGAAATCCATCTTTGTTGGAAAAATATGCGAGGGAAAAATATCTGATGAAGAAACCGAAAGAGGATATTTTTGTGATTGTGGACGAAAACAATCAACCCATCGAGCACTAACAAAAAAGCCCTTCAAACGAAGGGCTTTTTTGTTATATCTTGATATCCTTACTGGAAATTGCGGCTTTCTCCGCAGGATTTCCTTTCCAAATACTCCAAGGATCTGTCTTTTGACGGGTTAAATTCGCCCCCATCGCAATCAAGGTTCCTTCACCTAAAACACTTTGGTCTCGAATCGTCGCATTGACACCAATGAAACAATAATCGCCTACTTGGCAACCACCCGAAAGAACAACATGGGATGTAAAGAATACGTGATCGCCGATTGTTCCGTGATGACCTATATGATTTCCAGACCATAAGACTACATCATTCCCAATCGTCACATAAGGCTGAATCGTATTATCCTCCAAAATGAAGCAATTATCTCCAATTTTATCTGTCAAAACAGTCGCGTGTGAACTGATATAGGAAATGTAGGAATACCCTTTCTCTAATCCTTGTTCATATACACGTGCGCGAACCCGATTCATATTCTTCTCCGTCATCGGAGCAAAGAACTTGTATTCCGAAGGAGAATAAATTGACTCAACCGTCTCGAAAGGGACTAAAGGTAAGCCGTGAAACGTAGGCTCCTGAATGTAATCTTGCTCAACAGTAAACGCTACGACCTCATGATCGGAATCATTTTGCAAATAATAAAGTGCAAGTTCAGCAGTACGCGTATTACCAAAAATAATGACTTTAGCCATAGTTAAATTTAATGCAACAAAGGTAATTAGAGATTCGTCAATTCCCGTGTAATTAATAATGCTTATTTATCCATTGGTCAAAACCTCAGTAAGAAAGATTAGAACAAGGGAACACCCGTCATTTCTTTCGGTTGAGCCACACCCATCATTTTCAAGATTGTAGGAGACACGTCGCCTAATTTCCCATTTTGAAGTGTTGGGTGAAAATCATTATCTACCAAAATACATGGAACCAAATTCGTCGAGTGAGCCGTATTAGGCGTTCCATCTTCGTTCATCATGACGTCAGCATTACCATGGTCAGCAATAATAATGAAAGAATAGCCATGGGCTAAACCTGCTTTAACAACAGCTTCTGCACAAGCATCCACAGTTTCAACAGCCTTCACAACGGCTTCAAAAACACCTGTGTGACCAACCATATCTGGATTAGCGAAGTTCAAACAAACAAAATCAACCTCTTCCTTCTCTAATTCTGGAATCAAGGCATCACGTAAATCTGCTGCCGACATCTCCGGTTGCAAATCATAGGTCGCAACCTTCGGTGAATTACGCAAAATGTTTTGTTGGCCTTCAAACAATTGCTCACGACCTCCCGAAAAGAAGAAAGTCACGTGTGGATATTTCTCTGTTTCGGCAATACGAATTTGCTTTTTACCTGCTCCCTCTAACACCTCACCCATGGTCATCGGTAAATTGGAATCATTGAAAATCACTTTCACGTTTTGGAATTCCTTATCGTATTCCGTCATCGTCAAGTAATACAAATCCAATTTGTGCATATTCTCCTCATGGAAATCACGTTGCGTAAGCGCTTGTGTGATTTCCCGTCCACGGTCAGTACGGAAGTTGAAACAGATGACAACATCTCCAGCCGCAATTTTTGCCAAAGGTTTCCCCGCAGCATCCGTCGCAATAATTGGCTTAATGAATTCGTCTGTTACGCCGGCATCATAACTTGCTTGGATAGAAGCCAACACATCTTGTGTAGGTGTTCCTTCTGCATCTACCATGGCATGATAAGCTAAGGCAACACGTTCCCAACGATTATCGCGGTCCATCGCAAAATATCGACCAGTTACGGAAGCTACGGCAGTACCAGTTTTCTTCGTATGGTTAACCAAATCCGTCATGAATTTCATCCCTGATTTAGGATCCGTATCACGGCCATCCGTAAATGCATGAACAAATACATTGGATAAACCTGCTTCAGAAGCAGATGTCAACAAAGATTTCAAGTGCTCGATGTGGGCATGAACACCTCCATCAGAAACTAAGCCCATGAAATGGACCGATTTATTTTCTTTTTTCGCGTAGTCAAATGCTTTCGCTAATTCTGGCTCTTGCCCTAATGTATTTTCGCGAACCGCTTTATTGATACGTACTAGATTTTGATATACGACACGGCCAGCACCTAAATTCATGTGACCCACTTCTGAGTTCCCCATTTGGCCTTCAGGAAGACCTACGGCCTCACCAGACGCTTCCAATTTTGAATGCGCATATTTCGTATATAACGAATCAATAAAGGGCGTTTTTGCAGCATCAATCGCTGAAACTTTTGGGTTGGTGGCAATTCCCCAACCGTCTAAAATCATGAGTACGACTTTCTTATTCACGGTAGTATATTTAATTATCTAACAAAAATAGCCAAAAAGCTATAAACGCGCACGCATTTGTTTGGCGAATGCCAAAATATCCTTTCCTTCAACCGTCTTGACCGGAGAGCCGAAAATACTTGCTTCCAACATGGCATGACCTAATTCCTGTAGGGTACAGGCTGAATTAGGCACGAATAATTTGAGAATTGGGAAAAGCCAATTGATGTATTTGTAAAAGGCCAAGGCATTTTTCAAGCCGGGCGTCGGCTGAATCATGGCCGGACGGAAGGAATAATAATCACCAAAACCTAATTTAGCCAAATCATTTTCCGTTTTTCCCTTGACACGAGCCCAGGCTAATCTACCCTGCTCCGTGGAATCTGTACCGGCTCCTGAAATGTAACTGAATGACATATTCGGATTCTCGTCATGCAAGACATTGGCAAAGCCTAGCGTCAAATCATAGGTTTTTTGCTTGTATTCATCTGGCTTCATCCCCACGGAAGAAACCCCAAGGCAAAATAGGCATGCATCATAACCCTTGATCGCATCCCGCATTTCTTCTGGTTTTAAAAAATCTGGAAGTAGATATTCTTTGACCTTGGGATGAGTCACACCACAGGGCTTGCGGTTAATGACTAAAATTTGGCTCACGAAAGGCGACTGAATAGCTTCATGTAAGACACCTTCGCCTACCATGCCTGTGGCACCCGTAATGATTAATTGCTTTTGTAAAATTTCCATCGTAGACTTGAATAATATTTAAATACCTATTTGATGACTTCTCGAAGAAACTTCCTCCAACAAGCCGGCTTGGCGACTGCAGCTAGCAGCCTTTTACCCAATGCAAAATCCGCTATGACCTTTGTTCACCATGTCTTATTTTGGGCCAAAAACCCAGGTAATGAAGCCGAAAAAGCCCAGTTATTGGCGGCCTTGAAACAATTAGGTACCCTACCTATGATCCAACAAGCGCACGTAGGCCGACCAATCATTACGGAATTTGACAAAGGTGCAACGGATGGAAGTTATACTTTTTCTGTCGTTTTAGTGTTCGATAACGCAACAAAAGAATCCGAATACTTATACCATCCTTTACACAAAAAGTTCATCGATGACAACAAGCACCTCTGGGGAAAAGTTCAAGTCATTGATTCTGAATTGATATAAATTAGTCGAAAAACGAATTGACTCGCTTGATATGAGGCCCTACTTTTAGGGCATGAAACCACACACTCGAAAATTATATCAATTAGTTCGAGCCAAATTGCATTTAGGCGAGCAAGATGGCATGAAATTTATCCATGGACTCCAGGCAGAGGTACAGGAGTCTACGCAAGAGTTTGTAACTAAAGATTTTGTGCATCAAACCGTTGCCGAAGCAAAAAGCGAACTCATTAAATGGATGTTTATTTTTTGGGTGGGACAAGCAGCTGTGACGTATATGATTGTTTCCTTGATAAAAAACTGATAATTATTGGTCTATTCTTGTATCGAATTGACTCATCTTGTGTGTTTTTGTAGGTTTGAAACATGGAAGTGAAATCAATTCAATTGTATCAATTAGCGCATAAAAAACTCCACTTAGTGGAAAAAGATGCCATGGAATTAGTAGACGTCATTCAAGACACCATTGAGGATCGAACTAAGAATTTCGTCACGAAGGAATACTTAGATGTTCGACTCATGGAACTGGAGTTGAAATTATTAACGAAAATAGCCGATTCGGAAAAAACTATTCTTCGTTGGATGTTTACATTTTGGGTGGGTCAGCTCGTCGCGATGTTTGGCTTTATATACTTGTTTTTAAAACATTAGGCTTTTCGTTTTGCGAGTACAAACATCCCGATGACGGAAATGAATAACATTCCGAGGCTCGCGACATCTTGCCAACGAAGCATTTCGGGATGATTAAGTAAGTTTGCCCAGGAGGCTGCCTGTGTACCTGTCCACAAGGCAATCAGTGTTCGCGGAAGCATACCCAAGGTTCCACCTACAAAGAACTGACGCAAGGGAACACCCAAAAATGCCATTAATGCATTCGTGATAGCGAATGGAAATATGGGAGATAAGCGGGCTAAAAACACCCAAGCAAAGGATTGAGCTTGAACGTTATCCAGAAAATCGGCCGCTTTAAACTTAACCCGAATCAGTTCAATCAGCGCATCTCCTTTCATTTTTCGAGCTAAGATATAGCCCAACAAAGACGCGATGGCATAAGCGATAATCAATGGCCACAAGCCTGTCCATCCCCAAACAAAGCCCGTAAACATAGCAAAAAAGGTCGTGGGACATAGAGCCAGCCCCATGATAAAAACAGCACCGACCCAAAATAATACATATTCCGTTGGCGAAAATTCTGTGAAAAATGTAGGATTAGCCAAGGCAAAGTAACCCAACAACATACTCGAAAGCACGGGCAGTGCCCCCATCCAAAGAAGGTAAAGCGTTTCCAGAATAATGCGACGATTTTTTGACATAAGGCCAACAAATATACGCTTCTTTTCATAATCCAAGCCCTTTTGCCTACCTTTGCAGGGCATTTTGCCCCATTAAAATTCATCCATGGAAATCGCAATCATCAAATACAACGCCGGAAATGTGCAATCGGTCATGTACGCCTTGGACAGAATCGGGATGAAATACCAATGGACAGATGACGAGCAAGTAATTCGTTCAGCAGATAAAGTCATCTTTCCTGGGGTTGGTGAGGCGAGTACGGCTATGGCCTACTTGCGCGAAAAAGGCTTAGATCAATTGATTCCTTCGCTGAAACAACCCGTTTTAGCAACTTGCATCGGGATGCAATTGTTATGCCGGGATTCTGAAGAAAACAACACAACCTGTATGGGTGTTTTTGATGTGCCCGTGAAACGATTTGTTAGCTCAGACCTGAAAATACCGCACGTTGGCTGGAATTCCATTCAAACAAATGGTGAAAATATCCTGATGGAAGGACTCAAAAAAGAAGAATACGTTTATTTCGTTCACTCTTTTTATGCGCCCATAAATCCCTATACGACAGCCACTTGCGACTATGTGCAACCCTTTTCTGCCATGTTGCAAAAGGATAATTTCTATGCGGCACAATTCCACGCAGAAATATCAGGCATAGCCGGACAAAAAATCATTCAAAACTTCTTAGCGCTTTAATCTATGTTCCAACTCATTCCAGCCATCGATATTATTGGAGGACAATGCGTTCGATTAACGCAAGGGGATTACCAACAAAAGAAAGTTTACAGCTCTGACCCTTTAGAAATTGCCAAAGCATTCGAAGGGGCGGGCATTCAACGTTTGCATTTGGTGGATTTAGATGGAGCCAAAGCGAAAGAAATTGTCAATGCTGATGTCTTGGAGCGCATTGTTTCGAACACTTCTTTGCACATTGATTTTGGCGGTGGCGTTCAATCCGATGCCATGATCGACCGAGCGTTTTCTGCCGGTGCAGCACAAATCACCGCAGGAAGTATTGCCGTTCGCAATCCTGAACTTGTGCACGGTTGGTTCAAAAAATACGGAACAGATAAAATCATCTTAGGGGCTGATGCATACAATGAGCAAATCGCTGTATCGGGCTGGCAAGAAAATTCCAACATCTCTATTTATGATTTCCTGACCGACTACCAAGCGGCGGGTGCGCAATATGTTATCTCAACGGATGTGGCGAAAGATGGATTGTTGCAAGGACCGAGTTTTGATTTATATGAAAAAATTCAGGCCAATAATCCCGGAATGAACATCATTGCGAGTGGCGGAGTGGCCAATATGCAAGATTTGGAACAATTACGTGCCATGAATTTATTCGGAGTAATTGTGGGAAAAGCCTTTTATGAAGGTCGCATTACGCTTGAAGATTTAGCCACATTTGCCAAAGAATCCCTATGCTAACGAAACGAATTATTCCCTGTTTGGATATAAAAGAAGGTCGGACTGTGAAGGGGACCAACTTTGTGGACTTGCGCGATGCGGGAGACCCGGTCGAACTGGGGGCTCTCTACGCAGAACAAGGAGCAGATGAATTGGTTTTTTTAGATATCACAGCGACCGTAGACAATCGAAAAACTTTGGTCAATTTAGTTCGTGAAGTGGCACGTCATGTCAACATACCTTTTACCGTAGGTGGCGGAATCAGTAGCATCGAAGATGTTTCTGCCTTATTGAATGCGGGTGCTGATAAGGTGTCGATTAATTCATCGGCGGTTCGTCGGCCGGAATTAGTGGACGAATTAGCCTTGCAATTCGGGTCGCAATGCATCATCGTGGCGATTGATACACGCTTTGTGGATGGCAATGATTGGGTACATACGCACGGAGGAAGAAAAATCACCGAAATTCAAACGATGGCTTGGGCGAAAGAAGTCGAGTCACGTGGGGCGGGTGAAATATTATTAACATCCATGGATGCTGATGGAACCAAAGCGGGCTTCGCGAACGACTTGACGAGTCGGGTTTCAGCGCAGTCTTCCATCCCCATTATTGCCTCAGGTGGTGCGGGGAGTATGGAGCATTTTTATGAGGTTTTTACGGAGGGAAAAGCGGATGCCGGATTGGCAGCGAGTATTTTCCACTTCAAGGAAATTGAGATTATCGAATTGAAAAAATACTTAGCGAACAAAGGAATTCCGATGCGGATTTAATAATTTAACCCTTATGAGTTTACAACCCGATTTTTCCAAAGGATTAGTACCTGCCATTATTCAAGATGCAAGCACCTTGAAAGTCTTGATGTTAGGTTACATGAATGAAGAGGCGTATGCCAAAACGATTGCTGAAAATCGGGTGACCTTTTTTTCCCGCTCTAAAAATCGCCTTTGGACCAAAGGAGAGACTTCAGAAAATTACTTGGATGTCGTGCAAGTTGCGATCGATTGCGATCAAGACACAATTTTGATTCAAGCAAAGCCTGCTGGGCCTACTTGCCATACAGGAGCAGACACTTGTTTCAACGAATCTAATGCGGACAATGCCGCATGGTTAGATCAATTGAAGCATGTGATTCGTTCACGTAAAAATGCCTCAGCAGACACATCATACACAGCTTCATTATTCCAAAAAGGCACACACAAAGTTGCCCAAAAAGTAGGTGAAGAAGCCGTGGAATTGGTGATTGAGGCGCTTATGAACAATGACGAATTATTCAAAGGCGAAGCGGCGGATTTAATCTTCCACCTTTTGGTTTTATTAGAGGATCGTGGAATCGGTTTGGAAGAAATCGTAAAGACATTACAAGCTAGACATCAGAAATAATATGATTGGATTTATCATTCGTTACATCATCATTGCTTGCGTGGTATTAATCATTCCACGTTATTTAAAAGGAATTACTGTAGATGGGTTTACCACAGCTTTAGTGGTTGCTCTAGCCATGGGATTTTTAAATTCCTTCGTAAAACCCGTCTTAAAAATTATTAGTTTCCCGATCACCTTCATGACATTAGGATTGTTTTCTTTAGTGATTACGGTAGCGATGGTTTACATCGTGGAAGCCTACGTCGATGGCTTTAAAGTGAATGGATTCATTGCACCCTTAATCTTCAGTTTTGTGGTGGGAATTACGAACTCATTCGTAGGGCTTTTTACGAAATAACCCGCCTTACCTTTGGCAAACCTTGGAGGATTGCCAAAGGTAGTGTTTGCATTCGACAATTCAGTCGAATAAAAGTCGATTATCAATTACTCGATAAACTCAATAACCATGCCTTCGCTGTTTCCTCATCAGTGAAAGATTTCATGGGAATGGGGGGCTTTTGAAAGGCAAAAAGAAGCTTCATAATCAAGGTAGACAGTCCGGGCTTTGACACCATAGCCATTGCCGAATAGATCTCTGGAAGTATCGATTTGGAATAATCCCGAGTAGCCTTGTCGGGCATCGGAGAGTTTTTCAAAAAAATCAATAATGGCACAGGTTTATTTCCTGCAATGCTTTTGACCAATTCCCTATTCTTTTGCATCAAAGGAACTGTGCGCAAGACTGATTTGGAATAGGAATACAAAATTCCTGATTCGTCTAAACGGTAGTTGGCAATTTCCCCTTCTATAAGCTGCATAGATTAACTAATATCTTTGGAAGAAATACGAAAAGTCATTAGTCCTGCCAAAGCTGCTGGGATCGCAAATACCCAAAAGCTTTGCGTCATGTCTAAGCCCCAAGCGACCAAAAGTCCCCCTAATATGGGACCAATAATTCCTCCCAATCGGCCAGCACCAATCGCCCAGCCAACGCCCGTCGTGCGAATATACGTAGGATACATACTCGCGGCCACTGCGTATAATCCCACAAATCCTCCCTGTACACCAAATCCCATCAAAAAAAATATCACTAATACATAAGGCGAATGCACGAAGAAGCCAAAAGACAGCATGGTCACCGCCGTAAAAAGTAAAATAGTCCCGATCGTTTTCTTCAAGCCAAAACGCGATGAACAATAACCTTGCATCGGGATCCCCACAATGGCACCAAGATTAAAAACAGTTCCGGCGTAAATGGCTGCCGACATGGAAAGCCCTGCATTCGTAGCTAATTTGGGAATCCAATTCAACATAAAATACAAGGTAGCGAAAGCTAAAAACAATGCGGCCCACAACTGAAACGTAGAAATTCGGTAAGGCTCTTTGACCAGAATTTGTACACTTGGTTTCTCCTCTGCACCTTGTGAAGCGGCAAATGACTCTTTGATAAATAGCCCAACCAGCGGTAATGACAAAAATGTCGCTAAGCCTGCTAGTTCAAAGAGATGCTCCCAACCTGATGTTTTGATGACCGTCGCCGCTACTAAACCCGATAAAACGGCACCCACTGGATAACCCGCAACCACCGTGCTCACCCAAAAATTCCGGGTTGAAACTGGTGAATTTTCAGCAGTTAAAGCCGCCGTCGTAGCCATCATCGCACCGATGCCCAAACCACTGATGAAGCGAAAAACCATCAACAAATTCACATCCGTTGCATAAGATGTCGCATAAATACAAGTGGCCATTAATAAGCCTGCAATCAGCATCGTGGATTTCCGGCCAATCCGGTCGGCAAACGGTGCTAAAAAGATCGCCCCTACGGTCATCCCCACAAGACCCGAAGAGAATACAACCCCCAAGTTGGCGGGACTAATACTCCAAGCTTTCGCAATAGCAGGAGCGGCATAGGAAATGATGAGCACGTCCATGCCATCCAACATATTCATTAAAAAACAAATGAAAATTGTGAGGTATTGCTTAGTTGACATATCCAAAAGAAGGCTTCACGCCTGTTTTAACCCAGTTACGCAAGGCATCAAAAGCCTCACCCGTTTGTTTATCTGTAAATTGGCAATGTGCCTGTCCGTTCGTGTATTTGACCGTAAAATATTTCCCTCGACCCTGTGCATGAATCATGTTTTCGAGATTCGTAACCGCATAAGAAACGGGGATCAATTGGTCATAAATCGTGTGCATAAGCACAATCGGCTTATCGATTTTTCCAGTCCGATCGTAGCGGGCAAACAATTTTTGGGGATCTTGCGTAGCGGCCAAACGTTCCGCTTTTTTGTTCACTTCTAAGTTATCAGGAAAGCCCGAGTAGACCGTTTGCGTATTGTCAAATGGATTTCCATTGAATTTTAACGCCAAATCACGCAGTACATTTTGGTTGAAAAATAAAGAACCTGGTAAATCAGCTAATTTCAAATCAAAGCGTTTCGCAAAAGCGACTGCTAGTACGGAATCTTTAGCTAAAATGGCTTGTTTGATGGCCGCCATGCGCGAACCTGCTTGGGCAAATGAAACAAATTGTATCGCGCTAGTTGGGTCAAAAATTTCCTTCAAGCTAGGAACAATCCCCGGAAAAAGGCCATTAAACGTCGCATACATGTCATATTCTTTACGGCATTGCAGATATGGTCTTGAAGCTAGAGGGCAAAGGGGTAGCCCACCTTGGTAATGCTGCCCAAAATTTTCCAATGTCGCAACCGTAATCCCGCCCCCCATCGAATGCCCAACCATAAATGTGGAATCCGGTTGGCCCATCTTTTTGACAAACGCTTGGCGTAATTCTTCCGTAGCATCAACCCCTTCCGGCAGTGCGAAACCTTGAATGGGATAATCCGATGCCGCAATCGCAAATCCGCGATCCAAAAAGGGTTTTAAACGCTGTGCCAACTGGGCATTTGCGCTAGCTGGCGGGGTGCCCATGAACTGGTAACCATGCGCATACATGATTAGCTTTTTATTCCAGTTGGCCGGAATATGTACTTGATAATCGCCTCCCTTGAGAACTCCCAGGTCAACCGCCTTTTGTGCGTGTAGCGAAAGGGCCAGCAGGCATAAAATTGCTATTTTCTTCATTACAGTAATTTATAAATTCGGATTTTCACCGCATCAGGCATACGTTCGCCAGTGCAAACAAAAATGGTATCATTGATCCAAGCATATTTGCTTGTTAAAGGAGCTTCTAATTTGGGAATCGCGCGGAAATAATATTGACTGGCATCTACTTTTTCGCCTTTGGCAATACGCGCCGCTACTTCTGGCGTCGCAACACGAACACCGATATTTTTCACATAAATAATAGATCCGTCATCTGCCTTGAATTGATAATGCGCTTCCAATTCTGCTACGCCATCTCTCCGAACAACTTGCCAGTCGGCACCTCCATTAAAAATCTCTCCTTTAATTCCTGGGCCATCCACTGTCCCACCTATTATAGGAATAATCCGACGCGTTCCGTGTGCGGTTTCGCCAACAGTCAATGCGGGACTAAGTTTTACTTGTAATTCGCAGAAAAATTCGAGTTTGGGTGCTTCTTGAGCGAAGGCTGTTGTTATGCTGAAAAGCAGCAATGTGAAAATTTTTTTCATAGGTTTAGATTTGTTCCCCTCACTCAGCTTTGGCAAACCTTGGAGGATTGCCAAAGCTAAAAGGAATTTAGGAAATTTACACGCCCTACATGCATTTTATCAAGAATTTGAAGGCTTAATTTCTCCGAAATCCACTAACTTCGCGATACGCTGACGGGGTCGGTGACCACCGGCAGCGTATAAAACTCAATGAAAAAGAAACTACGTATTCGTTATTGTCCACAATGCCATTGGTTATTACGGGCAACGTATGTTGCTCAAGAACTCTTAACTACATTCGAAAAAGAACTTGGTGGCATTTGCCTCGAGCCGAGTGATACAGCTGGTGAATTCGCCATCCTTTGCGAAGACGATGTCCTCTTTGACCGAAAAACAAATGGGGGTTTTGAGGAAATCAAGATAATCAAACAACTTGTTCGGGATTATGTTTGTCCGGAAAAACCCTTAGGACACAGCGACAAATGATAGGTCTCGTTTTAGCTGGCGGCAAGAGTTCTCGAATGGGACAAGACAAAGGCCTTATGCATGACGAATGCGGGAATTCCTGGGCTAAAAAAGCACAGCAATTATTAATTGAATCCCAATTAACTTGCTACATCAGTATAAATACGAGACAAAGGAAATCATACTCAGAACTTTTCCCTCCAAAAGACTTGTTGGAGGATCTCGAAAATATCTATGTTGAGGGCCCACTAAAAGGTCTTTTGAGTGCACATGTCCGATTTCCAAGCGAAAATATTTTGGTAATTGCTTCTGATCTTCTTCACCTACAAGTTATGCAGATCTCACACCTCATTTCTTTTCAAGCAAATGATACAAAACATGAGATATGGGTGTATGGAAATCAAGCCAAACCAGAGCCCCTTTGTGCAATCTATTCAGCACATATTTTAGCCAAAATCATAGCGAATCCACCTGAAAAATTTAGTTTAATGAGTTTGCTTAAAAGGCACAAAACAGCATTTCTAAATATTCCGAAAGATGAAATTGCATGTTTTACCAACTTTAATTACCCACCAAGTGAAATGCTGACTTAGGCGATTCACATAATTCACAGCAATAATCCGAAGGCAAATCTTCAAAAAACGTACCCACCGTAATACCTTTGCCTATATCGCCATAGGCTGGATCGTACCGGCTTAAACAATTCTGACAAAAATACCTATCCTCTTTTAAATTTTCGTGTATACGTATATCGGGTAAAAGCGATTGTTGAACTTGGGAAGTTCGAAATTTATAAAATGACAAAATTGCACGACGCAATTGTTCTCCCAAAACAAATTTAGGTACTCCCTTGCAAAACAAAGAGCCCGTACGCTGATTTGGATTAAAATCATGTGCGCACATGATATCATAAACCTGAAATAATCCCCATAAAATGGGTCTAGATCGAATGACAATGCCACCAAATACCTCACTTTTCGGTCGAGTTTTGATCCCAATGCTCAGGCCGAATGATCGTGTATCTTCGATACTCAATTGGCGGACCAAAAACTGTTTCAAATCCAAACCTGCAGGGCTATGATCTTCTAATTGAAAATTTAGCTCATTTGCGGCATGTCGCATATTAATTTGATGCTTTTCAAGCAATAAATTCCATGCGCCTTTATCCTTTTCCTCTATCCCCTTAATCATTAATGTTTTCCAGGGTGTAGATCCCATTTGGCCAACTTTTGTATCCAAACACAATTGACAAGCCTCCCTTAAAAAATCACAACTAAACAATTCTTTTCGCCTATAAATCCCTAACCAATATCGATTATTGTATCGATTCAAGCCCTCATAATAAGGCAAATTAAATGCTGGCAATTGAGCGGGCAAAATCGCCGAACGAATGACAAAATCTTTCAATTCCATTCGTGACATTAATTGCTCTCCATTTGCCTCTACCTGATCATAAAATGATTCACGATCAGCGAGTATTAATTCCTCTAAATTTTTCGAAAAGCTTGCTACATCCTGCGTATATACAATTGAGGTCCATTCATAAATCACATTAGTTTTGGGAAATCGAATAAACAAATGCCAAAAATGTGCTTCAGTTGCTGACGCTACCCAATTTATATTTCCAGTCAATAAAGGTGTAAAACTTTGATTACTATCTGAAATATTGATTTTCAAAGTGGGTAAATAATCAATTCCATCCAATATGTCTCGGTAAACACCTTCACTAAGCCAAGTATCCTGAATAAAAACTTCTTCAGCTGGATAAGAACTTACAATATTTGGATATAATTCCTCGTTGATTTCAAACCGAATTTCTGTTTGGTCTAAAATCGACACTAAATCACCTACCATATCTGCTTCCAAAGGTATCAAAAGCTGCTGACGCAAACCAAAGCGAACCTGCCGAATTTTCAATCGATCCAGGATGTTTAATATTTCCAACAAATCCCCAGGCGAAATAATCCCCCCAAGAAAATTAATCTTTACATAGCTCATACTAATCCAAATTCATGCATCGCAATGGGAAAATTTTTATTTTCATGACTGGGATTTGTCAATTTTAATAAACTGAATCGTTGCAAATTACTCAAGCCATTCCAAGCACCTACCGATATTTCCCAACCGAACTCACGAGCTTTGGCAGCCATCCTGATAGGCACTTCGGGTCCTTGATGCCAAGCATCCAATATTTTTTCAGCTGGTAACTCTGCTGCTTCTTGACCCGTATATTTTTCAATCAACTGAGACAAGTAATGAGCATAAAGTGCTTGATCTGCTTTGGATTCACATGCGTACAAGGCCAATGCTAACTTTTCGTCCGAGCTAAACTTTGCCCAAGCGGCTAATTTCAGCTTTATACGCACAGCGTCTAATTTAAAACGAACTGCCATGGGTATACAACGCATGTTCGCTTCCATGAAATCTTCTTCAAACATGAAATATTCTATACCTGATTTACCTAAGAAAATAGATGGTTCCATAAGATTACGATTGTTTCAAATTTCGTTGCAAAATTGCTTTAACTTCAGGCCGACAACTTCCACAACCCATGCCCGCCCCACTTAACTGACATAATTGCAGATGATCCGTACATCCCGCTTCAATTTTAGCGATCAAATTCCCTTCCCCGACCCCATTGCAAGAGCAGACCAATTTTCCTATGACAGGCTCAGATGTTTCACCTGATCGCAATAAAAGTAACCGCTTTTCGCTTAACTCAATTTTCTGCTCAATCAAATTTCGAAATTCCAGGAACTCTCTTTTATCTCCTATCAAAATGGCTCCAATTAGTCGGTCGTTGTGAATGATACACTTCTTATAATATCGTTTCGCCTTATCCACAAAAATCACCTCCTCATAAGCCGGGTCTTTAGGACATTCAACTACCCCCATGGAACATAAATCCGTCCCCTGCATTTTCAAAATATTCATCAATAATGATCCCGAATATTGCTTTGAAATATCTCCACTGAGGTAACGAGCAACCACTTCTGCTTGTTGTTCTGCGGCCGCAGTAATCCCATACAACGAGCCGGCACATTCTGCAATTTCACCAATAGCAAAAATAGAAGGATCACTCGTCTGTAAATATTCATCCACACATACCCCACGTTGAGTAAGTAAATCCGCCTCTTTTGCCAATTCAATATTAGGAATTGTACCAATTGCAATTACAATTCCCTGAGCTTGTAATGTCAAGCCACTTTTTAGTCGGACACCTTCTACGGCATAGGTACCCAATACGCGTTCTATTTCGTCATTGTAATGGATAGATATCCCTCGATCTACTAATTCTTCATGCAACAATTGACTCCCCAATGGATCCAGTTGACGATCCATAAATCTTGAATTTCGGTGCACCAAAATTACAGGTATCTGCATTTCCTCCAATGAAGCTGCCAATTCAATACCCAGCAATCCCCCACCAACAATGATAACCGGGCCCTTCGTTGGATCTATATGCGCTCGAAAGCGGTCAGCATCCGGCCTACTACGCATCGTAAAAATTCCTTGTAAAGGTGGCAAATCCTTTAGTATTGCAGGCCGACTTCCTGTCGCTAATATCAGAATATCATATGCATGGATATCCCCGTTCGAGTCAGTTACTGATTTATTTTCGCGATTAATGGATTTGATTGCTAATCCCCGATGCAAGGTAATGGCATGCTCAACTTCCTCATCGTCCGACATCTTCACTAAATTCATCCATGGTAATGTCCCATTGATATAATCGGGTAATAAAACCCGATTATAAAATGGCAAATCCTCTTTACTGAATACAACTATTTCGTCTTCCGAATTGGCTAATCGATACGACTTTACAAATCCGCATGCTCCAGCACCGGCCCCTATAACGACTATTTTTTGCTTCTTTTTAATGAAGGCTTGAACCGAAACAGCCGAAAATTTAAAATCAGGCTCTTTACTTTTCGGATCCACAAGTGAAGATGTCAAGTTATTCACGCGATTATCATCTCGACCCGCAATTTTTCCCCAGTGCATAGGCATAAAGACACCTCCTGGTTTTATATTCTGACTAAGCTTGGCTTTAACCCGAACAAATCCACGCTTATTTTTAACTTCCACTAAAGTCGCTTCATGAATCCCAAGTCTAGCTGCATCCGTTGGATGTATTTCCAAAAATGATTCAGATAGATGTTGTTTCAATTTGTTCACTTTCCCAGTTTTTGACATCGTGTGCCACTGATCCCTTATCCGACCTGTATTTAAGATAAATGGATATTCTTCACTACACTTTTCAGAAGTATTTTCATCTGATACGGCATGGATTTGGGCTTTACCAGAAGGAGTATAAAAGTGATGGTCTGTAAATAAACGAGGTGTTCCCACTCCTTTAGAACCGCTAGGGTATGGCCACTGTACTGTTCTTTTTTCTTTTAAGATTGTATAGTTCAAGCCACTTATATCGATGTGTGTCCCAGCAGTTAATTGAGCATGTTCATCATAAATCTCACGAGTTTGATTAAAGTCGAAACCAGCATAACCCATTTCTTGGGCAAATCGGCAAATAATGGTCGCATCTGGGAGTGCTTCCCCTGGTGCATCAACTAGTTTAGGTAAGTAGGAAATACGCCTTTCTGCATTAGTCATCGTTCCTTCTTTTTCGGCCCACGCAGCCGCAGGAAAAACTACATCAGCATATGCTAATGTTTCAGCACAATTCGATATTTCTTGCACAACAACAAATTTGGCTTTTTTCAAACCAGCCTCAACAAGATGCACATCAGGCATACTCGTCAAGGGATTAGTACATATAATCCAAACAGCCTTCAAGGTCCCCGCTTCTAAAGCACTGAACATTTCCGTTGCACTTAAACCTGGTTTCGATGCAATCCGACCTGAAGGTACGCCCCAAAATGCTTCTACCTCTTCCCTGTGAGCTGAATTCAATAAATCACGATGTGCAGGTAATAAATTCGATAAACCACCCACCTCTCGGCCACCCATCGCATTAGGCTGACCCGTCAATGAAAGTGGTCCAGCCCCGGGCCTGCCTATTTGCCCCGTAATTAAATTCAGATTAATCAACGAAAGATTTTTGTTCACCCCCACAGCACTTTGATTGAGGCCCATAGTCCACATACTCATATAAGCCTTTGCTCCAGCTATAAAACTTGCTGTCTGTTTTATAGCTGCTGTTGAAACTCCACAAATCAAAGCCGCCTCCTCAATAGTTCGCAAAAAAACAGATTCGCGATATGCTTCGAATCCTTCCGCATGTTGCTGGATAAAATGTTGATCAACCGCCCCCATTTCGATTATTAGTCTACCAATCGCATGATGCAAAACAATATCTGTTCCAGGATTGACCTGAAGGTGAATATCAGCTAGTTCACAAGTTTGCGTCTTGCGTGGATCACTGACAATGATTTTAAGTTGAGGATTTCGTTCCTTGGCCGCTTCAACGCGCCTCCAAAGTATGGGATGACACCAAGCAGGATTTGCCCCTGCTACAAATAGTACATCCGCGAAATCTAAATCCTCAAAAGAAACAGGCACAGAATCCTCTCCTAAACTCAACTTATACCCAACAACTGCAGAACTCATACAAAGGCGTGAGTTAGTATCAATATTATTGCTACCAATATACCCCTTAATCAACTTATTAATCACATAATACTCCTCGGTAAGACATTGTCCTGATGCATAAAATGCGACAGAATCAGGACCATATTGCTTAATCAGAGCCTTAAATACGGCAGCTGTGCGTTCCATGGCTTGATCCCAACTAACCCGCTTTCGGGCTTGGTTTTTGCCATATCGAATTTCTGGATAAAGTAATCGATCAGAGGAATCGTTAACGGTATAATGTAAATTCATTCCTTTACTGCACAGTTTGCCATCATTGACTGGATGACCTTTTTCCCCTTCTACGTGCAGCCGACCTAATGGATCTTTTTGAATAGATACACCACAGCCAACACCGCAATAACAACAAGTGCTTTGGTGCTGTGTAAAACCGGCTTTCAGGTGTTTTTCCATCGTTTTATATTTAAGCCAATTGTAATTCTACCGACTTTTTGGATTCCGAAAAACGGGTAATAAAAACAATCACCGAAACAGCTATAGCAATAAGACCGATGTACCCAAAGGCTTGCATATAAGTAATGGTTTCACTTTTAAATAAAAATCCAAATAACATACCTCCAACATTTCCGCCGGCCCCTACCACACCACTCACCAGTCCAACATTTTTTGAGTTAATAAAAGGAGTAATAGCATAGGTAGTTCCATTAGCCATTTTTAAGAACAAGGCAAAAGTGACCATTGACAAAATTGCTAATGTCATATTTCCTGCATTAGCAAAAAGTAGCAAACCTAGACCTTCCAACAATAAAACAGATGCTAACAACAAACCTTTTCCTCGCATTCCATAGCTTCGTCCCACCCGATCAGCAAATATGCCCCCAAGTGCGCGAGCAAAAATATTCATAAAACCGAAAGCCCCAGCCCAGAAACCAGCAGCGCTTTGACTTAGATTATATTCTTGAACAAAATGCAATGCTGCCACATTATCAAATGTAATCTCCATACCAAAACAAACAGCATAGGATAATGCCAAAGCCCAAACTCGCCAATCCTTAAGTACGGAATAATCTGTTTTTGTTTTCGCTTGAACTTCGCGCTCAATCTCATCGTAATTCCCTGCTGGTGTATCTTTAGTGAAATAAAAATAAACAAAAGCCATGATAAGCATCATCACACCAGGCAAAATCATCGCATACCTCCAAGCATCCGCTTTCACAAATCCAAAGCCAACAATCACTGAAAAAACGATTGGCATTAACATGTTTGTCACCCCACCACCTAAATTTCCCCAACCACCAGCGACTGCATTTGCTGTTCCTTTCAATGCAGCTGAAAACATCATGGAAGTATGAAATTGCGTAATAACAAATGATGCGCCTATAATGCTTATGGCTAATCGAAACAATAAAAAACTCGTGTAGCTATCTGCTAATCCCACGCACATGACAGGGATAGACCCGATTAACAATAATGCAGTGTAGGTTTTCCGAGGTCCCCATGTATCACATAACCGCCCTATAAGCAACCGTGCTATAATAGTTCCCGAAACTGAGGCAATGATGATATTTCCGATTTGAGGTTTCGTCAAATGCAAGGTTTCTTTGATTGTTGGCATCAATGGTGCTAAACCAAACCATCCAAAAAAACAAACAAAAAAAGTCATCCAAGTGATGTGAAACGTGCGCATTTGTATGCCACGGAAAGAAAAAATACTTAATTTTTCGAGAGGTTTAATCGTATTCATCTTGTATACATTTAGGTGGATTAAAAAATAACATTCAATTGTAGGTAGGCCCAAGAGGCCTTTTTCTGTGCGGTGCCAGGATTTAAGTCCTTCGCAAGGACCATAGAGTCACTAGCATGTAGGAAGGAATAACCAAATTCGAGTGTACTGAATTTATTCAGGGAATAGGTACTTACCCAATCCATCTCAAACCCGAGATAAGGATCTATTTTCTGTCCATCCATGGCTTTTTGATCTGCCGCCAAAGCGAAATAATGGAGGTCGATTCCTGAATTAAATCGTTTATTCGAAGACTGATATTTGACCTTTAAATATGCATCAGATAACCCTCCTTTGGGAGAACCTGTTCCTGCATAGAAATAATCCATCAATCCCCAAAACTTATGTGGAGTTCCGTACAATGGGTCAAATCTCCGATTCATTTTCGAGCTATCAAATGCATCATTACCCGAAACCAAATCCCAACCCGCTACATATGCTATCTGTTTTGGCTGATATGTGAGCACGAAAGAAGAAGTGTACGCATTCAAATTAAGTCCATCCTTGTCATGACCCGTTTGATAATACATCGCAGCATAAAGCTGAATGACTTTTGATAATGGAATCGTTAGTGTTGAACCCAAAGTCCATCTGGCATGAAGGGTGTTCGAATGGTAACGTCGCCCATATACATATGCCGTATCTTTTCCTGCAATTGTACGTAAAGAGTCCACTTGAAAAGCACCAAACTGGTCGCTAACGACTAGCCCAGACCACTTGGCTTTTGCAATATTTTTAGCCAAATGTAGAAATTGAAGCGATTTATAATTTTGACCTAATGCATTTGTCGAAGGAGGATTTATTAACCCGGCAGAACCTGTCTTGCTAGATATACCATTGGCTGCAATCAATGGAACAAAACCCGACGGGGTTGGAACTAAATTACCTTTACTGTCCTTGACATATGGCAAGACATTTCCTGGTACATAATAGGTGCCATCTGTTTGAAATGCATCAGTATTTTGATTATATGCAATACCAAAATCAACACGCCAACCTTTGTGAAGCATTTTGAAGACCATCGCATCATGTCGGCGAGCTTGTTGCAACCAATCCAGATTACCTAAAAGTCGGGAATCGTCATAGACTAATTCTTGCCGGCCAATCTTCAGACCCAAGTACTCTACGAATCCCGGCAAACTAGTGTCTTTTTTGTTCATCAAGGAAATTTCAGCCCATGCCTCATGGATACTTAAACGAGCACCTTCAGCAGTAGAAATTGTAGAGGCATCTTGACCCCATACACGCACGTCCTGAATTGATGCTTGAAATTGCACTCGATTACTTTTAAATGCACTTGTCACCCTAGCCCGCTGTGATATAAAAAAAGCCGGTTCATTCGTATTAAGGCGCAAAGTTCCAAACCCATCGCGGTATTCAGCACGGTTACGAAGTTGGCCCGACCAGGTTAGCTGTCCGAATGCCTGGCATCCGAAAAGCAGAAATATCCAAAGTAATTTATAGTTCATCATCCGTAATACTTAGGAAAACTTGATCATCATCCACACGTACTTGATAGGTTTTAATGGCGCATTCATCACCACTCAGACATTCTCCTGTTTTTAAAGAAAAGGTCTTTTTGTGAAAGGGGCATGCCACTTTGGGCTCATCTCCTTGGGATCCTATCATCCCTCGACTTAATGCCATTTGATGCCGGTGTGGACATTCATTTTGTGTTGCATACCATTCACCTCTTCGCTTAAAATGGAATAAAGCGATTTGTAAGTCAGCTACTTTAACACATACGCCTCCATTCTCAGGAACATCTTGTACCGAACAAGCGTGAATCCACTTGTCATTCATTGTATCTACCATAGCGATATTATTTCCAGGCTTTCGCCATTTTTTGTTCACGTAATTCGTCAAATTGTACTGTGGGGTCTTTTTCTTCAGGTGCGTTCACAAAGTGACTGAAGCGTTTTCTGAATGCAGGATTTTCAACTGCGGCCTTCCATTCACAGACATAATTATCGACCAATGATTGCATCTCAGTTTCTAGTTCTGCCCCTAAGCCTAAGCTGTCATTGACTACTACGTTACGCAGATAATCCATTCCACCCTCTAGTTTATTTAACCAAGTAGCTGTTCGGGTAAGAGGGTCAGCCGTCTTAATGTAAAACATTAAGAATCGGTCGATGTAGCGAATACACGTTTCACTATCCAAGTCACTCGCTAATAAAAGCGCATGTTGCGGCTTCGATCCGCCATTCCCACAAACATGTAAATTCCATCCTTTTTCTGTGGCGATGATTCCAAAATCTTTACTTTGCGCCTCAGCACATTCGCGAATGCAACCAGAAACCCCACCTTTAATTTTATGCGGAGCACGGATGCCTCTGTAACGCTCCTCAATTTGAATGGCGAAGGAAACGGAATCATGTAAGCCAAAACGACACCATGTACTCCCAACACAACTTTTTACGGTTCGCAAAGCCTTACCATAAGCATGTCCACTTTCAAAACCAGCAGCAATTAATTGTTCCCAGATTGTAGGCAAATCTGACAAGTGAGCACCAAATAAATCGATTCGCTGACCTCCTGTAATTTTGGTATATAAGTTAAATTCTTTGGCAACTTGACCTATGACAATCAACTTATCAGGCGTTATTTCACCACCAGGGATACGTGGAACTACGGAATAAGTGCCTCCTTTTTGAATATTGGCTAAGAAACGGTCATTACTATCTTGCGCAGTATCATTGCCTTTATCGAGTATTAATTCATTCCATAGGCTAGCGAGAATGGAAGCTACTAATGGCTTACACGTCTCGCAACCATCTCCTTGACCATGCACAGTTAATACTTCATCATAGGAACGAAGGTCATGTAAACGAATAAGATCCATTAATTCTTGCCGACTAAACTCAAAATGTTCACAGATCACATTTCGCACATATATTCCTTGCGCCTTCAAAGTATGATTAATAATATCTTTGACCATAGGAACACAACCACCGCAGCCGGTTCCTGCCTTACAACATTTTTTAATATCATCTAACGTGGCAGCCCCTTCAAGCACATGACTGGAAATATCTCCTTTGCTCACAGCTTCACAGCTACAAATCACGGCCTCATCAGGCAAACTAGTAACACCTGCCCCTCCATCGTGCTCTCCCCCACGCGCCCCCAAAAGAATATCCTCCGGATTAGGAGGCAACACCACTTTGTTTTTACATGTTTGTAACAACATGTTATATTGGTCTGCATCTCCGATTAATATACCACCTAACAATTCTTTCCCATCAGGACTAATATTGACACGCTTATAAATACCTTTATTTCTATCTTCAAAAACAATGGTGTGAGCATCATTACCCGTTACAAAAGGATCACCAAAACTGGCCACATCTACTCCAATCAGTTTAAGTTTTGTACTCATATCAAAACCCTGGAATGTCTTTTCTAAGCCCAACAAGGTTGAAACTGCGGCTTCAGCCATATCATATCCTGGGGCAACCAAGCCGTAAATCATCCCTTCATACAAAGCACATTCGCCTATTGCTAATATATGATGATCAGACGTTTGCATATATTGATTAACAACAATTCCTCCTCTAGGCCCCACTTCCAGCCCGCATGCACGTGCTAGCTCATCACGGGGTTTGATCCCAGCTGAAATCACGAGCATGTCCACAGGAAGAATACTTTCATCCTGAAATTGCATGCCAGAAATAGCGGATTCCCCTAAAATTTCTTGGGTATTTTTAGACGTATGAATGGTTAAACCGAGTGATTCCAGCTTACCCTGCAACAGAGAAGAGCCCGCATCGTCGATTTGCCTAGGCATTAATCGAGGGGCAAATTCAATCACGTGCGTATCGCAAACACCCAAGTCAATCATAGCTTTTGCTGCCTCTAACCCTAATAATCCACCTCCAATCACTGCCCCAATTTTTGCTTTAGGAGCCCAGGATTGCATCAATTCTAAATCTTCGATAGTACGATAGATAAAGACACCCGCTTTTTCAACACCGGGAATCGGTGGAACGAAAGCTGCGGAACCAGTCGCAAGGATCAAATAATCATAATATGCAACTCGACCTAGATATGAGCGCACACTTTTTGCTTTACGATCAATTTCTAAAATAGGATCTCCAATAATTAATTCGATGCCCTTATCTGCATACCAAGAGGAAGGAGCCAGTTGGAGTTCTTCAGCTGACTTTCCATTAAAAAATTCACTGAGGTGAACGCGATCATAAGCAGGCCTCATTTCTTCTCCAAAGACAATAAGATCTAGTGATTTTGTGGATTTCGCAACCAACTTTTCACAAAGTTTAAAGCCAACCATGCCATTTCCAACGATGATAATTTTCATAATGCTAAATTTTAGGAACAATAATTGTACTATTCAAATATATATTTCAATCGCACAAATAAATTCAAGCTAAATGCAAAATGATAACAACAAGAATGACTCCTGATTTTGCTCCAATAATGTATTTATATGCTTGATTACGGAACAAATATCTATGACAAAAATTTTACAAACAAGAAATATTGGATTTATTTTAAACCTATTTTTATCAATTTTGCAAAATTTATTGCAAATTAACTTAATTTTTAAACCTAAAAATGAAAGTTTTTTAAAAAATTTCAAAATATATTACAATAATCAATCTTCAATGTTTAGATTTGCTCGACACCAAAAAAATTCGACTTAAATAAAATTGAACAATACCAAGATTAGCCCAATAACCATCATGAAGAAATCACTATTAACCTTGGTCGGAGCAGGTCCAGGAGACCCTGAATTAATCACATTAAAAGCTATTCGCGTAATCGGTGCAGCGGATGTAATCTTACATGACGCACTGGCAAATGTCGAATTACTAGAATATGCTAAAGCTGATTGTATTATTGAATTTGTTGGAAAACGATTTGGTTGCCACTACCTATCTCAAGCCGAAATCAATGATCGCATTGTTGAGTTAAGTAAGCAAAATAAAAACATAGTTCGACTTAAAGGAGGAGACCCCTTCGTTTTTGGTCGAGCGCAAGAAGAAATTGAAGCTGCCGAGTCCGCGGGGATGGAAGTCCGAATTGTACCTGGCATCTCAAGTGCACTAGCTGTAGCTGCATCAAATCGAATACCATTGACATGCCGCGGAATAAATGAAAGCTTTTGGGTGACAACTGGAACTACTGCCAATGGTGACATATCGACAGATATTCAATGGGCTGCACGTTCCACAGCAACCGTTGTTATATTAATGGCGATGAGTAAACTTGAAGGAATCATGGATATCTTTCGGTCTTGTGGAAAGCAAGATACCCCCGTGGCCATTATTCAAAATGGTACGAGGCCGAATGAAAAAATGGTCATTGGAACTGTGAAAGATATTCTTTTTCGCAGTGAAGCTGAAGGCTTAAGCAATCCAGCCATCATACTCATAGGCGATGTCGTATCCTTGTATCCAGAAAAATTAAGCCGCATAGTCCAACAAGAAATAGCCTCAATTTAAGCCATGGAGATTAACCAAAAAAGTGCCCTAGATTCAGAGACAGAATACACGGAATTAATGATTCCAAGTTATGCTAATTTTGGCGGCAAAATTCATGGTGGAATCTTGCTTTCATTAATGGATAAAGTCGCGTTTATTTGTGCGTCTAAACATAGCGGACAATATTGCGTTACCGTAGCAGTCGAAGGTGTTGAATTCAAACAAGCTGTCGAAGTGGGAGAGCTCGTAACAATTAAAGCGTCCGTTATTTTTGTGGGCAAAACAACGATGATTGTAGGCATGAGGGTGGAATCATTTAAACCAACTGAAGGCATTATTCGTCACACAAATTCATGCTACTTTACAATGGCAGCCAAAGATTCAGAAGGAAACCTAGCTGCTGTTCCAGGTTTGATTTTGAAAACAGATGAGCAGTTACGACGCTATTGCAAAGGTAAAATTATTCGCAAATTGTCATTGGAAAAACGAGAACTACTGAAAAGCGCAGTCAAAGATCAACTTATTCAGGATTTACGCCAAGAATGCCAAGAAGTGGATAAGTGCTTCATAGCCTAGGTAAAATATCAAATACCTAAAGACTAGTTTTCTCCGAAATCCACTAACTTCGCGATACGCTGACGGGGTCGGTGACCACCGGCAGCGTGTAACCTACTATGAAAAAACTGATTTTCGGAGCGCTGCTCCTCTGCCTATCGTTAACTGGATTTGCGAAAGGTAATCTCCCGCGAACTATCGTAACAACCGACGGCGAAATTGACGACGTAGATACATTTATTCGGATGTTGATGTATTCCAACGAATACCAAGTTGAAGGACTCATCTATTCCAGTTCCATGTGGCATTACAAAGGGGACGGAAAAGGGACCAAATTCACTTCGGAAATGGAGATGACGCGCAACATGTATGGTGCTAAAACGGATTTGCGTTGGCCGGGCGTTCAGTGGATTCAAGACCTTCTGAAAGCCTATGCACAAGTACATCCCAATCTAATCTTGCACGACAAAAACTACCCATCGCCCGCTTACCTTAACAGCTTAGTTAAAGTAGGAAATATTGATTTCGAGGGCGAAATGGAACAAGTCACGGAGGGTTCCGAATGGATTAAAGAGAAATTATTGGACAAAGACCCTGAACCGATCTATTTGCAAGCTTGGGGAGGAACGAACACCATTGCGCGCGCTTTAAAATCGATTGAAGAGCAATTCGGTGCCGACAAAAATTGGCCTGCCATCAAAGCGAAAATTTCGAAAAAGGCCATCATCTATACGGTCATGGATCAGGATGCCACGTATAAAAACTACATTGGAGGTCATTGGCCTGAAATTCGGGTTTTCTACAATGCCCATCAGTTTGCGAGTTTCGCCTACCCGTGGAAACGCATCATGCCAAAAGCAACACAGCCCTATTTCGAAGGTGCTTACATGGCAAATAAGATTATTTTGGACCACGGACCTCTTTTAAAAATGTATTATTCCTACGGGGATGGCCAAAAACAGGCGGGCGATGATGAACACATACACGGGGACATCACCAAAATAAAAAATGCGCAATGGGGTGATTTTAATCAATACGATTTTATTTCCGAGGGAGATTCCCCGGCCTTTTTGCACCTCGTCGACGTAGGCTTAAACAACTTGAACAACCCATCGTTTGGCGGATGGGGCGGTCGCTTTGTGCAAGCAAAAGACAATCCATTTCGATTCGAAGACAATGAACAAGCCGCTGATTTCAATCCAGAAACAGGAAAAATGGACATCAATTATTCGCAAACACGTTGGCTAGTTGCAGCACAGGAGGATTTCGCGGCACGTGCCGACTGGTGCGTAAAATCCTATGCAGATGCAAATCACGCGCCCCAAATCACGGTAAAAGAAGGCATGAATTTGACGGCTAAGGCAGGTCAAGAGCTCATATTAACAATAGAAACACGTGACCCAGACCGGAATGGCATTCAATTGAAAGCTTGGGCCTATCCAGAAGCAGGATCCGGAAAAGCAGGGGTTAATATTGGGGGAAAACAAGCCATCGTATCCATTCCGGATTCAGCGAAAAAAGGGGACACTTTTCACGTGGTGATCGAGGGAACGGACAATGGAATGCCAGCCTTAACTCGCTATCGTCGGGTAGTCATTACTGTCCGCTAAATAGCTTCAAATTCTCCGCGTTCGAGGTTTTTACGAACTTCTCCTGCCTTAAAATATTTGCCATTCATGGAAATGTATACCCCTGGGGAGAGCACTTGCACAAAAGCGAGGGCACTCCCGAGGTTAAACATCCCATCAGAGGAACCAAATTTATAGGGAATCATCGCACCCGTTAACACGATGGTTTTATCGGAAATTTTTCCTGCCAAATATTCGGCCGTTTGGGTCATCGTATCAGTTCCATGGGTAATTAAAATTCGATCAGCAACAGTCGAAAGACAGGCATCACAAATCTGAATTCGGTCGGTATCCGTAAATTCGAGGCTATCCTTCATAAAGAGCGTATCCGTTTTGACATCGAGTCGGTTCCGACCTTTGGTCAACATTTCCTGCAAATGCGTCTCCTTGAAATACAAGGAACCATTTAGTTCATTGTATTCCTTATCAAATGTTCCTCCGGTAACATAAATCTGAATCATATTTTTTAATTTGTCGATGAATGATTAAAACTACATGGTCCAAATACAATTAGCAAAAACAAGGGAAGAATTAATTGAAGTATTAGCACTCCAACAAGCCAATCTGCGGAAAAACATCAGTGATGAAGAGGCGATGACACAAGGATTTTTGATAGCAGAATACGACTTGGCCTTTTTGGAATTGCTACATAAAAACAGCCCTGGCATCCTAGCGAAAGTTGGCGAAAAGGTCGTTGGCTATAGTTTAGTCGCATTACCCGATACGGCACGCCATCATCCTTTATTGGCCGATTTAGTTGAAAACATTGAAAGATGCTTATACAACGGTAAGCCTGTTACTAATTACGCGATTGTCGCACAATTATGTGTTTCAAAGGATTATCGTGGCCAAGATTTAGTCCAAAAACTTTATGGGGGATTTCAAGAGCACTATGCCTCTCGTTTCGACTTTTGCGTAACCGATGTCGCACAGGCAAATGCGCGATCACTTAAAGCACATCAAAAACGCGGATTTCAAGTCATCGACACGCTATCTTACGGCGGAATCGGATGGGATATCGTTTTATGGGATTGGAACAAAAAATCAGTTTCTTGATAGGTCAATCCGTGCCATAATAGGCTCTAGACTAATTTTATCGAAAAACTGATTGAAAAATGCGTAAATCGGTAGACGCTGCCAAGGTTAGAAACCCCGGCAGCGTCACCAAAAAAATCTTTTAAAGTGCGTGGCGCAAAGTGATGCCATACGTTCTTGGATCGCCCAAAACAGCCGCATATTGCCCAGCGTTCCCTGCTCCAGGTAACAATTGCTCAAAATAGTTTTGATTCAAGACATTTCGTCCCCAAACCGCGATGCTAACTCCCTTCACAGATCGGAAGCCAATGCGACCATTCAAAAGTGAATAACCCTCAATGTTTAAGTATTTCGATGGAGATGGGCTCGACGAAAATCCGGAACGGAAATAATCATCGACGGCAATATAAAACTCCCCAGTTTGGCCTAATACTTTAGCCACCGATGTAAATTCTGCACCGAATGAGCCTGCCCATTTAGATACGCCTGGCAAATCTCCTCCAGAAATATCTTTAAATGAGGCACCACCCGTTTCTTCCAAAGGTACCGGTGCATTTTTGAACGACGTATATATCGCGTCCGTATAGGCTAAATTTCCATAAAACGAGAAATGTTTCGTCAAACTCCATGTTCCATCTGCCTCAATACCACGCACCCGAACACCCTCCGCATTCGCTAAATATCCACGATTTACCGCCAAATCCGCCGTCTGCACATTTGTTTGGTAGTCGGCAATTTCTGTCTGATACGCCGTGATATTAAATGTTGTATTAATATTAGGACGGGATTTCAACCCGATTTCCACATGTTTGGTCGCCTCAGGTTTAACGGTCGCGAGCTCCAACATTGGTTTCCCTCCCGAAGATGGCAAGCCTCCTAAATTAATCCCCACCGGCTTATAACCCGTAGAAAAAGTTGCGAACGAATTGAAATTCTTCGATGCCTTATAAGCCAATGTCACTTGTCCCGAAAAATTACGGTCATTCACATCCGCCGTAAAGGCCTGATTTGTATAAATCAAATTCTTCAAGGCTAACAATGCCGGATCTGTCGTTTGAAGACCGCCATATGTCGTCCGACTGAATTCAATGTCTTTGGAATCATAATTGTAACGAATTCCGGGCATCAAGCTCAAGCGATTTGTTAAGGCAATGTCCAACTGCCCAAATACAGCAGCAGATAATGTATTCAAGTTTTGACGCGTTTTGATACCATAACCTTCAAATAATCCCGGCGTTTTCCACAAAGCACTTGTTGTACTTTGCGAGAACCTCCAAGTTGCAGAACCAGACTCCTCGGTTTGATCAGGAGAAGATTTCAAGTTTTGGCCAAATACAAATACACCAAATACCGCACTCAATTTTGATGAGAATGTTCCGGCCCAACGAATTTCCTGAGACCATTGCTGGTGTTTAGATGGCGCCTGCGATAATTTCAAGGCCTGTAAACCCGTGAAATCACGGTCACTCGATGGATCCCAATTCCAATAACGCCATGCAGAAGTCGCTGTCAACGTTCCAGGTCCCAACTGAATATCCGCATTTAAAGAAAGACCACCCAAGTCCTGATTCGAACGCCATTGGGTATCCGTATCGATCAAACGATCGAAAGGGTTCCGGCTTGGTAAATCGTAATTTAAATCCTTGATAATATTTTCAAATTGACGGTACGGAGCACGTAAAGTTGGCGCCACCCCCGCAAAAACCTGAGCATATCCATTCGGTCTTTGCTCCGTAAAATCCCCAATCAAAGTGAATTTCACATGCTCCGAAGGAACGTATAACAATTGCCCGCGAACACCTAAATTATTCAAGTCATTCACTTTTTGTTGGGAAACAACATTGTACAATAAACCATCCCGCTGCGTACCAGAGAAGGAAATTCGCGCCGCTAATGTTTTGGCAATTGGCCCCGTAATACTCGCTTTCGCCTGAATGAAGCCATAATTACCATAACTCATTTCGAAATTTGCCCCAGGCGTAAAACTTGCTTTTTTTGTCGTTACATTAAAGTTACCCGCTGTAGTATTTTTACCAAAAAGCGTTCCTTGTGGCCCACGCAATACTTCAACTTGTTCGATATCCACAAAATCCATCGTCGTAGCAGCTGGTCTGGCATAATAAACCCCATCCACATAGAATCCAACACCTGGATCAATACCATCATTTGTTAAACCAAACGTTGTTCCCAAACCGCGAATACTTAAAGAAGTATTACGTGGATTCGATGAATATAATTGCACGGAAGGAATGAATTCCTTTAAACGATTTACGTTAAAAGAACCCGTCTCCGCAACTTTAGAACCACCTATCACCGTAATGGGGATGGGGACATCTTGTACAGTTTCTTTTCGGCGGCGGGATGTTACAACGATTTCCTCTAATTCCTTCGCTTCTTCTTTCAAGTAAATCGTCACCGGCGTTCCTTCTGCGATGTAATCTTGTTTTTGATAACCCACAAAACTAACGATCAGGGTATAAGGAAATTTTTGACCCGTCTGAAAATAGAAATGCCCTTCCACGTCCGTAATAACTCCGTGCGTTGTCCCCTTGATGTACAAAGAAACACCTGGGATCGGCTCCTTGGTTTTTTCATCCAAGACTTGACCACTTAAGGTTGAATTGATTGTCGATTTAATTTGTTGGCCAAAAACCGTGCCCGAAAAGGCGAAAATCAAGAGAATGGTAATAAACTTATTCATATTTAGCGGATTATATTTTGAATTACACTATAAACTCTACCGATTTGATAGATTAAAAGACAAAAGTATGCCGCATATTATTTAAATGCAAATTCGCATTTGAAAATATTTTTCAGCTATTGGGATTTACTGTCGAAAATAGGCCAAATTTTAACATATACGTAGATTAATAAATGTCTATAAATATTATAGACTTTATAGGAAATCAATTCATCTATGATAAAAATGCTATTAAATTTGAGCGTCTTTTTTACTTGAGACGGTGATATATCATCAAGCTAATGATGCTTCGGTCGTAATAATCCAAATTGGGACGCTGCTGAAAAGCATGTAAATAACCCATATCTACAGTCAAATTGGACCTTATGGGGATACTAATTCCAGCAAACATGCGATGTTGGTCCAATACATTTTCTGGATTTTCTTGAGCGGCATTGAGCAAAATCTCTGTATTTATTTTGCCTTGCACTTTTTTAAACAAGGGAAATAAAGCCTGAATACGATAGCGAAACCGGTAATTACTAAAATTTACGGCATCAATTAAATGTGTTTTAGCGGCATCCGTTCCTCGATTAAAGCGCATTTCAGCGCGAAATCGGTGATCTAAGCGAAAAATAGACGCGCGTTGTTTGTAAACTATATCAACATGCGGTCTATATTCTGGAATCGAAAGACGATTACTAGCGAAAGGATCATTAGGCGTATTTAAAAAAAGCGCTGCTCCTGCTGAAATATCCCATTTTTCGCCGAATGTCCGATGTATATGGGACCGAAACGCACTTTGATGATGCAAGATTGGATCTAAAAAATGACGCTCGTGTGCTTCGCCCTGTAAATACCAATTTGTATTGATTGGATAGGTCAAAAAGTATCCGAACCAAACGATGTTTTGATGCTCAATCTTAGATTGGCTTGAGGCTGGAAAAACTGAAAAAATAAAAAATAACAGGTAGCACTTTCTTAATAAATACATACTACAAATGTATTCAATTATCCTTTCTAATCCCTCACACAGCGAAAACCCGTGTGTTGCAAGCCAGAGTCGGGGCTTGACTTCATCCGCGCGGAGCTGCGGTAGCTCGAACAATAGCCATCATTACATAGAAAAGAGCCTCCACGCATGACGCGTTTGGCGATGCCGGGTTCATCGGGATCGTGACTGGAATTTGGCCCTGTAGGATTCAGAACAGGACTCTTTTTGTAATAATCATTTCGATACCAATCCGCACACCACTCCCACACATTTCCAGCCATATCATATAAGCCAAAGCCATTCGCTGGAAAAGATTTCACAGGCGCTGTAGTCGTTTTGTATCCATCCAAGGCCTGGTCATCATCAGGAAAATGGCCTTGAAAACTGTTGGCTTTGTAGGGCGTTTGATTCACCGACTCGTCTCCCCAAGGGTAAATTTTATCCTTCAATCCCCCACGCGTAGCCCATTCCCATTCCGCTTCCGTAGGCAAGCGTTTGCCCGCCCAGCGCGCATAAGCGGCCGCATCGTCCCAGGAAACATGAACGACGGGGTGGTTTTGCCGACCGCGTATATCGGAGCCTGGACCTTCTGGGTGTCGCCAATCCGCGCCTCGTTTAAATGCCCACCATTGCGAGTAATCATTCAAATCAACGGGGCCTGAAGTAGGAACAAATACCAAAGAACTGGGTGCCAAAAGGGAGTCGGCAGGCTTAGGCGCTCCTATCGGAACTTGTTTAGAAAATTCTGCCCAATCGATCGCCTTCTCCGCTGTGGTTACATAGCCGGTAGCTTTAACAAAAGCAGCAAATGCCGCATTTGTCACCTCTGTTTCATCCATCCAAAAAGCCTTCACCTGAACTCTGTGCACCGGATACTCATCCGGGCGACCCTGGGCATCGTGCGAACCCATCGCAAAGCTCCCGGCGGGAATGCGTTTCATGCCCACATACGATTTAATGACCGTTTTGGGCTTAAATGAGCTGACCCGTTGGAGTCGATTAGGTGTGGGTACGTGACAAATCGGGATTTTGGCCTGACTGAAAACAGACAAACTAAAAAGCAAAAAAAGGCTAATTAAATAATACATAGGCCACCGCCAACGTCACAAACACGTTAAATAATTGCGCAATCAGGAAGGCATATAAAGGTTTTTTCCCTTCTTTGGAAAACAAGTCAGAAAACTTCGTTTCCAGACCAATACTCGTAAATGCCAAAGCAAACCAAAGTCCCTGCAAGGATTTGAATCCTCCCTTGACTGAATCAATCGTCTCAGCGGGAACGACAAAAGAAAAGAGCAAAGAGGCGGCAATGAAACCCAACACGAATTTGGGAAAACGTTCCCAGATGACAGAAACAGTAGGTTTGGCTTCCTTCGCCGTTGCCGACTGGTTATTCGTCACCGTCCAATAGATCGAGATCGCAAATGCGGCGAAACCGAGCAAGACATTTTGAGAAAATTTGACAATCGTTGAAATCTTCAATGCCTCTTCGCCCACCATCGTTCCCGACGCAATCACCGCGCCCGTCGTATCGATCGTGCCGCCCAACCAAGCGCCCGTCACCGCCTGGGAAAGACCCAACGCATTCGCGATAAAAGGCAGAAAAATGATCATCGGAATCGCGGTAATCAGCACAACCGAAATCACATAAGATAATTTTTTCGAATCCCCCTTGATCGCTCCTGCCGTTGCAATCGCCGCCGAAACACCACAAATAGACACAGCACTCGAAATCATAATGGCGAACTCCTCGTCGACACCCAGTTTTTTGGAAACCCAAAACGCAAAATACCAAACAGAAACGACCACGACTAAGGCCTGAATTAAGCCCAATGAACCTGCCTTCAAAATATCACCGAAAATCACACTCGTTCCTAAAAGTATAAGGCCAATTTTCACAAAAAGCTCGGTGGACAGCGATTCCGTCAGCCACCCTGGCAGCGTGAAAAAATTACTCAACAAAAGTCCAATCGTCAAGCTAAAAATCACCGCCTCTAAATTCCAATTTTTCAAAAATGCATTCCCCGCTAAAATCAACGCAAAGGACGTCAGCACGAAAACAATGGGAAATCCTTGCGCAGTGGCCTTTATTGACTTGCCGAGCAGTCGGGCGGCGAATATCGCTATGACATATGTGAAGGCAAAAACTTGCGCCAACTTCAACAAATTATTGCTCGAAAAAACCTTTTCTACTAAATCAATTTGACTTTCCCAAGCAAAACTGGGGGTGGGGATCAGAATACCAAGAAGTGCGGTAATGATGAGTAAAAATCCAAGAAAAACGACCGTCCAGTCTTCTGAGAGCACTTGTTTATTATTTATCATGTAATTGGTATAGAAAGGTGGTGGAGGTGACGCTGCCGGGGTCTGCGACCCCGGCAGCGTCTACCCCGGAGCAATTTCCAATTTTTTTCTAAAAGTTTCCTGATAAAATTACTTCGCTGGCGTCAGCAAGATATTTCGATATTCCACCGGACCATGATCGCCTTGAAACATAATTGGACCCGGCTCGCCTTCATCACTATCCATTGCGCCTCCTGTGACACCCGGAATGTTTTGTTCCACAATCACTTTTTGGCCATTCAAGGTCACAGATACCTTACGTCCCACCAAGGTAATATCATAACTTTGCCATTCGCCAGACGGTTTTGCCGCTTGGAATAATGGGTCGATAAATCCATAAATACCCCCTAAATAGATACTAAATGGTTCTTTACCAAAGCTATCTTCCACTTGCACCTCGTAACGTCCACGCAAATAAATACCACTATTACTCGATGGCGGCAAACGAAATTCAATATGTAATTTAAAATCCGTGAATTTTTGTTCTGTGCATAAATTCGCTCCAGACGCAGGACTTTTTAATACGCCATTCTCCACAATCCATTGATTTTTAGGCCTTAATGCCTTCCAACCCGTTAAATCTTTTCCATTGAATAATTTGATGGGCTTATCCCAAACCGGTTCCGCCGATCTCCACAAGGAAGGTGCACGAACTCCCGTAAAGGCCATCGACTTGCCATTGGGTTTAACGATAGTCCCCGACAATTTTCCATCTTTCAAGTCTCCATCAAAACTCATGTACGCCTCATCCTTTTCCCATTGTGGCGGAATCTTAAACGACACATGCCCATCTTTGAAAAACACTTCCGAAATCGGTCTTGCTGAACCGCCATCTCCCACAAAGCGACCCGTTAAGGTCTTTAAACCGGAATGACGAACCTCTAACCAGGAAGGAGCCGTCGAAACTCCTCCATTACGATTTTCCATGGAAACATGTAAATCCCAAGCTCCTTCCAATGGATAATGCGATTCCTGCGCGAATACACTCGTTGAAAGTGCCACTAATGCAATCAATAATTTTTTCATAGGTCTACGATTTAACCGCCTCCATTTTGGGCGAAATAACATGAATCAATAACCACGCAAATAAATAGGCGCAGCCACAAGCCACAAAGATAACATTATATCCGGCCGACAAAGCCTGGTCTGCCTTGTATGCATCCAAAACAACGCCGATAATGTAAGGAAAAATCACCCCGCCCAGCGAACCCGCCAAACCACCAATCCCCACAACGGAAGAAACCGCATGTTTCGGAAACATATCGGAAACTGTCGTAAATATATTCGCCGACCACGCCTGATGGGCCGATGCCGCAATGCTAATTAAAAATACGGCCTGCCAAATGTCCGTCGCCCAACGAGCCCCGATAATCGGCACCGCGCAAAGCGCAAAAAAGAACATCGAATACTTCCGCGCCTTGTACACAGGCCAACCTTTCTTAATGAAATAGCCCGAAATATAGCCTCCGCCAATACTACCAATCGACGTGCAGGTAAACAATATCGCCAAATGTAAACTCGGCTTTTTCAAGTCCAAAGCAAAGGTCGTTGAGAAATAAGAGGGCAACCAAAACAAGAAAAACCACCAAATCGGATCCGTGAAGAACTTGCCCACGATGAAAACCCAGGTTTGGCGGTAGCCAAATAATTTTCCCCAAGCGATGGGTGCAACTTCCGTTGCCTCCTCTTCCTCCGACTGAATATGAACCAACTCCTCAGTCGTAACCGACGGATGTTTTGCAGGAATCTCATAAAACACCCACCACAAAATCAACCACACAAATCCGATTCCCCCCGTAATGATAAAGGCCTCTTGCCAACCGTACGCACCTAAAATCCAAGGTACCATGATGGGCGCCACCATGGCTCCGATATTTGCCCCGGAATTAAATATCCCCGTAGCTAATGCTCTTTCTCTTTTCGGAAACCACTCGGCCACCGTCTTAATCGCCGCCGGAAAATTCCCCGCCTCGCCTGCTCCCAATGCCGCACGTGCCGCACCGAAACCAAACGAAGTTTTCGCCAAAGCATGCGCCATCGCCGCAAAAGACCAAATCACAATCGAAATGGCATAACCCATTTTGGAACCAATCTTATCGATTACCTTCCCGAAGGCCAACAAGCCAATCGCATAGGAAGCCGTGAAACACATGACGATGAAACTGTAATCGGTCTCCGACCAGTTCAATTCCTTCTCCAGCGTAGGCTTCAACAAACCGATCACCTGGCGATCCAAATAATTAATCGTTGTTGCAAAAAACAAAAGAGCCACTACGACCCAACGGTAATTTCCTTTCATTAGAAACCGATTGAATTCCCGCCGTCAACCGGGATTGAGACGCCTGTCACATAATTTGCTGCATCCGAAGCTAAATAAACCGCAGCCCAACCGATATCCTCCGGCTTCCCGAAATAACCCATCGGCGTGCGATCCATCGCTTTATGTTTACGATCCGGATCCGAATTCATCGCGGTTCTACTCATCGCCGTTTCAATAAATCCAGGTGCAATCGCATTCACACGAACGCCTTTGCCAGACCATTCAGAGGCAAGTACTCGAACTAATCCATAAATACCTGTTTTGGACGAAGCATATGCCGCAACGCGATCAATACCATAATAAGCTGCCATCGAAGAAATCATGATGATAGATCCTTTACCTCGTTCCAACATGTGTTTCCCCACCTCACGTGTCAGCGCAAAAACAGCATTCAAATTCACATTAATAATATTCGCAAAATCATCATCCGAAACGTCTACTGCCGGGCGTTTCATGTTGATGCCCGCATTGTTGACAAGTATGTCTATTCCTCCGTATTTCGCCACGAGTTCCGTTACCAGTTGTGATGTTTTGCTCAAATCGGAAACATCATTCACAGCATAATGCGCCCCTGAACCTAAGTTGGCAACCGCCTCTTTCAGCACATCTTCCCGCCGACCCGTAATCACGACCGTGGCGCCGGAGGCTAAAAAACATTTGGCAATATCGAATCCAATTCCGGTTCCGCCGCCCGTGATGAGCGCCACGCGCCCTTGCAATGAAAATGGTTGTTGCATCTTATTTCAGTTGGTATATACGTACAATTTCTTTTATCTCGGCCAAAGTCCGCTCAGGCGTCCCATAGCTAATCGGTAATTTTGAATAGGTTTGGAAGTACAATAAATGGGCGTCGCGCCACAAGACCGACTCTCTTTGCTGCGCCGCCAATCTCCCACGAACATCCGCGAAAATCTCCGCATCCACCTTGCCTTGCAGCGAATCCCAATCCTTTTGCAAATCCTTCACTTCCTGTAAACCCGTGTTAGAACGGTAACAGAATTCATCCCAAAGCGTGCGGCCGGTAGACAATTTCTCCTGCCAGCCCACATGGTGGAACCACAGTAAATAATTCAAATCCGTTTTCGCTGGATCCATCCACCGTTGCGCAACCGACGGATGGTATAAACTCAAGGCATTACTTCCCGATGCTTTTCGGTCGAAACCCAAGCCTACCGAATCTGCTCGGTGATAATAAATTGATGTCCAGTCGGGACGTTGACTGCGTTCCAACCAAGGCTCCGGTCCCCAGTGAATGCTTTGGCCCATCACATGATGCAAACCTAAAGGCGTCGTAAATTTCACATAAGTATCGCGGGATTTCATCAGGATATTGACTGTCGTTTTTGCTGCTTTTTCATCACGGGTCAACGTCTGTTTCACCCACTCATCCGCAATCTGCTCAGAACTCAAGGTATGGTCCCATGCCAAACGTCCGAACGCATACCAGTTGGCCTGCGACAACAAATGCCCCGTCCAATTCCGATCCGATCCCGTATTCGCGACACCCGCCATCATGGTAATTTGTTCGTTTCCGAGGCTGCCGTCGATGACTTTGGCCACGGTAGAACCCTTTCCATTTTGGTAAGTATCTGAATCCAAACATTCCTTGAATAGGATCGATTGATAGAAAACGTTCGTACTAAACCCTGTGTATTCTTGGGTGATTTGAAATTCTAGTGCCAAAGGCGTCTTGGGCATCGAACCGAATAAAGGATGAAAGGGTTCCCGTGGCTGAAAATCGATCGGTCCATTTTTCACCTGAACAATCACGTTTTTTGCGAAGGTTCCGTCCAAAGGTTTGAAGTCATTATAAGCTTCTTTGAATCGGTCGCCATTCGGATTTGGTGCGTAAACAAAGGCTCGCCAGATGATGATGCCGTTGAAAGGTTTCACCGCCTCCGCCAACATATTCGCGCCATCCGCATGTGTCCGCCCGAACTCCTGTGGACCTGGCTCTCCCTCCGAATTAGCCTTCACTAAGAATCCGCCAAAATCCGGAATCTGCGCATAGATCTCTTTTGTCTTCGCCTGCCACCAAGCGCGCACTTGAGGATCTAAAGGATCGGAAGTTTTCAATTTGCCTACCAGTTTTGGCGAGGCAAAATTCACGGATAAAAATAACTTAATGCCATAGGGACGAAATACGTCGGCAAGCACTTTCACCTTCGCTAAATACTCCGGCGTCATAAACCGAGCTGAGGCATTCACATTGTTAATCGCCACGGAATTGATCCCGATGGACGCGTTTGCCCGGGCATAATCCGTGTAACGCGGGTCGACCGTTTCAGGCAATTCGTACCATTTCCACAGTGAAGCGCCAGCATACCCGCGTTCGATCGTGCCCATCACGTTGTCCCAGTGGTTCAACATGCGGAATTTGACTTTGGGAGATGAGCTGGTATTTGCCAAAGCTTTCTCTTGCTGAATCATCCGCAGCAATTCAAAAACACCATATAAAATTCCGCGGTCGGAGCTAGCTTTGATTTGAATTTGCGGGCCTGTAACGATGCTAAAACCCTCTTCTTTAATACTTGAGTCATTTACGAATTGAATAGAACCTTTATTCGCGCTGACCGGCGACACCCCTGTCAAGCCCTTCAAACCATTTGTTAATTCTTTCTTCGCCGTCTCTAAAATAGGCGTCGAGGCAAACTCAGACGAAATCGATTTCGCATACGGTGTATAGCGCGGCGCAGATCCTACCTTGTCAAATTTCAGCCACAAACGATAGCCATCATCCGCCTTCAACGCAAAACTACAAACGACAAAAAACACGGCTAAAAAAGAGCGAATCGCTAATTCAAGTCCACGTATTTCGGCCAATCCGCGCAGTCGGCCGATCGCCGAATAACCTGGGTAGGTTTTCTTATTTAAATCGTCCAACATCTGATGTCCGTGATCTGGGCGCATCGGAATCTCCTCGCCTCCGCGTCTTTTTTCTTCTTCGACAACCGCTTTGACCACTTCAAACATATCTACATCACCCGTTAAATGCGGCGCTTCATGGAAAATCAATGGATCATTTTGCTCACGGAAAGTCGCACGCAAATGCAAGAAATGAATTCGGTCAGCGAAACGACGAACCATCTGCGGCAAATCATTATCCGCCCTCACCCCTAAAGAGCCCGTGCAGAAAGTGATACCGTTCGCGCGTTCCGGGGAAGCATCCATAAGCGCCGCCAAATCCGCTTCCGTACTTACTACACGCGGTAGGCCCAACAAAGGGAAAGGAGGATCATCAGGATGAATACATAAATTAATGCCCAATTCTTGAGCCAAAGGCGCGATGGAACGAATGAAGTAATGCAAGTTTTCACGCAATTGACCCGCTGAAATAGCCTTGTATTCATCTAAGAGACTTTGGAAATTCTCTAAATGAAAAGCCTCCTCGGAACCCGGAAGGCCTAATAGTGCGGTGTTTTTTAATTCCTCTTTTTCTTCCGAAGACATCGTCGCGAAACGCTGAGCAGCCGCTGCTTGAACAGCCGGCGTGTAATCTGAAGCAGCACCCGGACGCTGCAATATATGTAAATCGAATACGGCAAAATCTGTCCAAACAAAACGTAAGGCTCGCGCGCCATCTGGCATCTCGAAGTTTAATTTAGTCCGGGACCAATCGAGCACAGGCATGAAATTATAGCATACGGTTTTGATGCCGCAAGCCGCTAGATTACGTAATGAAGTCTTGTAATTTTCAATAAGCTGCGCGCGTGAAGGCAAGGCTTTCTTAATTCCCTCGTGAACAGGCAAAGATTCTACCACTGACCAATGCAAGGGCGTCCAATCCTGATTGCCCGCTTCGATGATGGAAATGCGTTCTTTGATGGCTTCTATCGGCCAAACCTCCCCCACGGGAATTTGGTGCAATGCGGTTACGACTCCTGTGCAACCGGCTTGACGAATATCCATCAAAGAAACCGGATCGTTTGGACCGAACCAACGCATCGTATGTATCATGTAAATTTGTTTAGAGGCTTACGCTATATAAAGCGCAAAATGCACAAAAAATACTGATTAAAAAACCAACTCATAGCGCGCTGACCTACCCGCACCTACTGGCATAAAAACTTGCAAAGTAACGAGCTCTTGAAGATCACGCGATGCCGTGGCTCTGGAGGTTCCTGTTATGCCCACATATTTTCGCACATTCATGCCCCCATGAAATGAATCTGGTCCATCGAGCAACATTCGATTAATGACTTTACTTTGGCGAATATTTAGTTTGTGTTCAAATACCGCAAAAAAATGCCATTTGGAAATAGTAAACTGAATCATTTTGTCGGCATAAGTTTGCGCCTCCAACAACATCGTTATAAACCAAGTAACCCAATCCGTAATATTAAGACTCTTTTCTGCTTGTTGAAGTCCCTGATAATAAGCCTTTTTATTTGCCTCTATAGCCTTTGAAACACTAAAAGGCAAAGGGCATTGCAAACCCTGAGAAAGTGCTTTCTCTACGATGGCCCGACCGATTCGCCCATTCCCATCTTCGAATGGATGAATTGCCTCAAAATACAAATGGGCCACAGCCGCCTTAACAGGTGCAGCTGTAATATTGCATTCGTTAAACCAAGCAATAAACTGTTTCATTTCTTTTGGAACACGAATGGAAGGAGGTGCTTCGTAGTGAACCTTGGGCTGGGCAACTGATCCTGAAACAATTTGCATGGGCGCTTCATCCGTTCGCCATGCTCCCGCTTGGATCGCGGGAAAACTTCCCATCAATAAACGATGCCAATGTTTTAAATGAGCTTCCGTCAATGGTTCATTGTAGGTATTTCGCACATCCATCAACATGTCACTAAGCCCGATGCTATGTTTATTTTTGATCTTGTGTTGAGTGGCTAAGCCTAAATTTCGGCGAACCGAAGACATGATATCCAACTGGCTGTAATATTCTCCCTCAATCTCAGCAGTCTTCAGCGCCTCTGAAACCATCAGTTGTATCATCATTTCTGTCCGCTCAACTAGAGGTAAAGCGGCTAATTTACCGCTCAATTCCCCCGATTTCTGCATAAACGCGAAGATTTGCGACTCGATAGCAGTCGTGTCAAATTCAAAATGAGGCCAGGAATCTCGTTGCCAGTTGTACATCGTGAGGCGATTAATAAGTATAATCGACTCAAATATAGTTAAATTTTGAGTCGATTAGCTAAATTAATCGCCTCATTTTTACACCGCCTGACTGAAAGTCTTTTTCTGAACTTCGGCCGAGAGTAATTTGAGGTCAAAGGCCTTGCAGATATTTCGAATGAAATGTTTTCCTAATTCCGTGACGATCAAGCCATGCTCCCCCCAAGTCACGAGCTCATCCAAGGCCAATTCATCAAGTTCATGAAACGTATATTGGCGGAGTAATGCTAAATCCGCTTTGGCAAAATGAGTTTTTCCCCGACAAGCCACATCGAGAATATATTGCCGCATTTTTTGATCAACTTCATCCAAGAAATAGCCCTTAAATACGGCTAACTCGCCCTGATTAATCTGTTCATAATATTCTTGAATCGTCTTTTTATTTTGGGCAAATCCATAATAGATATCGCTGATACTCGAGACGCCTAAACCCAACAGCATGCCGGTTTGTTGGACCGTATAGCCCATGAAATTGCGATGCAAATTTCCTTCCTCATGTGCCTGAACCATCAAGTCACCAGGCAAGGCAAAATGATCCATCCCGATATCCGTATAACCTGCTTCCATGAAACGCTTTTTCCCCACTTGATAGAGCTGCATTTTCTCATCGGCCGACGGCAAATCATTTTCGTCAAAGAGCCGTTGTGCCTTGCTCGTCCAGGGCACATGTGCATAGGAATAGAAAGCAATGCGATCGGGTTTGATTTCCAAAGCATCTTGAATCGTATTTTCCAAACGCGGCAAGTTCTGCAAGGGCAAGCCATATACCAGATCTAAATTCACGGATTCATAGCCAATCTCACGCGCCCATTGAACCACTTGGACGACATGTGCGTGTGGCTGAATTCGATTAATGACTTTTTGAACCTCCGGATTACTGTCTTGCATACCAAAACTCACCCGATTAAATCCGAGATCAAATAAGGTTTGTAAATGTTCGCGAGTCGTGTTATTCGGATGGCCCTCAAATCCAAACTCATGATCCGACGGAACCACGGCATCCGCCAAAATACATTCAATCAAATGTTTTAAGTTTTCGGGCGAGAAGAAGGTAGGCGTGCCTCCACCCAGATGTAATTCACGAATCACAGGTTTATGAGGCATCATGCCTCGGTAAATTTCCCATTCCTTCAACAAGGCTAACATATACGTTTCCTCGACCGAATGATTCGTCGTGATGCGCTTGTTACACCCACAAAAAGTGCATAAACTTTCACAAAAAGGAAGATGCAGGTACAGGCTTATCTCACCGCTTTCCTCAAAGCGTTGGGTAAATAAGGATTTCCAAGTAGGAACATCCAGCGTGTCATCCCAATATGGAACCGTCGGGTAGGACGTATACCGAGGGATGGGAACATTGTATTTTTGAAGTAAGTCGAGAGATACCTGTTGCATAGCATGCAAAGGTAAAATCAAGGCTTGAACGCAAAAATGATATAGGTCAGTTATGGGTTCCGAGACTATATCTTACGGTGGGAAGCTTTAAGCAAAGGCCTAAGCTTATCAAGTAAAAAATTAGGGCGAACCTTTCGATTCGCCCCAAACCTTATTTCATGTATTCTTTATCCAAGAACAGGTAGCGCGCATCATTTTGCGCCTTTTCTGCTTTGGAATTCGTATCCAGAATCATCACAGGAGGTGTTACATCACCCGCTTTGGCAGCTGGCCATTCTGGCAATTTATCGCCATTAGGATTAAATGTCTTGACGAAATTTGTAAAGTAATTAAACATGGTGTCAGAGACCTTGAAGTCATCTGAAGTCCACGCATATTCTTTCACTAAATGCAAATTGCCCATCGCGTATTCAATCTCACATGCGTGCGGCGCACCTACTGCAGGCGGAGGAGTTTGTACAGGTCCTTCACGTCTAACGGTACCTCCGGCTAAAGCCGAAACGGTATTTTGATCGACCAAAGGAGGACGTAATTTGCTATATAAATAACGGTATACCGGTTGGCTACTATTATTGCGGTGTAGATCAAACCATTTCCACGTCGAATAAACGATGAAACGATCTGCGGCTAAGGCAGTCGCCGACAACTCTACTTCTTTTTCAGAATGTGCAGGGTAAAGGCTTAAGACTTTATCCACATCATTTGGATATTCCTTTTTCACGCGCTCGATGTAATTTTCAACTGTGTAAGGTTTGCCTTGCATGAAAGCGCCACCTGGGATTTCAGCTGAATTCCAACCGACCAAAAGAGGAATTTGATGTTGTTCTTTAGCAGCAAAAATTTCAGGTAATTTCTTTGGCAAGAAGTTTCCGTCAACAACTACAGGGAAACCGAAACGCTTCGAATCTTGGTATAGCTCGAAAATGTCTTTCGTCGACATAGCGCGCATTTCCTTCATGGATTTTACACCAGCCTTTTGCAAGAATTCAGCTCCATTTTTCTCTGCATCTGCTAATGAAACTGGTGCCATGGTTGGGTTAATTCCGCCACCACTTTCGCCAATCGCGGCATGAATTAAACCTTTGGAAAGCGGAGAGGACATTTGATAACTCACGGCAATAGAACCCGCTGATTCACCAGCAATGGTTACGTGATTAGGGTCTCCACCAAAAGCAGCAATGTTCTTTTGAACCCATTGCAATGCCGCTAATTGATCATAATATCCATAGTTTCCAGATCCTTTGTAAGAAGTTTCTGAACTCAATTCCGAATGCGCCAAGTTGCCGAAAATATTCAAACGGTAGTTGCATGTCACAACAACGACACCTTTTTTCGACATGCTTTCGCCATCATAACGAGGCTCAGAACCGTCCCCAGCAACATTACCCCCACCATAGAAGTATACTAAAACAGGTAAATTCTTTGTGTTCTTTTTTGCTGAAGTCCATACATTTAGATACAAACAATCCTCGCTCAATCCTTCTGAACGAGACATCATATCTCCAAATACAATACCCTGCATAGGACGAGGACCGAATTTCTTCGTTTCCTTCACACCTTTCCAAGGAGCTAAAGGCTGAGGAGCCTTCCAACGCAACTCACCCACCGGTGGTTTTGCAAAGGGAATCCCGAAATACTTTTGAACACCTGTTTTGGTATCAAAATTTCCTTCGATCACGCCATGTTGGATCGTCGTTTGAACCGGGAAAAGATTAATAGATTGAGCAGATGCCCAAGAACACAATAGGCCCAAGCCCACTGATAATAAGGTTTTTTTCATGTGTAATAGGTTTATATTGTCACAATTTGATACAATAATACAAGATTAGCGGAGTGTTTCCAATTTTTTTAGTGCATTTGGACCTATGCCATGAATTTTCGATTTTGTACGAATTTAGCCAAAAAGCCCGTAGCTTTGCAAACGACTCTTGCCAGCATGCGGATATTAATCTTACATAATTTATTGTGGTCTCAATACAAGTCGGTGGTTTTCGAAAAAATCGCTCAGACCTGTTCCCCAGATGACGAAGTATTGGTCGTTCAAACCGCCATTACCGAAAAAGGTCGGGAAGATTTAGTGGATTTTGATGTGTCAACTTTTCCCTATCAATATCCCTTCCAACTGCTAAACACAATTCCACTCCAACAAGTATCCCCAGTTAAAACAGCCATTTCCTGGTTAAAGATTGTCTTTCAATTTAAGCCCCATGTTATAAATCTTACAGGCTATAATGAATTAGGAACCTTACCAGTCATATTATTCTCAAAATTCCTGGGTATAAAAACAATTATTACGATTGAGTCTGTGGCTCACCTAGGAGGTCGACTTAGTGCATTAAAAGGAATTTATAAGAAACTCGTTTACTTCCTGATTGATGGAGTATATTCATATGGCTTAAATACAAATCGGTTTCTATTCGAACAAGGCGTACCTAAATCTAAAATACTTGCTTTCTTGAATGCGTTTGATCAAGCCAATTTTAAATTAAGTGGACATCCGAAAAAAGAGGAGAAGCCATATTTACTTTATGTAGGAAGATTGTCTCCCGAAAAAAATATCGATGCTTTAGTTGAGTTGATGAATGAAATCAATCAAGAATTAATCATCATTGGAGATGGCCCTGAACGTAAAAGGCTAGAAAAAATAAGTGGCAAAAATATCCAATTTCTAGGTGCAATTGCTTGGTCTAAACTTCCCGACTACTATGCCGGGGCCGCATGTTTATTACTACCATCTACATACGAACCTTGGGGAATGGTAGCAAATGAAGCGCAAGCCATGGGAAAACCTATTATATGTACAGCAGCTTGTGGATGTGCAAACGACTTAGTCATCAGTGGATTTAACGGACTTGTAGTCTCTGATTTTAGGGCTGATAAAAAGCAGATCATTGATTTTATACATCAGCTGCCTGAAAATAAGTTGGCCTATGAGCAATTCGCCCATCGAAACAATCAGGTGTTTGCTGTTGACCGACTTAGCAGGGAAATGCTAGCAGGGATGCAAAAATTAGTCAACCATTAAAAAGGGGCGTAACTGCGCACGAACAACCTCTTCCGAATAATTATCTTTCGCAAATTTTGCACCTGCCAAACCAAGGGTGAGCCTTAATTTCTCATCTTTCAATAAGGACTTTAATCCATCTAAAAGACCGTCTGTTTCGGAAGAAAAAACAAGTGCACATTTTGCCGCTTGTAATTCTGAGGAAATCCCTACTTGGTCTGAAATTAGAACTGCAGTTTCGCAAAGCATTGCCTCAACAACAGCCATACCAAAATTTTCGGAGAGCGAGGGTAACACAAATACATCTGCATCTCGCATGAGCGAAATCCCATCTTCCTGATTCAATAGGCCCGTAAAAATCACATGTGCACCCAAGCCTTTTTCTTTGATCGTATCAAGTAATACTTTGGCATAATCAGCATCTTCTCCTCCCGCAATAACATAAATAAGCGATGGATATTCCAATACTAATTGGGGCAAACAGGAGAGGACAAAGTGGATCCCCTTTTTAGGGCTAACTCGACCATAATGAACAAGCAGTGGTGCATCCTGTTGTATTTGATATTTACTTCTAAATAACCCTTTTTCAGGAAGTTGTATAAAAGGTTTTACATCGACAATGTTGGGCAATACTTCTGCACGCAAAGGCAACTTTAAAAATGCGACAACTTTTTCTTTTTCATCGTAGGTACTAAATAGCACATGGGATGCACGCTGCAGCATTTTTCGAACGTATACGGCTAAAAAGATTCGTTTGATTTTAGACGATTTAAGACCAATCGTTTCCGGATATATACTCCCATGAGGAATTACAACAAAGGGCTTGTTGTACAAGACACAAATCAAATAACTTATCCAAATTGGAAAGTTCCAAACGGCTTGCAACACCACCAAATCAAATCGATTGATATGCTTTAATAACCAAAATATATGTCCGGGAGCAAAGGTAAAATGCGAATATCCAAAATAACGAAATCGCCATATAGGGTAAGAAAATTCTGATTGATCAGATATTCCTAATTGCATATCCGCAATTTGAGCGGGTTCCAAGCCCTGGGTTGTTGTTAGTACTTCTACATCACAACCTAAATCTACAAGTGCTTTTGAAAAAGTAAGATTGGTGAAAATAGGCCCCCCAATGGATATTGCTGGATAATAAGCGGGCGAAACCTGAAGTACCTTTTTGGCCATTTTCATAGCCTAAAATTAGTTTTAATTTAGGATATTTCAATTCGCTTAATTTTAGAGGCCACATTTATTTCGCAAAAGGGTCCGACCACTTTTTATCCAGATAGACATTCTTGCCAGCCAGCGTACGTAAAAATTGAACCACAGCTGTCATTTCTTCTGTCGTCATCAAAAGCTTTTGACCGATGTTATTCGGTTTCAATCGGGGATCCAAATTCGTATTCCGAGGAGGCGTGTTGATGACATTGTAATGGTTGAGCATATTATTCAAGCCTTTTACGCCTGCTGTATGCATCAGCGGAGTATTTACGGCCCCTTGTGCGTTCGTTAAATCCCGTAAAGAAGGCGCGCGCGTCACATCTACATCAAAATCTGTACTTCCAATGACCGCGATAATTCCATTGTTCCGGCTGTTGGGATCGATGTCAAACTCGGGTGATTGATGACATCCTTGACAACCAAAGCCCCCTGACACACGCTCGCTATTCGCATTAAAAACGGGTGGAGTTAAAAACAAGGCTTTCCCTTGGTTTTCCACGGCGGTAAAATTGGGAAAAGGAGCCTGGTCATTTCCCGTGATGGCTCTCCCCACATCGTATTTGGAATCAAAAGACTGAATGCTTCTAACGAATTGCGCCAATGCACTTTGCATGCGTGTTTCTGTGACGCGATTGTCACCGTAGGCCCAGGTAAACAATTCAGGATAATACGGAATGGCTTGTAATTTCGCTAACAAAGTCGTCAGATTCCCCCGACCCGATTGTCCGCTAAAACCCATTTCCAAATGGTCTTGGATCGGCATCGTCGTTTGAGCTTCTAGACTATTCGCCCGTTCATTCCAGAAAAATTTGCTTTCATTGGCGAATCGAGCATTAATCAAGCGCATCGAATGCCGAATTGTTTTTCCATTCGAAACGCCTGCACTTTGAACGGCTGTATCTCCAAAAGCAAAAGTTTGTTTGTGACAGGAAGCACAAGAAATGCTGTTATCAATACTTAAATTTTTATCATAAAATAGGATTCGCCCAAGTGTAGCTTGTTTATCGATGATGCCGTTTCCCCCAATGTTATCTTTCGTTACGTAGCTGGGTTTCGGTTGGTTCGCATAATTATCCAATGCATTAAAATCAATGGCATTACCAAAGCTTGATTTGGAAGAAGTCATGGGGTCAAGCGTCTTTCCGCTTTCGTTCACTTGGGAACAACCATACAGTAAAATTGGAACGATGATCAGAATAAAGCGCATAGATGAATTTTGAAAGAAAAAAGATAGGTATAAATACTAGATTTTTCCAACCTAATTCGACGAGTAGCGTTTAATCGAAGTTTAAAGCTTAATGTTTGAAGACAGGTCCGTTTGATTACCCCGAGCGCCTATCAAAACTTAAACAAAGTGATTATCTGTAGTTGTCTTAATAAAACAATGACAAAAAATGAATAAATTGAAATGGGAAACATTCATCATTTCAATATTACACAATGAAAAGTCCGCCAAGAATAATATTGATTGAAGACGACTATGCAATTAGTCAAAATCTAACTGATTTTTTAATAAAGGAAGGATTTCACGTTGAAAATGTATACACGGGTAATGATGCCATTCAAGTACTCGAAAAAAATAAGTTTGACTTGCTTATTTTAGATGTGAATTTACCAGGTTTTGACGGATATTATATTTGTCAAGAATTCAGAAAAAACAATACGCAAATACCGATTTTAATGTTGACGGCCTATGATGAGTTAGAAGACAAAATGAAAGGATTTGATGTAGGAGCCGATGATTATTTGACGAAACCCTTTTATATGGCAGAAGTGTTAGCTCGGGTGAAATCACTTTTAAAAAGATCAAATAAGCAGCCTGATTATCAAGCGCCTATTTGGGTTGAAGATTTGTCCATTGACATTTCTACAAGCAAAGTTTTGCGCGCAAAACAAGAAATTAATTTAACCCCACGCGAATTTAATTTACTGTTGATGCTTGTAAAAGCGAAGGGAAAAATTGTGACTAAAAAAGAATTAAACAAAGAGATTTGGGGTGGTTCATTGGACGAACATAACAATACAATCGAGGTATATATTAATTTTTTGAGAAAGAAAATTGATAAGCCCTTTTCAAAACAATTAATCAAAACAAAAATTGGTTTTGGTTATTATCTAGACATCTTATGAATATTCGCCAACGCATTCTTGTCTATTTTTCAGCCCTATCCATCTCCGTGATAGGTTTTGCATTTTCATTGATTTTCACTGTATTTTCCAATTATCGACGAGAGGAATATCAACAGCGAATAAAAGATCATACGATTTCTACCATTACAGAGCTTTCAGAAGCAAAGCACTTGAATCATGATGTGTTGCAATCAATGCATTTATTGAACATAAATAAGCTATACCAGCAAAAAACGCTACTTTTTAACTCAAAAAAACAATTAATTTATTCAAGTTTAAACGATACAAAGATTCAGTTTTCAGCTAACTTATTGCATAGTTTAAGTCCTGAAAAATCGGTTTTAGAAAGTCGAGAAGGCGATACAGATGTTGTTGGAGTTTACCTTAAGATAAATAAAGAGACATACTATGGCATTACTAAGGCATATGATGTCTTTGGTTATTCTAAACTTGAATTTCTAAAATACACTTTATACGTTTTATTTGGAATAATCTCCGCGCTAATCCTGATAACATCCTTTGTTTTAGCAAATCAAATATCTAAGCCAATCATATCCATGGCCGCTGCGCTTAAAATCATTAATATGGAAACGGCGAATCATTTGCTGCCAATTCCCGAAACAAAGGATGAGATTTATTTATTAGCGATCCGATTCAATGAATTGATGAAACGCTTGCAAGACTCCTTTGCTTTCCAGCAGCATGCCATTCACCACATCTCACATGAATTAAAAACCCCTATTTCAATTTTGGTTTCTAATTTAGAGCGTTTAGAAAAAGAGTCAAATTTAGAAATATTAAATCAAGGAATCATCGAACAGAAAGAGGGTACCAAACTCTTGGGTGACATGATTAATGCTTTACTCGAAATCGCGAAAGTAGAGACGCATTCTAACTTGACATTCCAAGAAATAAGGATGGATGAGCTCGTGTTCGATTGGGTATCCGAAATCAAAAAAATACATCCAAAATTTAAATTTGCCGTAGAATTTGATGAAAAAATTGAATCTGTAAACAATCTTGCCGTACAAGGAAACTTACGTTTGCTGAAAATGGTAATTCAAAATTTATTATTGAATTGCGTAAACTACGCCTCTGATAGTCAGGCACAAATCTATTTTAAAAATCAACGCGGTAAGCTCCTAATCCAAATTTCAAATAAGGGAAAAAGCATATCTACGAATGAAATGCCATTTCTTTTTCAACACTTTTTCAGGGGAGATAATAGTCAAGGGAAAAGAGGATTTGGCTTAGGATTGGTTTTGGCAAACAAAATAATGCTGTTACACAATGGTGAAATTCAATACGATTCACCCGAAAATGGCTTAAATAAATTTACCCTCTATTTCCCGTTGAGTAAATAAATAAAGGACTTTAAGGCCTTTTTAAGTTCGATTTAGTCAATTTCGCATATTGTACTAAAAACATTATGCGAATTACATTCTCCATTTTATTCTGTTTTAGTTTGTTTACGGGTTTTGCTCAAGGAGATACGCTCTCGGTAACGATTAACCAAGCTGACAAAATATTCATTGCTGCCAATTTTCAATTAATGGCCTCTTCAATGAACATTGAAGCACAAAAAGCACAAGAAATTCAAGCAAAACTTTATCCAAATCCTATATTAACTGCTGATTTTAATGCCATAGACCCCGAAAACAATAAGGTGTTTCATATAGGATCTGGTGGCCAACAAAGTGTACAATTAGAGCAGTTAATCATCTTAGGAGGAAAGCGAAAATCTCAAATTGACTTAGCTAAAACGAATACACAAATGTCGGAATTAGCCTTTCAAGATCTTTTACGTCAATTAAAATTTCAGTTACATACCGGTCTTTTCCTTTTAAGCCAAAAAAAATTACTTATCAGCAAATACGACAAACAACTAAGTCTCTTAGATGAAATTGTAACAGCTTATGAAAAACAGATTCCCAAGGGGAATATACCTCTCAAAGATTTAGTTCGATTGAAAGGAGTATACTTGAATCTGAGTAATGACCGAGCTACAATCTATGGTGACTATTTTGACCAAATGACAAAAGTTCAAACGCTTTTACAAACGAAAAAAATTGTATCTCCTATCGTATCAGATGCTGAAATTCGTGCATTTGTTTTACCTATAAATGTCGAAGATTTATATCAAGAAGCAATTGTGAATAGGCCAGACTTATTAATGAGTCAAAAAGACCTTGTTTTTGCTCAACAATATTTTTCATTACAACAAAAATTAGCGAAGCCGGACATAACCTTATTTGCTTCATATGATCAGCGTGGTGGAGCATTTCAGCGCCAATTCGATCTAGGATTTGCAATTCCTTTGATGTTTTGGAATAAAAATCAGGGAAATATTAAATCCGCTCAAGCACAAATTCAATTGAAAAATTTCGCATATGAGGGAATGAAGAGTCAGGTGTTGGCGGAAGTAAACGGAACCTATTTGCAATATCAACAAACAGTAAAAGAGTACACGAAGAACTCAAAACTTTACAATGACGATTTCGAAGTTACATTAAAAGGAATGACTGACAATTTTCAAAAAGGTAATGTTAGCGTATTAGAATTCGTCGATTTCTTTGAATCATACAACAATGCGCTCTCAGAAATGACAAGAACTAAAATTCAATTAGCGACCTCGATTGAACAAATAAAATTAAGCACAGGGAAAGAACAATTTTAAGCATGAAAAATAACACGATATATCTATTACTTGCACTAATAATTTCAAGTGCTTGTACAAAAGAAAAAAAAGAAAATGAACAAGCTTCTGCTTTTCGACTAAGCGACACAATGCTATCCAAATGTGAATTTTATCAGGCTTCCGAAAAAGAGGTTAAGAACGAATTAAGACTATTTGGCAAGATTCAAGCAGATAACAATAAGCAAGCTCAAATTTACTCTATAGTAGGAGGAAATGTAATCAAAATAAATGTTGAGCTAGGTGATTATGTTAAAAAAGGTCAAGTACTAGCCGTAATTCGAAGCGGAGAAGTGGCAACCTATGAGCGCGACCGCTTAGATGCCTACGGAAATGTAGCATTGGCAGAAAAAAATTTACAAGTCGCCAAGGATTTATTTAAAGGGAAATTGTCCTCGGAAAAGGATGTAATCGTTGCAAAAAGAGAATTAGAAAGACAGCAAGCGGAATTAGCAAGGATAAATGAAGTTTTCAGCATTTACAATTTGAAAAAGGGCTCTCTGTATAACATTACTGCTTCCATGAACGGGTTCATTGTAAAAAAAGATATCAATATCAATGAACAAATAAGAGCGGATAAATCAGATGTATTGTTTTCAATTGCAGAAATCAACGAGGTTTGGGCAATTGCAAATGTCAATGAGAGTGATATTCCAAGGGTTAAAGAAGGCTTTGATGCTTCAGTTTCGACATTAAGTTATCCTGATGATATTTATAAAGGGAAAATAGATAAAATTTTCACCGAAATCGATCCAGACACAAAAGCGATGAAAGTGCGCATTCGTATCCCAAATGCAAATTACAAATTGAAACCCGAAATGAATGCAACTGTCAATGTAGCATACTCCGAGCATGAACAAATGATTGCAGTTCCATCCTCCTCCGTAATTTTTGATAAAAGTAAGAATTGGGTCATGATTTTTAAAGATCGCGCGAATATTGAAACCCGCTTGGTCGAGGTTTATCGTCAGCTGGGAGATGTAACCTATATCAGTTCGGGCCTATCGAGAGGGGATAAAGTAATCTCTCGAAATGGAATGTTAATTTATGATGCGCTTAATGACTAATAATAAAAATCGATTCTCGTATGAATAAGTTCATTAAAAACCTATTGTCATTTTCGCTCAAAAACAAATTTTTTACCTTTTTCTGGGTGAGTATTTTGACATTGGGTGGGGTTATAAGCTACATAAACATTCCGATTGAGGCATTCCCGGACGTAACCAATACGCAGATCATTGTTGTAACGGAATGGAATGGTCGAAGCGCTGAAGAAGTTGAACGCTTTGTGACCACTCCCATCGAAATTGCGATGAATAGTGTTCAGCGAAAAACAAATGTGCGCAGTATCACCATGTTTGGCTTGTCTGTCATTAAAATCATTTTCGAAGATGACGTGGAAGATTTCTTTGCACGTCAACAGGTCAATAATTTATTAAATACCATACAGCTTCCGGAGGGAGTTGACCCAGATGTTCAGCCACCCTATGGACCAACAGGAGAAATTTTCAGATATACGCTTCAAAGTAAAGATCGGGACTCAAGGGAATTATTAACAATTCAAAATTGGACGATTGACCGTCAATTACGAGCTGTTCCAGGAGTAGCAGACATCGTTGCATTTGGAGGAAGAGAAAAGACTTACGAAATCGCAATTGATCCCGTTAAACTACAGAAATATGATTTAACTCCGCTTGAACTTTATAATGCTATTACAAAATCCAACTTAAATGTGGGTGGCGATGTGATAGAAAAAAATGGACAAGCTTTTGTAGTTAGAGGCGTGGGATTGGTTAAAACAATTGAAGATATTGAAAATACTATTGTGGATAACAACAATGGTAATCCCCTGCTAGTAAAAAACGTAGCGAATGTAATAATTAGTAACATGCCTCGTGTTGGTCAAGTCGGATTAAACAAAAACGATGACGTAGTAGAAGGAATTGTCGTGATGCGAAAAGGAGAAAACCCAAGTGATGTATTAGCTCGTTTAAAAGTCAAAATAGATGAAATAAATACAAAAATTCTGCCTTCAGATGTAAAAATGGTCACTTTTTATGACCGCGATAATTTAATGGCATACTGCACAAAAACAGTAATGCATAATTTATTAGAGGGCATCATTTTAGTAACACTGATCGTTTTTATTTTTATGGCAGATTGGCGGACTACAGTGATCGTTTCTATGATTATTCCTTTAGCCTTATTATTCGCATTTCTCTGCTTAAAACTCAAAGGAATGTCCGCAAATTTACTCTCGTTAGGTGCTGTAGATTTTGGAATTATTATTGATGGCGCTGTGGTTATGGTGGAGGGATTATTTGTTGCATTAGACCACAAAGCGAATCAAATCGGGATGCCAAAGTTCAACAAATTGGCCAAAATGAGCATCATTAAAAAAACCGGAACAGGTTTAGGGAAAGCAATCTTCTTTTCTAAATTAATCATAATTTCAGCCTTACTGCCCATATTTGCATTTCAAAAGGTAGAAGGAAAAATGTTTTCACCTTTGGCTTATACTTTAGGCTTTGCCTTATTAGGAGCATTAATTTTCACTTTGACTTTAGTGCCTGTATTGAGCTCCATTTTATTAAATAAAAATGTTAAGGAAAAGCATAATTTCTTTATCGACTTCATAAACAGAGTCGTAGGAAAAGCATTTACTTGGACCTTTGCACACAAGCAAATCACCATCCTATTTTCAATCATTCTTTTCGCATTTTCAGTATTTTCTACTCGCTGGTTAGGCTCAGAATTTCTTCCCCCATTGAACGAAGGAGCGCTTTGGGTGACAGCTGAATTACCTATGAGTACGTCGTTGCCCAAAAGTTTAGAAATGGCAACAATCATTCGAAAAGAATTGAATTCATTTTCTGAGGTTAATGATGTTCTCTCTCAAACAGGACGTAGTAATGATGGAACAGATCCCAATGGCTATAATTTCCTACAATTTCAAGTTGATTTAAAGTCGAAAGAGGAATGGAAAAATCACAAATCTGTTGATGATTTAGTGAATGATATGGATATTAAGTTAAAGCAATATCAAGGTATAACATACAATTATTCACAACCCGTAATCGATAACGTGGCAGAAGCCGTTGCGGGCTTTAAAGCCTCCAATGCGGTAAAAATTTATGGTGAAGATTTAGATAAATTAAATTCGCTCGCCAATAAAGTATTAGATCAAGTTAAAAATGTTGAAGGCGTAAAAGATGTTGGTATTCTAAGAAACATTGGCCAGCCTGAGGTTAGTATATTGTTGGACGAGGAGAAGATGGCAATTTACGGAGTGACAAAAGCTGATGCACAAGCCGTTATCGAAATGGCTATTGGAGGGAAAACAGCAACCATTAAATATGAAGGGGATAAACGATTTGATATTAGACTTCGTTATTTAAAAGATTATCGTAAAACAGAGGATGATATTATGCGATTAATGATTCCCACGATAAAAGGATCGAAAATCCCACTGAAAGAAATTGCCGACTTAGATCGATCAACTGGACCCGCTTTCATTTATCGAGATAATCTAAAACGTTTTATTGGTGTTAAGTTTTCAGTTCGCGATAGAGATTTAGGAAGCACAATAGCAGAGGCTCAAGAAAAAGTCAAGAATAATGTCAAATTACCGGAAGGATATTCCATCGGATGGGCTGGTGAATTTGAAAACCAAGTTCGAGCAACAACTCGATTAGGCCAAGTAGTTCCAATCAGCTTAATTCTGATATTTGTACTGTTATTCATACTTTTTGGAAATGCGAAAGATGCGGGCTATGTGTTAATTAATGTACCTTTCGCACTGATTGGTGGTATCTTTGCTTTGCATCTAACGGGCATGAACTTTGGTATTTCTGCCGGAGTTGGCTTCATTGCGCTTTTTGGAATTTGTGTACAAAATGGAGTAATTCTAATCTCTGAAATCCACAATCAATCCCTTTTGCAATCAGATTTAGCTACCGCGATTTTCAATGCTGTAAAATTAAGGACTCGTCCAGTAGTTATGACGGCAATGATGGCTGCCATTGGATTATTACCTGCAGCAATAAGCACAGGTATAGGCTCAGAAAGCCAAAAGCCTTTGGCAATCGTCATCATAGGTGGCCTCGTAACAGCAACTATTTTTATACTTTTGGTATTCCCTATTGTTTACTATAGTGCCTTGAAAAAACGTATGTCACGATAAATTAAAATTTATCCACCAGGAAAATTTTCCAAAATATTGGTAGCTCAGTTAAGAAGAATTACTTTTTCTTTTGAGCTGCCGCAGGAGTTGATGGTGCTACCGTACTATCCAAACGTGCATTTTTCGCCATGTCTTTTTGAAGGCTATCGATCGACGCAATGATGAATTTTACTTGTGCATGTGGCAAATTACTTTGATCAGCAATGGCCTTGATGTTATTCAAATTATTCCAGTGGTAGTTCACGGTAGGTTCTGGAATACGCATCGTGATGAATTTTTCAGCGGCGAAAGAAAACAATGCTACAGATGTAGCTACTAATAAAACCTTTTTCATAAATTGATATTAACTAGGATGAACTACCAAATGTACTAAAATACTTGAGTAAAATAATGCTTTTAAAGCCTTTAAAACATGTTATTTAGTTTGTTGATGAAGTGTAATACTGAAACGCCACCCGATATTCGCGTGGTGTTTTTTTATTTCAATAATTCGAAATACGTAGCAACAAAAAAGCCTTTTTCCACCTTGCCCTGAACACGAGCTTTTCGGACTGCCATGCAAAAACCATCCTCAGCATGAGCATCTCCATGATCATCTAATCCAGTCCCCTTCACCTCATAGGCAATGTCATCTTTTTTGACAGCTAAAAAACATCCTTTTTTCGCCATCTTGAAGTTACACGACCCACAGGATGCGGCTAAGGTATCTATCGGAAGACCCGAATTAATTTTCCCAAAAGGCTTTTGAGCTAAGCTCGAAAACGATAGCAATAAAAACCCGATTAAATAGTTTTTCATGATGTGTATTTTTGTGCAAAATAAGCGATTATCTTTGAGCGATAAATGATTTCTCGCATGAATTGGATAAAAGAGTTTAGGGCCTTCGCCATCAAAGGTAATGTCATCGAATTGTCAGTTGCCGTAGTAATCGGAGCTGCATTCTCCAGCATCATTAATTCCCTCGTTTCCGACATCATTACGCCGTTAATCTTAACGCCAGCGATTGAAGCAGCGGGCGTTGCCGACATCGACAAACTGTCTTGGGGTGCCGTAAAATATGGCAAATCACTCGCAGCCATCATTCAATTTGTCTTAATTTCCTTTGTTCTTTTCGCCATCATCAAGGCCATCAACAAAGTCAATTTAGTGGATGTACCCAAAGAGGAAAAGAAAAAAGACCCCCAAATTGAACTGCTCAAAGAGATACGCGATTTGCTGAAAAAGTAAATCTATTGAGCAATTAATTCAAGTGCTTTGGCATTTTTCAATGTGGTAGCCTTTGTTTCCACATCCAATTGCATCAAGGTATTTTCCGCTTGAAAACGTGGCCAAACCGGTAAACCTTGCCCATTCGGATTTCCTGTTTTAGCAAAATTGACCCAATAGTTTGACATGTAACTAGCGAGTTGTTGATCAATCGCCTGATATGGCCTCCGCACTTTAGCTAAGTTATCATAGGCATAAGGTACCTCACCCGTATGGAATGCACCATTCTGGGTTTCAGGCGTAACGCCAGGAATTTGCCGATTGAAATTATAGAGATAAATGGGTGATTTTCCGTGTTTCAACTGCGTTTTGGCCCAGAAAAATACGCCTGCTCCAAAGGTCTCATCCCGACTCAAATTTCGTTGCGAGATTGCGGCCTCCGCGTCATTTGTCGCAGGATAATAGCTTAATAGTTCCGTCGACTTAGCCCCATATTTTTTCGCCACATTTTGTAGATATTCCTGTGCCGGCAACCACCGATTACTTACGACATCTTCCGAATTCCACCCCACAAGTAAATCCACATCATTCGCCTGATGTCCTTCGTATGCCTGAACCATATTCAAGGGCTCTACATAGCCATCCAAATATGGGGACGATAAACCGCCTGGGGCGGCTAATATTTCATTGGCCGATTTAGCTCGCAAGGCTTGGAGATTTTCTGCTCCTAATTTTGTTGCAAACACTACACCTGTCGCCTCCGCTGTTGCTTGGTTCAAGGCAGGCCGTAAAGGACTTGAAAGCATGGCGCTTCCGCTCTCAGCTATGGCACGCTTAAAAAGCCCTTTGGCAAGTGGAGATGCGCATAAATAGTTCACGGCAAAGGCGCCGGCAGATTGTCCCGCAATCGTCACTTGGTTGGGATCACCCCCGAAAGCTGCAATATTCGCTTTGACCCATTTCAGCGCTGCAATCATGTCTAAAAGTCCATAATTTCCTGATACGCCAGCGGCTGACTCCTTGCTAAGCTCCGGATGCGCTAGAAAACCAAAGGTTCCCACACGGTAATTGATACTGACAAAAACGACACCTTTCGCAGCAGTTGCAGCACCATCATAAATAGGACAAGCAGCGCCTCCACTACGGAAACCTCCACCGTAAATATAAACTAGAACCGGCTTGGGGCCCCTTTCTTTTGAATCATTCCAAACATTCAAATACAAGCAATCTTCGCTAATGGGTTCCTTCGGAATTAAATATTCCTCCGACCAAACCATGAAAGGTTTTGGCTCCGCCTGCATGGGACTTGGCCCATAAGCTTTCACGAATTTCACCCCCTCCCAAGGAGCTAGTTCCTGCGGTGCTTTCCATCGCAAATCGCCCAAAGGTGGCTGCGCAAATGGAATACCCAAAAAGCGTTGTATGGATCCGAATTTTTCCCCTTCCACAATACCTTTTTGCGTCTTCACTTGAACCGACTGAGCCATGCCACTCAAGGCGAAAAGGCAAACAAAAATTAAGCTTAGTTTCATTTCTTTCTTTTTATTTTTCTTTCCCCAAAGATCCACAACGGCGCATCTGTATGCGCATGCTTTTCAGGAGATAGCTCGGTGAAATTTCGAATATGCTCAGCGGCTTCTGCCACATCATCCGTGAATAAAATATGTTGGAAATCCGTTGACCCAACGGTCTCTTCTTTAACCAAAGACTCAAAATAGCGCATTAATTTTTCGTGATATTCCAACCCCATCACCACCACAGGAAAATTGTTCATCTTGCCTGTTTGGATTAAGGTAATCACTTCAAAAAACTCATCCAAGGTTCCTAAGCCACCTGGCATGATGACAAATCCAGACGAATATTTTCGTAACAATTCCTTGCGCACAAAGAAGTAACGAATATTGACCATGCGGTCTAAATACGGATTAGGATGTTGCTCAAAGGGTAGTTCGATGTTGCAACCGAGCGACAAGGCACCAGCATTTTTGGCCCCTTTATTCGCCGCCTCCATAATACCAGGGCCACCACCAGTCATAATAGCAAAACCCTCCTTTCCCAACAACCCAGCAAGTTCCTCTGTTGTCTGATAATAAACATCATCTGGCCCAAACCGAGCGGAACCAAAAATGGTGATGCAGGGTCCAACAAAATGTAAGTTTCGAAAACCTTTGATGAATTGAAATAAAACTTCCAAGGAGAATAAAAATTCTTGCCATCGGGAACGCGGACCTGCTAAAAAAGCGTTTTCAGAATTGTTGTTCATTAGTTAAAATAAGTTTCCTCCAAAACTACGCCTAAATTCCACATTTTAAGCTTCCCAAATTAAATTAATACTAGCTTTGTTAAATATTAGAAATACGATATGAAATCCTACGAATTACATACAGCTGATTCCCGCGGAGCTGCGAATCATGGCTGGCTTCAAAGTTATCACACGTTTAGTTTTGCCAACTACCATAATCCTTCTCGAATTCATTTCGGGGCATTACGTGTCCTAAACGACGATACCGTTTCAGGCGGGATGGGCTTTGGCCAACATCCCCATGACAACATGGAGATTATAAGTATCCCGCTTGAGGGAGACTTAGAACATCAGGATAGCATGGGAAATAAGGCGGTGATTCGTCACGGGGATATCCAAGTGATGAGTGCCGGGACTGGAATTTACCACAGCGAATACAACCGGAACAAAGACGCAACTGTTAAATTTTTACAGATTTGGGTATTCCCAAACAAGAAAAATGTGACGCCTCGCTATGATCAAATTACGTTGAATGTCGCCGACCGCCACAATCAATTGCAACAAATTTTATCGCCGAATGCAGAAGATGAGGGCGTTTGGATTCACCAAGATGCTTGGTTTCACATGGGCAAATTTGACCAAAATGTTGAGACGAACTACGCAATCAAAAAAGCAGGAAATGGGGTATATGCATTTGTGCTCTCCGGAAATTTTGAAATTGATGGCCAAACCTTATCGCCGCGCGATGGATTAGGTATTCGCGGGGCTGAATCATTTGAACTTAAAGCCATGACAGCTGACGCAGAAATTTTGTTGATGGAAGTCCCAATGCAATTTTAATGGCCATGAAAACAGTCGCAGTCTTCGGGGGAAATGCAGATATCGTCGCCATATTGGTACGATTGATTAATCAGTATGATGCGGCTGAAGCGGTGTCATTTTCGACCGTTGAAGAACTGCTAGTCGGCAACTTTGATTTGCTCCTATTAAGTTCTCGTGTTTCGGAAACTGACGAGGCATTGATCCGCGCGCAAGTAAGCCAACCAGTCATCCAACATTATGGAGGAGGAAGTGGATTATTGCGCGCGGAGTTATTACCATATTTGGACTAGTTTTTTTGGATGCTCCAGGCGATGCCTTGTTCGATAAGTTTCAAGTAATCTGGATTTTTCCAAACGGCTGCTGAGTGACCCATGGACGTGTAAAAAGTTTTTCCTTTCCCAACTTCACGGTACCAAGCCACCGGGTGATTCGCGCCCATACCAAAGTTCTTATCAGTCGTCCAAAGAATATTTCCATTAGGAATAATCTTATCACCATTGATAGAGTATAGGACAGTCACACCTTTGGGTTGATTAAAAAACACATACCATTCATCCGTATTGCTCCATTGCTTCATCAAGTTTTTCGAAAACAAGGAATCGACATTTTCCGACATGCGCACATCGGCTTGTTGGAACTGTGGATTCAAGGGATGATGTGAGAATTTAGCCCCTAAGAGATTATTTTCATACCATTCCCAGCGGTGTGAATCATCCCCTGCGCCGTGAATTCCCATCAAAGAACCACCTTCTTCTACATATTTTTCCAGCGCGGATTGTTGGTCGTCATTCAACACGCGTCCTGTCGAATTATCAAAAATCACCAAGCTGAATTGCTTTAATTGTTCGGGATTAAAGACCCCGCCATCGGCCGTTTCATAAATAAAATAGTTGTGCGTTTTGCCCAGCTCTTTCAAGAGAGGAATAGAAGCATCGATGGATTCTGCGTGACGGAAGCCGGTGGTTTTGGTGAAGACCAAAATGGCAGGCTGATTTGCAGGAAATTGAATCACGGGTTTTTCTGTTTCATAGCTGACAGGGAAGCCGTACTTCACTTTGTACATAAAGGTTCCCATGGCAACGGAAAGCAATAGAATGATGCTGAGTAATGACCAGCCAAGAATTTTAAAGAATTTTTTCATGTGTTTATCAGTTTAGTTTTCAATCATGTCATTTTTCCCCTTTACCTTTGGCAAACCTTGGAGGATTGCCAAAGGTAGGGAGGTGGGGGCTAGCAATCCAATAGCCTACGATGGTAATTTATTTGGCCTAAATGATAGGCTAAATGTGTCTCCAAATGGATAAAAATATATCCGTTCGTTTTATCTTCATCAAAGATTCGAATCGGGTAAATATCTCCTAATTTTTCTACTGGGAAATCCTGCAACACCCGGAGAACGATGGGATGAATTTCATCCAACATCTTCAATAATGTGGTTCGAGGGATATCACGCGCAGTGAACTCCAGCGGTCGGTCGCGGACATAGCCGGTGTTCGCATAGACTGCGCCAAAAAACGTATTGAGATTCCCCATCAAGTGCAAGAATACATTTCCTCCCGGATTATGGATGCCGTCTGCTAATTGCCAAATACGGGCATCTTCACTATATGATTCAATCTCTTTTCGAAGGGCTTTTAAATCCCGATCGTATAAGGCAATAAGTTCTTGTAGCATGTTTTTTATCAGTTTATTAGAATGGAATTTATTCCCGCAGCGCTACCTTTGGCAATCCTCCAAGGTTTGCCAAAGGTAAGGAGGGTGAGCTTAATAGTCGACCGCATAATCTTTCGGAAATACCTGTCCCGTCCACGCCTTTTTCTGCGTCCAATCTGCATCAGGATCCGACCAAAATGCATGATTCGCAGATAATCCCAATGGCAAAAAGGCCGCAGAGGTCAAATACATACTGCCCGTATTGGAATAAGAATCTGCAAGATTGGCCTGATTCGCTCCCACCAAACCCAAGGTCAACCATCCATCACGGTCAAAGGTCGACGAAACAAATACCCGCCTGAACACCGCCGTCAAGGCCGAACGAACTTGCGCTAAACTGACGCCTTCTGGCAAGGCATTCTCCAATGCAAGTTTCGCAAGCGGTTGGAAAAGCCCCACCCGATAGGTCGACGAGCGGCCAACAACCAAAAATGTTCCTTCGGGGGAAATGTATCGTTCCTGAAAACTCGCATAGCGACGCATCCGCTTGTAGGCTAAATCAAAGTCGGCTTGAGATAAACGCCCTTTGGCCAAATTAACCCGCATGACATCGATCAACATGGGATGAATTACGAAGCCATTGTAATGATCAAAATGAAATTTCTCTCCATCCTTGTACCAGCCATCTCCTACGTACCAAGATTGGATTTTGGCAATCGCCTGATCGATGCGCGCGGCATCAAAAGGCTTCCCGATATAAAGTAAAAAGCTCTCAATCGTGGCGGCAAACAGGACCCAATTATTATTAGGCGGCGTGATTTGTCGGATCGTCGTAAACTCCCGAATGTAGTTCATTTTCGTCTCTGCAGAAAGCGGTTCCCATAAGGCTTCAGGTGCAATCAGAAAGGCTTGTGCGATAAAGGCCGCATCAACTAGCGGCTGTTTGGAAGTTGGCGAACCCCAATACAAATAATCCGGACTGAGCGGATTTGCGGCATGTGCGAGCGACGCTAAGGTTTGCTCCTTCATGCGTTTGCGGATATTCGTTTCTTCGCGTGCCGTGGCCGAACTAACATCGTCCGGCAAAGCCAAAAAAGGTCCTATTCCAATCAATAAACGACCAAAAGCCTCCATGTAGGCGACATCTGAAGTGCGATGATCCCAGGTTGGACTATAGGCAATGATCATGTTTTTGCGCAGTTCCCCTTTGGACATATTTTTCAAAATGGGGGCGGCGATTTTGTCGAGCAGGTTTACCCAATAGGCGCGTTCATTTTGCGGAATCGCTTGGGTTTCTGCTTTGGCAGAAAAAAAAGATAGGGAACTAACCAAGGATGACCATTGGATGAATTTTCTTCGTTGCATAAATAGGTTTTACCTTAACATGTGAATTTAAAAGGTTCTTAGCAAACATGAGAATATTTTCTCAAAAAGGATTTAGCTTTGATAAAATTCGAACGAATATGCAGTGGCCCCTGATTTGCGCCTGGCTCTTTTATTTCTTTGTCCATAGCTTTTTAGCAAGCACAGGAGTGAAGAATTATTTTTCCAAAAACTGGCCAAAATTTTTCGCCTATTACCGAATCGTATACAATATCAACGCCATTCTAGGCTTAGGCATATTACTCGTACTTAGCCTGCCAAAAGCTTCACAAGCCCCAAACATCTATCTGGGAATGACCCTTAGCGTCACGGGATTCATCTTGATTATACTCGCTTTCCGTGCGTTTAACCTAAAGGAATTTTTAGGACTTGAACCCGAAAAACAGACGACATTAGTTGTCTCAGGGATGAATCGTTATGTCCGACATCCGCTGTATTTTGGAACAATTATTTTCATCGCAGGACTTTACCTGCTTTTCCCATCTAGCAATATGTTGACCATACTCGTCATCAGCTATTCCTACATCTGGATAGGAAGCAGATTGGAGGAACAAAAATTACGCGAACAATATGGTGAATCTTACCAGGCATATTCCCAACAAGTAAAATCCCTCATCCCCTATGTTTATTAGAGAGGCTGTCATCACGGATATTCCTTACATGCACCGCATCCGCATGGCTGTGAAGGAAAATGTTTTGACGAATCCTTTGGCTGTACAAGCAGCAGATTACATCCCATATTTGACCAAAGAAGGAGCCGCTTGGGTATGTGAGGATTCCGATCAGATAATGGGTTTTGCGATTGTGGATGTAAAGGCGGGTGAAGTTTGGGCGCTTTTTGTTCATCCCGATTTCGAAGGAAAGGGAATCGGGTCACGCTTGCATGATACGATGGTCAACACGTATTTCTCACAAGGACAAACAGAATTGATTTTAGGAACAGAACCGGGAACGCGCGCGGAAGCATTTTACCGCCACAAGGGTTGGAGCGAAGCCGGCTATAAATCCAATGGGGAAATCATTTTTAAAATGCAGCGAAAAGACCTACATTTATCGTCCTAAACACGAAGCTATGAATCCTAATTTCAGCGCGTTTAAACGCATCATTACTACGCCTGTATTATTCAAGTTTTTTATCTTCAAAAATCTTTCCGCAGCTTTTTGGTCAGGTTTAAACATTCATCACTTTGATGAAGAAACCTGCACCGTACGGGTTAAATTATCCTGGTTTAATCAAAATCCTTTCCGCTCCATGTATTTCGCAGTAGAAGCGATGGCAGCTGAAATGAGTAGCGGAATGCTCGCTTTTGCCCAAGTATACAATCGGAAACCGGCTGTAAGTATGTTGGTCGAAAAGGTAGAGGCTACCTTCGTTAAAAAAGCGACGGGAACCATCTTTTTCACTTGTGAAGATGGCAAAGCGATGGAAGCTGCTGTGGACGAAACGGTCAGAACGGGCGAAGGAGTGAAGTTGACATCCAAGGCCATTGGCAAAAATTTAGAAGGCGTCATTGTCGCCGAATTTACATTTATCTGGAGTTTTAAAGCAAAAACAATATGAACCATCCCATCATGACTTGTTTATGGTTTGATAAGCAAGCCAAAGACGCCTTTACTTTTTATCAGTCTATTTTTAATGACATAACGCTCCTATCTGAGAATCCCTTTACGGTGAACTATACACTCGCAGGCAAACGGTTCATGCATCTAAATGGCGGGCCTGAGTATAAAATTAATCCATCGATTTCCTTTTTCTATAATGCAGCAAATGAGGCGGAGATTGATCGAATTTGGGCAGGACTAACTGTAGATGGTAATATTAGGATGCCATTAAATACCTATCCGTGGAGCAGCAAATATGGCTGGGTCGAGGACAAATTTGGTGTGAACTGGCAATTGATGTTGGATCATGTCAGCGGCGATAAAGTTTATCCTAGCATGATGTTTACGGGAGATAATAATGGAAAGGCGGCGGAGGCCATTGCTTATTACACATCAATTTTCCCGGACTCCAAAACCGTACACATAAGTCCCTATGGGGAAGGTGGCGCGGATGTCGCGAGTCATTTAAGTTATGCACAATTTGAGTTGAACAAGCAGACTTTTGGAGCAATGGATAGTTCGCATATGCATGCATTTTCGTTTTCGGAAGGGGTTTCGCAGGTCATCGTGGTTGATACGCAGCAGGAGATTGATTATTTCTGGGATCATTTGACGGCAGGCGGATCTCCCGGAAAATGTGGTTGGCTAAAAGATAAATACGGCGTTTCGTGGCAGGTAGTCCCGAGTAGTTTGGGTAAATTCATGTCGGATCCAGAGACCGCACCCAAAGCGACCTATGCCTTTCTGCAAATGTCAAAATTCATCATAGCTGATTTAGAAAAGGCTTGTGAAAAATAGCTAAATTTACAGCCCAAATAAACGCTTGCTCATGCAAAAACCCTATGATTTCCTGATTGTTGGCGCCGGCTTTTTCGGCAGTATCTGTGCGAGAGAATTGACTAATCAGGGCTATTCGTGTTTAGTTATTGAGAAGCGCGACCACATTGGTGGGAATTGCTATACAGAAAAGCGTGATGATATTCATTTGCATTTATATGGAGCGCACATTTTCCATACTTCGAATGAAAAGGTTTGGACATGGATTAATCAATATGCCAAATTCAACCATTACACGAATCGGCCAATTGCCAATTACAAAGGAGAATTATTCGCCTTGCCGTTTAATATGTGGACCTTCAACCAGTTGTGGAACGTAAACACACCTGCAGAGGCCCAACAAATTATTGCCGAACAGGGAAAAGACATCCAAGGTGAACCCAAAAATTTGGAGGAGCAGGCGATTAAGTTGGTCGGCAAAGACATCTACGAAAAACTCATCAAGGGTTATACCGCAAAACAATGGATGAAGGATCCCAAGGAGCTTCCAAAGGAAATCATCAAGCGCTTGCCGGTACGTTTTACCTTTGATACGAATTATTTCAACGACCGTTATCAAGGCATTCCGGAAGGAGGCTATACACAGATATTCGAAAAATTATTAGAGGGGATTGAGGTGCATTTAGGGGTGGATTATTTGGCAGATAAATCGACATATAATGCGATGGCAAATAAGGTCATTTACACCGGTCCGATCGACTCCTATTTCAATTACCAACACGGCGAATTAGAATATAAAACAACGCATTTTGATCATGTCAAACATGATTATCCGAATCACCAGGGTGTCGCGGTGATGAATTATACCGAAGAAGAAATTACCTATACGCGGATTATTGAGCATAAGCATTTTGAGTTCAACGAAACACCGAGTACCTGGATTAGTTACGAATATCCGGAGCCTTACAAGGCAGATGTGACAGAGCCTTATTACCCGGTGAATGATCAAGTGAATAATGATTTGTTCCAAAAATACCGCACCTTGGCGGATCAGGAAGCGCAGGTATTTTTCGGGGGACGCTTGGGAGAATACAAGTATTATGACATGCACCAGATTATTGAACGAGCGCTGACGATGGTGAATACGTTTACAAAAAAATCCATGAATGATTCTACTACAACCGGAATTCAATAATTTTTACCTTAGTCTTTTGTTGGCAATTGCACTTGTCATACTGTGCTACAAACGCCCAAACACTTCCATTTACTTGTTTGCGGGATTAGGCTTGCTCATGTTAATTTGCATGCGACTACCGGTGTTGATGTACAATAACCAACTGAATGTCGACGAGAGCCAAATGGTTTCTAATTTAAGAGCACTCACACAGAACCCCATTTATTGGCAATACGCAGATGGTGGGACAGTTGGCCCTGCAACTTACTACAGCGCACTTGTGGTGACCCTTTTTCAAGAAAGTATTGATTACCGCTCGATTCGTTTGGTCGGCTTTATTTTACTGATTTGTAACCTCCTGTTATTTTACAGAACCTCATGGATGTTATTTGGAAAGAAAGCTGCCTTGCAAGCATCTGTTTATCTGGCAATATTCTTTACGTTTGTGATTCATGCAGACTTCTTGCATTACTCCAGTGAGCAATTCCCTGTCTTCTTGTTAAACATAGCAATTTACATACAGGCTATTATGTATGTGAATAAAAAGTCGCATGGCCTATATTACTTTTTTTTAGGACTGATCGTAGGAATAATTCCCTTTGCAAAATTACAAGCGATACCGCTAATCGCAGTTATGGCGGTATTCCAGCTGTTTCAATTACGCCAAAAAACATGGGCCCAATCACTAATCGGGGGAATCGTGGGTGTGGCAACTTTTCCATTGCTTTTGCTCCTATTCTTGAACTATTTTAATCTATTTGAAGATTTTTGGACTTACTATATTGACGACAATATTATTTATACCGGGACGAATAAACGAGCCTATGGGATTATCAATGTGGTAAAACTATTGGGCAAAAGTTTTGACTTCTTTTTCTATTGGATAGGGATCATCGGGGCGTCCATGTTAATTGGAAAACGGAAAATGAAATGGCTAAGAAATCCCATTTTTATTTTCATTATTGGTTTGTTGGTAGCTGGCCTATATGCTGCCGTCGTTACAAAAAACAACTTTCCTCACTACCTACATTTCTTAGTTTATCCGTTAGGGTTATTGTTTGCGCAGGCGCTTTCCTCGCAATCAGAAAAAAATACCCGCATTGTACTATTACCCTTTATCCTGTTTTTGGGATGGACGCTGGTGGAGGAGGCCTATATGAGCAAAATTTCAGCCCATCTCAAGTTGATGAAAACAAACGCAGCGTTAAGCATAAGCCCTGTCTCGAATTACATCAAATCAAGGGCAAAAGAGGGGGACAAAATGAGTGTTTGGGGCTGGCAAGGCAAGCTTTATGTCGAGGCTGATGTACTTCAAGCTGTGGCCGAAAACCAAACATTGCATTGTATGCAGGAGTCGGTTTTAAAACAAAATCATATTCATCGATATCTTCAGGATTTAAAAAGAAGTCAGGCCCGTTTCGTTATTGATGCTTCGCAAGATGACCCTGGATATTTGTCACCTATCGAAAAAGTTGCGGAGGTAAATAATTACGTGTTAAAAAATTATACCCTAGATACGACGATATCTAACAATCGGATTTTCATCCGTAAATAACCCTCCCTTACCTTTGCCAATCCTCAAAGGTTTGGCAAAGGTATATAGGAAAAAGTTCAAGAAATTGATAATTATCCCAGCAGCGCCTTCATCTTTTTCGCGATGAAGTTTGTCGCATATTCTGGAGCTAAACGGCATAAAAAATCGAGGAATTTGGAATCCGAGCCAACCAATATTCGGTATTGATTCGTCTCCATGCCGTGCAAAATAATGTGCGCGGCTTCGTTGGCCGGTAAGGCACTCATCCCCGATGAACCCGAGGAAGCCTTTGGCATTTCAAGGCCCGAATTTACCGTAATATTCGTCGCGATTGCCCCCGGAAATACCACCGAAACTCGGACAGCCGTCTCCTTCAATTCTGCATATAAACCCTCGGTAAATAATTTAACCGCGGCTTTCGCTGCGCCATAAATACTTTGGCCCGGCACAGGTAAAAAACCACCCATGCTCGAAATATTCACGATGTGCGCCTCAGGACGTTCTAATAAATGTGGCAAAAAAGCCTTGGTAACATTCACGCATCCGTAAAAGTTTACGTTCATCACACGCTCCACTTGATCAAAACTCAAATCCTTCACCTTCACAAAAGGCTGAATGATTCCGGCGTTATTGATGATGCCATCAATCTGCCCAAAATGCTTAATCACCTGTTCAGGCAACGCTTGCACCTTAACGCGGTCCGTTATGTCCAATTCCAAAGCTAAAAAATTCGCTGCTCCTCCCGAACAAATTTGTTGGGTCTCCAATAATTGAGGCAAATGAATATCCAAGGCCGCAACCTTGCCACCTTTAGCAATTATTTGATGTGTCATTTCACGGCCCATGCCACTTCCGGCACCCGTAACTAAGAATACTTTTCCTGCGATTTTCATGGCTATTTCAGTTGGTGAATTTGAACAGGCCCCAATAATCCGGATGTCTCCAAGGACATCGTCGGCTGAATCATCATGGGCATTGAAAGGTACGTAATTCGCTTCACATTTGGCTGAGCATCACCGATCAAACGATTCACCCAAGAATTCACCACCTTCACCTCAAGCTGATTCGTTCCTGCATGCAAATGCTTACTAATATCAGCCACAAATGGCTGCTTCCAGCACGTCGCCACCCATTGCCCATTCACATAAATTTCTGCCAAATTCTTCACATCGCCTAAATCCAATTGCCACTTCGAACCCGCAGAAGTACTAGGCACCTCAATCGCATGTGAATAAGTAGCCGTTCCAGAAAAATACTTAATGCCTGCATCCGCATGCTGATTCCATGCCTGCAATTCCGACATAGTTATCGTCTCAGGGTCACCCCGATTTTCCTGAAATTTAACCTGCCAAGGTCCTGAAATTGTCATAGAAGAAACCAGGACTGGCTTTTTTACGACAAGTGACTTAGTTTTAGCATTGCCTTCAAACACAATAAATTTCGCATCCCAAGGACTGAATTCCATGTCTATCAGCGTTCTTCCTTCCTGCATCCGATACGATAACGCTGATATTTCTCCTGTCTCTGGATTGTACACCTGCGGAATCTTGCCGCTAACCCGGAATGATAACGAGGCTTTGTTGGCCTGATCCGACCGACTGTTCACCCAGTAAATTTCCTTGTCTCCTACCTGCCGGTGCTGAAACAATACTTCGGCGGAATTACCCGAAACTCGTAGATCCGTTGCCAACGATTTCGACGCTAAAACAGCATCAGCCGTTTGGCCAAAATGAACCGAAGGTAAGGAAATCAATTGCGTTAAAACCCGCTGAAATTCTTGTTCTGAATCTGCTAAACTTGGGCTAGAAATAGGTTTTGTACCGGCTATCCAAGCCCCTTTTTGTGCTAAAAAGAATATCCGCTTCAAAGTCACCAGCGTCATCTGTTTCGCCGTTTCATCTAAATGTAATAGTTGATAGCGACTACCCCCCCGACTAACAAATTGACCTTTTTCTACATCAATGGCATCGCGTAAGGCACTCGCGTTCACATAATCAAACTCAAAACCTGCCGGAATGCTAGGCAAGGATTTCATCGCCAAAGAAGTGATATTTTGGTTCTCTCCATAGTAATAAAGGATGTCTGCCACATTGTGACCTTGTTGCAACATATACGAACTCCGACCTAAATAATCCGCCCAAATCTTCGCTTGTTTCGCCCAGGTTTCTTGGCGCGTAAACCATTGTCCAAAGGGTCCTAAGGTCAAACCTGGAAACAAAGAATCCAAAGGCTGGTGCACTGAGGTATGTATCACAAAACGATTTAATCCGGAAGCTAATTCCATGTCGGCCGTTCGTTTCAATGTTCCCGGATGCGGACTGAAGGAATTCCCTGCTGTCGTCATTGACTCGCCCGCAACGATGTTTTGGCCATATATGTGTGCCACAGAAGCAGATTCACGTATGTCGGCCCGTGAACGCGGCTCTTCATCCTTCCCAGCTGCCAATGCCCCCGGCTGCCACATCGCCGCCATGGGAATATCAGCCTTCCGCTTCACATCCATGCCATCGGCTAAGTAAATTCGTCCATTTTCATGTGACTCTGTATAACGTTTCATGCCGCGTTTGGCTAATAAATCACCAATCAACTCATAATGATTCTCTACGATCAACTCCCCAATCGTCTTGCGAAAATCCCATAAAAAACGCTCACTCGCCTCCGCATCTTGGACGATCCGACCTGTCAAAACAGGCATCCAAGGCTTCAAATCGTAGCCCCTTTTCGCCTGAAAATCGGCAGCAAATGTAGGCGACCAGTTCATGTGTCCCGCCTCATAACTATCCAAAACCATATGACTCAAAGCACCAGGGCCTAGTTGGCCACCCGTCGCCTGCGCATACTGATCGAGGTAATTTTCCATGTAGCGCGTCACCGCTCCTCGGTCTAATTTATCCACTTCCAGACCCGTTGCTTCTGGCGAAGCTGGGTGATTTTTCTTTCCCGTTAAGGAATAACCAAAGCGCAAAATTTCCCAATTCCCCGCAGGGGCATCCCAAGACAAGGTACCATCAGCCTGTACAAATTTCGTCACATCAATCACCTGATTTGCTGAAGGCCCTTTGGAAACAGGAGTCCCTGAAACGGCTAATTCTTTATGCGCTTCGAAACCCGCTTTGGCCTCAAAAAGATGTACCCGCGGCGTAGTAAACACATCAAATTCCGAAATTTTCATCCCCTTGGGTTCAGTAGAGGGACGCATACCAAACATGGCAGCAATACCCACATCCCCCGGTTTCTCAGTTTGATAACATAAACGGATCGCTTTAACGCGCTGAGGAGCAAATGAGACCGTGGTTTGGGACGTGATGGTTGGTGGCACTTTAACCACTTCCGTAAAATTCACCCCATCTATACTTACTTGAATACTTCGATTATTTCCTCCACCATTAAATGCCGCTAATTCACCGTATGATTCATTGGAAAGCATCACACTCGAAATTTCGGTTGGCGCTTCAAACGTATATTGAATCCAAGCTTGCTCACCTATTTTCATCGGTGGCAAATAGCTCATGTGATGCAAATCCCCATCCGTTAATTCGGCCAAATTAAATTGCCCTCCACTAGAACTGACTTGTGGTTTTAAGTCGCGCGCCGACTGGATTTGCGAAGCGATAGGATAGGCCAAAACGGCGATATCTTGATAATGCTTGACAACCTTTTCGGCAGAACCTGCGGCAAATCCACCAGCCTCAAAAGGCACATTTTGCATGGGTCCTGTGATATCCGACGGATGCGGCAAAGCGACAGTAATTTTTTGCCCACCTTGAACGCGCAATTCAGACCAAACATATTTTTTCATGCCGTCTGAAGGCGCCACCCAGGGACCACCTGTCACACTCCAACCCGGCGAACCGGCGATGGCCATTTCTAAGCCTTTATCTTTGGCATAATCCGTTGCAAAACGGAACGCATCCTTCCAGGCAGGAGTCATGTAGACGAGTTTTTCTTTGACCGCTAGGGGTGTAAATAAACTCGCGTCAAAATTTTGAAACCCTCCGATACCCGATTGCTTCATCCAATCTAAGTCTTTTCGGATACCGTCTTTCGTAATATTTCCATTCATCCAATGCCACCAAACGCGCGGTTGCGCAGTGTGGGGCGGCTGAACAAAACCCTTTGATAAATCAGATACTTGCGCGTACGCAGTTAGATTCGCGACAACCAGTGCCGCGAATCCGAAATGCTTCTTCATGTGCTTGAAATTTATTCTTTAACGCGTGTTCCTTTTGCCTCAAACATCCCCATCAAGGTTCCTTTCAAATTGTCAGTATCAACTTTCGTTAGTTCTACATTGACATCATAACCTTGCGTAGAGAAATAGATAACAACTTTTTCGCTGTCGTCCTCTACTTTTGAAATGTCAACCAAAGGTAGCGAGTCATCGCCAACAACTTTTAATTGGCCCGTTAAGACACCATCTTTACGAACTAAGTTCGTCGCGAAAGTCGCATCGCCATTCGGCGTACCTACGACAACAATTTTCCACTTACCTGCGAAAAAATCAGTAGGATCCGGCTTCGAAGCGAATGCTGACGCTGAAAACAAAGTCGTCAAAACAAATACAAGTGCAAGAATCTTTTTCATAACAAATAGATTTTAAGGGTTTATAATGAGGCAAATATAGAAACAAATTTTACATTGTCTATTTTTTAGACAATAATTTCTATCTTTGAAAATCACTGAATTAACAGCAGCTATGTCGGGAAGCTTTACCCATCCAAGTCACCAGAATTACATTGCACAATTATCCATTGATTGTGTCATTTTTGGCTATCAGGACGCGACATTAAAGGTGCTCATTCCTAAACTCAATTTCAAGGGTGATTTTTACAGCTTGCCCAGCGGATTTGTTCGCCAAGAAGAAGATTTAGATCAGGCCGCACTACGTATTTTGGAAGAGCGAACGCAATTGGCAAACATCTATTTACAGCAATTCCATGTGTTTGGTAATGCCGACCGGCATAATGAACGCTTTATGCTGGATTTATTAGCCCAAAACCCACAATTAACCGGTCCGAAAGAAGAATATGATTGGTATGTGAGGCGCTTCGTTTCGGTGGGTTATTATGCGTTGGTTGACATCAATAAAGTAAAACCCCAATGTTCAGAATTGGATGAAAAAATGGAATGGATCCCCGTGCAGGAGCTACCCAAACTCATTTTGGATGGAGCAGAAATTATTGCCAAAGCACTAGAAGCCATGCGACTACATTTTGACGATCATGTCGTAGGCTATAACCTTTTGCCAGAAACCTTTACGATGAAGGAATTGCAACAATTGTATGAAACGGTTTTCGACAAACCCTACCGAAGGAACAATTTCCAAAAAATGATCTTAGATTTGAATATTGTGGACCGATTGGAAAAACAATTTACAGGTGCTGCGAATAAAGCACCCTATTTATATACCTTTAAACCTACCTCAAACGAATGAAAATTGCATTGTTTCTACTGATGAGTATTGCGGCTTTTGGCCAACAAGTCATTAAACTTTATCCGGGCAAGGCTCCGGGATCCGAAAACTGGAACTGGGAAGTAAAGGAGTTCACGCCCATGCCGAATAATCGGATGTTGTTCAATGTGACCGAACCGACGCTGACCATTTATCCTGCCGCGCCGAGCAAAGGAAATGGCACATCCATCATCGTAGCTCCAGGAGGCGCCTTCCATATTTTGTCCATCGATTCAGAAGGACATGATGTCGCCAAATGGCTTAGTGCACGCGGAATTACGGCTTTTGTGCTCACCTACCGCGTCGTAAAATCCAATGATCCAAATCCTTTCGCGGAACTAATGCCTTTGATGAATAACTTCAAAAAGCTCGACGAAATCAATGCCCCCGTCGTGGAAATGGCTACCCAAGATGGCATCGAAGCCATTAAATATGTCAAAGCAAATGCCAAAACACTCGGCATTGATCCGAACAAAATGGGCTTCATGGGCTTCTCGGCCGGCGGTACCTTAACCATGAATGTGTTACTAAGCGCTCCCCAAAACTTAAAACCTAATTTCATCGCACCCATCTACCATTATGCAGATGCGGTGACAGGTAAAGAAATGCCAAACGCGGTGACTCCGGCTTTCATCGCCGTGGCTGCCGATGATAATTTAGGCTTCGCGCCGCACAGCATCCGACTATTCGAACGCTGGACTGCCGCCAAACACCCGAGTGAATTACATGTATATGAAAATGGAAGTCACGGTTTTGGGATGCGAAAAAACAATACCGCGAGTGATAACTGGACGGTGGATTTTGAGAACTGGTTAAAGGTTCGCAAATACTTATAACCCCAGACTTTAGTCTGGGGCTCTACAGGTTTTAACCTGGGGGTTTGGTAGGCGGCCAACTATCCTATCCCGCCTAGGGATACTCCTTCTCGTTAATTTCCGTACATTCGATTTCTAAACCGATTGAACATGAAATTTGCCCAAATCTTTTGCTTGTCCTTGATAAGTCTTTCCAGCTTCGCGCAAGTCAACCTCACCAAACTCCAAGTAGAATACCAAAATCGTCCCTTAGGGATGGATGAAAGCAAACCGCGTTTCTCCTGGCAAATGCTAAGCAATTCCGCTACTCGGGGAGTTAAACAAAGTGCCTACCGCATTCAAGTCAAGGATGAAAAGCAAAACTTGGTTTGGGATAGCCAAAAAGTCAAATCGGATATTTCCATCGGTATTTCTTATGCCGGAAAAGCGTTAACAGCGCGCCAAAAATATACTTGGCAATTGCAGGCTTGGGACCAAAAAAACCGACTCATTTCCGCCAATTCATCCTTCGAAACTGGGCTATTAAACAGTGGATGGAATGATGCGCAATGGATCGGATCCAATGATTTGCCACTCTACAGCAACTACCTTTCGGTATATAAATTTCAGTACAAAGTTCAGTTGGATGAGGCTTCCCATTCGAAAAAAGCTTCCTTTGTTTTTGGTGCGAATGACCCTCGTTTGCAGAATAAAAACCTCAATATTCAAGGTGTGGCGAGTGCCAAAAACGAAGCCTACATTCGATTTGAGTTAGATATCTCAGATAGCACACAAGCCTTTTTCAATGTTTTTCGCGCAGGTTATGACCCAAAAGATCAAGCGAATAAGCCTTTGTATCGCTTCGCTATACCAACAAATTTGATTTCAAAAGCCAATCAATATCAAGCACATACCATCTTCGCGACTTGTAATTTTGGGGTGTATGATGTGTACATCGATCAGGCAGACAAGGACCATAAAATCAACCCGACACCCAAAAACGCAAGTCCTTTCGCCCCTGCTGGATTCAATTTAAATCCGGTCGGTGTAGGAAATAATTTCATCTCCTATCCGATGTTGGCCGAAATCGGCTTCCAGGTCCCAACAGGTGAAACGGCCTATTTCTCCGAGGTATTCATCAAGAATTTCCGCCAGCCGAGTAATACACTTTTTACGGCTTCAGAAAAACCTGAATTATGGCCCGGTTGGGATGGAAAACAGTTCCGTGTCAGTGGAACGATGGCAGTCGCAAATCCGAGCCAGCACGCCGCGCCAATGTTGCGAACCGAATTTTCCACACAAGGCAAAGTCATCAAAAAGGCGCGTATTTATGCAACGGCCCGGGGAATTTATGAATTGTACTTGAATGGAAAACGTGTGGGGGACGACTATTTCAATCCTGGTTTAACCCAGTACAACAAGACGCATCAGTACCAAAGTTTTGACGTGACCTCCCTTTTAAAATCTGGCGAAAATGCCTGGGGCGCGTGGTTGAGCGAAGGCTGGTGGTCAGGAAATATTACCTATAGCGGGGATAGTTGGAACTATTTTGGGGACCGACAATCCTTATTGGCCCAATTGATTATCGAATATGCCGACGGCAGTGAACAAGTAATCCATACGAATCCGTCGCAATGGAAAAGCTATAACGACGGTCCAATTCGTGTGGGCAGTTTCTTTCAAGGAGAAGTGTACGATGCACAAAAAGATGCCGCGATTGCGGGTTGGACAACAGCGGATTACAGCGATAAAAACTGGAAAGCGGCAGCTGCGATTACGCTGGAAGGAACAGCCTTTTTGGATAAATCCTTGGACTACAGCCACATGAAATTAAGTGGGCAGTTGGACGACCGCGTACAAGTTCGCAAAGTTTTGCAAGCGCAGTCGATTCAAGAACCCCGCAAAGGCGTTTTCGTTTATGACATGGGGCAAAACATGGTGGGTTTTCCCAAGATTTTCATTCCAAACGGAAAGGCTGGACAGGTCATAACCTTGCGCTATGCGGAAATGTTATACCCAGATTTAGCCGAATATGCTTCACAAAAGGGGATGATCATGTTGGAGAATATTCGCGCCGCTTTGGCACAGGATATTTATATATTGAAGGGTGGCGATGAATACATTCAGCCTCGTTTTACCTTCCATGGCTATCGTTATTTAGAAATTACGGGAGTCGATCAGGCACCTGCGTTGCCACAGGTGGCGGGCATTGTGCTATCGTCGATCAGCGAAATTTCTTCGTCTTACGAGACCTCAGACCCGATGGTCAATAAATTATGGACCAACATTACTTGGTCAATGCGTGGAAATTTCTTGTCCATTCCTACAGACACCCCGGCTCGAAATGAGCGGATGGGCTGGTCAGGGGACATCAATGTCTTCTCCAAAACAGCCACTTATTTAGCACCGGTCAACAATTTCTTACGTCGGCATTTACAAGGCATGCGGGATGTGCAGCGGGCGGATGGACGTTTTACGGATGTTGCGCCGATGGGCGGAGGATTTGGAGGAACGCTTTGGGGAAGTGCAGGAATTGTGATTCCGTGGGAAACTTATCAGCAGTATGGCGACAAGGCTTTATTGGCTGAACATTATGATGCGATGAAGCGTTATGTGGCTTTTTTGGAGACCAAACAGAACCCGGAAGGAATTTTGAATGAAGGTCCACTTGGAGATTGGTTGAGCCCGGAAGGAAATAAAAATGACAACACCGCATTTTGGATGAGCTATCAGGCCTATAATTACGAGATTATGGTGAAGGTTGCTGAGATTTTGGGCTTTGCGGAAGATGCAAAGAATTATGCGCAAAAAGCTGCTGCTCGGAAGGCCTTATTCAATGCCATTTACATGGATGCTACAACGCATAAAACGGTGAAATCAGGCGTAAAAGCGGCGACGATGGGACCACCAAATGCTGCAGCTGTTACGGGGAAAACCGACAAAGGCCAGTTGGTCGATACGCAAGCTTCCTACGCCATTCCGTTGGCATTAGGCATTTTCGATGCGACGAATAAACCATTCGCGGTCGCGGGATTGGTGGAGACGGTGAAGCGCTCGAATACGGATGATGGCGGTGTGGCGCGTCCACCCTATTCCTTGATGACCGGGTTTATTGGAACGGCCTCCATCAGTGAGGCGTTAGCCGCAAATGGCCAACATGCCGAAGCTTATCGCTTATTAACGCAAAAGACCTATCCATCTTGGTTGTATTCCGTTGCCAATGGGGCGACGACGATTTGGGAGCGCTTGAATTCGTACACAGTGGAGAATGGATTTGGAGGAAATAACAGCATGAATTCGTTTAATCATTATTCGTTTGGCGCGGTGGCGGCCTGGATGTACAATCATTCGTTGGGCATTCAGCGCGATATCGATTCTCCAGGATTCAAACATTTCTATTTACGCCCGATTCCTGATCCGACGGGCGTATTGACACATGCCAAAGGGCATATTTCCAGTATGTATGGGAAGATTGCTAGTGGCTGGTCGGCAAAAAATGGGCGTGTGACGTTTACATTTGAAGTACCTGCCAATACTTCGGCGCAATTGACCTTGCCTGTGAAAGTGGGCGCGCGCATCACAGAAGGAACACGTAAATGGAAAGCAACGAGCGATACGTTTGAGCAGGAATTAGCGAGCGGGAAATATGTGTTTATTGTAGAATAACCACCCCCATTTAGGAGGCCTCTAACCTTTGTTCCCCCCACTTACCTTTGGCAAACCTTGGAGGATTGCCAAAGGTATAGGCTAAGAATCATAATTGTGAACAGGAAACTGATAAAATAAATACCATGTACAGATTTATCACAATCATTTTATTTTCCATTACACTTAACACATTCGGCCAAATCAAACTCCCCGCTTTGGTTGGCGATAACATGGTGCTGCAACGCGACAAGCCCACGACCATCTGGGGCTTGGCCAGTCCAAATGAGAAAATCCGCATTGAGACGAGAAGCAAATTAGTTAAAACACAGGCCGATAAAACTGGAAAATGGAAGGTGGAATTACCTGCATTTGCTGCAGGTGGACCTTTCGATATGCGCATCAATGAAGTCCTTATTCACCATGTACTTTGGGGCGATGTGTGGTTGTGTGCGGGACAGTCCAACATGGTTTTGCCCATGGAACGTGTGAAAGAATTGTATGCCGAAGAAATCAAAAAGGCCCAATATCCACAAATACGTAATTTTTTCATCCCAACGGTCTCCAGCAAGATTCAAGAAAAAAACGATTTGCCTAAAAGCGTTTGGCAGGAAACCAATCCCCAAAGCGTCCTCAGCATGGGTGCGGTCACTTATTTCTTTGCCCAAAAACTATTTGAAAAAACGCACATACCCATCGGCATCATCAATGCCAGCGTGGGCGGCTCGCCCATCGAATCGTGGTTGAGCTTAGACCAATTAAAACAATTCCCAGCCTACGTGCAGGATACCACACGCATCCAAGCCGCGGCGGTAACCAAATCATTGCCCGACAAAGGATTAACCGAATCCATAAAATGGTTCGATACAAATTACCAGCCGCAAGGCTGGAAAAACTACTTCATTCCTGGATTTTGGGAAGATCAAGGACTCGGCAATCTCAATGGCGTGGTTTGGTTCCGGAAAGAAATCGAGCTGACGGCTGAGCAAGTCAATCAACCTGCCAAAATCTTCATGGGGCGGATTGTGGATGCCGATGAAATGTATGTCAATGGTACGCGAATCGGGAATATCACCTACCAATATCCACCCCGACGATACGAAGTCAAACCAGGTATTTTACACCCAGGAAAAAACATACTCGTTATCCGCGTGAGCAACCAAGCGGGCAAAGGAGGCTTTGTACCCGACAAACGCTATGAACTGCAATTAGGTAACGAATCCCTTACGCTGATGGGTCCATGGCAATACAAAGTGGGCACCGTGTGGAATCCCAATCCCGAGGTTTCAACCGCGCAGATGTATAGCCCAACGGCCTTGTATAATGGCATGATTGCGCCGCTTATTCCATACAGCCTACGTGGAATCTTGTGGTATCAAGGAGAATCCAATACCGGCAAATCTCAAGATTATAAAGAGTTATTAAAGGCTTTGGCCGTGAACTGGCGAACGAAATTCCAACAGCCCGAATTGCCATTTATCTATGCACAATTACCGGGATTTGGCGACCGACAATTTCTTCCGGTGGAAAGCAATTGGGCACAATTACGTGAAGCACAACGAAAGGCAGAAGCGGAAATTCCCAACAGCAAAATGGTCGTAGCACTTGACCTCGGCGAATGGAATGACATTCATCCTTTGCGCAAAAAGCCTTTGGGTGAACGCTTTGCTGACGCTGTGACCCAGGAGCCCGCAGGGCCGCAAATTGCAAAGGCGACAAGAAAGGAAAACAAAATTGAATTGGAATTTAACCCTGATGGAGGTCTATTGAATATCGACAAAAGCGCTGAAAACGAATTGCAATATTTCGCCATCGCAGGGAAAGACCGCAAATTTGTTTGGGCCAAAGCTTACATCGAAAACAACAAGGTCGTCGTTTCTTCCGATGAAATAAGCGAACCCTATTTCGTACGATATGCTTGGGCAGATAATCCCGAAGGAGCCAATTTGACCAACGAAACCGCCTTGCCGGCAGGACCCTTCGAGATTGAAATCAAGCCTTAATCATTCGAAAATTGATTTTCAAGCAAGGACTCTTTGAAGATGTTCGCGAAAGAATAGGCGAAGGTGATGAATACAGCGCGCGTATCAACTTTAAACGTTCGCTCCAACTGAAAATTCGATGCGGAAGCGATATTTCCACTTTTCTGCATGTTGAACACATCACTTATCACGATACCAAGTCCTCCTTTGCCTTTCAGTATTTTGGTTTGAAAACCTAGATCCACATTATAAACAGACATGCGCGTCCCTTGTGGCATGGCAGTTGGTGAATTATACGCTCCAATCACTTGCAGTTTTGTCGTCTTAGAAAGGGTGAAATTATGAATCATTTTCCCATACCAACTCACCACTTCATTCGCGACATCCATGCTGCTAACGTTGCCGTCAATCTTTTGATCAAAAATGGAAACACTAGTATTCACCGACCAAAATTTTGTTGGGAAATAATTAAAAATCTCCTCTAAACCATAAGTACTTCCATTACCAAAGTTTTGCGGTGTAGTCAAGGCAACCCCGTTTGCTTTCATCTCAATGAACGGTCTTATGATGTTGCTAGACAAACGATAAAATGCGCTGCTTGAAAGGCTCCAACCTTCCCCTTCCTTATTGTAACCTAATTCCAATGCATGCACTAATTCAGGTTTCAAATAGGGATTACCGCCGTGCTGGTTTAATGAATCCGTTATATCAATCATCGGATTCAAAGCCCCCAAACCAGGGCGATTAATTCGTCGGCTATAGCTGAATTTCACAAAATCCGAAGGATTCATAAAATAGGCCAAATTTGCCGTAGGGAATAAATTAAAATAATTCCGCTGGAACGAAATACTTGAATTGGAAACCGAAGATCCAGAATTATTTACCTGTTCCGCACGCAAACCGATATCGTATTTCCAAGCTTTGCTTGGCTCTGATTTGATTTGCACATAGGCCGCATGGACCTGCTCTTGAAAATCAAACACATTACTCAAGGCCGCATTTTTAACATAATTTCCCCCGACTAAAGTCTGATTTTGGTAATCAATATTCGTCGAACGAATAATACCTTTATAACCCGTTTCAAGTTTTACTTTTTCTGAAAGCGGTTTCACATAATCCACTTTAAGATTCGTTGTTTGCGGTTTTTGATAACTGTAAGTCCGCTGCATGAAGGGAATCCCTAAGGCTGAACCCGATTCGTTTTGTGCATTCGTGATGATGTCCGTATCCTGATTTTCTTTCCCAATCGACGTGCTCGCATTCCAAACAATTTTCTCACCCTTGCTTGCAAATTGATGTGCATAAGTAATGGCGAATTCCCCAACAAGGGCCTTTTCTACCTCAAAAGATTCCCGTCGATTGCGTGACGTAAACGAGCCCCATTGCGAAGCGAAACGTGAAGTCAAAGTCTCGTCATTATCTTGTCCTTCCAAATTTCCAATAAACTCCAGGTTAATCACATCGCGATCCGATGCCGCATAGTCAATGTTCAATTTAAGATTTTGCGTTTGTTCCGTCCGATTATCCTGACGGCCTTGCGTCAATAAATAGTTTAAGGGTTGATCAAAACTCGTCCGAGTCGTATTCGCGGCACGGGTTCGTTCCGAATATTTCATATCATAATTCAAACCGATGTTCCATTTCCCCGACTGGTGATTAATGCTAAACGCAGAACTTCCCCGAGCCTTCGCACCCATGCCACCCCCTATGGACGCCATCGCATTCGTCCCACCCGAAGTCACTTTTTTCAACTTAATATTGATGATTCCCCCTTCGGAATCCGCATCGTATTGCGCAGAAGGATTGTTGATGATTTCAACACTTTCCACGCTACTCGCCGGAATTAAATCCGTCGACGAGATTCCTGAGGTCCGACCATTTATTAAAATTAGTGGTCCTTTACCACGAACGGTAATTGCTCCATCTGCATCCACGACAACGGTGGGTACCGACTTCAACAAATCCGTAGCTGAACCGCCTGCTTGTGTCAAATTATCTTTGGCTTTGATGATAAAACCTTGTGTGGTTTTTTGAACGAGCTCTTTTTGGGAAACAACTTCTACGGAAGCGAGTAAGCGATTATCCTCGGTCAGCATCATCGTTCCCAAATCTGTATTTTCTTGAACGCGGAACGCTATACGTTTTGGTTCATAACCCATCATTTGAAATTTGATCAGGTAGTTTCCGTTGGAAGCTGTCAATTTGAATTGACCTAAACTATCAGAAACGGCACTTTTAAGCAATTTGACTGTATCGGATTGTGCATACAAAAGCACATTTGCAAATTCTACGGGCGCCTGTTTATCGCGTAATTTCCCTTGAATGGAAAAAGGAGATTGTGCAAAAATCGAAAGAGAAGTAAGAAGGGAAAGCAGTAAACCGCTGAAGGTTTTTTTGATTAACATATTTTGGTGGTTAGTATAACGACGTTCCAAATTTCAACAGCCGATTGAAATTAAAAACATTTAAGCGACAAAACTACGAATCTTCGAGACAAATTCGCCTATAAATTTATCAATGGCCGAATTCTTCCATCAATGGTCAAGCCTACCTTGCTTTTTAAACTGGGATGGCGACATCCCCAACTGTTTCTTAAACACCCGATTGAAATAGGACAGGTTTTCAAATCCCGATTCATAACAGCAAATGCTGATGGGTTTGTCTTGCAACAATAATTGTTTCGAATAATTGATCCGGTATTGATTGACAAAATCCGTGTAGGTCAACAAAGTCGTTTTCTTGATGTAGCGACAAAAAGCCGGAACCGTTAGACTCAATTCCTCGGCAATCAATTCCGTATTAATCTTGTCTTGAAAATGTTTCTCCACATATTGATACACCCGCGCCATCCGTTCCTGTTGCTTCAAAACTTGTTGGCTCGAAATCGGCCGAACGCGCAACGAAATCGCCGTTTCACTTTCCGCTAATAATTGGAAAATATGCAATAACTCCACAAATTGGTCAAAACGACTCAACGATGAAATCAACTTCATGCGCTCCCCGACCAAACGTTTCGTTTCGCCATCAAAGGCTAATCCCGAATTAGCCCGCTCCATCAATGCTCGAACTTTTTGCATTTCAGGAACCTGCCCCATGCGGATTTGAAAATAATCAGGAGGAAATTGGATCACGACGGTTTCCACGCGTGTTTTGGCGCCGTAATCAAAATTCAAATGCGGGATATTCGAACCAATTAATGCTAAATCCGATCCATAATAGGTCGAAACATGATCGCCAATGTGTCGAATTCCGCGCTCCGCTTCCACATAGACCAATTCGATTTCCGGGTGAAAATGCCAATAAAATACTTCGTTGAGCTGCGGCGTCAGCAACAAGCGAAACGAACTCTCCGAATCGGGTTGAATCTGTTCTAATTTTAATTTCATTGACATAAATACGCCTGATTTAAACCCAATTTATCAATAAATATCAATACAGTACAATTATTTATCAATAAGGGGTTAATCGGCAAGCAATAAAATGCAGAGATTTGTCAAAAGAATTTAACCTTACCCGCTATGCAAAACGAAACCATGATTCCGAACAATGCGCATTATGACATTCCCGGAAATCCGTCGACTGCTAAAAGCAGCCAACTATCTTTAAACAATCGCCCGAATGGCGAAGCCTTGCGCGTATTGAGCGAAGAGGATTGGACATTTTGGAAAACCAACGGCTATATCGTCATCAAGCAAGCCGTTCCACGCGAACAGGCGCTGGAGACAGCCAAGTTCCTTTGGGAATTCGAAGAAAAAGATCCCAATGATCCGAGTACCTGGTATACGGCTCCGCGGGCAGAAATGAAAATGAAGGAGCTAGGTGGAACGGGCATGGTGGAGTGCTACAACAATCAGCATCTTTGGAATAACCGACAAATGCAACGCGTATATGACGCCTTCGTGGATGTTTGGGGAACCGAAAAATTATGGGTAACGATTGATCGCGCGAATCTAAATTTCCCCATTCGACCTGGCCACGAATACAAGGCATTCATTCACTGGGACTACGATCCAGAAACTAAACCCGTTCAAGTGCAAGGCGTATTAGCGCTGGTAGACCAAACAGACGAAAACATGGGCGGATTCCAATGCATCCCGGAATTATTTAGAAGCTATGATACTTGGAAATTAACACAACCCGAAGACCGCGATCGTTTCAAACCGGACACGACAGGCTTTACCCCGACCAAAGTTAAAATGGAGGCTGGCGATTTATTAATTTTCAACAGCCTTCAACCCCACGGCATTCGGGCAAATAACAGTGATCAAGTCCGCTGTGCCCAATACATTTCCATGATGCCGGCTGAGGAGGATAATGCAGCTTTGCGCGAATGGCGCGTGAATTCCTGGAAAAACCGAATCGCTCCAGAAGGTTATGCCTTCCCGGGTGACCCGCGCAACTGGGAACAAACGAAATATGACACTGCCAAACTCAATCCTTTGGGAGAAAAAATCCTCGGACTAAGCAAGTGGTAATGAAAAGGCTCAAGAAATCTTGAGCCTTTTTTGTTTGATTTATATAAACATCTATTTGAATATTGTATATAATAACTGACTTGTGGCTCATACCTTTGTTTGATTAATCCATAAATAAGCAAATGGAAAAAATTGAAACCTTAAAGGATTTCTACCAAAACAAATTCAATTGGATACCCGAAAACTTAAGCAAAGATTGGGGACATTTCAATGTATTTAAACTCGACCCATACATCGGAATTGGTGCGAAAACAGTGCCCTACCGTCGACGCGATTATTATAAAATCACCTTAGTCAAAGGCTCTGGAACGATTTATTACGCAAATAAAATCATTGAAGTCAAAGAGAATGCCATCGTGTTTTCAAATCCATTGGTTCCCTACAAATGGGACTCTACAGAGAATTTACGTACCGGTTATTTCTGCATATTCAACCATGATTTTTTCCAACAGTACGGCAATTTTTCAGCTTATTCACTGTATCAACCTTCGGGCACACCTGTTATTGAATTGAGCGATGCTGGGTATGAATCTTTCCAGGTAATTTTTGAAAGAATGTTAGCCGAAATCAATTCCACTTATATCCACAAGTATGACATGTTGCGGAATTTGGCCTTAGAAATGATGCATACTGCCCTCAAATTGGAACCGGCAAATTCCAGTCGATATGCTCCAGGCAATGCAAATCAAAAGATTTCGATGCTATTCCTCGAATTATTGGAACGGCAATTCCCCATCGAAGGGCCCCAAAACAAAATCAAACTAAAAACCCCATCCGATTTTGCAAACCAGTTGGCCGTCCACGTTAATCACTTAAACCGCGCGGTAAAAGAAACAACAATCAAAACCACGTCGCAACTTATCGCTGATCGCATCAGTCAGGAAGCCAAATTAATTCTATCACATGGAGAATGGACCATTGCTGACATTGCTGAAGCATTAGGTTTTAATGAAATCAGCTATTTCAATCACTTTTTCAAAAAACAAGTGGGCATCAGCCCCGCAAAATTTAGAAATAATATACATCATGGAAAAACGAAAATTAGGGAATAGCGGCTTAGAAGTTTCAGCCATGGGCCTCGGTTGCATGGGCATGAGCTTTGGTTATGGACCTAAAGCTGATGAAAATGACATGATCAAAATCATTCGGGCAGCTGTTGAAAAAGGCATAACCTTTTTTGACACGGCCGAGGTATATGGTCCCTTTATCAATGAAGAATTAGTAGGCAAAGCTTTAGCTCCATTTAAAGGTGAAGTGGTCATTGCGACCAAATTTGGCTTTCATTTAGACCCGAACCAGGGCTATAAAATGAACGGATTGGATAGTTCGCCAGCGAATATTCGCAAGGTTGCTGAAGCCTCGTTAAAGCGACTAAAAGTAGATGCGATAGATTTGTTTTACCAACATCGCGTAGACCTCAACATCCCCATCGAAGATGTGGCTGGTACGGTTAAAGATTTGGTCAAAGAGGGTAAAGTCAAACATTTTGGACTTTCAGAAGCTGGGACGGCCAATATCCGCAAAGCCCACGCCGAAATGCCGGTAACTGCCTTGCAAAGTGAATATTCCTTGTGGACACGGGAGCCTGAACAACAAATCATACCGACCCTAGAAGAATTAGGCATCGGTTTTGTTCCATTTAGCCCGTTAGGAAAAGGATTTCTAACAGGAAAAATAGATGCAAATACGGAGTTTCATGAAACAGATTTCCGCAGAACCGTACCTCGTTTTACCGAGGAAGCGCGTGAACATAATCAGAAATTGATCAACGTTCTAGCAGGCATTGCGCAAGAGAAAAATGCAAGCCCAGCACAAATTAGTTTGGCATGGTTATTAGCTCAAAAACCGTGGATTGTACCCATTCCGGGGACGACGAAAATGCATCGTATGCATGAAAATTTTGATGCCATTCAAATGCAATTAAGTGCTGATGACATCAAGCAAATTTCCAATGCGACCTCCCAAGTAGAGGTTCAAGGGACCCGGTATTCCGCAGCTGCCATGGAAGCTTTGGCCAAAAGTTAAAATTTTATCCTATTTCACGTACGAGAATCGTACCTTTGCATCTTCTTCTGAAAAACCAATCATGAAATTAATTATATCAATCTGTTTGATCTTACTCGTGCAATTCACGAGTTTGGCTGAAACAGCAACAGATTCCACCAAGAAAGAAATCCAATTCGCAACCTCTACCTTAATCACCAATAACGGAATTTCCATCATCCCTATTTTTACGTTAGGAAAACCTGCTGCCATCATCAACTTTACCGTTGGCCGCAAATTGACCTTTGAACCTGAATTTCGCGTTTCTTTAGAAGGAAAACCTTGGTCATTCATCTATTGGTTTCGCTACAAATTAGCCAAAACGCCCAAATTCACATGGAGTGTAGGAGCCCATCCTGCGATCATTTTCAAGACTATTCCCGTGACCATCAATGGAAACAACGAAGAGGTATTACGCGCTCAGCGCTTTTTGGCAGCTGAAATGTCCCAAAACTACCGCTTCAATAAACATGTAAATCTTGGCTTCTACTACCTAGTAGGCGCAGGAAGTGTGGAAAACAAAACCAAACCTACAAACCTGTTGACCTTGCGCGGCGGATACAATAACATTGACTTAGGCAAAGGGTTTTTAGCGGGTGTAAATTCCCAATTGATTTACTTATTTACCAACGGCGAAGAGGGCTCTTACGTAAACGCAACCTTTACATTGACGCATAAAACAAGCCCAGTCACGCTTTCTTACTTTTACAACCAACCGATTAATTCTGCCATTACGGGTGGAAAAGAACCGGTCTGGAATGTAGGCGCGACCTATGCCTTTAATAAATTATTTACGCTTAAATAAATTCATGACTCAAGCATCAAACCGAACCAAAATCATTTTGGTTCTTGGAATATTATCCGCGATTGGACCCTTGTCCATCGACATGTACCTACCTGCTTTCAAAAATATTGCAGCGGCATTAAACTGTTCACAGGAAGAAATGGGTTATACCTTATCGAGTTTCTTTTTTGGAATTTGTTTAGGCCAATTAATCAGCGGGCCATTATTGGATCATTTTGGTCGGAAAAATGTGTTGTACATCGGACTATCCATTTATGTGCTGAGCTCCATCGCATGTGCCTTTGCTCCATCGGTAGAAGCATTAACCATCTTCCGCTTGTTTCAAGCACTCGGCGGGAGTGTGGGAATGGTTGCCCCAAACGCTGTGATTCGCGAAACTTTTGAAGAGAAAGAACGTCCAAAAATCATGTCATTAATGATTTTGATTCTCGGCGTATCTCCCATTTTAGCCCCTTCTTTAGGAAGTCTTTTATTGACATTAGCGAGTTGGAAAGCGATCTTCTTAGTCCTAGCCGGTATCTTGTTGGTTATCATCTTCTTGATAAAATCTTGGTTGCCTGAAAAGATCAATCACGAAAAACGTGGACCATTTAAAATTGCAACGATTGCCAAAGCTTACCGAGCTCTATTCAAGGAAAAGGAATATTTGATTTTTGCCTTTACGGGTGCGATTGGAGCCGGAAGTATTTTCACTTATGTGGGGGGGGCACCCTTAACTTTCTTGAATTATTACCAAGTAAGTGAATCGAAATTCGGCTTGTTGTTTGCCATCGTTGCATCCGGAATTATCTCCGCGAGCCAATTAAATCACATTGTTCTAAAGAAATACAGCAGTTTGCAGGTATTACGTGTGACGTTGCCGACGCAATTAGGCCTGGCTTTGATTTTAGCCATCTTATCTAAGCTGAATTTGATGACCATGGAGTTGAATATCTTCTTGCTCTTTTTGATTATGGGCTGTCAAGGTTTCAATTTCCCCAATGTAGCCACATTAGCCTTGCGACCTTTTCACCAAGGCGCAGGAACGGCTTCTGCCATGTTAGGGTCGATCCAAATGGCTTGGGGCGCTGTTTGTTCGGTGCTTGTAGGTTTACTTTTCGACGGAACTCCTTTCACCATGGCGATTATCATTTTCGGATGTGCGGCGCTGGCAAATACGATCTTGTTTGGTTTGGGAAGGGGGATTGTAACAAGTCCGGAGGGAAATTAGTCCGGAGGAAATTGATTTAAGTCATCCCTAATTTTAATCAAAAGAATAACGACTCCGGACTTCGGACTACGGACTTTAGACCAACGTCTAAACTCAACATTCCCCACTTTCATCTATACATTCGACCGCTGAGCAGAAAAATTAACAGACTAAAAATTCATCAATGTATCTTTGAGGTACAATATTATTCAATCCGCCTAATGAAAAAATTCATTCTAACTACCCTTGTTTCGATTAGCACATTGTTTGCATTCGCACAAGTTCCTGGAGCTCCAGCAGGAGCCAAAATGCCCGACATGAATCGCGGCCACGTCTATGGAAAAGTCGTTGACGATCAAGGAAAGCCCGTCGAATTCGCATCGGTTGTTTTGTTGAAAACGACGATCGACCCGGCAACAAAAAAACCGAAAGATATTTTGGTGAAGGCCCAACAAGCCGAATTGAATGGGGACTTTAATTTCAAAGAGATTCCAATCAACGTTAAGTTGAAAATCAAAATCAGCTTTGTAGGTTTCACAAATTATGAGGCTCCTATCGCTTTCGCAATGCCTCCCATGGGTGGCATGAAACCCGGACAAGCGCCCGATCCAGAAATGATGGCAAAAATGATGGCTGCCTTCGAAAAAGATTTGGGAAATATCAAATTAGCAACCGACTCCAAAGAACTTGACGCTGTCGTCGTAACAGGTACAAAAGCGCTTGTTGAAATGGATATCGATAAAAAATCCTTCAACGTAGGACAAAACATCGTGACTTCTGGAGGTACTGCGATCGACGTAATGCGTAATATTCCATCTGTTCAAGTGGATATCGATGGCAACGTAAAAGTGCGTAATGCAAACCCGATTTTATTCATCGACGGTCGGCCTACCACCCTTTCCATGGATCAAATCCCAGCCGATATTATCGAAAAAGTAGAGGTTATCACGAACCCATCAGCGAAATATGATGCGTCGGGTAGCATGGCGGGCATCATCAATATTGTATTAAAGAAAAACAAAAAGAATGGTTACAATGGGATGGTGAATGCGGGCGTTAACCGTAGAGGGGGAACCAATTTGATGGGTAATTTCAGCTACCAACAAAACAAATGGAACTTGACGGCAACAATCATGAACATGATGGAGCGAAATGTTTCCAATGGATATAGCGATCGTCAGGCGAACATTGGCGGTATTCAATCTTCCATTTATCAAAACCTTGACAACTCAACGAAAGGCTTCATGCTTTTCCCACGTTTCTCAGCGGATTACGCAGTAACAAATCGGTCAACGATAACTTTAGGTGCATTCTTCGGTGGAGGTGGTCAATTTAGACCCAATGAAACCTTGGACATCACGAGCACCGTGAATGGCGTAAAATCATTCAGCAATCGTTACACGGAAAATTTACGTGAATTCAAACCACAAGGATTTCAGTTGGGCTTTAAACACACCTTCCCGAAAGCTGGCGAAGAATTAACGATGGACATGAACTTCTTTGGCGGAACGAATAAAGGGGAGTCGGTGATTACGACCAACTACCTTAATAACAACGCAATAACAGGTTCTCAAATCCAAAAGAACGTAGGAGATGGCAAGAACAAGTTCATCACGATTCAAACGGATTATGTAAAACCCATCAAAAACGAGGGTACGATTGAAATGGGTTTAAGAGCTCAAATTAATGAGTTGGCCAATACAAACACTAACACCTTAAAGCCCGTTGGATCAGAAATCTACAAAGAAATCACATCAGCATCCATCAATTATTCCAGTACAAATGATGTCTATGCGGCTTATGTATCCGTTTCGGGCAAAACAACGGCCTTCTCGTATAAATTAGGTTTGCGTGGCGAGAGTTCGAACTATTCAGGGGAATTATTAAATACCAAACAACAATTCAGCAACAAGTATCCATTGAGCTTATTCCCTTCCATCTTCTTGAAGAAGGATTTATCGAAAACGGATCAATTGCAATTAAGCATTACGCGCCGGGTAAATCGGCCTAATTTCTTCCAAATCATCCCATTTGTTGATTATAGCGATAGCTTAAATATCACCCGTGGAAATGCAAATTTGGTGCCTGAATTCACAACATCTGGCGAACTTTCTTATAGCAAGACAAAAGGGTCAGCAACATTCTTGTTCTCGGGTTATTACAAATACACGGACAATTTGATTACGCGTTATTACAGCAAAGAAATCAACCCGATCAGCGGCAAGATGGATTTGATAAATACATTTATCAATGCGAATTCGAGTATTAATTATGGGGCTGAGTTAACGTATACCAACAAGTTTCAAAACTGGTGGGATTTTACGGCTAACGTGAACGTGTATAATTCGAAGATCAACACAAGCAACATTGAAGGTTCAGGCGCAGTAGCCGATGGAATGTGGACAGCCTTTGGTAAGATCAACAACAATTTCATTTTGCCGAATAAATGGGTGATTCAATTATCAGGTGATTACCAAGGCAAAACGAATATGCCAGTAAGTCAAAATCAAGGCCAAATGGGCCCTCCAGGCATGCAAGCTCAAAGTTCTTCTCAAGGTTATGTTGAGCCGTATTTTGGAATTGACTTAGCGATTAAAAAGTCCTTCTTGAAAAACGATATGGCATCATTGACATTAGCATTCAATGACATCACGAAATCACGAGGAAATACACGCGTTTCCTTAGGAGATGGATTTACGCAGACATCGTATCGGATTTCAAATCCACAGCAAGTGCGTTTAACTTTATCCGTACGTTTCGGGAAGTTTGACATGAGTCAAATGAAACGAAATAATAACAGCGGGGCTGATATGCAACAAATGCAATAAGGAACAACTAAATAAGATTTAAAAAACGGCCCGAATGGGTCGTTTTTTTTTGAATATTTTAGAATTTAATTACCTTAGTAATCAATCTGTTAACCTATTTAAACGCCTCGGCTTTTCACATGCTAAAAGCTCAGAAAGTTGTCTTAGATGCGCCAGCTTTGACGCACGAAAAATCATTAAAAACATTGGTCGAAAATCGGACCATATACAACTTGGATCATTGTGAGCTTAACCTCTTTGAGACCTATCAACAGGCACATAGGGTTCCTTTGGCTTTTAATGATTTAGTTGTAACAAGCATGTTACGCGGCAAAAAGGTTATGCATTTATTCGAAGACCCAGCCTTCGATTACCTACCAGGTGAATCCGTTATTATTCCTGCAAATGTGGAAATGAAAATTGACTTTCCGGAAGCTGAGCTTAACAATCCGACCCAGTGTTTGGCATTAGCGATTGATAACAAAAAGATTGTGGATACACTCGATTTTTTGAATGAACGCTATCCAAAAGAAGGGAAAGCGAATTTTTGGCAATTAGACGATCGAAATTATTTCTTCTACAACAATGAGGACTTAGCACTGACAATTAATAAACTCATTCAAGTTTGTCAAAGTACCTCGATCACGAAAGATGTATTAGCCGATTTAGCCATTCAGGAATTATTGATTCACATTATTCAAACGCAATCGGTCACAGCAATCGAAAAAGGCTTCGATTTGACACCAAACCCTATTTTGAACAATATTTTACTGATCGTTCGTCAGAACATCGGGCAAAAAATAAATCTAAAATTAATTGCCAAACAATGCGGCATGAGTCCGGCGACCTTGTATCGGATGATTAAACGAGAATTAGGCATCAGCCCAATTGAATTAATTATTCTTGAGCGGATCAAGCTCGCAAAATCATTGTTGAAGGATCAGACGATGTACATCAAAAATGTCTGTTACGAAGCAGGCTTTGAAGATGCCAATTATTTTATTCGGGCGTTTAAAATGCACGAGGGAATCACACCCAAACAATACCAACAATTAAATCAATCTAAGTAGCGCAAAGGCGTTAAGTTCTCGCGTTCTTCCTCGGTAAACAAGCGCGATTGCGTGATAAAGCGTAAACCCATCGGGATTTCGAGTGAAAAGGATGAACCGCGACCTGGGACAACATCAATGGTCAATTGGGTGTACTGCCAATATTCCTGTTGGTCTTTACTCATCCAAAATTCACAATCGGCAATTTCACCTAAACAAACATCCGAATTGCCTATGATAAAATCGCCCTTTTCAAAGCACATGGGTTGTGAACCATCACAACAGCCCCCACTTTGGTGAAACATAAGCGCACCAAACCGAGCTTGCAATTGCTCGACAACGAGTTGGGCCTGATCAGAAATAATGACGCGAGGTGTTTTCATAAAAATAGTCGCAGGATAAGATACCCTGCGACAAATGAAATATAAGAAATCAAATTAAAAGAAACCTAGCTTTTTCTTATCGTAAGAAACAAGCATATTTTTTGTTTGACGGTAATGGCCCAACATCATTTTATGCGTCTCACGACCGAAGCCTGATTTTTTGTATCCTCCAAATGGCGCATGTGCTGGATAAGCATGGTAGCAGTTTACCCAAACGCGACCCGCTTGAATTGCGCGAGGTACTTGATACAACTCATGCGCATCACGAGTCCAAACTCCAGCTCCTAACCCATATAAAGTATCGTTAGCAATTTCAATTGCTTCTTCTGTCGTCTTGAATGTTGTTACACAAACCACAGGTCCAAAGATCTCCTCTTGGAAAATCCGCATCTTGTTATGTCCTTTAAAAAGTGTCGGCTGAATATAATAGCCATTAGCCAAGTCCCCAGGCAACTTTTGAACATCACCCCCACAAAGAACTTCGGCTCCTTCCTCCACACCCAACTTCAAATAGGATTGGATTTTTTCGTATTGGTCATTCGAAGCCTGTGCACCCATCATCGTACTAGAATCCAATGGATCACCCATTTTGATTGCCTTTGTTCGTGCGATAACCCGACTCATGAATTTTTCATAGATACTTTCATGTACCAAAATACGCGACGGACATGTACATACTTCTCCTTGATTCACGGCAAATAAAACAGCCCCTTCGACGGCCTTGTCAAAGAAATCATCGTCGGCATCTGCAACGGATGGGAAGAAAATATTAGGCGACTTTCCCCCTAATTCCATCGTTACTGGAATCAAGTTTTCAGAGGCATATTGCATAATTAAACGCCCGGTCGTTGTTTCTCCTGTAAAGGAAACTTTCGAAATACGGGGCGATTGTGCCAAAGGTTTTCCAGCCTCAGGACCAAACCCTGTCACCACATTCAATACACCTGCAGGAACAATATCTTTGATGATTTCCAATAAACACATAATCGAAGTAGGTGTTTGCTCAGCAGGCTTAACAACTGTACAACATCCTGCGGCCAAAGCTGGCGCAATTTTCCATGTAGCCATTAATAAAGGGAAGTTCCATGGTATAATTTGACCCACAACGCCAATCGGCTCATGCAAGCAAATACTTACCGTATTTTCGTCGTGTTCTGAAATCGTACCTTCCTCAGCACGTAAACACCCAGCAAAATAACGGAAATGATCGATAACAAGCGGCAGGTCAACATTCACCGTCTCGCGGATGGGTTTGCCATTATCAATCGTTTCAACCGTTGCCAAATAGCTTAGGTTTGCTTCGATGGCATCTGCAATTTTCAACAAAATTGTCGAGCGGTGATTGACTGAAGATTTGCCCCATGTTTCAAAAGCTTTGTGAGCGGCATCCAAAGCTAACTCAATATCTTCCGCACTAGATCTCGCGGCTTTGGCAATTAACTTCCCATCAACAGGGCTATAATTTTCAAAATATTCTCCTTTAACGGGTGGGACGAATTTGCCCCCAATGAAATTGTCGTAGTGCGACTTAAATGTTGGTCTTGCGTTTGACATAATTAAGGTATTTATAGGTTAACAGAATTTCGCGTTTGCTTGAACAAAACTACCCTAACCTATATACACCCAATAGTATTATTTCGTCAAATAATAGCACTTTGCAATCAGCGCCAGCAATGAACCATAATCAATATTAAAATTTTAAATTTTTTTGAAATCGGAAGGAATAATCTAATTTGACAATACCTTAAACAATAAGTCTTTTAAATATTGCTCCACAAATGATTCCTTAGGCAAGTCCTGTACATCCGTAAGCTTAGGCAAAAAGGTACTAAAAAATAGCTGTGAATGTGCAGTTTCGATCAGCGTTGTACTCAAAGAATGTGGAAATGGATATGTAGGCTGGTAGGCCTTAATTAAATCTGAAATCCGCGCGCACAAATCTTTATAAGGCTTAAATACCTCATTTTCATTGATTTCTTTGACCTCTTTCACCAAGTAAACTTTGCTACTTTCTGAAATAACAATTTGATGCAAGAAATTTTTATTGTAATCAGATTGCCCAAAACGTTCTGGCAATTCCCTGGTAAATAACTCCACCACACGTTCAAGTTTGGCTCGTAAATCTTGGATCGGTTCAAGCTGTACAACCACCAAATATTCCATATACGACCAATACCAATTTAGGATGTAAAGCAATAAACGATGCTTATTCGTAAAATAGCGATAGATCGAAGCTTCTGTCGTATTCATTTCCAAGGCCAATTTTTTAAACGTAAAATGTTCAAATCCAACCTTATGAATTAATTCAATCGCATGCTTGACAATCTGCTTACCCAATTCTGTCCCCTCCGGATCCCGTAAATAAATATGCTCGTTGACCTTAAAACTTAATGAATAATCCATAGTTGTAAACATTTAACCCGACAAAAATAGACGATAATAATACTACCACAAAATATATTTTAATTTTATTTACAATAGTATTACTATTATTCAAAAAAGTATTTTTAGTTTTGTGGTATAATCGAAAGAACATGACATATTCAAATCCATTATCGCGCATTACTTCGCTCGTGAATCTGCATAAGAAAGAGGTTACATCCATTTACCTCTTCTCCATGCTCAGTGGTTTGATCAACTTAAGTCTTCCGCTAGGCGTACAAACCATCATCGGTTTGGTCATGGGCGCGACGATGGTCAGCTCCATTTATGTCCTTATTTTCTTAGTTGTGTTGGGCGTGTTTTTAGTTGGCCTCCTGCAAATGAATCAAATGAAAATTATCGAGACGATACAGCAACGGATATTTGCCAACTACGCCTATGCCTTTGCAGATACGATCCCTCGTTTAGATTTAAAGCAGATGGATCATTATTTCATCCCAGAAAAAGTGAACCGTTTTTTTGATACCGTGAACATTCAGAAAGGCTTTGCCAAATTATTGCTCGACATTCCGATCGCAAGTGTTCAAATCCTTTTTGGTATTGTATTGCTAGCATTATATCATCCCTTGTTTATTCTTTTAGGTGTCATTCTGTTCATCCTGCTTGTGCTTATTTTAAACTACACAAGCAAAAAGGGGATTAGTACAAGCATCGAAGAATCGAATTATAAATATGAAGTGGTCGGCTTCTTCAATGAAATGGCGCGGACACTAAAATCATTTAAATTCAGCCAGGGGTCGGACCTAAATTTTGAAAAAACGAATTCACACACGCGAGGTTACCTACAGGCACGCACCCAACATTTCGAAGTACTGTTGTTCCAATACAAGTCGCTTATCTTTTTTAAAGTGAGTTTAACGATTTTAATGCTCACATTGGGTACCTATTTATTAGTCGAACAACAATTAAACATCGGTGAATTTATCGCTGCCGAGATTGTCATTTTGATGGTCATCGGGGCAGTCGAAAAATTAATCACAAGCCTAGATAGCGCATATGATGTTATCACGGGCCTTGAAAAAATCGCGAGTGTCACTGAGAGTCCAACCGAACACTCTGGGAAGCTTGATTTAGATGTCCAAAAAGGACTAGACATTCAGATGACCGGTTTTAGCTTTTCATTTGATGCTGATCACAAGGTGCTTGATTCGATTTCCTTACGCATTAAACCTGGCCAAAAGGTGAGTATCTCTGGTCCTGAAGGCTCCGGAAAATCAATTTTGCTTCGGATGTTGACAGGCAATTACCAAGACTTTCTAGGCAGTTTCCAAATCAACCATTTTCCAATTCAAAACTATAAATTACAGAGCCTACGCAAGTACACAGGCGTATTGTTGCATGGCCAAGAAATATTTGGCGGTAGCCTTTGGGAAAATATTAGCCTAGGCCAAAAAGAAATCACCCCAGCATCCATTCTTCAAAAGGCAAATGAACTCGGCTTTGACGACCTATTACACCATTTTCCGGAAGGATTTGACACAATCATCGAACCGATCGGAAAGAAGACACCCCAAACAATCATTCGCAAAATCCTAATCCTGCGCGCACTTTGTGGAGACAAAAAACTACTCTTACTTGAGGAACCTTGGGCAGGCTTACAGGTAGAAACCGCAGATAAAATCAAAAAATACCTACTCACACAACCCGCAGACACAAGTGTCATCGTTGTTTCGAATGACACTGAATTTAACAATTTGACAGACCAACAAATCAACATGCACCATGGAAAAATTTAATGCATTTGACCACATCTACCAAGAAGGCAAAAGCACGGCAATTAAACCTTGGCTGATTGCTTTGCTGCTCATTTCTTTGGGACTCATCTTCTTACCTTGGACGCAGAATATCCGAAGCAAAGGTCATGTCACAAGCCTCTACCAGGAGCAAAAACCACAAAAAATCTACAGTCCTATTGCCGGTAAAATTAGCCAATGGTGGGTGAAAGAGGGAGATACCGTACAAGCGGGAGATACGCTAGCGAAAATCACGGAAATCAAAGGGGAATACCTAGACCCGAATTTAATTTCCCGGACTCAAGAGCAACTCCAAGCGAAAAAGGAATCCATGCGTTACTATGAACAAAAAGTAACCGCCACGGACGCACAAATGGACAATTTGCGTAATGCGAAAAACTTTAAGCAAGAGCAATTACGTAACAAGGTAAAACAGCTCCAACAAAAATTAGTGGGCGAAAATGCCGAATTAGTCGCAAGCCAAAACGACTATAATTTAGCCAAAGACCAATTCGAACGGAATCAAAAAATGTTCCGGGAGGGGCTCATTTCGCAGACGCAATTCCAACAAAGAAACGTATCCATGCAAAACGCATTGGCAAAAAAAACCGTTGCTGAAAATAAAGTCAATCAAACCCAACAAGATATTACGAATACGCAAATTGAATTAAAAGGAGTAGACCAAGAATACAGCGAAAAAATCAATAAAGCGGAGAGTGATCGTTTTCAAAGTTTGAGCCAAGTGGAAAGCAACCGTGGTGACGTCGCAAAACTCGAAAACCAAGTAACAAATTACACGATTCGTAATGGGATGTACTACATCATCGCCCCGCAAGCGGGTCAAATTATCCAAGCACAAAAATCGGGTATCGGGGAAATTATCAAAGAGGGTGAAGATTTGTTGACCATCGTTCCCGACAATAATCATGTAGCCGTGGAGATTTTTGTTCGACCGGTGGACTTGCCTTTGGTGGCCTCGGGACAGGCGGTCCGACTGATATTTGATGGATACCCTGCGATCATCTTCGCAGGCGGATGGCCTGATCAGTCTTACGGAACCTTTGCCGGAAAAGTATTAACGGTCGAAAATACGATTAATGATTCAGGACTATTTCGCGTTATTGTTGTCGAAGATCCTAAGGTTAAAAAATGGCCCAAAAGACTTCGTATTGGAGCAGGTGCTCAAGGAATTGCCCTATTAAATGACGTACCGCTTTGGTATGAATTATGGCGAAACATCAACGGATTTCCGGCGGATTATTACAGCGGAAAACCAGCAAAAAAGCAAAAGAATGAAAAGTAAATTGTTCTTATTACTTATCGTCTGCTCGAGTAGTTTCGGGCAACAAAAGAGCCTGAGCTCCTCGGAATTTTGGCAAATTGTGCAGAACTATCATCCTGTAGTGAAGCAGACTCTGATTGACATTAAACAATCAAATGCGTCATTAACCATGGCTAGAGGCGCATTTGATCCTGTTTTACAGCACTACAGTACGCAAAAAACCTTGGATGGGAAAAACTACGTCGACTACCATGCCCCGGCACTGTCGATCCCAACCTGGTATGGAATTGAACTGAGCGCTGGAATCGAAAACATACAAGGTACACGTTTGGACCCAAGCCAAACCATGGGTCAGACAAGCTACCTGGGTATTCAAATTCCATTGGCGAAAAACCTCGTGATGGATAAGCGAAGAGCCGCACTCCAACAAGCCAAAATCATGCAGAAAATGGCCATTCAGGACCAGCGTGCTGAGCTCAACAAACTACTGCTAGATGCGATGGAAAGCTATATTGCTTGGGTTAGAAGTTACCAGGTTTTACAACTGGTCGAGGCAAATTATCAGAACGCTTCTAAGCGACTAGACTTTGTACGGAAGAGTGTCGAATTTGGCGACAGGCCCGCTGTAGATACTCTAGAGGCGCTGACACAAAAGCAGACATTTGAAAATATTCTGAGTGCGAAGGCGCTTGATTTCGCAAACGCCCGACTGAGCCTTTCTGCCTTTTTATGGACAGGAGACAATCGCCCCGTTGACTTAAGCGAAGAGGTAATTCCCGCGGCAAACGAAGAAATTCGCCTACTTGCAAATGCGGATCTTAACCTAGCAAGTCTGCTGGAAAAAGCAATGCAAAATCACCCAGAGATCAATAATTACCGAAACAAATTGGATGTCCTAGGCATCGAAAAGAAACTAAAATTTCAAAGCCTACTTCCTAAAATCGATGTAAGTTATAATCATTTATCAAAAGGCGGTCCCTCACTTTACGGCGCTACATTTTTGGAAAACAATTATAAATATGGCATCAAGTTTGAACTGCCCCTTAGGCTGTCAGAAGGTCGGGGCGCATACCAAGCAGCCAAACTGAAGTTGGAAGACGAACAATTAAACTTAAATCAAAAGCAGGTACAGGTCACAATCAAAGTGCGTAATTATTACAATCAATTTGAGGCCTTACAAAAACAAATTCGAACGCAAGAAGCTGCCGTGGCAAATTACCAATCACTTGTCAGAGCCGAAGAATCCCGGTTTGAATTGGGAGAATCTTCCTTATTTTTGATTAACAGTCGGGAAATGAAATCACTGGAAGCGGCAGAGAAACTAGCCGACCTGAAAGCTTACTTACAAAAAACTACTTTTGCTTTGCAGGCAAGTGCGGGAGTTCTGTATGAAAATTAAGATGTTCGACTTTTTACCTGTTCAAAAGCCTCTTCATAATCTGATCGCATCGTGCCCATGATCCGGTCCCAGAACAATAAGTATAGCCCGTAATTTCCAGTGAAATATTTGTGATGCTGGTTATGTGCTACGGCCGTATTCACCCAGCGTCCCACGCGTGTCGTGCTAAAGCCTTTGGGATACAATTCCCAGCCCAAATGTCCATATATGTTGTAAATAATGGAAAACAAGAAGAAAATGGGCACATGCGTTACGTGCATCGGAATGCTGAAATAAAACAAAATGATAATTCCATTTTCCAAAATCGCCTCCAAGGGATGAAAAGCATAGGCCGCCCACGGTGACGGATTCGTTGATTTATGATGAACTAAATGAAACCATTTGAATAAAACGGGATGATGCATTACGCGATGAATCCAATAAAAATAGGTGTCGTGCAGGACAAACATGATCGGGTAAGCTAGCAAATAATAAGTCCATCCGTAGGTGGCAATATCCTTGTAAATCGTCGTATAGGGACGAATGGAAGGGTTAAAAACCACAGCTGTCACGATACCTGCGAAAATGCACATGCTAGAAAAAGAGAAAAGAATTTCCCTGACATAGTCTTTCGTCGCAGGAAAACGAACTTGGATTTTCTGTGCTGCAATTCGATTCCGAAGGATAAAATAACAGAGTAAAAATGCCGCGCCTGCCAACAAAAAATAGCGACTTCCTACTTTGTTAAGAATTTCAAGAAATTTGTCGAGGAAAAAATTCATCATATTTAAGTATTGAATGGGGGGCTCCCTATTTTTTTCTACCCCACCAATTCGCTAAAATTGATGCGGTAATATTTTGCATCGAACCAAAAATTCCGGGTACCAATCCCATCGTGGCAATGTAACCCATTTTAGCTGCAATGCCTGAGGCTAAGCCCGCATTTTGTAGGCCAACTTCAAAAGCAATTGTTCGAGAGTCCTGCTCATTAATTCCCATCCATTTACTGATTCGGTAACCGAAAAAATAACCTAAGAGATTATGAATCAATACGATTAAAATCAGTAACCATCCAATGGACATAAGTGTACTGTGACCAGCTGAGACAGTCAATGCCACGATAAAAATAATGGAGGCCATTGATAAAATAGGCAATAATTCATCCAGCCATTTCTGTTTGCCATAGGCATATTGATTATAGACTAAGCCAGCAATAACCGGGAAAATGACGATTTCCATAATGTGCCAAAACATATCCCAAAAGTTAATGGGCACTAATTGGTTGGCAAGTAATTTCATCAATAAAGGGGTTAAAAGGGGTGCAAGCAGGGTGGAAATCGCGGTGACTGTCACCGAAAGCGCTAAGTTTCCCCCGGAAATAAATGCCATGACATTCGAAGCAACTCCGCTGGGCGAACAACCTACTAAGATAATTCCGGCGGCAATTTCAGGAGGAAGATCTGTCGTCATCGCTAGTGCCAAACCGATTCCCGGCATGATTAAATAATGACAAAATATACCAGCAAAGATGGGTTTGGGCGATTTGACAATCTCCACAAAGCGGGATAAATTCATGTGAATCCCCATGCCAAACATCGTTACTA
>Ga0228701_1000072_pt1 | contig 128786 bp, 111 predicted proteins | sample McNCre117_Aug_MG_2_FD_178017 | JGI IMG/M metagenome (GOLD analysis project Ga0228701, IMG submission 178017) | Freshwater microbial communities from McNutts Creek, Athens, Georgia, United States - 11-17_Aug_MG | ecosystem: Environmental > Aquatic > Freshwater > Creek | place: USA: Georgia...
ACACGTAGCACAAATGTATTTCTTAGTTCCAGTCCCATTCAAACCAATCCATCTAGACCAGCTACCCCGGCTGTCTATATGACTATGGAACGTTGGCAATAAATATCCACTTATCAATTATTTGTTTGTTGAATGCCTTAGAGGATTTAACTTTAAGCAAATAAAATTTATTGCTATGCGTCGTATTATTACCGCACTCTGTTTCTTAATAGTAAGTGCAGTACAATTAAGTGCTCAAACTATTACTAGTCCAAAAGCTCATTTTGGATTTAATATTGGAGACAACTATCACTTGGCCACCTTCACACAAACAGAAGCTTATTTAAAAAAGCTTGCTGCGGAGTCCAATAAAGTGAAAATGGTGTCCATCGGCAAAACCGAAGAAGGTCGCAACCATTATATGATGATCGTATCTGATCCTAGCAACCTAAAAAAATTGGCACATTATAAATCCATTTCTCAAAAATTAGCAAGAGCTGAAAATTTAAGTGATATCGAAGCGGCTCAATTGGCAAAAGAAGGGAAATCCGTAGTGTGGATAGATGGAGGATTGCATGCTACAGAAGTAGTGGGTATCCATCAATGGATTGAAACCTTGTATCAAATTATTACAAGAAATGACGAAGAAACCAATCGCATTTTAAAATCTACCATCATTTTATTTGTACATGCCAATCCAGATGGACAGGAATTGGTTTCCAATTGGTATATGCGTAATGAGGATACTTTAAAAAGAAGCACTAGTCAATTACCTAGATTGTATCAAAAATATATTGGACATGATAATAATAGAGACTTCTTCATGATGAATATGTCAGAGTCTAAAAATATGAGTCGTCAACAATATATTGAATGGATGCCTCAAGTATTGTATAATCATCATCAAACAGGTCCTCCAGGATCAGTAGTAGCTGGACCTCCTTATAGAGATCCATTTAACTATGTATATGATCCATTATTAGTTACCGGCATTGACGCCCTTGGCGCCGCTATGAGTAGTAGATTAAACGCCGAAAATAAGCCGGGCTATACCATGAAAAGTGGTTCTGTTTATTCAACATGGTGGAATGGGGGATTAAGAACTACAGCCTATTATCACAATATCATTGGTTTGCTTACTGAAATTATTGGGAATCCTACACCTATGACTATTCCTGTCACACCTAGCAGATTAATTCCTAATAGCGCAACACCCTTTCCCGTAACACCTCAAAAATGGTATTTTAAAAATTCAATAGATTATTCCATTTCATTAAACTATGCAGTATTAAATTATGCAGCAAGATATAAGGATGAATTATTACTGAACATCTACAAGATGGGAAGAAAATCTATTGAGGCTGGCAATAAAGATAGTTGGACCCTCTCTCCCAAAAAATCAGACATGCTTGCTGATTTATTAAAAACGGAGAAGAAAGATATCAAGCAAGACTCTATCACGATTCCTCTTTATAATAAAGTGTATAAAAATGCGGAATTAAGAGATCCTCGTGGCTACATTATCACGAGCAATCAAACTAATACTGCTATTGACTTTGTAAATATTTTAATCAACAGTGGTATTAAAGTACAGAAAGCTAGTACCGCATTTACAGTGGCGGGAAAAGCATATCCAGCAGGCTCTTATATTGTAAAGACAAATCAAGCATTTCGTCCTCACGTATTAGATATGTTTGAACCACAAGATCACCCTAACGATTTCTTATACCCAGGAGGACCGCCCGTAAGACCTTATGACGCTGCCGGTTGGACTCCAGCCTTTACAATGGGCATTGAATTTGACCGAGTACTAAACGATTTCAATGGACCTTTTGAAACCATTGCCTATGGCGCAATTCAAAAACCTCTTGGCCATATTTCCTCATTGAATGCAAGTAAGGCTTATAAAATTAGTGCCAAAGAAAATGATGCGTTTATTGCTGTTAATGATCTATTGCGTACAGGTGTTGCCGTATATAAAAACAAAGACAATTTTTATACGCCTATCAACAGTACAAGCAAACAAATTATTCAAAATCTTGTATCAGAAGATGGTATCACTGTATATGAAGAAGAAAACATTCCTGAAGCCGTGCAGCCATTAAAAAAATTAAAAATTGCCTTATGGGATAAGTATGGCGGCTCTATGTCTTCTGGATGGGTGAGATGGATTTTAGAAAAACATCATTTTGATTTTACGCTTTTATATGCAAAAGAAATCAATGAGGGTAATTTAAATGCCAAATACGATGCGATTGTTTTTGTGGAAGGTGCCATTCCCGCCTTAACACCCGAAGCACCAAGTCCCTATGAAGAAAAAGAACCGGCACTAAATGAAATCCCCGCTGCTTATCATGCTATGGTGGGCAAAATCACTGCAGAAAAAAGTATACCTGCTATAAAAACATTTTTAGAAAATGGCGGCGCGGTGATTACAATTGGATCTAGTGCCAATCTTGCTTATCATTTAAAATTACCTGTAAAAAATGCTCTAGTCGAAATGGTAAATGGAAAAGAACGTCCATTACCTGGTGAAAAATTTTATATTCCAGGTAGTATTATGCAAATGACAGTTGCCAATGCTGATAAAGCTAACTGGGGCATGAAAGAATTAACAGATGTATATTTTAATATGAGTCCTGTTTTTAAATTAGAGGCGAATGCAATTGCAACCGGAATAGTTACACCTTTAGGATGGTATGCTTCTTCTAGCACATTGAGAAGTGGCTGGGCTTTTGGTCAAGCTTATTTACAAGATGGTGTCGCTGCTTATAAAGCAAAAGTAGGAAATGGAAACTTATACGTATTTGGTCCTGAAATTACTTTTAGGGGTCAAACACACAGTGCGTATAAAATGTTATTCAATCAACTATACTAAAAATAAAATTTTAAAAAAAGAGTCTCAGCAAAACTGAGACTCTTTTTTTATTTAGACAAAGTCATAATCGATGTAAAAATTTGAATGCCCTCGAAAAAGTTTTTAAGTTTAATATTTTCGTTCTCGGCATGCTGATTGTTATCATGATTGGCAATAGGAACGGTAATGGGCTGTGTATGTAAAGTTTGTTCAAATACAAACAAAGGCAAACTGCCTCCTACAGTAGGAAGCAATATGGGTTCAACACCCATTCCCTTTTGCATTGCTTTAGCAATTCTTTTTGCAAAGGGATTATCCATCGACGTTTTTTGTGCATTATAACTATTGTTGTCGGTTATAATCATGCAAATTTTAGCATATTCTTTTCTTTCTTCATCTGTGGGTTCTTTATCTGTTACATAAAAACCTTGTGACTTCACATGATTGATTAATTTTTCTTGTTGTCTTCTCCAATCATTTCCTTTTACCAATCTTAAATCAATAGAAGCAATCGCTTTAGTGGGGATCACATTAGCGGAGTATTTTCCAACACCAGCACTTTGTATTCCGTTTACATTTAATGAAGGCCATTGTAAAGCATCGTTAAGTCTACCTGTTCTCTCTGTTGCACTAATGCCTAATTCCTGTTTAAGCTGCTCTTCAATATTGGGGATTTTTTGGAGTGCTTCTTTCTCAGCAGCAGTCAATGGTAGTACATCGTCATAAAAACCTGCGATAGTCACTTCTCCTTTTTCATTTTTCATACTAGCCAATAGTCGCGCCAATTCCATTGCAGGATTTAAAACCCAATTACCATAATGCCCCGAATGCAAAGGTCTCTTAGGGCCAAAAATAGTGAGCTCTACATGGGTATCCCCTCTTACTCCATATACGATTTGTTTTTGACCTGATTGATGCACCGGTCCATCACATATTACCCATATATCACTTGTCAACAAAGCTTGGTGTTTTTTCAATAAAGCTTCTAAATGTGGGGAACCCGCTTCCTCTTCACCTTCAAAAAAGAATTTAATATTCACTGTGGGCGCAATGCCTAATTGCTTTAGCGTTGCATAGGCATTAATGATAGACATCACACCCGCTTTATCGTCAGAAGCACCTCGACCATACAATCTAGATGTAGTTCCGAAACCTTCTTCTTGCGTTGGCCAATTCAAGGGGACACCTCCCTTCGTAATCAAGTCTGAATATAATGCTGGCCTAAATGGATGTAATCCTTTGGCCCATTTAGTAGTATCTACCGGTTGCCCATCGTAATGCGCATAAAAAATCACTGTTTCTTTGGCGCCTGGTGTAAATAGCTCACCATAAACAACTGGTGGTGTATTGGTTTCATCTCCCGCTAAGAGTTGAACTTTCTGAATGCCTTTTGATTGCATATAATTTGCAATCCACTTTGCATTGTTTTCCAACTCAAATGGATCTGCAGCGATATTGGGTATGGCTATAAACTCTTTAAGCTCGTTCATGATCTCCCATTCGCGAATTTTAATTTGTTGTTTTATTTTTTCTTGTTGTGTTTGGGCAAACAAGGGCTCAGCTGCTATAAAAAATAACAGTAAAGATAAAAAGCTTATTTTTTTCATATTCTTTATCCGAAAGGTTGATCAATAGACGGGCTTAATTTAGAAAAGAAACGTGGTCCTTCTTCGCTTATGTATAAGCAATCCTCTAGTCTAATACCAAATTCACCTGGGATAGAAATAGTGGGTTCATCACTAAAACACATACCTACTGCAATAGGCGTTTTATTGCCTTTTACAAAATTGGTCCACTCATGTCCTTCTAGGCCAATGCCATGTCCTGTTCGATGAGGAAGGCCTGGCAATTTATAGTTTTTATTGAATCCGTGATTTTCAATTACAGCTCTTGCAGCTGCATCCACTACTTCACAAGGCGCGCCAATTTTGATCGCTTCAAATGCAGCATTTTGTGCCTGCTGTTCTAAATTCCAAACATCAATTTGTCTTTGTGTTGGTTTACCCACCACTATGGTTCTTGTAATATCTGAAGCATATCCTTCACAACTCGTACCACCATCTACCATAACCACGTCACCTTCTTGAATTGTTTGAGGAACGATACTGCCATGTGGTAATGCGGAATACTTACCCACTTGAACAGAAGCACCTCCACTAAAACCAAGTTTTCTAAAAGCTGTAGCAATATTTACACTTAACTCTGTTTGAGACATTCCAGGCTTGATTGTCGCAAAAGCTGCCTTATACGCTTCAATAGTCACATCACTTGCTCTTTGCATTAATGCAATTTCTGCTTTTGACTTAATCATACGACAACCAGCAGTAATAGGTGTTGCGTCAACTACTTCAAATCCTGTAGCTAATTTTTTCACACCATCTGCAATAAAGAAACGAACGCGCTCTTCCATGCCAATGCGGTGGTATCTAACTCCCTTGTCTTTAATAGCACCCAAAATCACTGCGTAAGGGCTTTCATGCTCTTCCCAACAACGCACTTCATTTCCAAAAGCTGTATTAATTAACTCCATAGCTCGGTCTTCCTCAAATTTGGGACAGATATAAGTAATGCTTCCCTTTGCAGGAATCACGATACCAAAAGTTCTTTCACTTTGTCCCCAACGCATGCCGGTATAATAATAACAAGACGCAGTACCCTCTAAAAAAATGGCATCTATTTTATGCTGCTCCATTAAATGCTGAGCTTTTACAATTCTTTGCTTCCTTTCTTCTACTGAGATGGGTACAATACCATCTGTCATAGCTTTCAATTGTGCTATAGTAGAAGGCATATCAAATCCGGCTTCCTTATGGTTGGTCGATTTGCCAAACAAGGGGCCACTCAATGTTACAGCGCCTGCAGATAAGGCAGCCATGCTTAAAAAAGATCTTCTGTTTTGTGCCATAAAATATGTCCGTTGGTGTATTATAAAGATATACATAAAAATAATAGACTAAAAAACTTTAGATTTAAACGGCAATGATAGCTGTTACAACAAAGCATTAAAAAATACGTTCTATATAATAATCACTTTTAACTTTATCTGCTTGACAATGAGAACATCTTTCTTACTGCTAATTGGACTTGGCTTTTCATGCATAGGTGCGGGTCAAAAAATCAATAGTCAAACACAATATCATATTCATAAGACCAACGAAAAAATGACTATCGATGGCATCATGCATGAAGCCGTGTGGCAACAAGCCGAAGTCGCTAAAAACTTTGCCATGGTATTGCCCATGGACACAAGCAAAGCAAAAGTTCCCACCGAAGTAAGAATGACGTACGATGATAATAACTTATATATCATTGCCACTTGCTATAAAGTGGGATCAGGAGTAGATATGGTGGAATCGCTTAAACGAGACTGGAATTTTGGCAAAAACGACAACTTCATTATGTTCATGGATACCTACGGGGATCTTACTAATGGTTATGCTTTTGGCGCTAATGCCTTTGGCGCGCAATGGGATGGTACCATGTATGAAGGAGGAAGTGTTGATCTGAATTGGGATAATAAATGGACTTCGAGTATCAGTAATGATGCCAATCGATATATTTGGGAGGCAGCTATTCCATTTAAATCTATCAGATATAAAGCGGGCATGATGGAATGGGGCATCAATTTTAGCAGAAACGATTTGATTACCACAGAGAAGTCTAGTTGGGCACCTATACCAAGACAATTTCCAACAGCCTCTTTAGCCTATACTGGATCGCTTATTTGGGATGCCCCTTTACCGGAGCATGCTAATAATTTTTCCTTGATCCCTTATTATAAAACCAGTGTATCAAGAGACTATGCCACCAATGCTGGTGTAAAAATAGATGCACCCACACAATATCGTTCTGATATTGGATTAGATGCTAAAATTAGTTTAACCTCTTCTTTAAATTTAGACTTAACAGCGCATCCTGATTTTTCACAGGTAGAAGTAGACAGACAAGTTACCAACCTAAGCAGATTTGAGTTATTCTTTCCTGAAAAGCGTCAATTCTTTTTAGAAAATGCTGATTTGTTTTCCAATTTAGGATTTGACAATGTGCGTCCTTTTTTCTCTAGACGCATTGGCTTGAATAGCAATATTGATATGGGTGCAAGGCTAAGTGGTAGGATTGATAAAAACTGGAGAATCGGTGTTTTAGACATGAAGACAGGTGCAGATGGTTCAAAGAATTTATTAGCTCAAAATTTTGCAGTTGTTGCTTTGCAAAGAAAATTATTTAAGAAGTCAAGTTTAGAATTATTTTATATTGATAAAACACAGTTAGATTATAACACGAGCAGTACTGGTAACGAATACAATAAAAATCTTGGCTTTGAATTTTTATTAGCTCCTAAAAACAATACTTGGTCTGGTAAAACAATTTTAATTAAATCATTTACTCCGAACGGACATCAAGGAGATGACTTAATGAATGCAGCGAATTTACAGTTTAGTAATAAAAAATGGATCGTTTCTTGGCAACATGAAATTGTAGGAAACAACTATAATGCCGAAGTGGGTTATGTGCCAAGAAATAATTATGTAAAAATCAATCCTAGTATTACAAGATTGTTTTTTCCTAAATCGGGAAGCATTCTTTCACATGGACCGCAGTTGGTCAGTACTTTTTACTTTAACACTGCACTTAATCAAACAGATAATACCAAACTGTTTACTTATTTAATTACGTATAGAAACAAAAGTACTTTAGCAGGTGTAGCACAAAACGACTATGTTGAACTGCTTGCTCCATTTGATCCAACAAGGATTGGAAAGCAACCATTGGCCGCACACACCAAGCATGAATGGAATACTGTAGGGTTTGATTTCATCTCTGCTCCTCAACATAAACTTACCTATACCTTATCTAGTAGAATTGGCGGCTATTATGCCAATGGAAACTTATTTAGTGTAAGCGCTGATATTGGTTATCGTGTTCAACCCTATGTAAACATTGATATAGCAGGCACCTATAATCATATTGCGCTTCCTCAGCCATGGGGCAATAATAATTTTTTATTAGTGGGTCCCAAAGTTGATATCACGATGACTAATAAATTGTTCTTGACGACCTTTTTTCAATATAATGAACAAACCAGTAATATCAATTTTAATACGCGTTTTCAATGGAGATATAAACCAGCCTCTGACTTGTTCTTAGTATATACAGATAATTATTATATAGGACCCGTGTTTGTTAAAAACAGAGCCTTTGTGTTAAAATTTACTTATTGGTGGAATAAATAATTTAAAACTATGCATTCAACTATTCAAATGAAATTCAAAAAAACATTCATTGCAAGTAGCACGATTTTATGTTTACTAAGTAGCGTAATGATAGGTAGCGCGCAAATAGTAGACAATAATTTATTTGCAGGATTAAGGTATAGAAATATTGGACCGCATCGAGCAGGAAGAACCGTGGGCATCACGGGCGTAGCATCACAACCCAATGTGTTTTATATTGGTGTGAATAATGGAGGTGTTTGGAAAACCACCGACTTTGGACATACATGGAATCCTATTTTTGATGCTCAAAAAACTGGATCTGTGGGGGATGTGATGGTGGCTCCTTCTAACCCAAACATCATTTATGTTGGAAGTGGCGAAGGCATTCAAAGACCCGATCTTTCCATTGGCGATGGCTTATATAAATCTGAGGATGCGGGAAAAACCTGGTCTCATCTTGGATTGAGAGAGGCGCAACAAATTGGAGGACTCAGTGTAGATGCTCATGACGAAAACCGCTTATTTATTGCTGCGCTAGGACACCCATACGGACCTAATAAAGAAAGAGGCGTGTATAGAAGTTTGGATGGCGGCAAAACTATTGAACAGGTATTGTATATCGATGAAAATACGGGTGCCGTCCAAGTACTCATTGATCCCAATAATTCAAACATTGTTTTTGCTACCATGTGGGCAGCAAGACAAGGACCATGGGAAAACGGTGCATGGAATGGCAAGGCAAGTGGCTTATATAAATCTGAGGATGGTGGCAACACATGGAAAAAAATTACCAATGGCCTTCCCAACACAGAGGTGGATGGATTGGGAAGAATTGGCTTCACCATAGCACCCTCTGATTCAAAAAGAATGTATGCTACTGTGGATGCAGAAAAAAACGGAGGCGTTTATCGAAGTGATGATGGTGGAGCGTCTTGGTATTTATTAACTAATGATGGCAGATTTTGGGGTAGAGGCAGTGATTTTGCAGAAGTAAAAACAGACCCCACCAATAAAGACATTGTATATTCAGCCAATGTGGTGATGTGGAAGTCGACAGATGGGGGTAAAAATTGGGTTGGCCTTAAAGGAGCTCCGGGTGGAGATGATTATCATAGATTTTGGATTAATCCAAACAATCCCAATATTATTGCTGTTGGGTTAGATCAAGGAGGAACTATTACTGTAAATGGTGGTGAAACTTTTTCTAGTTGGTACAATCAAGCTACCGCACAGTTTTATCATGTAAGCACTGATAATGCATTCCCCTATAATGTGTATGGTGGCCAACAAGAAAGCGGCTCTGTGGGTATTGCTTCTAGATCTAATGATGGTAATATAAGTTTTAGAGAATGGCATCCAGTAGGAGTAGAAGAATACGGATATGTAGCACCGGATCCTTTAGATCCTAATATTATTTACGGTGGTAAAATCACCAAGTATGATAAAAGAACTGGACAGGTTCAAAATATCACGCCCGAACCTGTAAGATCTGGCAATGTGCGTTTTTTAAGAACTGCTCCAGTTGTTTTTTCTCCGGTAGATAACAAAACCTTGTTCTTTGCTGGTAATATTATTTTTAAAACCAAGGATGGCGGTGATAGCTGGGAGACCATTAGTCCCGATCTAAGTCGCGATACTTGGGAAATACCATCTAGTGTTGGAGTGTATAATACTACTGCTTTACAAAGTATGAAAAGAAGAGGAGTTGTTTATAGTCTAGCGCCTTCTTACAAAAACATAAATACTATTTGGGCGGGTACAGATGATGGCCTTATTCATATTACCAAAGACGGTGGTAGCAGTTGGAAAAATATTACTCCAAAAGAAATCAATTCATGGAGCAAGATTTCTATTATTGACGCTAGTAGGTTTGATGATAATACCGCTTATGTAGCAGTCAATAGAATTAGATGTGATGACCAAGCACCCTACATTTTTAAAACCACTGATGGTGGTGCTAGTTGGACCAAAATAGTAACGGGCTTACCCAATGAACCGATCAATGTGGTTAGAGAAGATGCGAAAAGAAAAGGATTATTATTTGCTGGGTCAGAGAACGCCATTTATGTTTCTTTTGATGCTGGTGTACATTGGCAAAGTTTACAGCTTAATATGCCTGCTACTAGTATTAGAGATCTAGTGATTAAAGACGATGATCTTGTGGTGGGTACGCATGGAAGAAGTTTTTGGATTTTGGATAATATTAGCTCGCTTCGCCAAATTCATACAGACGTACAAAATCAAATCACTTTATTCAAACCACCAACTGCAATGCGCATTAGATGGAATATGAATACAGACACACCATTACCTCCCGAAGAACCAGCAGGCGAGAATCCCCCAGATGGCGCTATGATAGAGTACTATTTACCAACTAACACCAATCAAACTGTTGAAATTGCTTTGTTGAATCAACAAAAAGAAATTATCCGTGTATTTAAAAGTACCGACACTTTGTATACAATTCCTGCATTAAATATTCCGCTTTATTGGATTAGACCCCAAAGCATTTTATCTAATAAAGCAGGTATGCATAGGCTATTATGGGATATGAAATATGCACCACTCAATTTACCAGTCAACTATCCTATGAATGCTGTTAAAAATAATACAGCGCCAGACGCCACAGCACCATGGGTGTTACCTGGTCAATATATTGTAAGAATGAGTGTAGGCAATAAAATAATAGAACAAGCTTTGGAAATTAAAATGGACCCTAGGGTTAATACTAGTTTTTCAGATTTGAAAAGACAACATGATTTATCCAAAGCTTGTTATGAAGCAAGAAAACAATGCATTCAAAAATATCCATCCATTGATAGAAAATTAAATGCATTGTTTGATATCATAGACAATACAGACATGGCACCTACTAAAACAGTGGAAGCTGCTGTTAACAAAGTATTGTCGGAATTAAAAACAGTTGTTGACAATCAAAAAAAGTAAAATTTATTTTGCATAGTCAAAAACCAAATGGCAAAATGCTTTTACACCATTTGTAAAACCTGATTCATCTAAATAAAAATCTGGAGTGTGGTGCCCCCCCACTTCAGATGCTTTTTTCCCTTTTTCCATACCACCTAAACTAAAAAAGAAAGTGGGCGCTTTCTCTCCATAAAAGGAAAAATCTTCTGCAGCCGTAGTCCAATTAGATTCATATACATTAGCAGGTCCAGCTACTTTAACTAAAGAGGGTATGGCTTTCTTGGCCAAAGCAGGATCATTGTAATTTACCAAAGTCTGTGTTTTAATTTCAATCTCGGCAGTTGCTCCAGAAGCCTCAGCTATAGATTTTACTGTTTGACGCATGCGCTCATGTGTTTCCTTTCTCATAATAGCATCAAGTGCTCTAATAGTTCCATCCATTTGCGCCGTCTCTGGAATAATGTTCGCTCTCACGCCAGCATGTAAAGAACCTACTGAAATCACTAATGGTGCTTTTGTTAAATCAGATTGTCTACTTACAATATGTTGCAAGCCTTCTATTATTTGTGCAGATACTACCACAGGATCAACGCTTCCCCATGGCATAGCGCCATGACTTCCTTTTCCATGCACTACAATTTTAAATAAATCAGAAGAAGCCTGAGCAGCACCAGACTTATACGCCAACATACCTGCAGGCAATTGAGCTGCCATATGTAAGCCAAAAACAACATCTAGTTTGGGCATATCCATCGCTCCTTCTTTAATCATTAATGGCGCCCCACCCTCTTCGTTATTGGGAGCCCCTTCTTCGGCTGGTTGAAATAAAAATACTACGGTTCCTGCCACATTTTTTTGCATATCCTTCAAAGTCTTTGCGGTAGCCATTAATATCGCTGTATGTGCATCGTGTCCGCAAGCATGCATTACACTAACTTGTTGTCCATTATATTCTGCTTTTACTTTAGATGCAAAAGGTATGGCTGCTCTTTCGTTTACAGGAAGAGCGTCTATATCTGCGCGCAATCCAATATTAGGTCCAGGCTTGGCACCTCTTAAAATAGCCACCACACCTGTTTTGGCTACAGGGTACTTCACCTCCAACCCAATCGATTGTAAATAGTCTGCTATGTATTTACCCGTGTTAAATTCTCGATTAGACAATTCAGGGTATTGATGAAAATGATGACGCCATTCCAACAAACTTGGCTCTACTTGTTGTACTAAATCGTTGAAATTTTTGGGAAGCTCTTGTGCATTAGTCAATTTAGCAACCACTAAGGCAGTTAATAATAGTATTTTTTTCATGGGATTTCTTTGTCTAAATTTAATGCTTAATTAATAAAGTGTAGATGAAAAAAAGACAACAAGTATTATTGGTGCTAGCACTCTTGTCAATGATTACCTTTTTAGACAGAGTTGCTTTATCATCGGCGAGCACTCCTATCATGGAAGAATTACATATTAATACCATACAGTGGGGTTGGATATTAGGCATGTTTACCATTGCTTATGCTGCATTTGAAATCCCTTCTGGCTGGCTAGGTGATATATATGGAGGTAAGAAAATTTTAATTAGAGTAGTATTATGGTGGTCTTTGTTTACGCTTTTAACTGGTTTTTCGAACGGATTTGTCATGTTATTATTAGTGCGTTTTTTATTTGGCATGGGAGAGGCTGGCGCTTATCCTAACACTTCTATTGTATTGGCAAAATGGTTTCCCGCATTTGAAAGAGGGCGTGCACAGGCCATTATTTGGGGGGCATCAAGAATTGGAGCCGCACTCACTCCCTTTATAGTACTTCCTTTACAAGCCCATTTTAGTTGGCGCTTTTGTTTTTATCTATTAGGTGCAGTAGGCGTTTTGTGGACTTTATTTTGGATGTATTGGCATAAGGAAGAACCCGCAGATAGCAAAAGTATAAGTAAAGAAGAATTAGCATTTATCCACGCACACAGAGAACTAAAAGACCTTGATAGTGTCAAAACAAAAACAGCTTTTTGGTCGGGATTCAACAATAGTAATTTGTGGTTCTTATTAATGATGTATGTCTGTTATGCAATTGGTGCTTATTTTTTCCAAAGTTGGTTTCATACTTATTTACAAAAAGGAAGAAATATGCAAGCAGAAGCTTTAATTTGGGCTTCTTCTGTTCCTTACTTGTTAGCTGCATTAGGCTGTTTTACGGGGGGATGGATTAGTGACAAAGCTTGTTTACGTTGGGGCAAGAAATGGGGAAGACGCATCGTGCCCATGATTGGCTTATTTGTTGCAGGCCTTTGTATTATTAGCGCCTCTTTAATTACCGATAATACAACTGCGATCATCGCTCTAGGGGTGGGCATGGCATTTATGGATGTGACTGCTCCTGTTGCATGGGCAGTAGCCATGGATATGGGTGGAGAAAAAAGTGGAACAGTTTCAGGAGCGATGAATAGTGCTGGACTTACAGGCGCTTATTTTAGTACCGTTTTTTTTGGATATCTCGCTAGTCAATATGGTTATTATTTACCTGTTTTATGGATTGGTATTATTGTTTTAATAGGATCTTTTGTTTGGTTAAAAATTGACGCAACTCATAAAATAGAATTCAAATCAACACCTAATTAATAGGCAAATAAACGTAGCTTTACCTATCAATTTGAAACATAGGTAAACATGTATAAATTTTTTGTTGGAGTAGCACTATCATTGGGCTTGTGGGCATGTAATAACCAAAGCACTACCATTCATCCCGCCATGGAAGCCATCACACAGTCTGTATATGCTTCGGGGATAGTTAAAAGCAAAGCACAATATGATGTATATGCCAAAACTGCTGGCATCGTTGAAGTCGTTTTAGTAAAAGAAGGGGACATTGTGCGTGCTGGACAAGCCTTAATAAAGTTAAGTAATACTGCTTCCACATTAAATTATGAAAATGCAAAACTCACTGCGAGCTATAATTCAACAAAGTCAAACCTTGAAAAATTAGAACAAGCAAAAACAGAACTAGCACTTGCCAAGTCTAAGCTAGACAATGAAGCTTCTTTATTAGAAAGACAAAAACAACTATGGGCACAAGAGATTGGAACAAAAAACGAAATTGACCAAAGAGAGCTAAACTACAAAAATGCAACTACCGCTTACCAAGCAAGCAAATTAAAACTAGACGATCTACAAAAGCAACTTGACTTTCAAACAAAAATAGCCGCAAAAACTGCATCTATCAGCGAAGTAAACATGAATGATTATATCATTAAAAGTCAAATTGCTGGGAAAGTTTACAATATCAATAAGTTAAAAGGAGAAATGGCAACAACGCAAACTCCTATTGCAGTGATAGGTGCTGCTGATCAGTTTTATGTTGAGTTACAAGTTGACGAATATGATATCTCACAAATTAAATTAGGACAAAAAGTACTTATAAGCATGGATAGCTATAAAGGATTGGTATTTGAAGCGGTCTTAGATAAAATCTATCCACTAATGAATGAACGCACTAGAACATTTAAGGCGGAAGCAAGCTTTACAAAAAAACCAGAAAATATTTTTCCTAATTTAAGTGCAGAAGCCAACATCATTATACAAGTAAAAGAAAAAGCGATTACGATTCCTAGATCGTATTTAATTGATGATAGTTTTGTTTTACTCGCAAACAAAGAGAAAAGAAAAATTCTTGTTGGGGCAAAAGATTACGAAAAAGCGGAAGTGCTTACAGGACTTAGCACCAAAGACGAATTAATTAAACCCTAATATGAAAAAGGGAGTATTAATTGATATCGCAAAAGCGCTTTTGTTAGCAAGGTGGCGACAAACCATGGTTGCTGCAATTGGGGTAACATTTAGTATTACCATGTTTATTACTTTGCTAAGTTTTATGCATGGCTTAAATGATTTATTGGATGGCCTCATTTTAAATAGGGCGGCACATATCAAACTATACAATGACATTAAACCCAATGCCAACCAGCCCATCAAAGCAGAAAAAGCATTTGCTGGAAAATATCATTTTATACATTCTGTAAAATCAGACGCAAGCAAACAAGCCATTTATAATAGTGCTGCCATTATGCAATCCTTGAGCAAGGATAGTCGTGTAATGGGATATGCTCCTAAACTTACTGCTCAAGTTTTTTTTAACAATGGCAGCACCGACATCACTGGTGTACTAAACGGGATCAACCCGGCTGAGGAGATAAGACTTTTTCATTTCAACGATTATATCACTTCTGGAAAAGCCATTGATTTACAAAGAGAAATGAATACCATTATTCTAGGAAAGGGATTGGCTGAAAAACTATTAGTGAACCTAGAAGATGTAATTCAACTTTCCACCTCCAAAGGTGATCGATTTCAATTAAAAGTAGTGGGCATTTTTGAATCTGGCTTAAGAGACCTTGATAATGTACAAAGTTTCACTTCTATCAATACCGTACAAAAAGTATTAATGCAGCCCAACAATTATATTACAGAAATAGATGTAAAACTAAAAGACATCAACTGGGCACCTGCAATGGCTAAAGAATATGCTCAACTATATCAAACAGATGCTGAAGATATTCAAACCACCAACTCTCAATTTGAAACTGGAAGTAAAATAAGAAGCATTATATCCTATGCAGTAGGCATTACTTTATTAGTAGTAGCTGGGTTTGGAATATATAATATCTTAAACATGATGATATTTGAAAAAATGGATTCGATTGCTATCTTAAAAGCCACTGGGTTTTCAGGAAAAGACGTTAAACAAATTTTTATTTACATCGCTATCAGTATTGGTATTGTCGGAGGTTTGGCAGGTTTACTATTCGGATTTATCCTTACTTCCATTATCGATCAAATTCCTTTTATAACCCCTGCACTACCCACTATCACTACCTATCCTATTAATTATAGTATTGATTTTTATATTATTGGCATTTCTTTTTCTTTAATCACCACCTATTTAGCTGGCTGGTTTCCTGCTCGCAAAGCAAGTAAAATTGATCCAGTAGTCATTATCAGAGGAAAATAGTCATGAGTCAAATTATACTAGAAGCAAAAAATATCACCAAATACTTTGAGGACCCTGTAAGAGTTCGAGTACTAAATGATATTAATTTCAGCGTCAACAAAAAAGAGTTTGTGGCCCTCACCGGCAAATCGGGTTGTGGTAAATCCACTTTACTCTATGTTTTATCTACAATGGATACTGACTATGAAGGTGATGTGATCATTGACCAAGAGGCCATGCCCAAAAAAGACGAAGGTTTTTTGGCAAAAATCAGGAATGAAAAAATTGGATTTGTTTTTCAATTTCATTATCTCCTCAACGAGTTCAACGTACTAAACAATGTTATGCTACCCGGCTTGAAACTAGCCAAATTAAGCAAAGAAGAAGTGGAACATCGTGCTTATGAAAAATTAAAAATCTTAGGCATTGAGCAATTAGCATTAAAAAAAGCCAATCAACTTTCGGGCGGAGAAAAACAAAGAGTGGCCATTGCCCGCGCGTTAATTAACGACCCTCATATTATTATGGGAGATGAGCCAACAGGTAATTTAGACAAAAAAAATAGCGATCTCGTTTTTGACATTTTTAAAAAATTATGCGCAGAACTTGATCAGACCTTACTTATCGTAACGCATGATCCTAGCTTTGCAGAAAGAACAGATAGAATTATAAAAATGGAAGACGGAAGAATTATATAAATATACTACCATTAAAAAGGCTCCATAACGGAGCCTTTTTAATTTTTTTCTTGCATTACCACCCTATACCATAGTCTTCTCCATGATGAGAACTGCCACCCCACAAACTACCATGTTTCCAATCAAATAAAATAGCATTGATTGGCCCGTTCGTTCTTTCCTCAAAACTTAATGTATAGCCCATACCTCTTAAATCTTTTCGCACCCAGTCTGGCACATTATTATTTAACAACAAATTACCTGGTCTGGGCTTTCTGTCTTCCACTTTTGAACCCCCTAAGGACAACCATAGTTGATTGGTATTAATATTAGCAGCTTCTGTAGCTTCTTGTACCGTCATACCAAACTCCACCATGTTTAAGAAGAACTGTAATAGGTTTTGATCTTGTGTGTCTCCACCTTGTACCCCAAATGCCATATAAGGCTTGCCTTCTTTCATAGCAATGCTTGGTGTTAAAGTGACTCTTGGTCTTTTACCTGGTGCCACTACATTAAATGGATTTAAAGCAGAGTCTAACACAAAACTTTGCATACGTTGACTCATGCCCACACCTGTGTTGCCCGCAATCACAGCTGGTAGCCAACCACCACTTGGTGTGATAGAAACTACCCAACCTTCTTTATCTGCAGCTTCCACAGTTGTAGTGCCTCTCCACAAACGATCCATATAAGCAGCGTCAACACTATTGTTCATGTCATTCATAGCAATAGCATCATGTGCTGGTAAAAAATTATTTTTTTGCTTACTTGAATCTGTACTTGGTTTATAACCACGAGCTTTGATTAAATCTAAATAAGGATTTTGTTTTCCTTCAAAAGGATAAGGATCACCAGGACCCGCTGTAGGATTATTTGAAGTGAAATTAATTTCTGCTGCTCTTTGTTTTGCATACTCTTTACTTAACAAACCCTTCATAGGTTGGTTAATAGAGAAGCGAGGGTCTCCATAATAAAAATCACGATCTGCAAAACTTAAATTCATGGCTTGATATACCGTATGAATATATCTTGATGAATTATATCCCATTGATTTTAAATCAAAATTTTCAAGAATATTTAATGCTTGCAACATGGCAGGACCTTGTGTCCATTGTTGAAGTTTATACACTTCAATACCTTTATAGTTAATATGTGTGGGAGCTTCTTCCACAGGTTTCCAATTAGCTAAATCTTCTTTTGTAATTAAACCGCCTTGCTCTTGCACACCTCTTACAAATTCATCAGCAATATCTCCTTTATAAAATCTATCATAGGCAGCTTGAATAGCTTCTTTTCTTGACTTTCCTTTTTTCAACGCGTTTTGTTCGGCGTCTACCATTTTTTGCAAAGTGTTTAAAAGATCTTGTTGCACAAATATTTCCCCTGCTTCTGGTGCTTCTCTTTTTTGACCTAAATGTGGCAACAATACTTTTTTGCTATAGGGCCACTCTTTAATTTTTGATTTTCCTCTTTCAATACTATTAGCGGTTTGAGCCTCGATTGGATAACCAGCAGCTAATTCCATTGCCGGCGCTAACACATCTTTTAAACTCATAGTGCCATAGTTAGATAGCATATAACAAATGCCACCAGGCGTACCTGGTGTGGTAGCGGCTAATGGACCATACTCTGGAGGAAAATTATAACCCTTGCTTTTGAAAAAAGCAGGCGTTGCACCTGTTGGAGCCACTCCCATAGCATTGATAGCTAGTACTTGCTTCGTATTAGGATTATAAATCAAAGCTTGGGTTTCTCCACCCCAACTTAATACATCCCACATGGTACAGGTAGCTGCTAACATTGCACATGCTGCATCAACAGCATTCCCTCCACGATCAAAAATTTTAGCACCAGCAGTAGCCGCTAGCGGTTTGCCAGTTATAGCCATCCAGTTTTTGCCATGCAATGGGGGCTTCTGTGTTTGTTGTGCCTTCACTATCATCACGCTGATTAGGCAAGTTGCAATCACTATAAGTTTCTTTTTCATATCTAATAATTGATGCTTCTAAATTACATTAAATTATACAAGCTATTTAGTAAATTGGGAGACAATTAAATTAAGATTATGAAAAAATGGATAATCGGTGTGCTGGGTATTTTATTTGCTCAATGCACAATGGCTCAGGAAGCTGACCTGCTTATTAAAAATGGAAAGATTATGGATGGCACTGGAAATCAATGGCAATACAAAGACATCGCTATTAGCAAAAACAAAATTGTAGCTATTGGTCAATTGAAAAATTGGAAAGCCGCTAAAATCATTGACGCAAAAGGATGGGTTGTAGCACCAGGTTTTATTGATGTACATGGCCACGTTGAAGGGGGAGAATTAAGAAATCCTTACGCACATAATTTTATTTATGACGGTGTTACTACTGTCATCACTGGTAATTGTGGAGGATCGGCAGATAATTTAAAAACTTATTTTGACGCGATTGACTCCATAGGCACATCTATTAATATTGCTTCCTTAATGGGTCATAATAATATTCGCAAGCAAGTGATGGGCACTGCAAATAGAAACGCCACAGAAGAGGAATTGGTAAAGATGGAATTTTTAGCGCAAGAAGCTATGAATAATGGAGCAGTAGGCCTTTCCACTGGACTCATCTATATTCCAGGCACTTATGCACCTACAGAAGAAGTAGTTAGATTGGCAAAAGTAGTAGCCGCAAATGGTGGCGTATATGCTTCACATATCAGATATGAAGAAGATCAAGTGGTAGATGCAGTGAATGAAGCAATACAAATTGGTAGAGCTGCTCATATTCCTGTTGAAATTTCTCACTTCAAAGTAAGTGGGCAAAACAATTGGGGAAGAAGCAAGGAGACTTTGCCTTTGGTTGAAAACGCCAGAAAAGAAGGAATAGACGTAACAATTGATCAATACCCCTATACTGCAAGTAGCACTAATTTGGGCGTATTGTTGCCAAGTGATGTATTAGCAGATGGGCAAGACTCTATTTTAGCAAGATTAAAAAATCCAGAGATTCGTAAAAGAGTAAGCGCACATAGTATTGACATTATCAAAAAAAGAGGATTAAAACATTTTAGTTATGCAGTAGTAGCAAACTACAAAGCCGACACTAGTTATAACGGAAAAAGTATTGAAGCAATTAATTTAATAAGAGGTGGAAAACATAATCAAAAAGCAGAAGCTGAAACAATCATCCAAATGATGGAGCAGGGAGGTGCCCAGATGGTATATCATGGCATGAGTGAAGGCGATGTAAAAAACATTATGAAATACCCATTTAATATGATTGCTAGTGATGCTGGCATTGCCGTAATGGGTGCAGGAAAACCACACCCACGTGCTTATGGCACCAACTCTAGAGTATTAGGAAAATATGTGCGTGAAGAAAATGTGATGGGTCTAGAAGAAGCGATTAGAAGAATGACTTCTCTGCCCGCGAATAAATTCAATTTGCAAGAGCGTGGTTTGTTAAAAGAAAATTACATTGCTGATATTGTTGTTTTTGATGAAAATGAAGTGGGGGATGCTGCGACTTATGATAATCCACATCAATATGCCAAAGGTTTTAAATATGTAATTGTCAATGGCGCGCTTACTATTGACAATGGGGTACATAATGGCACAAGAAAAGGTATCGCCATCAGAAATAAAAACTATACATCGCAATAATGATGCAGCACATGAAAAACAAAACAACTAAAAACACAAACAGTCGAAGAAGTTTTTTAAAAAACACAGCGACAATTATAGCGGGGTTTTCTATTGTACCTAGACATGTTTTAGGACGTGGCTTCTTAGCTCCTAGTGATCAATTAACCAAAGGCATCATTGGAGTCGGTGGCATGGGCCGTGGACATATTCCATATGCTGGCACTAGGGTGGTTGCTATTTGCGATGTAGATAAAAATCACTTAAACGAAGTAGCGGAATCCATTGGAGGTGGCGTAAAAACTTTTCATGACCATCGAGAGCTCATTGCTTTACCCGAAGTAGATATAGTACATATTGCTACACCACCGCACTGGCATGGCATCATGGCTGTAGATGCAGCAAAAGCAGGAAAAGATATTTGGTGTGAAAAACCAATGACAAGAACCATTGGAGAAGGCAAGCGTGTTGTAGAAGCTGTCAAGCAATATGGCAGCATGTTTAGATTAAATACTTGGTTCCGATTTGAAGATAATTTTTATGGCATGAATACTACCGTGAAGCCCATTAAAAAACTAGTGGACTCAGGTTTATTAGGTTGGCCATTGAAAGTGACTGTAAGCAAAACCACTGGTTTTGACTGGAAATTTTATTGGGTAGGAAAAACACATCTAGAACCGCAGGCCATTCCTGCAACCTTGGATTATGACAGATGGCTTGGACCGGCACCCTACAAGCCTTATCATGCCCATAGAACACATCAAACATTTAGAGGGTATTGGGATTATGATGGAGGTGGCCTTGGTGATATGGGTCAACACTATCTGGACCCTATACAATATTTTTTAGGCAAAGATGATACCAGCCCCATCTCAGTTGAAGTAGATGCAGAACAACAACACCCTGACGCTTGTGGCACTTTTCGAAAAATCACTTATACTTATGAAGATGGTTGTCAAATTATTTTAGATGGGGAAGCCAAGGATCCTAATGCTGCTTATATCGAAGGTCCTAAAGGAAAATTATTTAATGGTTTTAAATCTGATATTCCCAATTTGAAAGAAAAATTAGCCATGATGCCCGACCCTGCTCCACAGGTTACTAATTTTTTAGATTCAGTAAAATACAGAACACCTTTCGCTTTAAATGAATCAAATGGATTTAGATCATGTACCCTTATTAATATGGGAAAAATTGCGCTGCAATTGGGAAGAACTTTGCAATTCGATCCTGTCAATCAAGTATTCATTAATGATGCCGAAGCAAATTACTTAATCAATCCACCTATGCGTGGCCCTTGGACAATTTAAAAATTATCACATGAAAAAATATATAGCATTCATTATTTGTCACATTGCTATCTTGTCGTTTTCCTATGCACAAAACAATCCCATTCAAACTATTCAAGTGTTTCCTTATCAACATAGCCAAGAAGCTAAATCGGCACTTAATGATATGGACCTCTGGAATCAAAACGATTGGTCTTCTTTTTTTAAGTTACTGGAAGATAGTAGTACAAAAGTAAAAGCTACTTATGCCATACATGCTTATACCAATCACATTGCTTTGACAAATAAAAGCAACGCATTTGCTTCCGTTTTAAAAAAGCAGATTAGAAAAACAAAAAACGACTATGCCAAAATTGCTCTGCAAGACGAATTAAATTTATTAACGGATAGTACAACAACAAATCTAAGAAATCAAAAACTACCTTCTATTAAAACAGTGCTGCCTCAAAAAGAAATAGTTGAAAATCCTGTTCAAGCATTATTGCACTTAGAAGATCAAATGCAAATAGCTAGCAACCCCATCGAACAAAAACACATTTTAGTGAAAGCTTCCAAAATCGCAGGGTTTTCTAGTTTTGTTTTTGTAAGTCATTATCTTCATAACGAGATGCTACAAAATGAAGCTGCCTTAATTGTATCAAGACTTGCTTTACAAGACCCTCAAATTAAAGGGCCTTTTGTACGAAGCACTTTAGAAACTGCATTGCCACTCATTAAGGGAGTAGATAGTGCCATTGTAACTAATAAACTGCAAAGCCTCTTAAAATCCATGCCCTATGATTATGGGTTTGAGAATTTATTTAACGAAAAAGATCTAACAGGTTGGAAGGGGTTGGTTGGTAATCCAATATATAGATCTCAACAAGCCGATTCCACGATGAAAAGTTTGCAAGACAAAGCGGATGAAAAAATGAGACAGGATTGGGTCGTAAAAGATGGTTTATTAATTTTTACTGGACATGGAGATAATTTATGTACGACCAAGCAATATGGTGATTTTGAACTCTATGTTGATTGGAAAATTACAGAGAAGGGTGATGCTGGTATCTATTTAAGGGGTAGCCCACAAGTACAAATTTGGGACACCAGTAGAAGAGAAGTGGGCGCAGAAGTGGGAAGCGGAGGATTATACAACAATCAAAAATACCAATCCAAGCCACTTGTAGTGGCAGACAATGCAATTGGAAGTTGGAATCGTTTTCACATTATCATGAAGGGAGAAAAAGTTACCGTGTATTTAAATGGACAATTAGTAACAGACCATGTAGTTCTTGAAAACTATTGGGACCGCAGTTTACCCATTTTTGTAAAAGAGCAGATTGAATTACAAGCGCATGGCACTTATGTGGCTTATAGAAATTTATATATTCGTAACTTGCCCAATGACCAGCCCTTAGCACTTTCTGAAGAAGAAAAAAAACAAGGTTTTGAGTCTTTATTTGATGGAAGTCATCTTGACAAATGGATGGGCAATCTTAAGGGCTATATAATAAAGGACGGAGTGGTTGAAGTCGTGCCAGACAATGGAAGTGGCGGCAACTTGTATACAAAAGAGGAATATGCAGATTTTAGTTTACGTTTTGAATTTCAGTTAACGCCAGGTGCTAATAACGGCATTGGTATTCATGCACCCCCTACAGGTGATGCTGCTTATGATGGAATGGAAATACAAGTTTTAGATAACGAAGCTCCCATCTATAAAAACCTTCAACCATACCAATACCACGGTTCTGTATATGGCATCAGCCCTGCAAAGCGTGGCTTTCTTTTGCCAACAGGTGCGTGGAATATAGAAGAGATCATTGTAAAGGGAAATAAGATCAAAGTCATTTTAAATGACACCCTCATAACCGATGCAGATATTACAGATGCTAAAATGCATGGCACTATGGATCATAAAGCACATCCTGGTCTTGAAAGAACCATGGGACATATTGGCTTTTTAGGACATGGAGATGTGGTGCGTTTTAAAAATATACGGATAAAACGTTTCTAATAAATGTGTGACGTCCTAAAATCAGTCAAACTATTTTAGGACGTCACAGTATTATTCGATCTCTAAAGCTTTTAATAATTCAAATAACTGATACGTTAGAGAAGCCTTTGTGATGGGTGGCAAAACACAATCATCTATTTGTTTTACAGCGGTGATGCGTTTTGTTGAACTAGATATAAAGGCTTCGTCTGCTGTGCTCAGTTCTTCTAGTGAGAGATCCCTGCACTCCACAGTTAATCCATTATGGGCAGCAACACGTAATATGTTTTTTCTGGTAATGCCCAAAAGCATGTGGTTATCTGTTGTAATAATTTTTTTATCTTTTACTATAAAAAAATTAGATCTTGGACATTCTCTAACAACATTTTCACTGTAATACAAAATATCATCAGCCCCCTCTTGTTTCATCCATGGTTGTAGATAAATGGCCATAAGATAATCTGTGGTTTTTACCCTAGCTAACTGTCTCTGAAAGGCTTTTGTTACTAATTTGATACCTTCTAAAGGGAGTGTGTCAGGTGGCATTGCCAAGGGCTGTTGCAAAACAACCAACCTAGGTGCAGTTATAGTATATCCATCCGCTGCATCACCACCACTAACAATAAATCTTATGCCACTATAGTCCAATTGATTTACTGTCACCAATTGATTCACTATTTGAATAAGATCCTCTTTGGTTTCTTTGATAGACAAGCGCATTATTTGGGCCGAATTGTAAAATCGAGCCAAATGATCTTCTAAAAATAGGGGTTTGTCTTTTGCCACTCTTAAAAAATCAAAAATGCCGTATCCTCTTTGCACTAATAAATCAGCAACCGGTAGACCAGCACTATCCAAGGGCAGGTATTGCCCATCTACATAACATATTATAGACTTCAATGGAGATTGTTTTAGAATACAAATTTAATCCATATTTTAATTAACTTAGGAGACGATTGCACACTTAAAAAAATCCTTATGAACAGAAGATCCTTTCTTGAGAACAGCGGAAAAGCAAGTTTAGCAGCTCTTTTACTAAACAATAATTGGACTAACGCAAGCCCATTGGTAAAAAACATTGGAATTAACTTGTTTTCCTTACCCAAAGTACTAGAGGCCGACCTTGCTGGAGGCTTTAAAATGTTATCAGGTATGGGTTACAAAGAAATTGAATTATATGGTCCTTATAGTTTTAGTACCGATAAAGCAAAGGCAAGCTGGGAAGCTGTAGTGCCTTCTGTAGGATTTAGTGGAAGTGGTTTTTTCGGAAAAAATATTCATGAGATTAAAGCTATACTTAAAGATAATGGGCTGTCTGTTCCATCAATGCATACCGACTTAGATACTTTGTCAAATAATATGGGCGCATTAGCTGAAGCAGCAAATACACTTGGCGCTAGTTATGTAGTCTTGCCTTCTATACCAGATGATCATAGAAAAAACATTGACGACTATAAAAAAACAGCTGCCTTGTTCAATAAGATAGGCGCAGAAGCCAAAGCCAATGGAATTCATTTTGCTTATCATAATCACGGTTATGGCTTAAGCATGATGGAAGGACAGATACCCCTAGATGTTATTTTTAATCAAACAGACAAAGACACAGTGTTTTTTGAAATGGATTTATATTGGACCACAGCGGGTGGTGCAGATCCTATTCAGCTATTAAAAACGCACAAAGATAGATATAGACTCATGCACGTAAAGGATATGAAGCAAAAAGTACACTTCTCTGGAGATGGTGGCAATGCTAAACAATGGATCGAATTATGGGATTATATGACCACCGCTGGTGATGGTGTTTTAGATTTACAAAATATTATTTCAACAGCAAAAGCGAATGGTGTAAAACATTTTATCGTAGAACAAGACATTGTAAAGTCTCCCGAAATTGCACTTAAAAGAAGTCATGACTATTTAGCTTCTTTAAGAAAATAAAATATGTTAATTGAAAACAGTTGGATACTAGGCAGTATTTTTATTATTTGTGCTGCTTTAATTTGGATTTTTGGCATTAGACTTACTAAAGCGATAGACATTATTGTTCATCATTTTGGTTGGGGAGAAGCAATTGGTGGCATGGTATTTTTAGCTATCATCACCAACCTACCCGAAATTGCTATAACTGCAGTAGCAGCCTATCAAAAAGAATATGTAATTGCAGTAAGCAATATATTAGGCGGCATAGCCATACAAACTGTGGTATTAGTCTTAATTGATGTTTTTGGTGTAGGAAGAAAAGCACCTTTAACACATAAGGGACATAGCAGAATATTACAAATAGAAGGGCTAGCAGTGGTGGCTGTTTTAGCAATTGTTTTACTCGGAAATTATTTTCCAAGTAATTACAAAATTGCGGGTGCTCCTAGTTATGAGTGGTTGATTTTATTTGCATGGGCGGGTTCGATTGTTAGCACCAAATTTTTATATGACAAGCACTTAATTAAAAAACAAAGAAAAACTAAGGGAGAGCGCTTTAAAACAACTACACTCTTAGACAAAGTCATTCCTTATAACCAATCCAATCAGGAAAAAAATATACCAGCTGCCATTGCCATCATCATTGCAGGTTCTTTAATTACTTTTTTTGCTGGATATGGTCTTACTGTCACGGGAGAAATTCTGAGTACAAGATGGGGCATGAGTGGTGTTATATTTGGTGCAACTATTCTAGCACTATGTACTGCACTTCCCGAAATTTCAACAGGCATCGCATCTGCAAAAATTAGAGATTACGAAATGGCAGTAAGTGATATTTTTGGAGGCAATGCATTTTTGCCCGTTTTGTTTTTTATGGCAGCTTTAATTAGTGGGGAAAGCATCTTGCCGCATTTACAATTTTCAGATATCTACTTAAGTTATGTAGGAATACTACTAACAGCCGTCTATTTGGTGGGTATGCGTTTTCATTTGAGAAAACAATTTTTTCAAATGGGGATAGATTCTCTTGTAGTACTGATTGTCTACATCCTTAGCATCATTGTTTTAATCGCACTAAAATAATCGTTTGGGATTGACATTTATTTTCTAATGTCTCTAACATAGAGTTGTTTCAACAAAGGTTGCCCTTCTCTAATTATAATTACCTGTTGCTTTCCAATTGAGTTTTGTAAAATGTTTTTCAAGTCTTGAATATTGTTGACTAATTTCTTGTTAACTGAAAATAAGATGTCGCCAGACTTAAACCCAGCCCTATCACCGGGCGAGTCAGCTACAATATCTACAATTGTAATGCGCCCTTCCACTAAATAGATACCCAGTCCGGTATAAGCATAATCAAAAACATCATAGTAATGATTGTTCGGAGTGATATAAATAGACTGAGCAGGATAATTCAGCACTACATTGAATCTTCTTAAAATATCATTTCCAACCAGTCCCCCCATCCTAGGGAAGTTGGTGACATTAAATTCGTCATCAAAAACATGAATCGGTATATTTTTAAATTTATAGGGTCCTATTTGAAGTTTTTTGATAATTGAAATCTCCATTTGCTTCTTGCCTCCAATACCCTCAGCCTGCACTTGATATTTTTTTCTTTTTAAATCAAGCAAGTTATAAGCACTATCATATTGTTGTGAAACCAACACATTTAGTCCAGCTCCAATATCAAAAATAAAATTGGGTTTAATCTTTGTTTGATCCTGCAATACTAATTCAGTAACTGGTAGGTTATAAAAACTTGTGTTTAAAAAAGCGCCCCCTTTGTAATTATATACGCCCGGCGTATAAATGGTAATTTGATGTGTATCATAATTAATGTAAAATATATATTTTCTCAAAAAGCTAAATCCAATGATGCCATCAATCCTTACACCATAAACACTTGTCAATAGACTATAGTCATTGATATACATGTCTACGTGTTCAAGTGTAAGATTATTAAAATGAATGTTGTGATTATAACTAAAGGGTACATTTTTGATTCCCGCAATACCTTTAACTGTTTTATCTGAAGGAACAAGTTCCCAGCCCAAGAAGCGAGCTAATGTAGAATCCAATGAAACGCCGCCACTGCCCGTATCTAAAATAAAGTTGACACTGTCTTTTGAATTGTCTAATTGGGCTCTGATTATAATAATGCCCCCCGTCAGTTCATCGAATGATAGTGTGGTAATTAAGTTTGCTTTTGACTCAAGTAGATTTGCCTGTCCAAATGCAAGCTGGAGCATCCCTATCCAGCAACATAAAGTGAAACACTTTTTCATTTGCATCGATTCAATGCCACTATGAATTTACACCAATACTTTCACTTTGCCAATGTAACAAAATGATAAAAAATTCGTCTTAGAAATTAGTTTAGTTCAATACGAACTCGGTTCGGGAATTTTGGTTTTAAACGAATGGCATTGTAATGATTAATTATATCAATGATTAACCAGCCAATGCTCTCGTCTCCTTGTTGTGTAATAATGCCCAGTTCATTAATGAATTGGGTATTATTTTTTGCACTTATCTCTATCGTAAACAAACCAGAAGGCGTAAGCAAACTGGGAGTTAATGCCGTAAGTGTGGCTTGTGCTTTGTGTAATAACAAAGCGCATTCAAATTTTTTACCCAAGTATTCAAAATATATTTTTCCTTGTATGGTCGATTCGGTCTGTGCTTCTACTACCAGATTATAAATTCGTTTATGGCTAGTAGTAAATAGCAGGGGATTGTTAATGGGCTCAACAAGTAGCTTGTCAACTTGTTTGGGCTGTTTGTTTTTTGAATCTGACATGGCATGAAGTTTTAATGGTTAAAATTTCACACCAAGAAAAATGTACAAGGAAATTACGTTTGTTTTTGACATGTAAGTCCTCATCGATTTTACCACCGTAAAGTTGCGTCTCTCTCGGTTGGCAGCCACTAAAGGCTTCTTGATGATAACACAAAGGTATGTTTTTTAGGTTGTCTACAAATATTTTTTGATGTTTTTTTGAGCCAAAATCATTTCTAAATGACTGATTTCCAATGACAATTCCGCCTTTAACTCCTCAAAAACCTTGTAGGAACCAGCGGTAGGTTTATAATCCCCAGACTCTACCACTCTCATTAAGGAAGCTAGTTTATTATTAAGCTTAATAGGGAAATTCAAGGGGTCTTGAGAGCTTTGATTGCGTACTTGGTATAAATTTTCTTCAATATTTGAAAGTTGTGTCATTAAAGATTGATTAGAAGGAGTTATTTCTTTTTTGCTAGTCTTTGCTTCAAGCATGATCTTGTCCTTTATGCTGCGAATTTTAATCACTGCATCGTTTGCTCTGCTCACTTCGTCTCTAATTTGAATTGACAAATTAAACTTCTCCTGCATATCAGCCATGCTGACATCTTGTACCCTTGGGTCCATTTTTAATTCGAAATTTTCAGTTACCACATGACTACCTGATGTCATTCTTACTTGATAATTACCAGGCACTGCGGTAGGTCCAGCATATACAGGAGCACTCCACAATATCATCCCTTTAAAATTACTTGCTGCTGGATATTTTAAATCCCATTCAAATTTATTAAGTCCTGCTTTGATAGTGGGGGGTTGTGGTTTTCTATCATCTTCGTCTTCCTCTGTCGCTGCATTTTCTTTTTTTGATTTTGGCAAAGCACCAACATAACTATTTACTAATTTACCATTGGCATCTAGTATTTCAATTTTCAAATCTTTAATGGTAGAGTCTAAATAATATTGAAACACTGCTTTTTGAACAGACCTTACTGCATAATAGGGCTTAAACAAGTGTAATCCCGCCTGTATGCCAGCATCTTTGGCTCTTACTGGTGCGATATCATCAAGCACGTAAATAGATCTTCCATGTGTTCCTATTACAAGATCTTTATCTGTTACTTGTACATCCGCCACTTGTACATCCGGCAAATTCAAGCTCAATGATTCCCAATGAAGGCCATCATCGTAAGATACCCACACACCATGTTCCGTTCCTGCATATAATAATCCAGCTCTTGTTATATCTTCTCTTATTGCATGTACATAATCATCTGCTCTAATGCCACTAATTATTTTTGTCCAAGTTTTTCCAAAATCATTCGTCTTCCAAATATATGGACTACGATCATCCATTTGGTAACGCTTAGCTGCAACATAGGCCGTGCCTGCATTAAAATGAGAAGCTTCTATAATACTTACTCTTGTATTTTTAGGCATATCTTTTGGAGTGATATTTTCCCAATGCTTACCTCCGTCTTTTGTAATATGTACCAAGCCGTCATCAGAGCCGGCCCAAATGATGTTCACATCTTGATAAGAGGGTGCTAAGGCAAATACCGTTCCATAAATTTCTGGACCATTCATGTCTCTAGTAATCACGCCACCACTAACACCTAATGTGGTAGAATCATTATAAGTTAAATCGGGACTTATTTTTTCCCAGTTCTGTCCTTCATTGGTTGTTTTCCAAACATGTTGTGAACAAGTAAACAAAACAGTTGGGTCTACAGGAGAAAACACAATTGGATAAGTCCACTGCCATCTTTCAGGTAATGTTTTTGCCTCTTCACCTGAGAAAAATCTTGGATATACTTGTACATCGCGAACCTGCCCAGTCATTCGATTGATTCTCGTTAACAAAGCTCCTTGACTGCCCGCATAAAATATATCTGGATTTTTGGGATCCTGTACAATATATCCACTCTCTCCACCTCCTACTTCATACGCGAAGCCCATGCCTGGTTTTGTTGAATTTGTTCTTACTGCCCTGTGTCTATAATCTTCACTTGGCAAAGCGATAGTGGTATTGTCTTGTTGTGCACCCGCCACTTGATAAGGAAAATCTTTGGTAATGGTGATATGATATAATTGTGCAGTAGGAAAATCTTCATCAGTCCATGAAAGTCCACCATTCACGGACACTGCACCACCTCCATCATTTGAAGTAGCTAAACGCATAGGGTCTGTTGGATCAATCCATAAATCATGATTATCTCCGTGTGGCACTTTGATTTCTGTTTTAAAACTTTCACCACCATCTGTCGATTTATAAAAATTTACATTCAACCCATAAATCGTGTTCTTGTCTTTGGGGTCTGCGACTATACGAGAATAATAAAATGCTCGTTGACGTAATTTACGTTCGTTATTAACCAATTTCCAATGTGCTCCGCCATCTTCTGAGCGATACAATCCTCCCTCTGGTGATTCCACAATTGCCCATACTCGATTTCCATCAGCAGGAGATACGGCTACACCTATTTTTCCAACTATGGCTGGCATACCTGGATTTTTTGAAATCACAGTCCAGTGTGCTCCGCCATCTGTAGATTTATATAAAGCAGAAGTACCCACATCAGCCCACATCTTATAAGGTGTTCTATATACTTCCCAAATACTCGCATAAATAATTTCTGGATTTTGAGGATCTATTACTAAATCTTCGGCGCCAGCTTTGTCATTTACATACAACACTTTTGTCCATGTTTTTCCTCCATCGATGGTTTTAAAAACACCTCGCTCTTCATTGGTTCCAAATGCATGTCCAAGTGCAGAAACATAAACAATGTCAGGATTGGTAGGGTGTACTCTTACACGAGCTATTGATTGTGTATTTTTTAATCCCACATTTTTCCAAGTTTTTCCTGCATCAGTCGATTTATAAACTCCATCACCCTGCATAATATTTCCCCTAAATTCTGTTTCCCCTGTACCAATATAAACGATGTCAGGATTGGTTTCTGAAACAGCCACCGCGCCTACACTCGAGCTTGTGAGTTGCCCGTCTGTAACTGGTTTCCAATTTAAACCACCATCGCTTGTCTTCCACAAACCACCCCCCACAGCACCAAAATAATATTCAAGTTTTCTCTGACTACTTCCTGCAATACCCAGAGAACGGCCACCACGATTAGGGCCTATATTTCTCCAGTTCATGCCTTTTAAAGTGGTGTCTTTTACTTGTGCATAAGTATTGGCGATAGCCAAACATGCAATTAGTACTAATGTAAAGCGAGCAACTTGTTTCATATAAATTATTTTATGCTATTGTAATTTAATTATAATATCAACTCCAAACAGAAAAATTATTTAAAAGAAAGTGATAATTTCAATACCTAATTCGATTCATATGAAAAAAGTATTTCAAGTTAGCCTTATCATTGTATTATTGGCTACCAATAGTTTTGCACAAACAACCAAGAAGCCAATTAATGCTGCTCAAATTGACTCTCTTACCGAACTTGTCTTAAAAACTTTTAACGTGCCTGGTATTGCTGTGGGCGTTGTTAAAGACGGTAAATTAATTCACGCAAAAGGATATGGAGTGGCCAATTTAAAAACGGGTGCAAAAGTGGACGAGAACACTTTATTTGGTGTAGCATCTAATTCTAAAGCCATGACCGCAGCGGTATTGGGACAGCTAGTAGATGAGAGGAAAATAAAATGGGATGACAAAGTCACGGATTATATTCCCGAGTTTAAAATGTACGATCCTTATGTAACAGAGGCTTTCACGATTCGAGATCTATTAACACATAGAAGTGGATTAGGATTAGGTGCAGGAGATTTAATGATGTTTCCAGACGGTTCCAGTTTTACAAAAAAAGATATTATACATAACCTACGTTTTCTAAAATCAGTTTCTGCTTTTAGAACCAAATATGATTATGATAACAACTTGTATATTGTTGCCGGGGAAGTGGCAGAAAGGGCGTCTGGAAAAAAATGGGAAGACTTGGTAGAACAAAATATTATGAAGCCATTAGGCATGCAAAAATCTGCCGCCTCTTTATATCGATTAAAAGACAATCGCAATGCGGTTCGCCCGCATGCACCTGTTGATGGGAAATTACAAGTGTTGGATATTGATTGGAGCGAAAGTGCCAATGCCGCTGGCGGCATTTGGAGCAATATCACTGATTGGAGCAAGTGGGTAATAGCACAAATGAATCATGGTAAATACGGAGATAGTTTACAAAATAAAATTTTTAGTGATCAGGTGCACGAAGAAACCTGGTCCCCACAAACCATTATTTCTGTAAAAACTGTTGCCCCTTACCACACTCATTTCTCAGCTTATGGATTAGGCTGGTTCTTAAGTGACGTGAAGGGCTACAAACAAGTTACCCATACAGGTGGCCTAGCTGGCATGGTAACACAAGTGGTGATGTACCCTGAATTAAATTTAGGAATCATTGTTTTTACTAACCAACAATCAGGCGCGGCGTTTAATGCAATTAGCAGAACCATACAAGATAGTTATCTAGGAGTAACTGGATATGATTGGGTTAAAATCATGCATGACCGTGTTGCAGCTGGAGAAGCAGAGGCAAATAAAATAGCTAATGAAGTAAACAAGGATATACAATCTCAATTATCAAAGCTGGATGGTAATTATAATTTCCAGCCTTATCTTGGAATCTATAAAGATGCTTGGTTTGGTGAGATTGAGATAAGCATGAAAAATGGAAAAGCTTGGTTTCAATCAAAAAAATCTCCCAAATTAACAGGAGAAGTGCTTCCCTATAAAGGAAATACATTAATAGTGAAATGGACCGACAGAACCATGGATGCTGATGCGTACTTAATGTTCACAACCGATATGAATGGAACCCCATCTGGATTAACCATGAAAGCCATTTCACCTCTTACAGATTTTAGTTTTGATTTTCATGATCTTGAATTAAAACGCGTGAAATAAACTATTTTAGCCAAATTAAATTACAACTATGAAAGAACAGAATTTTAAAAACCATGCTCAAATGGTAACAGGTTTTCACTATGTTACTTTTTTAGGCATTTTTGCTTTGATGGGAGGTGCTTTGAATTATCTTTTAAAATCAACTCCAGAAAACAAATATTTGGCTTCACTACTAGTACTTGTAAGCATATTATTTGTATTAGTTGCTTGGTATTTAAGAGCCTTTTCACTTAAGGCACAAGACCGAGCCATTCGTGCAGAAGAAAATTTAAGATACTTTGTAATGACTGGGAAATTATTTCCTACTACATTAAAGATACAACAAATCATTGCACTTCGCTTTGCCAGTGATGCAGAATTCGTTGCACTTGTAGATAGAACTATAAACGAAAACCTATCTGCTAAGGCAATTAAATTAGCTATTCAAAACTGGAAAGCAGATTACTATAGAGTGTAAAAGAATTACAAATTTTTATGTAAATGCCTCGCAACAATGCGGGGCTTTTACATTTTTATAATTGCTTTTACATACATTTTGTCTACATTTTGTATTCTCACATAATATACGCCAGGCACCAACCCTGTTCCATACAAGTTATAACTATTCATGCCAGCATAAGTATAATTGGATTCTACCAATGTTTTGATGACTGTTCCTGTGCCATCCAACAATTGCAACAAAGTGTGTCCACCATTGGTTTTAAATTCAATTTTGGTTTGTCCACTAAATGGATTGGGATAATTATAAATTAAAGCTTCTTTTGCAAAAATCGAATCATCCTTGTTAACACCACAAACACTTGCATTAATGATTGGTATACTAGGATATTGTTTCAACATGATTTCTAATTGACCTTCCGATTTTACACAAAACCAATTTTCTAAAATGGAATTGTATATAGTTCTAAAATCATGTTGATAGGGAATATTGTCATTCACCGTTGCAGAAGAAGGCAGATCGGGATTGTGACCAAAGACGGCTCCTTTTACATTTTTACCAAACATAAACAAAGGGGCTGCCGCACCATGATCTGTACCTCCACTTGCGTTAGATTTTATTCTTCTTCCAAATTCCGAATAAGTCATTCCAATTACCCTGTCTTCGATTTCTAATCCCACAATATCAGATTGAAATGCAGCAATAGCATCTGAAACTATTTTTAATAAATTAGCGTGTGTTCCAATAGTGGTATCTGTGGCATTAGTTTGTCCTGCGTGTGTATCAAAACCACCATAATTAACCATATACACTTTTGTTTGCAAGCCCCCCTTTATTAATCTTGCAACAATCTTTAATTGTGCGGCGAGACTATTATTGGGATAGGTTACTTGTTGTGTAACTGCATCTGAAGCTTGCTTAATTCTTGATGCGTATTGATTGGTTTGCTTGGCCACTCTTCTCAAAAATGACAATTCATACCCTGCATTGGTATTGGGTACAGATGCATCGGTGCCATCAATTAAATTATAAAAAGAGCTTGGGTCTGAAATACTCATGGCCATATTCACTACAGGTCCTTGACAAGTTAAAGTAGCTTGTGAACCTATTTGGATCGCTAGTGGGTCTGGGCTATCCGCATTGGGATAATTATCTGGATAGCCAGGGTTGTCATAATTTAAAAATCTCCCTGCCCAGCCTGTATTTAAATATTGATCGCTATCAGAGCCTGACATCCAAATATCGGTAGCCCTAAAATGTGAAAAGCTTGGCTGTGGATACCCGACAGCTTGTACAATATTTAATTTTCCTTCGCTAAATAAATTTTGTATACTTGTCATCGAAGGGTGCAAACCCGTTCCATCAACTCCCTGTAATTTTAATATTTTATTTTCGGGAATTGCGATATTGGTTCTAGCATTATAATATTTACTATAGTCGCTAATTGGAATCACGGTGTTCAAGCCATCATTTCCTCCACTTAATTGAATCATCACAAGCACCCTATCATTGTTGGCTGTACTTAATAAGTTTGTATTTAACAGGGGATGATTTTGAAGCACATGTATCGGATTGCCGCTAATCATGGTGGGCGTCAACAATGCCAAACTATTTTTTATAAAATTTCTTCTTTGCATTTTATTGTAATTGATAGTCTGGTAAATTCATAATATACTTTAACAAAGTCTTCAATCGAGCGTTAACAATATTAAAGTTGATTATTGTGGGGTTGCTATTATACAAGTTCCAAGCATCGGTCCAGTAATAGTCACTGGTTTGATTGCTTAATAGTATCTGTGTTTTTAAACTCGTCTTTAATGTGGTGGTAATTTCTGTAGACACCAAAAAACCAAACAGACTATCAATTAAAAGATTGGGATCTGCCGGATCAAGACAAACTGATTTTACAAAGTTGATAGTATTAACTGCCACTTTCTTTCCGTTTTTAGTATATCCGGTTTCCAACATCAAATCAGTAAATTTATTGCGCTTGGGTAATGTGTCTGCATTAATCCATAACTCATTATATTCTGGAGATTGATAATAAGCTGGCCAACCCGCCACATTGGGTGGATCTACTAAACTTTGCCCCATTGCATTCATCTGCGTTACCATATTATTATACAAGGCATAGGCGTCTACATAATCAGTTATACTATCTGGGAAACCGATTTCAAATTGTCTTAAAAACCCAATGACATGGTCCACCGGACTTTTAATTTGTGCACCTATATAAATTGCATCATAAAAATGTTCACTTTCCAATAATAATTTTAATACTGGTTTTATTTCATAATTGTTATTAATAAAAGCGGTGGCAAGCGGTGTAATTACATTGGCCTCCACATTGGCGTCAATATAATAGTAAACAAAATAGCGGTAAAGTTTACGACAAATAAATTTCGCCAATTCTGTTTTTTGAAAAATCATGTCTAGTAATTCGTCTGTTTCAAGCGCACCATTGGCCCCCGATTTTCCTACAATGATTTTGTTATTATAAAATGCAGAGAAGGATTTATTATTAGTATCATGCCTTGTTGCATCAAAATATGTGTTGTTGTTTGCATCAATCCTCCAGCCGGTTAAAATTTTAGCGGCAGTCTTAACATCCTCTTCTGTATAGGGCGCTCCACCTTCTTTTCCGATAGTAAAAAGTTCTTGCAATTCTCTTCCATAGTTTTCATCTGGTGCTGTCTTGGCATTTAAATATCCATTTAAATATCTAAGCATTGCTGGGTCTATCGTGACTGCCTTCACCATCTGTTTAAAATTGCCCAAGCAATTGGTTCTAAAAATTTGATGGTGTTGAAAAATCATGGTTGCATATACTACGGTATCCGCCTCCGTTCCAAAATGATTGCTCCAAAACAAAGAAAGCTTTTCTCTAATGGTCCGATCTTGATTTACCATAATACTTGTCAACCATTTTTTATAAGCAGCTCTTCGATTAGTGTTAATAGTGCCGTCTGTATTAACATCATTGACCCAAGTAGCACCTAAAGGCACTCTTGCATCAATTACACTTGATGAACTATAGTCATTTAATGGTGGGACGGGTAAACTATTTGACAGCGTCAATAGTTCATTCACAGCGGCAATGCCTTTTGGAATAAAATAATTTAAATCGGATGCCGTTGCAGCAAACAAACTACGATTTAGCAAATGCTTGGTATGTGTAGGTGTCCAATTACCTTGAAACCTATTCAAACCCAAAGAACTAGTGAGGGGGCTAGTGGGCATATTATAAAACTGTTTATTAAATATAATACAATTTTTCGAAGGCCTTAAAAAATAAAGGCTCCCAAAAGGAGCCTTTATTTTTATTTACGAAGCCATCTCTATTTATGCAATATAATATTAGGAGCCTTGGTTTCGCTACCAAGTTGTATCACTTGATTTGTAATAGTGGTATCCTTATACCCATTCATTGCTTTAAAATTAATACTATAAGTGCCTGCAGCTAATCCTCTTACTTTATAAAAGCCATTTCTTTCTGGTATTGCATAAGCAGTATCTGTGGCATTAAATACAGTTACTAAAGGCTTTGCATCTGACGGTGTTACTAAGCCAACCAGTCTTCCAAAATCACTATCATTAAATGGTTTTAAATAAGGCAAGAAATAATAAGTGCCATTTACTAGTTTTATGGATCTAAACAAATCCACATCAATTCTTAATGCAGTTGCAGCAGTATTGACAGAGTCTTTTTGATGGTGCTTCTTGTTAATGCTAACATAAACATATCTTGAATTGACTACTAATGGATAGGTAACTCCATTTTGAATAATATTATTATTCGTACCCAATGTCAATCTAATTTTACGAATGGTTCCGGCAAAGCTTCCTGTTCCAATAGATTGGTCAAGACCATTTCTTAACGCAGCTACATTATAAACTCCTGGGGTAAATTGTAATGTATCCCAAATTCCAAAACCATCATGGTGTTGGCGATCGTTCAAAGAATCAACATCCTTATCTCCGAAATGATCGTCTGACATGTGAGATGCGTTGGTATCCAATTTTACTTCTACATTTTTAATATCTAAATTGACGGTGTCCAACCTTAACGGACCATCTGTTAAATAAACAACGAGCGGCACTTTGGTGTTTCCATTTAAAGCAATACTACCATTGTTGTCTTTGTTACAAGCTACTACAAAAAACAAGGCAGTCATTAAAGCAGCTAGACCTACTACAATCTTTTTCATACTAAATGGTTTAGGGGGTGAATAATTCTTAGACCAAAATTAAGAACCAAGGTTTAAACCAAATGTCAACAAAAGATTAATTTTTTTTCGAGAAGAAATAATTAAAATAAAATAATGTCTAGCTAATTATAAATCTGCACGTTATGGTTTGTTTCTATAAATTATTCTATTTGTTAATGTTTCACATTAATACTCTAACGAATTCTTAACATGCCCATATCTCTTTGTTTTTGAAAACGTCCAATATTTTCTACAAAAAAACTTTGCCAAAAAATATCAGCATCTATGTTTTTTGCAATTGCATAAAAAAATAAGATTAAGTGTTATCGAATTTCTTTAAATTAGCCTTATAATAAATTTCTATGAACAAGAATATCATTTTTGTAATTTGGATTATTTCGGCGATTTACTGTGTATATAAATTATACAAAAGATCTAAATCTACCTCCTTTGATGGTGTAATTGGATATACACCTGGCCTTGAAGTAATTATGGTAATTATTCTTGGACCCCTGTTAGCGGTTATAGATATTTCTCTTACTTGGATTAGAATTTATAGAGAAGCCGAAGAGGCACGAAGAAGAGCCGATAATAAATAACGGTTTACTTCGAGCAATAAGGCTGGATATATTTAATGCTTTGCTCTAAAGCGTCAAATATATCTATTGCCACTTTGTCCATTTCAATCACATACCATTCACAATTATTTTCAGCTGCTTTAAAAATGGCAGGAAAGTTTTGCGTTCCTTTTCCTAAAGGTGTCATTGGGTCTGGATTATCAATAGCTAGTTTGTCATTATACACGGCAGGACCATCTTTGATGTGCATGAGCTTTACTCGATTACCAAATTGTTGAATCATCTTTGCTGGATTGTGGCCGGCAACTTTTACCCAGTAAGTATCTATCTCAAAAAAAACATCAGGATGCAAGTGTTCCAATAAAATTTCATACACAAACTTGTCTCCTATTTTATTTCTAAACTCCCACCAGTGGTTGTGTAATCCAAAACTTAGTCCATTTGCCTTTGCAAATTTATTAGCATCATTATATATCCTTATAAGTTCTTTGGTTCCTTCAAGGCTACTATACCTTTTATCTTCTGGCCAACCATGCCAAATCAATCTATTACAATTAAACGCTTTCGCAGTTGTTAAAAATGTTTTTTGATACGCTCCCAAAGGCAATTCAATATGACATGAACTTACATTCAAATTACAATCTTTTAATACCGATGCCGCTTTTTCAATCGAGATACCCTCGGGCCAAAATGCAGTTTCAACATTTTTAAAACCAAGTGAAGCAATCTTTTGTAAAGTACCCCTAAGGTCCTCTTTTATTTGATCTCTTACTGAATAGAGTTGGATTGACAGCTTAGGCTTAGTTGGCAATGCCAATGTTTGAAGGGTAGCTGGAAGGCTTGTACTTAATAGGCCCATACCAGATAATTGCAAAAATTCACGACGTGTTTTCATAGATCAATATTATTAATTATCAACGCGCTTTATAGCTGAACGTGTATCTGTTTGACTTCTCTTTTCGTATTGTTGAACTTGATTAAAAAGCTTAGGCTTATATTTTCTAGGGCGTCCTATTTCGTATTGATAAAATGCTTTTCCTATTTGTTGTAAAAATGGGAACCCCAATGTTTCTTCGTCATATTTGGAGTCATTAACAACGCCATCGCTATTTACATACAAAGTAGCCGAAAGCATATAATCAATATTATGCTCGGTGTCTAAAACGTAGGAGACATCAGTTAAAAAACCATATGCCCATCCTACTTTATTGAATACCCGGATATTGGGCAGCATTAAATGAGTGCTGTCTTTAAAAAAGAATTTTACATAACTATCATAAAATTCGGTGGTATCATATTTTGGATAATTTGTCTCCGAGGGATATTGAGAAAGAAATTGTAATAAAAACAATCTGTCTTTTTCACTTATATTAAATCTGTTTTTTAATGGAACCGAGGAGGGAAAGATAACTGCTTGTAGCATTTTTTGAAAATCTTCCAATGCTACATTATTGTGTTTCGTAAAATCAAAGGGGGCCTCTACTAGTTCATCCTTGCTATTCCAATGTGCATTGCCAATATACACTGGTTTGCCAAAATTAAAACTATCTGTATTGTATTGTGGCGCCAGATCTAAAAGCTTCTTGCCTTTTTCGTCTAAGAAGTGTATGGCATTGGTGTGTCTATTTTGATCTTCTGTATAACCCATAAACTGTCTAGTAATTCTAGTATGCAAATAGCCCTTCTCATTTAGTTTTTTATTAATGGGGCCTTGACCCACAAATTGATACATTCTGTTATAAGGGTCATTTTCAGAAATTAAAAATGCACGCTTAATAAAATGGGCAATCGATGGCTTTTTGTTTTCTGCGCTAGAATCTACATGCATCGCTACTTGACGAATATAGTTGCTGTCAAATTGCATGGAGGTATACTTATCAACTCCCTTTACATTCATTTCTTTCAGTTTTTCCAAAGACAAAAATGCCAAAGGCATTTTTACCATAGAAGCAGGGTTAAAATATTGATCGGGATTTACATTTAATTTATAATTAGTAAAATGGGGCACGCCTCTTTTATCTCGATTGATTTGCGTATATATAATTTGATACCGATATGCTGCAGGGTTCGCTAAAATTTTTTTTGTGATGCTATCTTGTATTGTACTTATTACTTTATGAACAGGGGTATTGTCTTGAGCTTGTGCATGTTGATTGCTAAACATTAAAATTAATAACAGAGGCAAACATATCTTTTTCATTCATTTAAGTTAATTAAATTTTTGTTTTGCACAATAGAAAAATTACGAACGAATATCTTTATTTAGTTTTTTCATGTACACATTTTAGATTGTGCGTCTAAAATTATAATCATGGAAATTATACAAAGTTTACAAAACAGAATTTATGAAATAATGGGGGGCATTTTCATCCAGATACTTCAAACTTGAGGTTTCAAACTGAAACCTCAAGTTTTTCTGAGTGGGGTGGTGCAAGATATTTACCATACGCTTTCACTGAACAAGGTGTTGCCATGTTAAGTGGCATTATCAATTCAAAAAGAGCTATTGAAAACTTGCTTGATGAAAATGCCGCAAAGCATAAATGGGACAATCGAACTAAGATTGGATTTAAATAAAAAAACCCCCAACATACGTTGAGGGCTTGTGGTGTGGGCCGTCCTTCTGATTACTTAGATAAACAAATCATTTTTAACTAAGTAATTGATATAGAATAAAGTTGATACTTGTCTATATGTGATTACCCTTGATTAAACTGATACTTTTTGAATGTTCCCGCGCACGATTCCGCGCCCAAGTGAAAATTGTATAAGAATGGGAAAACCAAATGCAAGCTGTTCTATTATCATTTTACTAAATCCTATGTTCAAAAAAGTTGAGCAATAGGTTGAGAATAGTTGTTATTAATAACAAATTGGGTGATTGGAGAGAAAAGATGTTGAATAAGCGGTATGCACAAACTCTTTGTTTTTACAAACTTCACTTTAAATAAAATGATTAAAGAACAATCGTATCCTATCTTACAATAGCAACTACCCGATTGCAAAACGATTACTTCAAAATAAAAACAAATCCCGTTAACTTACCGGTTTCGTTCAACATTGGCTTCATTGTTGGTGCTGCGCACCCAACGAAGCCTTAGTTGTTAGCGTTAGTTATTCCTTTGTCAAACCAAAGTGTTGCTTTTGGATAAGTCACAATACATTCGCCACGTACCTTTCAATTCTTCTTTAAATTTCGGATAATCAATTTGTGTTTTACTATGAAACTGAAATCCAGCTTTTTCATAAAAGGAAATAGCTGCTTGATTTGTGTCAATCACCAATAGCCAAACTATTTCTTTTTTATTACTCTTCGCAATATCAAATGCTAAATCAAGTAATCTCTTGCCAATTTTCAATCCTTTAAACTGTGGCAAAATATAAATCCTGTTGAGTTCTAAACCTTTTTCCGCATCAAGGTCTGGCAGATTTGACATCAAATTTATTTTCATAAATGCAACCGGCTCTCCATTTATAAATGCTACATAATATTGAATGTTTTTGTCAGACAATTCAGTTTTTAAAGTATCAAGTCCAAATTCTTTATTTATATAATCTTCTAATCCTCCAGACTCCCAATGGTCGAAGAAATTTTGCATGTATGCCTCACAACAGATTTTGTGAAGTGTCATCAGGTCAGACAATTTCATTTGTTCAATGTTCATGTATTGTGTCGCTTTAATTACCGCTAACGGTTTTGGCAAACCGATGTTAGCAGTTCGTTGTTTTTTTTGTTTTACTTTCCAATTATTTTATTTCTGTGGTTTTGTCCCCAATCACGCAACGCTCTCATTACCTCAAATAAAGTTTCTGCGTGTTCTGTTATTTCATATTCCACTGTCGGTGGGAAGGTGTCGTAAACAGTCCGCTTAACAAGATGATTTGTTTCCAAATCTTTCAGTTCTTTGCTCAACATTTTGTCGCTAATTCCTTCAACTTCTCTTGTTATTTCTTTAAACCGTTTTGCACCGCTCGACAACGAAAACAATATAGGAAGTTTCCAATTGCCGCTTAATGTTTCTATTGCATCTTTTATGGCACGAATGCCCGAAGAGTCGCATTTAATTGTCTTTGCCATTATCCAAAATTACATTACTAACCTAAAAGTGATTGCTAACTATTGGGTTAGTACTTACCAATGGTTAGCAAATATAGATAATTTTGTATTGTTATACAACTAAATTAAAAAGATGAGTAAAGACGAAAAAATCTATTGGTCAGTTACCATTATTGTAATGGCGTTAATTGTGTTACCCTCGTATTTTGCACCCCGTGAATACTTAAAGGAAACCATTCGAAGAATGGAATTTCCAAGTTATTTTGGATTAGAGTTAAATATTCTAAAAATTGTTGGTGCAATCCTAATTCTCGTTCCTTTCATTCCTGTGATGTTCAAAGAATGGTCGTATGTAGGGTCTGGCATCCTTTTGTTGTCGGCGAGTTTAGCACATTGGCGTGTTGATGGACCAGCAAAAGGTCTTGCACCGCTTGTTCCATTTGCTGTTTTGTTGGTGTCGTATTACTATTTCAGAAAACTGAACTATGCAGTGTAATATTTTAATCACCATTTTTACGATGAGCTGTTTAACGTCTTGCGGTCAGGTTTAGTCGTTTTGGTCACTAAACAGATTACAAGAGGAAGGAAGAAAGTGGAGGAAGAAACTATGAAATGGGAGAAATTGATGACCCATACTGCCAGAAGGTCATTTTGTACCAATATGTACTTGTTGGGGATACCCGTTTTAACTATTATGTCAGTATCAGGTCACAGAACTGAAAAGTCATTTAGAGCATATATCAAAGCAACAGGAGAAGAACACGCCCAAATAATGAGAAAACATTGGAACGATAACAACCAAAAAGAGGTAAAAAATGAACCAGAAAAACATTGAGAAAGGACAATCACCGCGCGCTGTTCCGCGCACGGAAATGAAAAACCCACGACCAGCGTGGGTTTTATCGTTTTAAAGTGGTGTGGGCCGGGATCGAACCGGCGACACAAGGATTTTCAGTCCTTTGCTCTACCGACTGAGCTACCGCACCATCGGATTTTTGATCCATCCAATTATATTGCTATAACCGGGCAGCAAATATAGGTTAGCCGTACTTAAATAGCAAAAAATTAAGCTTCTTTATTGAAAATCAGTGAAAAATGGGCCCAACAGGACCTAGTGAACAGCAGCAACAACAAAAAAGCTGGCAATAATGAGAACAAGTCCTAACCACTGCTTCCAGCTTAAACGCTCTTTATAAAAAAGATAACCGATTAATACTGATAAAATTTGACTGCCAATAATTAGAATATTAATGACCACTACAGGTAGATAACCATAGCTCATATTGATTGCCAAACCGCCAATAACCAATAAAGCGCCCAAAATCAAATACGCCTTTATATGAATAGTTTGTACATAAGAAAACAATTGATTCGCCAGCCCGTCTTTTAATACCAATACTAACCCAAAAAGCATGGCCACCGTTTCAATAATCAAACTCCACCCCAAAGGTCCCCACCAACCAATCGGAAACTTATATAAAGCATAAGAGCTTCCCCAAAAAAAACTTGATGCAATACCATATAACATACCTTTTTCAAACTCAAGCGCGTTATGTATCTCTCCGCTTTTATAATACACCAAAAACAATCCCGCAGTACTTAATATAAATGCATATAAATAATTCGCGTGCCACATTTCTCCTACTATAAAAACAGCAGTTAAAATGGTAAACAATTTAAGAGAAGACACAGGAACTACTACACTTACTGGTGCTTTCTGAATACCTTGTAAAAAAAATACCAAGCCAAAAATATTAAAGACGCCTAAAGCAATCGACAGCAAAAACTCTTTGTCAAACGCAATATCTCGAACCACCCAATATTTAAAAAAATCGGCGTGACGAAAACCAAAATATAAAATAGCAAAAATAGCAGTGGCAAAAACACCTCGATAAAACATGCCTATATGATAAGGAATTGTTTCGGTTACTTTTTTCCAATACGCATTACTAATTGCAAAACAAAATGCACCTATCAAAACCAATACTATACCCATAATAATTTAGTTATATAAAAAAGAGCGCGAATGCGCTCTTTTCAAATTTTTTAATATTCACAATTCTTTGGCGTTCTTGCAAAAGGTATTACATCTCTGATATTCGTCATTCCAGTTACAAACTGCACCATCCGCTCAAAGCCAAGACCAAAACCAGCATGAGGTACACTACCAAAACGTCTTGTATCTAAATAATAGCTCATTTCTTCTAATGGAATATGCATATCATGCATCCTTTGCTCTAGTTTTTCTAGACGCTCTTCTCTTTGAGATCCCCCTACAATTTCACCAATACCAGGGGCCAAGATATCCATCGCGGCAACTGTTTCTTTTCCTGCTTCACAACCATCATTCATACGCATATAAAATGCTTTGATAGCAGCAGGGTAGTTGGTGACAATCACTGGCTTTTTAAAATGTTGTTCTACCAAGAATCTTTCATGCTCACTTTGTAAATCAATTCCCCACTTTACATCATATTGAAATTTCTTTTTCTTATAATGATTGCTATTTAACAAAATATCTATCGCTTCTGTGTATGTGATTCTTTCAAATCCATTCTCCAACACAAATTTTAATTTTTCAATTAATCCCAGACCACTTCTTTTTTCAGTAGGCAATTGTTTTTCTTCCTCTGCCAAGCGCGCATCTAAAAATTGTAAATCATCTGCATTTTTTTCCATTACATATTGTATCAAATGCTTGATGAAATCTTCAGCCAAATTCATATTATCCTCCAAGTCGTTGAATGCTACTTCGGGCTCAATCATCCAAAACTCAGCTAAGTGTCTTGTTGTATTTGAGTTCTCGGCACGGAATGTGGGACCAAATGTATAAATGTCTGAAAAAGCCATGGCGCCTAGCTCTCCCTCTAATTGACCGCTCACAGTTAAGTTAGTGCTCTTGCCAAAAAAGTCTTCCGTAAAATCAATTTCACCTGCTTCGTTTTTAGGCGCTCCCTCTAATGGAAGCGTGGTAACACGAAACATTTCACCGGCACCTTCTGCATCGGAACTTGTAATAATAGGGGTATGTAAATATAAAAATCCGCGATCATTAAAAAACTGATGCACTGCAAATGCTAATGAATGACGTATACGAAATACGGCGCCAAAGGTGTTCGTTCTAAAACGTAAATGAGCTTTCTCTCTTAAAAATTCAAGAGAATGTTTTTTAGGTTGTAATGGATATTTTTCCGCATCACTGTCTCCTAATATTTCAATGCTGGTCGCTTTTACTTCTACCGATTGTCCCTTACCCACACTTTCAACTACAATACCTTTTACTTTTAAAGAAGCACCGGTAGTAACGCGCTTTAATAGGGCTTCATCAAACTCACCCAAAGTGGCCACCACCTGTACATTGTTATTTGTACTACCATCGTTCAATGCAATAAACTGATTATTGCGGAAGGTACGCACCCATCCCATCACTACTACTTCAGATCCGATAGCGGGCTGTTGGTCAGTTCCGCTCAACAATTGCTTGATTTTTACTCTTTGGTTGAACATAATTACGATTGTACTATTTGGAGCACAAAGATAACCCATAAAAAATTGTTTTTTTATTGAAAAAGGGCTTAACATTGCAGTAGAAAGGCGGGAATTCCGGATAATACTCCTCTCGCCATCACAAAAAGGTCCATCCGACCAATATTTCCCAAAACGATTCGATTTTTTAATTAATTATAGACTTTACTGTGCAAGAAAAAGAAGACAAACCCAAAAGAGGTCGCAAACCTGTTGCGGCAGCTGCCCCCAAGTCAACTAAAGTAGAAAAAGCTAGTGCTCCTAAAGAAGAAGCACCAACAAGAGCGCGCAAGCCGATTGCTAAAAAGCCTGCAGAAGCAAAATCACCTTCTGTAGACGAAAAGGCTTCACAAATCGCCGCTCAATTATTTGGAGATGAAAGTGCAGCTAGCGAGCCTAGCAACCAACAACAACCATCAGAAGTTGCGGTTCAAACGGGTCAACCTGAGCCACAAGCCGGACAACCAGGCCAACCATCACAAGGTGATCAACGTCGTGGACCAGGTCAAGGCCAACACCATCATCAAAACAGACATCAACCCAAAAAAGAACCCGCATTCAATATTGAATTTGATGGCGCTATTTCATCTGAGGGTGTTTTAGAGATGATGCCAGATGGATACGGATTTTTAAGATCCTCTGACTATAACTATTTATCTTCTCCAGATGATGTATATGTTTCTCCTTCACAAATAAAACTCTTCGGTTTAAAAACAGGAGATACGGTTAATGGATTTGTGCGTCCTCCTAAGGAAGGGGAAAAATATTTTGCATTAACTAAAGTAGATTTTGTCAATGGAAAAAAACCAGATGAAATTCGCGATCGCATTCCTTTTGATTATTTGACTCCTTTATTTCCTTTTGAAAAATTAAATTTATATACAAGCCCGACTTCTTACAGTACGCGAATCATGGATTTGTTTACTCCAATTGGAAAGGGACAGAGAGGCTTAATCGTAGCACAACCAAAAGTGGGTAAAACCATGTTATTAAAAGAGGTTGCGAATGCCATTGCAGCAAACCATCCCGAGTGTTATTTAATGGTGGTATTAGTTGATGAACGTCCGGAAGAGGTTACAGATGTGGAACGCACAGTAAGAGGAGAAGTGATTGCTTCTACTTTTGACGAGCCTGCCGAAAAACACGTAAAAGTGTCTACAATGGCTTTGCAAAAGGCCAAGCGATTAGTAGAGTGTGGGCATGATGTTGTTATTTTATTAGATTCTATCACACGTCTTGCGCGTGCACACAATACTGTAGCGCCAAGTTCTGGTAAAGTATTATCTGGTGGTGTGGAAGCTAACGCGATGCAAAAGCCAAAACAATTTTTTGGTGCTGCACGTAAAATTGAAAACGGTGGCTCTTTAACCATTTTAGCTACTGCATTAATTGATACTGGTTCTAAAATGGACGAAGTTATTTTTGAAGAATTCAAAGGAACCGGTAATATGGAATTGGTATTAGATCGTCGTTTAGCGAACAAGCGCATTTTCCCTGCCATTGATTTAGTAGGATCAAGCACAAGACGTGACGATTTATTATTATCTGCAGATGTTTTACAAAGAATGAACATTCTTCGTTTGTTTATCAATGACATGAACACAGACGAGGCAATGAATGAATTATTGAAACGCATGCGAGGCACAAAAGACAATGAGGAGTTCTTAGCCTCTATGAATAGATAATTAAAAATCCCTTAAAAAAATTTAAGGGATTTTTAATTTTTACTCTTATGATTTTTTCGGCACCCCCCATAAACGAGGGTGCCGATTTTATTATATCCTAATGCGCTTCCAACCAATTTTTTCCAACGCCTACTTCTGCTTCAACTGGTACACCATTAGGCAGTTCCATAGCGCTTGTCATACAAGATAAGATCAATGCTTTCAGTGCAGGCAACTCGGCTTCCACTGCATCAAAAACCAATTCATCGTGTACTTGTAATATCATTTTAGAAGACCATGTTTTTTTCTGCATCTCCGCATGCACTTTAATCATGGCCAACTTAATCATGTCTGCAGCTGATCCTTGAATAGGAGAATTGATAGCATTTCTTTCTGCAAAACCGCGCACTGTAAAATTAGAACTATTGATATCTCTTAACCAACGTTTACGCCCCATCAAGGTTTCTACATAGCCAAGCTCTCTAGCTTTGTTCACTTGTTGATCCATGTACTGTTGGATATTGGGAAATTCTTTTTTGTAGTTATCAATGATCTCTTTCGCCTCCGTTCTTGAGATGCCAAGATTTTCAGCTAAGCCAAACGCACCTTGCCCATATATAATACCAAAGTTTACGCTTTTCGCTTTATAACGCATTTCTTTGGTTACCTCTTCTTCTGCAATACCATACACTTTTGCCGCAGTGGCCGTGTGAATGTCTTTTCCTAATTTAAAGGCTTCACACATATTGGGATCACCGCTTATGGCGGCAACAATTCTTAATTCAATTTGAGAATAATCGGCGCTTACTAAAACACGAGAAGGGTCTCTTGGTATAAATGCTTTTCGAATTTCTCTTCCTCTCTCGGTGCGTACAGGAATATTTTGCAAATTAGGGTTCGTGCTACTTAGTCTTCCTGTAACAGCAACCGCTTGCGCATAGCTTGTATGTATACGGCCCGTTTTAGGATTAATCATTTCGGGAAGCGCATCAACATAGGTAGATTTTAATTTAGTAAGCTCTCTGAAATTCAATATATCATCTACAATTTTATGCTTTGACGCCATCTTTTGTAAAACATCTTCTCCTGTCGCGTATTGACCTGTCTTTGTCTTTTTTGCTTTATCGTCTAACTTCATCACCTCAAACAAAACTTCTCCCAACTGCTTAGGAGATGCTAAATTAAATTTTACACCCGCTTGTGCATACACATTCTCCTCGCTTTGTTTGGCTTCTGCTTCTAAAACCTTGCTATACTCGTTTAAAAAATCTGTATCTACTTTAACACCTTCGTACTCCATATCTACCAACACGCGTACCAACGGATTTTCAACTTCTTCAAAAATGCGCACTACCTCTTTCTTTTTTAACAAAGGAGTAAAACAATGTTTTAGTTGTAAAGTGATGTCGGCGTCTTCGGCCGCATATTCTGTAATGTCTTCTAAAGCCGCATCACGCATACTTCCTTGGCCTTTTCCTTTTTTACCAATGATGGTTTCAATAGAAATGGGCTCATAGCCTAAGTATTGTCCACTTAGCAAATCCATACTACGTCTGCCTTCTGGCTCAATCACATAATGCGCCAACATGGTATCAAAAGTTTTTCCCTTGAGCGCAACGCCATACCACTTTAATACTAAAAAATCATATTTTAAGTTTTGGCCAATCCAAATAATCTCTGTTTGATTAAATAGTTTTTCAAATAAAGAGAGTATATGTTTCGCACCCTCTTTTCCATCCCCATCATTTGCTACAGGCACAAAATAACCACTATGTGCTTCAAAAGAAAAACTCAAACCCACTAAGGCTACATTATTGGCGTCGAGTCCTGTGGTTTCTGTATCTATACAAATTTCTTTTTGTTGTAAAAGGGTTGCGACTAATTTTTCAATTGCTTCATCACCCACAACCGATTCATAATGATGCGGCGTGTTAGCGCTATTCTTGTTGACAATTAATTGTGGAACTTCTTCTGATGCATCGCTTGAGTCAGTCTGCTCATCATTAGGTTCTAAAACGGTTTGAGTACCCTCTTCTGCATCTAATACTATCGTTTTTGTTTTAACGATTTTTTCTTTTTTAGGCTTTACTTCGTTGCCAAACAAATCAACCTGTTTGTCTTTTGCTGCTTCTGTTACCACTTCAAAATCATTGCCCAGTATACGCTTGCCAAGGGTTTTAAATTCTAGTAGATTAAATATTTCTGTAAGTGCTGGGATATTTTTCTCGGTTAATCTATAGTCTTCTTCGTGAAATTGTACAGGTACATTGGTAATGATAGTTGCCAACTTTTTACTCATTATTGCCGACTCCTTACCCGCCCTTACTTTTTCGCCCATTGCCCCTTTAATCTTATCGGCATTCGCTAAAACACCTTCGAGTGTGTCATACTCTTTTAATAATTTGGCAGCTGTTTTTTCACCCACACCAGGAATACCTGGAATATTATCTGCAGCATCACCCATCAAGCCCAACATATCAATTACCTGATCTACTCTTGCTATATCCCACTTGGCTTTAATTTTTTCCGCATCTAAAATCTCTCGCTCGTTTCCAAATGCAGGGGGCTTCCACATGTATACATTTTCTTTTACCAATAACTGGCCATAGTCTTTGTCGGGGGTTACCATATATACTTCATATCCTAAGTCGGCTGCTTGCCAAGCCAATGTACCAATCACATCATCTGCTTCATAGCCATCACATTCTACCACAGGAATATTAAAGCCCTCAATGATTGCTTTGATATGAGGCAGCGAACTTAATAAATCCTCTGGGGCCTCTTCTCTGTTGGCTTTATAATCAGTAAAGTCTGTATGCCTTTCGGTTGGTGCATGTGTATCAAAACATACTGCAATATGAGAAGGATTTTCTTTTTTAATAATTTCTAAGAGCGTATTAGTAAAACCAAACTGCGCATTTGTATTAATGCCGGTACTTGTAATTCTTGGTGTACGAATCAATGCATAATAGGCTCTATAAATAAGCGCCAATGCATCCAATAAATAGAGTTTCTTAGCCATGATGCTAAGGTAATAAAAAAAAGCACCTCATCGTTTTTGATGAGGTGCTTTCTGAATGTCTATCAGCAATTCTACTACTTAATACCGTACTTATATTTATAGCGTTCGTATAATTGTTTTCCCTTGTTATCCAAAGACACATCGCGACCTTGAATAAACGCTTTATTTACCACACTAGATTTCATGTCTAAAAGATCACCATTTGTAATCAAAATATTGGCATCTTTTCCCACTTCTAATGTGCCCGTTTTGTCGTCTATACCTAAAATTTTAGCTGGGTTTAGCGTGATAGCGGTTAATGCTTGCTCTTTGGTTAATCCATAAGTAGCAGCAGTTCCTGCATTAAACGCCAAATTACGGAAACGACTTTGATCATGCGTATCATTTAATGAATACAACACGCCTGCTTTTTCTAAAATAGCGGGTGTTTTGTAGGGCTGATCTACATCGTCGTCTTCCATCGTTGGTAAGGCGTGTTGTTGATCTAATACTACAGGAATTTTGTTTTCGGCTAAAACATCAGCAATTTGATAGGCTTCTGATCCTCCTACTATTACTAATTTCATTCCAAAGCTTTTTGCCAAATCCATAGCCAACAATATTTGTTTCACTTCGTTAGCGCGTACAAACAACTTTTGACGACCATCAAACAAACCTCTTATTGCTTCAAATTTTAAATTATTTGCTGCGGGGTTCTTTTCTTGATAATACGCTTTTGCTTCAGTAAAAAATGTTTTGATCGTTTCAATTTTATCAAAAGCCGCTTTTACTGGATCGCCTGCACCTGCTGGTCGCATAAAAGCCATTCTACCACGACGCGGCATAAAGCTTGGCATGTTGATATAAATGGCATTGTCCATTTTATATGCAGCATCTTCATAATTCCATGCATCTAACTGAACAACACTAGCGCTGCCCTCAATTAATTCTCCTTGCGGTGCTACGCCTGCCAATAAAATACCATTTTCACGTAATACACCAATAATTTTTGAATCGGTATTATATGCAACGATAGATCTTATGTTGGCATTGTTTTCACCTATTTCTGCATAATCATTGCTACCCCTCACACCAGAGCTGATTTCTCTTAAGCCCAAGTCAGATGTGGGAAGAATCAATCCTGGATATACTTGTTTTCCAGAAGCATCAATTACATTAGCTCCTGCCGGAACAGTTACATTTCCAACACCTGTAATTTTTCCATTCTCAAATGAAACAGATGCGTCTGTTAAAGTTGTTCCATTTCCTATATGCACTGTTGCATGTGTAATCACTGTTACGCCCTTTTGCGCAGCTGCCGGATAGACATTGTCTTGCGCACTTGCTGTTACTCCTAACAATGCAAGAGCGATGATACTTAGATATTTCTTTTGCATGGTTTAGTTGTTTTTTGAAGATTCATAAATAGTGTTCAATAGATCGTTGTGATCATGATCTCCACACTCTAATAAAATTTGTGTGCTCGGTGTGGCCGGACGCGTTGGCATGCCTGCTTTTTTCTCACCCAACATTTTTTGTATCAACTTCGCTCTTTCGGCAACCACTTCTTTACTGCGTGTTGCTTCTTTCTCGCGATCAAAGTATACTGTACCGTCTACAATGGTATATAAAGATTTTGCATAAATACTTAATGGATTTTCTGTCCATAAAACCACATCGGCATCTTTGCCCACTTTAATACTTCCTACTTTATTATCAATATGTAAGGCTTTTGCTGGATTTAATGTTACCATTTTGAATGCCTCTTCTTCAGAAACACCACCATATTTTACAATTTTTCCCGCTTCTTGATTCAAGCGACGAGCCATTTCTGCATCGTCAGAATTAATCACCGTGTTAATACCCACTTTTTGCATAATAGCTGCATTGTATGCAATCGCATCTTGTACCTCTGTTTTATATGCAAACCAATCAGAGAAAGTGGCAGCACTTGACCCATGTGCTTTCATTTTGTCAGCTACTTTATACCCTTCTAAAATATGTGTAAAGGTGTTCACGTTAAAGTCATATCCTTTTGCTTTGAATTTTTCAATCGCACGCATTGCATAAGTGATTTCTGTTTGCACATAAGAATGGCAAGTAATAAAACGTTTTTTATTCATGATTTCACTTAAGGCCTCTAATTCTAAATCTCTGCGTGTTGTAGTGGGATTTGCTTTCATTGCTTTTTGATAGTCTACCGCTCTATCAAAAGCGTCTGTCAACACTTCTTCAACACCCATTCTTGTGTCGGGGAAACGATTGTTATTCGTTGACGTTGTTCTTTTTACGTTTTCACCTAATGCAAATTTGATAAAAGGATCAGCGCCTACAAATTTTAACCCCTCGTCTGTCGCACCCCAACGTAACTTCATTAACTGAGTTTGTCCACCAATCGTATTGGCGCTTCCGTGTAAGATATGTGAAGTAGTAACACCACCGCTTAATTGACGATAGATATTAATGTCTTCTGGATTCATATTGTCTCCGATACGCACTTCAGATGTTACAGACTGTGCACCTTCGTTTATAGACATAGCAGCAATATGAGAGTGTTCGTCAATGATGCCCGGACTTAAATACTTGCCAGTACCATCAATTACTCTTGCATTCGCTTCGGTTAAGGCCTTTCCAATTTTTGCAATTTTTCCGGCTTTTAAAAGTACATCTGTATTTTGTAAAATGCCCTCTTTTTCGTTGGTCCAAACTGTTGCATTTTTTATCAATATGGTTTCTTGTTGAGGTAACACTTGATTACCCAATCCTACAAACGGATAAGTTACTTTTGAAATTAATTTTACTGAGTCGCTTGCCTTTTTAGTTTCAGCAACTGCTAATAAAGGAGCAGATAAACTTGCTGTCCATGTAATCTTGTTTCCTTTTGCGTCTGTACCAAATCCCGTCCAAGTATCTGCAGACACCACGCCACTTAAACGAATATTTTCAGCAACTCTTCCTTTTTTCTCTGGAAAACTAATTTTAATCAAACTTTCATTAACCGTTACTTTCGCCATTAAAGTATCTGTACCAATAACACTTGCAGATAAATCTTTTTTAAGATCAATAGTGTAAGATGATTTAGCGCCATTATTGTTAATGGTTAAATTGTATTTGCCAGCAAAATTATTCCATTCGCTTGCGTTTAATTCATATTTGTTTCCTTGAATCCAGTTTTCAATAATTTTTGCATTTGCATTAAAAACGGGTTCGGTAGTAATAATAAAATTAGCCCACTTGCCTGTTTCTAAAGAACCCACTTGATCATATACACCCAACATAGTTGCAGGTGTTTTTGTTAGTGCCTCAAGTGCCTTATTTTCAGATAGACCATATTGAATTGCTTTTCTAATATTTGACAAAAACTGTTTGCCATCTTTCATATCAGAAGAGGTAATGCTAAAGTTGATGCCTGCTTTTTCAAATGCGGCAGGGTTGGTAGGAGCAAGTTCCCAATGTTTCATATCTGCTAAAGAAACAAAACGTGCATCATTGGGATCTTCAACATCAAGTGCTGCTGGAAAATCTACCCCTAAAATATACGCTGCTTTTGTTTTTGCAAGTTCGTCAATTCTTTGATACCCATTGTCTGCACCTCTTAAGATATATTGTGTACCAACTTCTTTTGCAATTCGATCTGCTCTTAAAGTAGACCATTTGTCGTCTGCAACAAATATTTGAGGAAGGCTCGCATTGGCATTCAATGCTTCCAATGAAAGGTTCACACCTTCTGAAGCTGGTTTATTGGTATACCACTTTGCGTCAATATATGTTTGACGCAATAAGGCGATACTGCCCATTAAACTACTTGGATAAGATTGAGTAGAAGTTCCTTTGTCAAAAGAAAAAACTTGCGCTGCTTTTGATTTTATTACAACATTATTTTCATTGGTATTAGCCAAACTTACTACTGCACCAGTTCCGCGCGCAATACCATCTTTAACATGTGTAAAAACGGTTCCAAAACCATTACTTCTAAATCCTGATGCAACAGCTTCGTCGAATGTAAAATTATCTACTGCATTTATTTCTGGCTTAATCGCTTGGTTCCAATTGTATGCTCCTGGTTTATTAGAAACAAATTGGCCCGGAGCTCCAAAATTAAATCCACCCATTGTTCTTTTGGGTGTACCTGCGCCATAATCTGTCAATGCGTCTACAAAGCTTGGATAAATATATTTTCCTTTGCAGTCTATCACTACCGCTTCCTTAGGAACATCAACAGTTACACCAACTGCAATAATTTTTCCTTGCTTTATAAGCAATGTTGCCCTTTCTAATTTACTATGTTCGTTTTGAACAATCGTTGCATTGGTAAATGCATACATGCCCGATCTTACATCTCGCACGCCATTAATAGGAAAGGTTTCTTGTGCCATAGCGGCTACCCCCAATACTACTAATAGAAGCGATAAAATAATCCTCCTCATACGCGATAATTTTGGTTTGCTTTAAATTTTGAATAAAACTAAAGCTACTGAATTATGCGTTTTAAAAATAGAGTTAAATTGTTTTTTTGATAAATGGCTAATAAATCATTAGCATTCTAGCGACCCATAAAAACCATCAATATTTGTATATCACTTGGATTCACGCCGCTTATACGACTTGCTTGTCCGAGCGTTAATGGTCTGACTTTTTTAAACTTTTGTAAAGCCTCTATTGACAAGGCGGCCACTTTATCATAATCAAAGTTTTCGGGTATTATTTTATTTTCTAATGTTGCCATTCTATCAACAATTTCCTTTTCTTTTTCAATATACCTTTCGTACTTGACCTGTATTTCTGCCTGTTCTAAAAATTCAGTTTCCTTGTCTTCTAGTTTTATTTTTAGCGTTTGGCTATGCTCCAGTATTTGTTGTAAACTAATATTAGGACGCAAAACAATTTTAGATGCTTTTTGTTTTTCATTTAATGGTGCTGACTCTATCCCTTCTAAGAAACTATTTATTTCTTCTGGGTCGATGGAATGCGAATTTAAAATTTGACGTATTTCGTCTACGTTTTTATGTTTTTCTTCAACTCGACGCATGCGCGTATCACTTGCCAGTCCTAGCTTGTGGCTTAGTTCTGTTAATCTTAAATCTGCATTATCTTGTCTTAATAAGGTTCTAAACTCTGCTCTAGAAGTGAACATTCTATAAGGCTCATTAGTACCCTTTCCAATTAAATCATCAATCAATACACCAATATAAGCGTCGCTTCTTTGCAAGATAAGTGGTGCTGCTTGATTGATTTTTAAATGTGCATTCATTCCTGCCATGATACCCTGACAAGCCGCTTCTTCATAACCTGTGGTGCCATTGATTTGTCCCGCAAAAAATAAATTTTCTATTGCCTTGGTCTCAAGTGTATATTTTAATTGCGTAGGTTGAAAGAAATCATATTCGATTGCATAACCCGGTCTAAACATTCTAGCATTTTCAAATCCAGGAACCCTACGAAGCGCTTCGTATTGAACTTCTTCTGGTAAGCTAGTACTAAATCCATTTACATATATTTCTACTGTATTCCAGCCCTCTGGCTCAACAAATAATTGATGTCTTTCTCTGTCTGCAAAACGATTGATCTTATCTTCAATACTCGGACAATATCTTGGACCCACGCCCTCAATTCTGCCTTGGTACATAGGACTGCGATCAAATCCTGTTTTTAAAATATCGTGTACAATGGAATCTGTGTAAGTAATAAAACAAGAGCGCTGTTTTTCTGGCGCTACTCTGGGAATATCTAAATAAGAAAAACCAACTACATCATCGTCCCCTTTTTGTTCTTCCATTTTAGAATAATCCAAACTTCGACCATCTACCCTAGGAGGTGTACCTGTTTTTAATCTATCAGACTCCATTCCATTGGCAACAAGTTGTTCGGTAATCCCAGTAGCGGCTTTTTCCGCTACACGACCGCCCCCTAATTGTTTTTCTCCGATATGCATTACACCGTTTAAAAAAGTGCCACTCGTTATTATTACAGCATCTGATTCGATTCTGTGCCCCAAACTAGTTATCACGCCTCCTGCTTTTCCATTTTTTATGATCAATTCATTTACAGAATCTTGATAAAAATCTACATTGGGTGTTTGTTCTAACATTTCCCTCCACTTAGCAGCAAAAAGATGGCGATCGTTTTGAGTTCTTGGGCTCCACATAGCAGGCCCCTTACTCTTATTAAGCATCCTAAATTGTATTGTACTTAAATCAGATACAATTCCACTATATCCACCAAGTGCATCAATTTCTCTAACTATTTGCCCCTTGGCAATACCACCCATTGCAGGATTGCAACTCATCTGAGCAATTGTCTGCATATTCATGGTCACCAATAAAACCTTGCTGCCCATATTGGCCGCCGCTGCCGCTGCCTCACATCCTGCGTGGCCGGCTCCTACTACTATGACATTGTATTTTGGAAACATAGGATGCAAAGATAAGATTGAGTTTGTTTTAAAAGTGTTCCACGTGGAACACTTTTAAATAAATTATTTATACATCAGCTTATATAGGCTTCTCGTGGAACATTGATTTTTTTTTCTAAAAAGATAAATTATTAGAAAAACCGTCAGTTGCTGGTAGGCGCAATAGCACCTGATGTAAAGTGGATTTCTTTTACGAGTGTTCCACGTGGAACACTCGTAAAACCCTTCAATTAAGAAATCAAATTCAAATATGCCTTCAACCACTTGTCTTCCATTGACCTCATTAGATTTGCATCAGATGGCTTTTTATCTTTATAGCCACAAAAATGTAACGCTCCGTGGAAAATAACCCTGTGTAATTCTTCTTTATAGGAAACCCCAAGTGTTTTTGCATTATCTTTTACCCTGTCTACACTTATATATACCTCTCCGATCAATCGTCCAGGCACTTCGGATAAATCAAAGCTTATAATATCTGTATAATAATCGTGAGATAGGAAGTCATTATTGATTTTTAATAAATGCTTGTCGGTACAAAAAACATAGATTAAACTTTCTATAACTAGTCCCTCTTTCTTAACTCTCTTTTCAATAAAAGACTTTAACCGAACCCTGTTTCTAAGAGTGGCATTGGCGTCCGCCTTGTTGAACGAAATGGTCATACACATATTAGGATGTCTTTCAAATACTTATACGAAAAAGACTAAAAAATATTGTTCCAATATCGTAAGAAAATTCTGCTACAGACTAGTATCTTTGTGGACTTATATGAAGAAATTATCTGAGTTAAAAATTGGAGAATCTGGCACCATTCATTCTTTTGAAAATGATGAAATATTTTTAAAATTAATGGAAATGGGGTGTATTCCTGGTGAAGTTGTTACGGTTGAACAAGTCGCTCCACTCGGTGATCCAATTAGCATAAGTGTGGCGGGGTACCAATTAAGTTTGAGAAATGATGAAGCAAAAAGTATCATTATTGAAGCGAAAAACTAACAACAAATTGATTATCAATAGTTTATAATGAAAATAGGTTTGTTTTTTGGTTCGTTTAACCCCATACACCATGGACATCTTATGGTGGCAAGTTATATTGCTAATCATTCAGATTTAAAACAAATCTGGTTAGTGGTCTCACCTCAAAATCCTCATAAACCTCAAAGCACATTATTAAACGAATATGATCGTTTACATTTAGTGAAATTGGCCATTGAAGACGACCCACAACTACGTGTTTCAGATATTGAATTTAAATTACCGAAACCATCTTATACAATTGATACATTAACCTATTTACAAGAACAATATCCAAAGAACGAATTCTATGTAATAATGGGAGGAGATAGTTTTCAAAATTTGCCGAAGTGGAAAAACTTTGAAACATTGATAAAGAATTATCGATTCATTGTTTATAGAAGACCTGGCTTTGAAATAAAGGAAACCTACAACGCAGACATAACTTATCTAGAAGCACCCATGCTTGAATTATCTGCCACATTAATTAGAAATAATAGAAGAGACGGGAAAACCATCAGATATTTGGTTCCAGAAAAAGTGAGATTAGAAATTGAAAACAATAATTATTTTAAAGAAGAAGGCGTGAAAACGCCTGATAGCTTAAAAAATATTAAAAAGAAATAAATCGTTTTATAATTTCTTTTTATAAACCGGAACCGTACTACAAGGCTCTCCATACATAATACTTTTTACAACTGGTCTTAATTTATTGGTGATGGCCACATATACACTCTCACCAATTGAAACCTCACCACATCCTTTTACAACCACTCTTTGATCAAGATAACTACTTGTATTTAAAGTTAGTATTTGTTCTAAAATTAATTGCTCTCTAACCTTATCTTCATTTCCAAAATATACTGCTTTTGCAAATGGTTGTAGAGCAGAAGCTACTAACATATTTGCCCACATTGGAATAATTGCATCAGTACTACAATATATACCTACAATTTTTCCTGAATACTGAGACCAATCGATTGTTAATAATGCAGCTCGAAAATCTTTCTCTTTTAAAATTAATTCCATAAAAAGATATTGCTTGATGTCAAACAATAAAATCTCTTCTGTGGGTAAAAATTGGGTGAGGTCTAAACTAATTAAACCACTATCTGCTACTTTATTTACAATAGGTTCTGACATGTTACAAAATTAAGCAGATTGATGTATAAAAAAAGACCTCCATATTGGAGGTCTTTACTATTCTAGAAAAATTAATATACCTTGAATCTATTATCTTCAATTTTGGCAATTTTCTTTAATCCAAGATTAGATCTAAAGAAAACACTTCGAGTTCTATTTAATAATTCGTCTTTAAACAAATTAGGATCTTGTTGAGATTGCATAGCGCCTACATTATTAACAGAAATCACAAAAACTCCAGCATTTCCTACAAAAGGTTCGCTTACTTTGTTAATTAATGATTTATTAAATGCCGCACCTACTACTTTTGGTTCGTTACCAATTCCTGGAACCATTGAATAGTTGAAGTGTAGACTATCTGCAACCATTACAGTTGTTTTTGCAGAAGCAGCATAAGACTCTAAACTATTGCCTTTAAAGGTTTTTTTAATTTCGATTGCTTTTTTCTGATCTTTAATAATACCCTCTACTTGTGGTTTAGCAGCTTCTACACTCATTAATCCAGCTTTCTCTTCTGCAGTAATTACAGCAACCACGTAGTTATCACCAATTTCAATTGGTTCAGATACATCATTTATATCTTTTTCAAATACCCAACGTACCAATGTTCTAGATTCTCCTATTCCAGGAATTTCCATATCATTCGCTTTGATATTAGCAGCTGGAAATACTTCTTTCTTAATTTTAACAGCATTCTCTGTAAAAGATTTAGCATTTTTCGTAGTGCTAGCAAATTGAGCAGCAGCAGTCGCGGCAGCATTTACTGTTTCATTACTAGGTAAAATACCCTTAGATAGATATGCTATTTTGTATGCTGCTCCTCTAGGAGTTTGTTTTAAAATCTCAATATAATGATAACCAAAATCTGTTTTTACTACACCCTTGGTTCCTACATTATTATCAAAAGAAAAATCGTTAAACTGGGGAACCATTTTTGCTTGTGGGAACATTTCATAAACACCACCATTCGCTTTTGATCCTGCGTCATCAGAATATTTTTGAACCATTGATTCAAAACTAGCACCACCAGCTATAGCATTTTTGATACTATCAACTAATTTTTTAGCGGTACTATCATCACGAACTTGTTGTCCTGATTGTGGATTTGCAGTAGCAATTAAGATATGTCTAACACTAGCACTATCCGGCCATTGTTTAGTTCCAATAATTTTTGCAATAGTGAAATTACGTCCATCAATATACGGACCATATACATTTCCAATACCTACAGATAAAACAGAATCTTTATTTGGAATTTGTAAAGTTTTTTTACTTACATAAGAATCATAATAAGGAATATCAGAACCTACTTTATTTAAAAATGCAGCAACATTCGTGCTAGCTTTGAATTCTTCTTTTAAAGAAACAATTTGATTCAATGCGTTTAAAGTATCTGCGCCACTAGGAGAAGCATTAAAACCAATATAATTAATAGTTCTTGAAGCTTCATCATTTTGAAAACCTGCAGCATGTTCTTTAATATAAGCAGCGATATCATCGGTAGAAACTTTTACTGCACTATCAGAAATTGTATTATAAGGTACTGCTACATAGGATATTTTAGCAACACTATTTAATTCAGCAAAGGATTTATCAGTTAACCATTTTGGTAATTGAATACCCTTAATTAACATTGATTGATATTTACTTCTTACTCTATTTTCAATTGCAGGTTCAATGTAAAATTTCTCTATTTGTTTAATTTGCTCAACATTTTTACTCTTCTTGATTTGAGCAATTGCATTCTTTGCATCATTCACTTTAAATTCACCAGTCGCATTATCAGTAAATTCTTGTTTAAAAGGTGATTCATTACCAAATAAAACATCAGAAATTTCTTTTGTACCAACAGATAATCCTAATTTCTCAATTTCTTGCTTATATAATAAAGCATCCACTTCTTGATTAAATTGATAACCAATTACTTGTTCTCTTTTGACACCTTGTGATGCATAATTACGAACTTGTAATTCTACTTTTTCATCAAACTCTGTTTTATCAATAGCTACACCATTCACTTTTCCGATAGCTGTAACTAAACCGCGAGATTTATTTTTTCCAATACCATCTTGTAAAATAAATGCAATTAACGCAATAGCGATAATTCCGAAAATAATCCAAGTTCCTCTTTCTCTAATGTTCTGAATGATTGACATATATTACTATAATTATAGGCAGCAAAAATAATGGTTTCTACTTACTTATATACTGTATTAATAGAATTTCTAATACACAATTAAAACGTGGATAAATTAAAAAATGGTGGATATCCCTAGTTTTTGAGTGAATAACTGTGGATTATTAAAGAATAAGAAAGTTTGGAAAAAAAGAAAATTGTGTTTGTAGATAAAATTCAACAAAAATATTACCGTTAATTAACAGTGTATAATATGTGGATTATAAAAAAAGGGGGTCATTAAGATAGTATTTACATATATTAAAATTGTCTAAGATTCTATGACCATTCTATATTTTATAAATAAATAAAATGGAAATGAGAGTATTCGATCAAGCGTTAATAAATAAGATATTAAGATATTAACAGTCCTAATAGTATTAGTTGATTTATATAAATGTATTATATAAGAATACTACATTAGAAATACACATTGGGCTCAAAAGGCTAAAATTTTTATTGGGATTAAAATTGACTACTTTTATTCCCTCATAACAAATCACCCATTTTTGGGTATTTATACGATCAAAACCAATAAAAATGAAGCCTATTTTTACTAAAATGAATTACTTTATTCATAAAAAAACTAAATACTAAAAAATTACTAAAAATATAAATAACTGTTAATCAATATTTTAATCTAAATAAATGAATAAAAACAAAAATAAACTAATCTAATTAGTAAAATAATACTAAATAATTTAGTTTATTAACAATTTATCCCTACCTTTACTTAAATATTAACAGAAAACAATAAAACGACAAATCATGAGTAACGCAGAAAAACTAAAAGCCCTGAAATTAACCATTGATAAAATTGATAAAGATTATGGAAAAGGGAGCGTGATGATGATGAATGAACGTAGTCAGGAACCACAAGAAGTTGTTTCTACTGGTTCTATAGGTTTAGATACAGCATTAGGGATTGGTGGTTTACCAAAAGGAAGAATTATAGAAATATATGGTCCAGAATCGTCAGGAAAGACAACAATAGCTATTCATGCAATTGCAGAAGCACAAAAAAAAGGAGGTATTTGTGCTATTATAGATGCTGAACATGCTTTTGATAGTGCCTATGCAAAAAAATTAGGAGTAGATGTTGATAACTTATTAATTTCTCAACCAGACTATGGAGAACAAGCATTAGAAATTGCAGATAGATTAATTCTTTCAGGAGCAGTAGATGTACTTGTTGTGGATTCAGTAGCTGCATTGGTACCTAAGAGTGAATTAGAAGGTGAAATGGGAGATTCTAAAATGGGTTTACATGCACGTTTAATGTCTCAAGCATTAAGGAAATTAACAGCAACTATTAATAAAACAGGTACTGTGTGTATTTTTATTAACCAGTTACGTGAAAAGATTGGTGTTATGTTTGGTAATCCTGAAACGACAACCGGTGGTAATGCTCTAAAATTTTATGCATCAGTTCGTTTGGATATTAGAAGAATGACACAAATTAAAGATGGTGATGAAGCAATTGGTAATAGAGTAAAAGTAAAAGTGGTTAAAAATAAAGTTGCTCCTCCTTTTAGAGCAGCAGAATTTGAAATTATTTTTGGTGAAGGAATTAGTAAAATTGGGGAAATAATAGATATGGGAGTTGAATTAGATATTATTCAAAAAAGCGGTTCTTGGTTTAGTTACGAAGGAAATAAATTAGGACAAGGAAGAGAAACAGTAAAACAGCTTTTACATGATAATCCAGAAATGGCTAATGAAATGGAAGCAAAAATTAGAGCAAAAATTGCTGAAAAATTAGAATCAGCTAGTTAATAAGTGTATATAAGTTTGGGTTTTAATGTTAGTTAGTAAGTAGAACCGCATCATTATTGGTGCGGTTTTTTTATATTTATAAAAAAAAGGAATTGGTAACTATTTTAAAATTTTTCATTCGACTTGCCTTATCTATTTTTTGTACAGAAGTACATATTAAAAACAAGCATTTATTAAAAATAAAAGGTCCTTTATTAATTATAGCCAATCATCCTAATTCATTCTTAGATGCTATTATTATAGGCGCATATTATAAACGTCCAATCTATTTTTTAGCAAGGGGTGATGTTTTTAAAAAGAAACATCATCGTTTTATCTTGCATTATTTACACATGATACCGGTGTATAGATTAAGAGAAGGAAAAGAATTTTTACATTTAAATGAATATGCTTTTAATAAATCAATAGAATTAATTTCGGCAGGAGCTGCTGTTTTAGTGTTTATAGAAGGAACCTGTGTAAATAATCATGCATTACAACCCTTTAAAAAAGGGACTACTAGAATTTTAGAAGGATTACATAAAAAAAATATTTTCCCCATTATACATATTGTTGGGATTGCTTATAACAATCTGTATGGAATAGGAAAAAAAATAAATATTGTAATTTCTAATTTTTTATTTGATCAAAAAATTGAATTAGCAATAGATAGGCTAAAATTCAATAAACAAGTTTTTGAAATTTTAGATCGAAATATTATAATTCCTATTAAACAAACAAAAATTAAAAAGAACCTTTGGTATTATCTACATCTACCATATTATCATTTTATAAAAAAATGGGTGGCTAAAAAAACGAAAGGAACTGTTTTTTTTGACTCTGTTTTATTTAGCTTTTTATTAATAAGTTACCCTATTTACCTTTTTATTATATTAGTTATTCTTTACCAGTTTATCATACCCTTACCAATAATATTTGGTATATTGTTAATGATTCCATTATTAAGTAAAAACAGTTTATCATAAATAAAATTAAAAATGAGTTCAAATAGAAGGGTATTAGAAAAAAGAAAAAAAATTGCTCTTATTGCACATGATAATAAGAAAAAAGATCTAATTGAATGGGCAGTTCATAATAAGAAAGAATTGTCTAAGCATTCATTAGTAGCAACAGGAACTACGGGTAAATTAATTGAAGAAGCATTAGATCAACCAGTCGTTAAATTATTGAGTGGGCCATTGGGTGGAGATCAACAAATTGGCGCAATGATTGCCACAGGAGATATTGACGTTATATTTTTCTTCTTCGATCCCATGGAAGCACAGCCACACGATAGCGATGTAAAAGCATTATTAAGATTAGCGGTAGCCTGGAATTTACCAATGGCCTGTGATCGAACTACGGCCGATTTTTTAATGACTTCAAGATTTATGCAAGAAGAATATAGTTATGAAACGCCCAACTATGCACAATATTTAAATAGAAAAGTATAATTATCAACCAATAAATTTTTTATGAAAAAGCAAATCCTCTTTTTATTAACCATTAGTCTTGGTTGTGTTGGAACTAATAAGGCACAACAAATAATTGGTTTTAAAAATGCCACACAACAAATTAAAATTGAAAAAGATTTTGATGCTCAATTAAGCGCAAAGCGCGTTGGAGAAAATATAAAACTATTATCTTCTGTTCCTCATCATATAAGTTCAGCTGGTGGAAAATTTGTAGCAGAGCAAATTGCAAAACAGTTTAAAGAAAGTGGCTGGGATACAAAAATTGTTACTTATCAGGTTTTATTTCCTACCCCAATCACCAGACAACTGGAAATGAAGGGGGCTACTAATTATAAAGCACAATTAAAAGAATATGCCGTTAAAGAAGATGCAACATCAAATCAAGCCGACCAACTTCCTACGTATAATGCCTGGAGTGCAGACGGAGATGTAACAGCACCATTGGTATTTGTAAACTATGGCTTACCTGAAGACTATGAAACCCTTGCAAAATATGGTATTGATGTAAAAGGAAAAATTGTGATTGCAAAATATGGTCGTAGTTGGAGAGGCATTAAACCAAAAGTTGCGCAAGAACATGGCGCGATTGGTTGTTTAATTTATTCCGATCCAATTGATGATGGTTATACAGCAGGAGATCCTTATCCAATAGGTGCTTTTAAAAATGAACAAACGGTACAAAGAGGATCTATTATGGATATGGTAGTATATCCTGGTGATCCAACTACACCCAACCTTGGGTCTGTTGAGGGTGTAAAAAGAGTGGATCACACTGTTGCACAAAATTTATTAAAGATTCCTGTGTTACCTATTAGTTATGGTGATGCTACGCCGTTATTAAAAGATATGGCGGGTCCTGTTGCACCAAAAGAATGGGCCGGTTCTCTTCCTTTTACTTATCATATTGGACCAAGTAAATCAAATGTGCATTTAAATGTAAAATTCGATTGGAAAATTCGACCAGCTTTAAACGTGATTGCTACAATAAAAGGTTCAGAGTTTCCTGATCAGTGGGTAATTAGAGGTAATCACCATGATGGATGGGTAAATGGTGCATCAGATCCAATTAGCGGAATGGCATCAGAATTAGAAGAAGCCATTGCAATCGGTGGATTAGTAAAACAAGGATGGAAACCTAAAAGAACATTGGTGTATTGTGCTTGGGATGGCGAAGAGCCCGGATTATTAGGATCTACAGAATGGGTAGAAGATCATGCTGCCGAATTACAATCCAAGGCGGTTGCCTATATCAACTCTGATGGAAATGGTAGAGGGTTTTTAGGAGCAGAGGGTTCACATGCTTTTGCACCCATGATTACTGAAATAAGTAAAACCGTTATAGATCCTCAAACAGGTGTTTCTGTTTTTGAAAGATCAAAGGCCCAAAAAGCAATAGCAGCAAGTTCAACAAAAGCGAAAAAAGAAGCTTTTGAAGCAAAAGCATATCCATTGGGTGCTATGGGTTCTGGATCGGATTATTCTTCATTTATTCAACACGTAGGCGTACCATCATTGAATATTGGTTATGGTGGAGAAAATGAAGGAGGTGAATATCATTCTATTTATGATTCTTATGATAATTATGTAAGATTTAAAGATCCGGGATTTAATTATGGAGTTACATTAGCACAAACATCAGGCCGCGTAGCATTAAGATTAGCTGACGCCGATATTCTGCCTTTTGATTTTAAGAATTTACAAACCACTATTAAAGGATATATTACGGAGTTGATGTCTAATGTGGAATCAATGCGCGAAAAGGCAAAAATTGAAAATGAATTAATCAATCACAAAGCATATGATTATGCCGCAGATCCTTCAGACAAATTAAAACTACCTACACCTGTAAGTGAAGTGCCTTATATAGATTTTTCTAGTATTTTAAATGCTTTAACAAGATTAGAAAACGCGGCAACACATGTGGAACAAGTAAAAACAAGTGCAGATGCAAAACAAATTGCTAACCTAAATTCAAAAATCTTTACTGCTGAACAACAATTATTAACTAGCGCTGGTTTACCAAGAAGACCTTGGTTTAAACATAGTTTATATGCTCCTGGTTTTTATACAGGATATGGTGTTAAAACAGTACCCGGCGTAAGAGAAGCGATTGAGCAAAAAGACTGGAAAGAAGCAACAGAACAAATCAAGGAGGTAGCAGATGCTATTAATCGCCTTTCTGATTATTTAGAAAAACTATAATGGTATAGGCATTACCTTTGTATATGCCTTTTAAAATCCATTCTAACTACACACCCTCGGGAGATCAGCCTGCAGCTATTGCACAGCTCACCGAGGGTGTTTTGCATGGTGACCGGTTTCAAACCTTATTAGGTGTAACGGGTTCGGGCAAAACATTTACCATTGCCAATTTGATTCAAAATGTACAAAGGCCAACTTTGGTTCTTACGCATAATAAAACCTTGGTAGCGCAATTATACGGAGAGTTTAAACAATTCTTTCCTGACAATGCGGTGGGTTATTTTGTTTCTTATTATGATTATTATCAACCTGAAGCGTATTTACCAACATCGGGTGTTTACATAGAAAAAGATTTAAGTATCAATGAAGAATTAGATAAGCTAAGGCTTCAAGCAACAGCACAATTATTAAGCGGACGAAGAGATATTGTAATTGTGGCAAGTGTGAGTTGTATTTATGGTATGGGCAACCCTACTGAATATGAAAAAGGAATTATAAGAATTCATACTGGCATGGAAATTTCGAGACAAGGATTTTTACATGCATTAGTGAATAGCCTATACCATCGCACGGATACAGAATTTGATAGGGGTAGTTTTAGAGTTAAAGGAGATACGGTAGACATTAACTTACCCTACGTGGATTATGGATATAGAATTACTTTTTTTGGTGATGAAATTGAAAGCATAGAAAGCATAGAAGTAGTTTCGGGAAAAAGAATTGAGGGAATGGAGACGGCCGCCATTTTTCCAGCGAATCTATATGTAGCACCCAAGGAAATGATTCAGCAAATTATTCATGAAATTCAGGATGAAATGCGCGCCCAAGTGGAGTATTTTAAAAAAATCGGAAAACAACAGGAAGCTCAAAGAATCAAAGAGCGAACAGAATATGATATTGAAATGATTAGAGAATTAGGATATTGTACAGGGATAGAAAACTATTCTAGATTTTTTGATCGACGCCAACCAGGCACCAGACCCTTTTGTTTGTTGGACTATTTCCCCAAAGATTTTATTTGTGTAATTGACGAGAGTCATGTTACGATTCCTCAGGTGAGCGGCATGTATGGTGGTGATAGAAGTAGAAAAATGAATTTAGTGGAGTATGGTTTTAGATTACCCAGTGCGATTGATAACCGCCCACTTAATTTTAATGAATTTGAAAATATTATTGGACAAACCATTTTTGTAAGTGCTACACCAGGTGAATACGAATTAGAACAAACAAGTGGACTAATTGTAGAACAAGTAGTAAGACCAACGGGACTACTAGACCCGCCCATTGAAGTAAGGCCCACAAAAAATCAAATTGATGATTTATTGGATGAAATTTCCAGTCAAGTAGAAAAAGGAGGGCGAATTTTAGTGACGACACTGACTAAAAAAATGGCCGAAGAAATGGATCGATATTTAAAGAATATACAAATCAAATCGAAATATATCCATAGCGATGTTGACGCGCTTGAGCGTGTTGAAATATTAAGATCATTAAGGCTGGGTGAAATAGATGTATTGGTGGGAGTGAATCTATTAAGAGAGGGTTTGGATTTGCCAGAAGTTACTTTGGTAGCAGTATTAGATGCAGATAAAGAAGGGTTTTTAAGAAACGAAAAGTCTTTGACACAAACCGCTGGGCGAGCAGCTAGAAATGCAGAAGGGCGTGTTATTTTTTATGCTGACCAAATTACCAAGAGCATGCAGAGAACAATGGACGAAACGACAAGAAGACGTGCGAAACAAATAAAATATAACGAGGAACACCATATTACTCCTACCACCGTTGTAAAGAGTATTCAACAAGTAATGGCACAAACTGCAGTATTAGACATAAAAGGCTTTGATATCAACAATATTAATGTGTTGACAAGTGACACGCTTGAAGCTGTTGCTGAATTAGAGCAAGCGTATACCACCATACCACAAATTGAAAAAGCAATACAGCAGACCAAAAAACAAATGGACAAGTTTGCAAAAGCGATGGATTTTATGGAAGCAGCAAAACAACGCGATGAAATGTTTCGCTTAGAGGCGCAATTAGAAAAAATGAAGGCCGCAAAATAATTTCAAATCAATTAACATCATGAACGAATTTTTAAACGCTGTATATCAAGGCCTGTTGCAAACAACATGGGTAGAAGCGATTGCGGTAATAATGGGTATCGTATCAGTTTGGTATAGTAGGAAAGAAAACATTTTAGTATATCCAACAGGGCTTATTAATACTACCTTTTATATTTATCTAAGTTATAAGGGGCACTTATTGGGTGAGGCAAGCGTGAACTTATATTATACCATTATGAGTCTGTATGGTTGGTATATGTGGACAAGAAAAAAAGAAGATCACCAAACATTAGTACTGCATATAAGCAATAGCACGAAAAAAGAGTGGTTGCAACAATTATTATTTTTTACCGTTTTTTATTTCGGTATTTATATTGCTCTTTCTTTTGCAAAGAATGCCTTTGCTCCAGAAGCCATACCTTGGGCAGATGCTTTTGCAAGCGCTACGGCTTATACAGGCATGTGGTTAATGGCGAAGAAAAAAGTGGAAAGCTGGATTTGGTGGATCTTAACAAATATAGCTTCCATACCCCTCTATTTTATAAAGGGGTATGCTTTTACGAGCGTACAGTTTTTTATATTATTAATTTTAGCAATCGCAGGATGGCAGTCCTGGCATCAAAAAGCAAAAGCAAATGAAGCCGCTTAAAAAAATTGTAGTCATTGGACCCGAGTCAACAGGGAAAAGCACATTGTGCGAAAAACTAGCAGAACACTTCAATACCATTTGGTGTAAGGAATACGCGCGCCAGTATTTATCAGAATATGGCACAGCATATAATTATGATAATTTATTAACGATTGCCGAAGGTCAACTAGCATCAGAAGAAGCGGCCATAAAAGCGGCCATAGAAACACACAAAACACATCTTATTATTGATACGGATATGTATGTGATGAAGGTTTGGTGTGAATATGTTTTTAATAATTGTCATCCAATGATATTGGAGGCCATTGCCGAAAGAAAATACGACATGTATTTACTTTGTGATATTGATTTGCCATGGACAAAAGATGAAATGCGCGAATATCCTGATGAGGGACCAAGAAAAGAGTTATTTGCTATTTATAAAGAATTATTAATGAATCAATCTACCCCATGGGCGATTGTAAGTGGCATGGGGGAGGAAAGAACAAAAAATGCTATCCAATATATTGACCAACTAGTTTCTTAGTAAGGCGCGAATATCATCGTCGTCTTCAATATTATTCATTTCTCTAAGAATTTGCGGATAACGCCAAGCAACGCGTTTTGTCATGGGAACGGCGGTAAACTTTTTTGGATTAGGAAATCCAGCAACAATCATTGCAGCTTCTGCTCTGGTTAGGTTTTTGGCAGATTTGTGAAAATAATGTTGTGCAGCCGCTTCAACGCCAAAACAACCCGGTCCAGTTTCTATTACATTTAAGTACACATCTAAAATTCTTTTCTTTCCCCAAATCAATTCAATTAAAAAAGTAAAATAAAACTCAGGTACTTTTCTAATATATTTATCTATCCCACTACCTTGCCATAAAAAAACATTTTTTGCGGTTTGCTGAGTGATCGTACTAGCCCCACCACCTAATGGGATCTTTGATTTTTTCTTTTTCTTTCTAGGTTTCAAGCTTTTTTCTATAGCATCCCAATCAAATCCAGAATGATCTGTAAATACTTGGTCTTCGCTCGCAATGGCTGCGAGTTTTATATTATACGACATGTCATTCCAGCTAACATAGTCTCTTTTTAATCCTAACCCGAAAGCATTTGTAATTTGCGTAATAGTAATGGGAGGTTCTACAAATTTAGTAAACACTACATATAGGAGAGAGCTCAAAAAAAGATACCAAATAGTTTTTTTAATAATGCTAATCACAAAAAAGGATTGTCTTTTATAATACAGTTACGCTATATCTTTTTCCAATAGGACGATAGTTGGGATTTGACTTTGCTTGAATTCTCCCTAAAATATAGGCAACAAGGCCTCCCGTCATATGGGGTATATTTCTATTTTCAAAAACAGGATCTTTTCTGATAATGGAGTTGGTTATATTTAATAACACATATCCTAAACCTGCTGTTTGTAAAAAGGCGCCGTTGGTAAAAACACTATTGTATTGCCCTTTTTCTTTAGCAAAAGCAATGATTTCATTGACGCCCAGGGTTAGTGTGCCTAATTTTAAAGTATCAAGGATTTGGTTGCCATAGGGCCCTATGGCTGTTTGTAAGGTAAATTGTTTTACATCTATAGTGTCAGTTTTTATACGAGAAAGATAACCTGTGATCCATTGTTGATTGCTAAACTGAAAGTGGATATAATTACCCACAGTAAAATTTTTTATGCCCATTCCATGATCGTTTAGGATCAAAACACGATTATCTTGAGCGTAGGATTTTGTAATGCTGAATGTGCATACAAATACAAATAAAAGAAGTCTATATTTCACCATAGCAATTTAATTAATAATAACGAATCGCACTATAAAACAAGGCCGCACTGAATATTAAAATAATAATAGCCGAAGCACGGTTAATCCAAATTAAACTTTTTTCTGTAAGTCTTGGTCTTAATGAACCAGCTAAAACCACTTTTGCAAGGTCAGACAATAAAACAAAAGACAAGCAGGTTCCAAATACAATTAATTTATACGCAAGGGGGTTAATGGCATCTTCTGCAGAAGCACCAATGGCCGCAGTCCACGCAAACCAAAATAAAAACACACTTGGATTGAGTGTATTCATGAAAAAGCCGGAAAAATAGCTTTTTAATAGATCTCTTTTTCGAAGTACTAAATCACTTTCTTCGATAGTAGTATCGATCGTTATCTTTTTAAAAAACAAAGTATATAATCCTGTCAATAATAAAAAACCCGCACCCAAAAGAGCGATAAGGGCCTTGTGTGTTAATACTAAGGAGAAAAGACTTGTAAACAAATTGCAAACCAACAATAAACTAATGTCACTAGACGAAACGCCAGCAACAAAAGCATATCCTGCTTTTTTGCCCCCAGTCAAACTTTGTTTGATAATTGCAAAAATAACAGGTCCAATACTGATGCTCAAAATTAATCCAAGCAACAATCCTTTTAAGACGGGTGCTAGCATGTTAATTTTTTTGAATAAAGAGCTTCCAGTCTTTTAGCATATCACCTTTTAATACTCTGGGAAACTTATGTTGTCCCCCAACCTTCCCCTTGAATGCTAAAAAACTTAAAAAATCTTGTTCTTTTAAAACGGTAAGTTTCACTTCTTTTAATGCCGACTTTCTTTCAACAGCATAGTCGTCGTTAAGTATACAAAGTTTTTCATCAATGGCTTTTGCCAAAGCTGCCGCTTCAATATTTTGATCACAAGCGATATACCATTGGTGTCCAAAAAAAGAACCCACAGGCTCTCCCGTAACACAGTATTCTGGAATGGAAATATTCATTTCCTCGCTTACTAGTTGAATAGCTTTGTTCATATTATCAACACTCAAATGCTCTCCTACTAGACTTAAAAAGTGTTTGGTACGTCCGGTGATAATAATTTCAGCATTTGCTTTGTCAATAAAGCGAACCGTATCTCCTATCAAATATCTCCAAGCGCCAGCCACGGTACTAATTAAAATAGCGTAGTCTTTTCCTTCTTCTACCTCATGAATCATTAATGTTTCTGGAGCAGCTATCATGTCACCATTGGCATCAAAATTTTGATCATCAAATGGCACAAACTCAAAAAAGATATGTTGGTTATAAGATAACCTCATCCCCTTTGCACCTTGTTTGTCTTGCCACGCTAAAAAACCCTCGCTTGCTAAATAAGTTTCAATATAGGTTATTGGCTTTCCCAATAATTTTTCAAACCCTAGTTTATACGGCTCAAAGCTTACGCCTCCATGTACAAAAAAAGTAAGATTAGGCCATATTTCGTGTATATTATTAAGCTGATATCTTTCGATGACCATTTCTAAGCACATTTGTATCCACGCAGGCACACCAATAATAAAACTGATATCCCAATTGGGTGCTTTTTCTACAATCTCATGCAGTTTTTTGTTCCAATCTTTTTCTTTTGCGATTTTCTTACCAGGCTTGTAAAAAGGTTGAAACCAAAAAGGGGCTTTCTTGGCAGTAATACCACTAAGGTCACCAGCATAATATCCTGGGCCTTTTTGTAAGTCGGTGCTACCCCCCAATGTGAGCCAGCCTCTACCAATTGCTGACAAAGGAACCCCCTCATAATTTAACAAGCTTAAAAGCTGTTTAATCATAATCACTTTATTACCCCTTAATAAATCGTTGGTAACGGGTATATACTTACTTGCAGCTTCACTAGTACCGCTGCTTAATGCAAAAAATTTAATTTTACCTGGCCAACAAATATCGGACTCCCCTTCTAGTGTTTTGTGCCACCAATCTTCATAAATTTTGTTGTAATTATAAACGGGGACCTTGTTTTGAAAAGCTTTGCCAACGTGCTTGCTTTGAAGGATTTGCTCAAAACCAAATTGTTGTCCAAAAGCGGTATACCTTGCCCTACGCAACAGCTTTCTTAAAACACGAAGCTGTGCTCTTCTGGGGCTTCTTGGGGGAATTCCCAGAGCCTTGTTAATCGATTTTGGCAAGTTAATCTCGAATATTGGCATCTACTGCAAAAATAGGAATGTTATTCCACCAAACGAGCCTACTTTTGTTATATGATTAAAAATACTTTGTTAAAAGCGGTCGAGGCCGGAGCGCAAGAATTAAGACATTTTTTTAATGGCAGTTTTACCATTGCAAGCAAGGGTAGTTTGAATGATTTGGTGACGGAGGCAGACCATGCTTCTGAAAAAGCCATCTTTAATGTGATTCAAGCGGCTCACCCAGATCATTTTATATTAAGCGAAGAAACGGGCGAGATTAAACAAGACTCAAACTATAAATGGATTATAGATCCCATTGATGGTACGATCAATTTCGCGCATGGTATACCCATTTGTTGTGTGAGTATTGGAATAGAAAAAGACGGAGAGATGATATTGGGTGCGGTGTATAATCCTTTTATGAACGAAATGTTTTTTGCAGAGAAAGGAATGGGTGCCACATTAAATGATAAAAAAATCCAGGTTAGTAAAGAAGAAAATATATTAAAAAGTTGTTTGGTAACGGGCTTCCCTTATCAATATTTAGATTCAGCAAATGGACCATTGCAAGTGTTTGAAAAACTAATTCGTAAAGCGGTGCCCGTTAGAAGACTGGGAAGTGCCGCCTTAGATTTGTGCTGGACAGCAGCGGGCAGATTTGATGGATTCTATGAACATAAGTTACAGGCATGGGATAGCGCTGCTGGTTATTTAATGGTAGAGGAAGCGGGAGGAAAAGTAACAGATTTAAAAGGAGATAAATATAACCCATATCAGCCGGGCATTATAGCAACTAATGGAAAAATTCATAACGCCTTGCAGTCTATTGTAAACGGAGGAGCTATTTAAAAAAATATAAATTATGTCAGTAGAGAGAACAGAGATTGAACAATTGGGAGAGTTTGGATTAATTGATCATTTAACACAAAACTTTGAAACACAAAACGCATCTACTATTCTTTCAATAGGAGACGATGCGGCGGTGATTGATCATTTTGGAAAACAAACGGTAATCACAACAGACATGTTAGTGGAAGGTGTTCATTTTGATTTGATGTATACGCCTTTAAAACACTTAGGATATAAATCAGTGGTGGTAAATCTAAGTGATATTTATGCAATGAATGCACAGCCTACACATATTACTATTTCCATAGCATTTAGTAATCGATTTAGTTTAGAAGCATTAGATGAATTTTATGAAGGGGTACAAATTGCCTGTGAAAAATACAATGTAGACTTGGTGGGTGGTGATACAAGCGCTTCACAAAAAGGGCTAATCATTTCTGTGACTGCGATAGGAGAAGTCGCTCCAGATAAATTTATTAAAAGAAGTACTGCAGAAAGTGGAGACTTAATTTGTGTTTCAGGAGATTTGGGTGCCGCCTTTCTTGGACTAACATTAATGGAGCGCGAGAAAAAAATATTTTTAGAAAACCCACAAGTGCAACCTAATTTAGAAAACGAAGATTATATCGTTGGTCGATTGTTAAAGCCAGAAGCAAGAAGAGATATTATTGAGTTATTAGAAAAAATGGAAATTGTTCCAACAGCAATGATGGACATTAGTGATGGTTTAAGCAGTGAGGTTTTACATCTTTGTAAACAGTCTGAACTGGGATGTAGAGTTTATGAAGATAAAATTCCACTACACGCTGACACGAAAAATGCAGCTTTTAAGTTTGGTCTTGATGCTACCGTTTGTGCTTTGAACGGAGGAGAGGATTATGAATTAATCTTTACGATGAAGCAGGCAGACTATGATAAAATAACCATGCAAGAAGAGATTAGTGTAATTGGATACATGTGTGATAAGGAAGAGGGCTCCAAGTTTATATCAAAAGGGGGAAATACTTTTGATATAAGCGCACAGGGATGGAATGCCTTTAGTAAATAAGTTTAGCTTAGATACATTTTTAATAAACGTCGATCTGTTGTTAAGCAAAGCAGATCGGCGTTTTCATTTATAGTAATACGACCACTTATATGTGCTTTTTGCATAACAGTAGCAGGATATACAGAGCACATTTTAATGGCTTCGCCAAAATCTATTCCCACTTTTTCTACTAGGTTGTTGATTGATTTTAATTGGGTCAAGGCAGATCCACTTAAAATACCTTCACACTCGTATTTGTCTGAAGCAAGATAGTGTTGATAGGGCCCCGTTGAGGTGGGCGTAACCGCATCTGTGATACAGAACAATCGATCTCCCATCATTTTTTTCGCAATTTGAATGGCGGCAAAATCAACATGATGACCATCGGCGACTAGGCTACACATGGCTTTTTTGTGATTAAAAAGTGCACCTACCAATCCAGGGGCGCGATGTTGAAGTGGGCTCATTGCATTATATAAATGTGTAGCAACACGAATACCAGCATCGAAAAAACCATTGGCGGTATTGTAATCGGCATTGCTATGTCCCGCTGAAACAACAATGCCCGCTGCCTGAATGAGATCAATGATTTTTTTGTCACACACTTCAGGAGCAAGTGTAATCATACTAATATAAGGAGCACCATAGTCTAACAGTTTTTGTACCTGTTCCAATTGTGGTGCGTGTATAAGTCGGGCATCGTGTGCGCCCTTTTTTTCTTTATTAATCCAGGGTCCTTCAATGTGTAAACCAATACATCCCTTGCCCCCGCTTTGAACATAATCCCTAACAGCGTCAATGGAACGATAGATGATTGCTTCGGTTTGTGTAGCAATAGTGGGTTGAAAATAAGCAGCACCGCCCGCAAGGCAGTAGTTATATATGCGCTCAATGGTATCGGATTCGGGAAACTCAGAAAGCAATTTTTCCCCGGCTCCATAAATTTGTAAGTCTATTAAAGCAGGAGTAACAATCGGATAGGCCTTGTTATGATCATAGCCCTCTTTTTTAATAGCAACAATTTTTCCTTCTTGAATGGTGATGGCCACTTCGCTCATCCAACGTTCTCCATTAAATAATTCTTGAGCTGAAATAGTAGTTTGCATAAACGCGATTAAGTATTATTGAATCACAAAAAAATCAGCATCTTTCCAAAATGGAAAATGATCTCTAGCTTGTGCAATCTCTTCCTTTTGAAGCACAATATGACAAATATCTTCTTCATATGCATAGTGGTATAGCACTTCTCCCAAAGGGCCTACTACCATGGAATCCCCGCTATGGGAAATATTATTTCCATCTAAGCCAACTCGATTAACGCCAATGGAAAAGCATTGGTTTTCTATAGCCCTTGCCGTGAGCAGGGTTTTCCAAGCATGATTTCTTTTTTCGGGCCAATTGGCAATATATAAAAGCACATCATATTCTTTATTGCACTCTTGAGAAATTTGTTGTCGCGCCCAAACGGGGAAACGTAAATCATAACAAACTTGCAAATTTATTTTCCAACCTTTAACACTGGCAATGAGTCTTTTGTTTCCTGGTGTATAATGCTGGTCTTCTCCTACAAAAGCAAATAAATGCCTTTTGTTATAATAGCCGTATTGGCCATTGGGCAACATCCAAATTAAGCGATTGTAATAGTTGCCCCCTTCAATAATGATAATAGAACCAACCAATATGGCACGCTTTTCCATGGCTGTTCTTCGCATCCAATCTATCGTGGGCCCCTCCATGGTTTCTGCAAACTTTTCTGGTTGCATGCTGAAGCCCGTTGTAAACATTTCTGGTAATACAATAATTTCAGTAGCAACATCAATTGCTTTTATTTTCTGAGTCAACATGTCCAGGTTGGCACCCTTGTCTTCCCAGAACAAGTTGGTTTGTATGAGTGTAAAATGAAGTGTTGACAATGTTTTATAGTTTTCTATCGCTACCTAAAAATAACTAAAACATCAGAACAAACGACTAAGTAATTACACTTGATTTTTGTATAAATCTTGTAAAATGGGCTGAATGAGCTGGGGCTCAAAGCCTCTTTGGTACAAAAAAGTTTGGGTCTTCGCCATGCGTGATAGGCCTCGTTCCCCCTTTAAACTATTCCATTTTTTTAATGCCAATGCTGCTAAAGTGTTTTGATAATCGTCTAGATCAATAGATAGCAGCGCCTTTTTAATATTATAAGCACTCACTCTTTTTTGTTTGAGGGCATGATCTATTTTTACCTTTCCCCATCCTTTGATTCTAAAATGGCCGCCTGCAAATTGTAGCGCAAAACGCTCTTCGTTTAAAAAATTTTCTGAAATCAAATCGGCAATAAGTGTTTCTACATCGTCCTTTGTCAAGCCATATTCATATAACTTATCTCGAACCTCTTGTTGGGCCCTTTCCTGATAGGCACAAAAGCGCTTAATGGCGGGCATTGCTTGGTCTTTTCCGAGTCTCTTTTTTTGCATTAAAATGTAGATAAGTCTTGCTAAAATAGCTTTTTAATCTTAAGAAATTGCATTAGTTTCGTCCTGGTCAAAAAACCAAGATTTTATAAAATTTATCGCATGAAATTTATTGTATCCTCTTCTTCTTTATTAAAACACCTTCAACAGATTTCTGGTGTTATTAACTCTAACACAGTGTTGCCTATTTTAGAAGATTTCTTATTTGAAATTGAAGATAAAAAATTAACAATTGTAGCTACAGATTTGGAAACAGTAATGCGCGTACAAATGGAAGTAGAGAGCAAAGCAAATGGTCGTGTGTGTATTCCTGCGAAAATTTTGATCGATTCATTGAAAAATATTGCAGACCAGCCTTTGACCTTTAATATCGACAAAAATTATGCTGTTGAAATTACAAGCGATAATGGTAAGTATAAAGTAATGGGAGAAAACCCAGACAATTTCCCAAAAGAACCAACGGCAGATGATACTACTGGTTTTAAAATGACTAGTACTGGTTTATTAACGGCCATCAATAAAACATTGTTTGCAGTTAGCAGTGATGATTTAAGACCTGCTATGACAGGGGTGTTTTTTGAATTATCAAAAGATAGCGTTCAATTTGTGGCTACAGATGCACACCGCTTAGTGCGTTATAAGAGATTAGATGCAAAAGCAACACAAAATGCAAGTTTTATTGTGCCGAAAAAGCCATTAAACTTATTAAAAAATGCATTGCCTGATAATGAGGACCCTATTACTATTAGCTATAATAACAACCACCTTTTTGTAGATCATGGCTCTACTCAGTTGATCTGTCGATTGATTGATGCAAGATTCCCAGATTATAAAGTGGTTATTCCTGCAGATAATCCTTATCGTTTAACCGTGAATAAGCATGATTTTCAAAATGCATTACGTCGGGTAAACGTGTTTAGTAACAAGAGCACCAATCAAGTGGCTTTAAATATTACAGGCAACGAATTACAAATGGCCGCTCAAGATATTGACTTTAGTTTTGAAGGTAATGAGCGCATGAGCTGTGAATACCAAGGTGAAGATATTCAAATTGCTTTCAACGCTAAGTTTTTAATTGAAATGTTGAATGCTGCTGATACAGACGAAGTGTTTATTGAATTGTCAACTCCAAGCAAGGCCGGCTTGATCAAGCCTTCGGAGCAAGCAGAAGGAGAAGATTTATTAATGTTAGTAATGCCTTTGATGTTGAATAATTAATTAGGAAGGCTACACTAATTAAGATATATGGATTAACCCCGATGTGTATGAAACATCGGGGTTTTTATTTAGATTTACAATCTAAACAAGATACATGCTAGCAACCATTCAATCTTATTTTGAACATATTCCAAGCGCACATCGTGCAATGATATTGGCAGGAGGTATTTGTTTTTTTTGGTTGGTAGAATCTGCGATTCCTTTGTTTCGCTTTAAGTATAATAAAGGAAAGCACGCAGCCATCAATATATTTTTTACGCTAACGACGATCCTTATCAATTTTGGTTTTGCTTTGATGATGGTGAGAACAAGTGACTGGACCCAACAAAATCATTTTGGTTTATTAAATTGGTTCCATTTATCACCGGTGTTAGCAGCCCTCTTTGGATTATTATGTTTGGATTTTATAGGAGCTTATTTAGTACATAGAATAGAACATAAAGTAAAATTTTTGTGGCGTTTTCATATGGTGCACCACGCCGATACACATGTAGATACAACTACAGCCAATCGTCATCATCCTGGTGAATCAGTAATTAGGGCCCTGTTTGCCATTTTTGCTGTACTGGTTTTGGGAACGCCCATGTGGATGGTGATGTTATATCAAAGCGCTAGCGTAGTGTTGTCTCAATTCAATCATGCCAACATTCGCATCCCCCAATGGTTTGATAAAACGATAGGACTTATTATTGTATCTCCGAATATGCATCGTGTACATCACCATATTACCAGACCACAAACCGATTCCAACTATGGAAATATATTTTCCTTTTGGGATAGACTATTGGGAACCTATGACGCAACGCCGATGCATCAGATCCAATATGGTTTAGATGTATTAGACAATTCAAAAGATGAGTCATTGGCCTATCAATTACAAGTGCCATTCAATCAACAAATAAAAACGGACGAATAAATCATGCTAAAAATTGGTGCTTTTATACCCGCACGCTATGCTGCAACCAGATTTCCTGCAAAATTAATGCAGCAACTAGGAGACAAAACGGTGATTAGACATACCTATGATAATACCCAAGCAACAGGGTTGTTTGATGAAGTGTATGTAGTAACAGACAGTGAAATTATATTTAATGAAATTGTATCGCATGGTGGAAAAGCCATCATGAGTCAACGTGAGCACGAAAGTGGGTCAGATAGAATTGCAGAAGCCATTGCCAACTTGGATATAGATCTTGTTGTGAATGTGCAAGGCGATGAGCCCTTTGTAAAAAGAGGGCCGCTTGAACAGGTCATAGCTTGTTTTAATGATGAAACGGTCTCTGTGGCTTCATTAATGCAAGTGTTAAAAAATCAAGCATCTATTGAAGATCCTAATTACGTAAAAGTGGCAGTAGATAAAAAAATGAATGCTTTGTTTTTTTCAAGAAGCGTCATTCCTTATCCAAGAGACCGCTCATTGAGTATCACGTATTATGAACATATTGGTGTGTATGCTTTTAAAAAGCAAGCACTCCTTGATTTCACGAACTGGCCTATGACACCACTAGAAGCAGCAGAAAAAATAGAATGCTTAAGATATTTAGAAAATGGCGTGTCCATTAGAATGGTAATCACAGATTATATGGGTGTTGAAATTGATACACCAGAAGATTTAATTAAAGCAGCTCAACTTTTATAAACCCCACAAACAAAATATAATGAATAAAGGAAAATTATTTCAATCCACTGTTGTTGCAGCATTAGCTGGATTTATTTTTGGCTTTGACATGGTTGTAATTTCTGGTGCAGACAAGCCTATTCAAGAATTATGGCACACAAGTCCGTGGTTCCATGGCTTTTTTATTATGTCTATGGCTTTATGGGGAACCGTTATTGGTTCTATTTTTGCAGGAGCCCCTACAGAAAAATATGGCAGAAAAAAAGTATTGATTTCATTGGGTGTCATGTTTGTACTTTCTGCAATAGGCTCAGCGGTGGCACAGGATCCCTATACGTTTTCTTTTTTTAGATTGATAGGTGGTATAGCAATTGGCGTTTCCTCTGTAGCTGCGCCAACTTATATCTCTGAAATTTCTAACAAAAACAATCGTGGCAAATTGGTGGGCATGTACCAGTTTAATATTGTGTTTGGTATTTTGGTGGCGTATTTGTCTAATTATTTTTTACAAGGAATGGGTGGTGCTAATGATTGGCGCTATATGTTGGCCGTATTATTAATTCCTTCAGCGATATATACCATAATGACATTAAGTTTACCAGAGAGTCCAAGATGGTTACTATCGGTAAAAAATGATGAAGTGGGTGCAAGAAAAACATTAGAAGAAGTGGGTGTAGAAAACATTGACGAAACCATTCAAGAAATTCAAGTGTCTAGTGCACAAGAAAAATCTTTCGGTATCGCTAAACTATTCACAAAACATCATTCTAGAATTATTTCTTTAGCTTTTTTTGTTGCTTTTTTTAACCAAGCTTCTGGTATAAATTTTTTATTATACTATGCCCCTCGAATTTTAGAAGAAGCGGGATTTGCAAAAGATAATTCTTTATTAAGTTCTATTTCTTTAGGGTTAATGAACTTAATATTCACATTTGTAGGTTTGTGGTTGATTGATCGAATTGGTCGTAAAACATTGTTAATTGTGGGCTCTTTTGGATACATCATTAGTTTGTCCATGGTGGCTTATGGCTTTGTAGCACATAGCGCTCCTACTTTTATGTTGAGCTTTTTGTTATTATTTATTGCGGCCCACGCTATTGGACAAGGTGCGGTGATATGGGTATTAATTTCTGAAATATTTCCAACACAAGTGAGAGCAAAGGGGCAAGCATTTGGGGCAAGCATACATTGGATTTTTGCAGCATTGATCACTTTGATTACTCCCGTATTTTTAGATAGTGAATATGGTATTTTCAAAGAAAACCCTTGGCCTATTTTTGTCTTTTTTGCTGTGATGATGGCCTTACAATTAATTTGGATTTTAGTAAAAGTGCCAGAAACAAAAGGTGTATCTTTGGAGGACTTACAAAAAAAATTAGTTCAATAAAATTATCAATATGCAGTTTCGTAATTTTAAAATGGTCGACTATGTGGTGTATGGTCGCGGTAGCTTTAATCAATTAGACGAAATAATTGCTCCAAGAAGAAAGGGTGATTTTCCAATGATTTTTTTCTTGGATCATTTTTTTGAAGGAAAACCTTTAGCAAGTCGTATTCCATTGAGAGGTAAAGATAAAATTGTATTTGTAGATGTTACTTATGAGCCTAAAACAAAACAAGTAGACGCATTGGCTGCTGATTTAAAAGCTGAGTTTGGTGAAGTGAGTGGTATTATCGGTATTGGCGGAGGATCTACCATGGATTTGGCAAAAGCAGTTGCATTAATGATGACCAACCCAGGTTCTTCTGCGGATTATCAAGGATGGGATTTAGTAAAACAAGCAGGTGTATATAAAGTGGGCATTCCTACTTTAAGTGGCACCGGTGCCGAAGTAAGTCGTACCACAGTATTAACAGGACCTACTCGTAAATTGGGTATGAATTCAGATTATACTCCTTTTGATCAAATTGTATTAGATCCAGTATTAACCAAAGACGCTCCAGTAAACCAACGTTTTTATACAGGAATGGATTGTTATATTCACTGTATTGAAAGCTTAGAGGGTACTTTTTTAAACGAGTTCAGCAAAAGTTATGGTGAAAAAGCTTTGGAGCTTTGTAGAAAAGTATTTGTTGAAAAAGATACATGGGATGACGAGAGCGATGATCAATTAATGATGGCTTCTTATGCAGGTGGTATGAGTATTGCCTATAGCCAAGTGGGCGTGGCACATGCGGTAAGCTATGGCCTAAGCTATTTATTGGGAACCAAACATGGTATTGGTAATTGTATTGTGATGAATCACCTTGAAGAATATTATCCAGCAGGTGTAAAAGAATTTAAGTACATGGTAGCAAAAAACAATATTGAAATTCCAACCGGTATCTGTGCGGGTTTAACTGAAGAACAATTTGACGCCATGATTAATGTTTCTTTGGGCATGAAGCCACTTTGGGAAAATGCACTTGGAAAGGATTGGGAAACAATAATGACCAGAGAAAAGCTCCGCGCATTGTACGGAAAATTGTAACAAGTTGTAATAAACAAAATGGATATACAATAAAAAAGCCTCTCACAATGAGAGGCTTTTTAGTATTGCTAACCCAAACTTAAAAATTACTATTCAGCCACGGCTACTACTTCTTTCACCTCTGGGATCATTCTTTTCATCATGCCTTCAATACCCGCTTTTAAAGTAACCATGCTTGAAGGACAACCACTACAAGAGCCCTGCAACATTAAGTTAACAACGCCCTCATTATAGCTTTTAAATTGTATAGCGCCGCCATCCATTTCAACTGCAGGCTTTACATAATTTTCTAACAACTCTTTAACTCTTTTTACAATATCATCATCATCTGCGTGTACAGTGTTAGTAGCTTCTTGTTTAAACTTTGCCACTTCTTCTTCATTCACTACCACTCCACCTGCTTCTAAATATTCTTTTAAGAAAGTCTTGATTGTGGGGATAACATCCTGCCAATCTTCGGTTTCTGTGCTTTTGGTTAATGTAATAAAATTGCTCGCAATAAAAACACTTTTAATAAAAGGAAAGCTGAACAATTCTTTGGCTAAAGGAGAGGCAATTGCCTGTGGCTCCTCTGCAATATCAATACTTTTTCCAGGGTACAATAATTTGTTCGCAACAAATTTCATTGTTTCTGGATTGGGGGTCATCTCTGTATAAATACTTACGATGGTATTTCCTGTAGTAATCATAATCTCTTTTTTAATTGCTTTGCAACACAAAAATAATCAAAATGCCCCGGACCGAGCTTGCATCAACCAAGAATGAGCTTTATTTTTCCGATATCGAAAAATGGGACTAAGGAACGATGCTTAATTTGGCATAGTTCAACATAATTTTCTTTTCACCATTTGTATCAAACAAGATCATGGCAATAGGATTATGTGCGGAGCCTTCAATTTCCTTAATAACCCCGAATCCAAACTTTTGGTGCTCAACTTTCATGCCCGCTTCCAAACTTGAGGGGTCGGCGGCCACAAAATTAGCAGTTGGAATATGGTTTTTATTTACCGAAATAGGTGGATTTACTGGAAGGTAACTTGGCTTACTTGGTGTATTCAGGGTATTGCTTCCTGTGGCTTTAGGCCCACCAAACTTAGCTTTGGGATACATTCTATCGTAAGCGCTTCCCCAACCAGATTGTGTACTTTGGTTGCGCGCACCCCCACCAGCACTTGATTTGTCCAATTTGTCCTCGGGCATTTCCTCAATAAATCGGCTCGGTTCGTTTTGTACTAATTGTCCAAATCTGTACCTAGAGTTGGCATAGCTTAACCACAAGTGTTTTTTTGCACGTGTTACCGCCACATAAAATAACCTTCTTTCTTCTTCTAATTCTTCTCTTGTGTTTACACTCATGCCACTTGGGAATAAAGTTTCTTCCAATCCTACCACAAACACACAAGCAAACTCTAACCCTTTGGCAGCGTGAACTGTCATCAATTTTACACAATCAGCATCTTCACTATCATTGTCTGCATCGGTAATAAGTGTGATTTGCTGTAAATAAGCGCCTAAACTTTTGTCCCCCTGTTCTCCATCTTCGTTACTGGGGCTTTCTGTCCACTCTTTGATAGAGTTTAATAGTTCTTGAACGTTCTCATAACGAGCCAAACCTTCTGTAGACTTATCAGTAAACAACTCTTTAATAATATTAGTATGCTTACCTACTTGTATTGCTACATCATAAGCGTTGTGTTTGGTTAATTGATTTTGGAAATATTTAATCATGGTAACAAACTCCTCAATGGAATTGAGTGTACCGGCCTTAAATCCAAAAGCTTTGGCTTTTTCTAAAACTTCAAAAAAAGTAATATTATGTTCGCTCGCTAAAACCAAACATTTTTCAACCGTTGTTTTTCCAATACCTCTAACAGGATAATTGATAATTCTTTTTAACCCTTCTTCATCCTTAGTGTTAGCAATAACACGCAAATAAGCAATAAAATCTTTGACTTCTTTTCTTTGATAGAAACTAAGGCCACCATATATTTTATATGCAATACCAGCTCTTCTAAGGCTTTCCTCGAAAGACCTTGATTGCGCATTGGTGCGATATAAAATTGCAAAATCATTGTTGACAAAATGATTCCTTAATTTATTTTCTTGAATAGCATCGGCGACAAAACGACCCTCGTCATTATCGGTCATAGTACGAACGAGTTTGATTTGTTCTCCCGCCTCGTTCTCGGTCCACAACTCTTTTGGAATTTGTCCTTTATTATTTTTTATGACATGATTGGCCACTTCTAAAATCGAAGAACTACTACGATAGTTTTGTTCAAGCTTCACCAATTTAACATCATCGTAGTCTTTTTGAAATTGCAAAATGTTTTCAATCGTAGCGCCTCTAAAACTATAAATACTTTGTGCATCATCACCTACCACACAAATATTTTCATGTACTGCAGCCAATAGCTTTGCAATTTGATACTGCACTGGATTGGTATCTTGGTACTCATCAATCAACAAGTATTTAAACTTGTGTTGGTATTTGTGTAACACTTCTGGAAAATCTCTAAGTAGTTCATGCATTTTGAAAAGCAAATCATCAAAATCCATGGCCCCGTTTTTAAAACAACGTGCTACATAACTAGCATAAATATCTCCAATGGCTGGTCGGTTGGCACGAGCATCTTCTTGTTGGATGAATGTGTCCATAGCATACTCTGCAGGACCCACCAATGCGTTTTTAGCACTAGAAATTCTATTATGAACTACATTGGGTTTGTAATGTTTATCATCCAAGCCCATTTCATTTATAACTGCTTTTATAACAGAGCGAGAGTCGTCAGTATCATAAATGGTAAAGCTTTGAGGGTAACCTAGTTTTTCGGCTTCTGTTCTTAATATACGTGCAAACACACTATGGAATGTGCCAATGTATAAATTTCTCGCTTCTGTGTTTCCTAAAATTTTCTCAACACGTTCTTTCATTTCTTTGGCAGCTTTATTGGTAAAAGTCAATGCCAAAATGTTGAAAGAGTCTACCCCACTATGCATTAGGTGAGCGATGCGACTGGTTAATACTTTTGTTTTTCCACTACCCGCACCGGCAATAATCATTAAGGGGCCCTTTAAGTGTAATACGGCCTCTTTTTGCCTTTCATTTAATCCATCTAAATACGCTTGTTGCATGGCGCGAAGATAAGAAAAAAGCGCAGTGCGCTTTTTGATGTGAAGAAAATTGTAAACACAAAAACAAAAACCCCCACCCATAAACGGGTGGGGGTTAAAAATCATAAGAGGTTATAATTTTGAGATCCTATTTTAACCAAGGGCCTCAAAATTTAACTACTACTTTTTCTCTAATAACTTAAAGAACTGATCTAATTGAGGTAAGATTACGATTCTTGTACGACGGTTTTTAGCTCTGTTAGCTGCAGAATTGTTTTCAGCAACTGGCATGTATTCACCTCTACCTGCTGCAGTCATACGCTTAGGATCTAAGCCATAAGTATCTTGTAAAATTCGTACTACTGTAGTGGCACGCTTTACAGATAAATCCCAGTTGTCTTCTAATACAGTATCATTACCTAATAATTGTTTAGAATCGGTATGTCCTTCAACCATAAATTCAATAGAAGGTTGTGCTGCTAATACTTTAGCTACTTTACCTAATACCACTTTCGCTTTGTCTGTTACGTTAAAGCTACCGCTTTTGAATAATAATTTATCAGAGATGTCAACATATACAACACCCTTGTCCACTTTTACATTCACATCATCATCACCTAAATCACCTAACACGCCTTTTAAGTTCATCACCAAGTTCATGTTGATAGAATCTTTACGTGCCATAGAGCTTTGTAAACCTTGGATATATAAATCCTTAGCACCAATGTTTTCCAATGATTTTTTAATGCTTTCTGCTTGAGCGCCAGTTACTACTGACATATCTTTTAATTGACCTAATACCACATTGTTGTTTTCTTTTAAGAAATCAACTTGTTTGTTTAAATCATCAATTTTGCTTTGTAAAGCTTTTCTGTCTGCTTCTGCTTTGTCTAAGTCAGCTTTTTTCTTAGCTTCTGCATCTTGTGCATCACGGTATTTGCTTTGTAAATCTGCATACGCGCCATTTAATTGAGTATACTTAGCTTCTGCATCATGCAATTTTTTAGGACTTACGCAAGAAAAAGCACCCATACTAACTACAGCAAGCGCTAAAAAAATCTTAGTTTTCATACAACGTGTTATTTATAAATGATTAATAAAATAGCCAAAGGCCTTAACAAAAATAAGGATTAGTTGATACCCTTAAAAATAAATTCTATTCTTAATAGAGCTTTAACATTCTGTTGCTTGGTCAATCCCGAACTCAGGTATAAAACCTTTAAAAGGAGAAAAGAAGTCAATAATCTTCTTTTTGTCGGCTTGCATATCCGCGCTGGCCTCAAAAGGCTCGGCAAATACTACCCTACGATGTGCAAAATCTAAACCAATCATCACTATGGGCACATGCGCATTTTTAGCAATATGATAAAAACCAGATTTAAGCCGACTTACTTTTTTTCGAGTGCCTTCGGGAGAAAGTGCCAGGTGAAAGCTTTGATGCTTATTAAACAAGGACACCACCTGATCCACTAGGTTATTACTTTTAGATCGGTCTACAGGACTACCGCCCAAGCTTTTTAATATCCAGCCAAAAGGAGGGATAAAAAGCTCTTTTTTGCCTAAAAAATGTACAAATTCTAGATGTAGTTTTTTTCTAAAGGCCATCCCTAAGAAAAAGTCTACATTATGAGTATGAGGCGCAACAATAATGACCGATTTTTTAAGATGATATGGGAAGCTCCCTTCTACTTTCCAACCCCTTACTTTAAAAAACCACCAAACTAAAAGTTGATGCATGATTGTATAAGTTTAGCATTCACAATGGGATCTACCTTTTCTGCTTCAATGGGAATAATGGTCCTGTTTTTTTCATACCATTTGTCATAGTAAGTTAACAAAATTCGGAAAGCAGATTTGATATCTTTCTCTAAAATATGATTAATTGCCAATTTGGTTTCCAATCCGCCTAATCTTTTTTGAATGCGATAAGTGGCTGCAATCAGCTCTTCTGCCTTGAACGCTCCATAACCGGATACAATAAAATCTAGCCTTGCTTCAAATGGAATTTTTATAAAATAACAATCACTACTTCTTAATAATTTAAAAAATGGGTTAGGAAGCATGACGGTGCCAATTCTTTGACTTTCGTCTTCTAATAGAATCGGCCCATCGCCTAATGCAAATAATGCAGTAGCTAATTTGTTTTCAAACATTTCTTGAGAGGGTTGTGCTGCTTGTCCGATGGCGCCAAAAGAAGAGCCTTTATGTGAAGCCAACGCTTCTAAATCAATGATGGGTAATTTTTGTTTTTGAAGCTGTTGTAAAATTTCTGTTTTACCCGAACCGGTATAACCCCCTAGTATTTTTAATTGATACGATTTTTCAAATTGTGCTAGTACCCAGTTTCTATAGGCTTTATAGCCCCCCACTAATTGAAAAACCGTAAAGCCGTATAAATCTAATAACCATGCTACTGCGGCACTACGCATGCCACCTCTCCAACAATGAACATAAATAATAGGCTTAGTGTTTTCGTTTTGTTTTTTAAAGAGTGCTACCCATTTTTCTGCCGACTCAATCATGCTCTCCATTTTGTTTCCAAAAAATGGCAAGCCAGCTTTAATGGCGTCTTCCCTGCTTTTTTGTTTATAAGTGGTACCTACTACTGCACGTTCTTCGTTATTAAACAAGGGCAAAGAATAGGCACCAGGAATATGTGCATGCTCGAATTCTCCAGGGCTTCTTACGTCAATGACAATACCACGGTTATTATCTACAATAAATTCCTCAATGCTAATTTTTTGAACTGCCATGATTACAAAGTTAACTCCTTCAGTTTGCCTTTTAAAGTTTCTATCGAAAATGCTTCACAACTTGGATATTCAAATACAAAATCGGAGGCCGTACTTAATGCCAATCCTAGATCAAAATTTTCTTGATTATAATGGAGTGCCCAATGATGCGATGCCCACCATTTGGCCAAATAAACTTGTTCAGTTTGTCCAGGCGTAGGCACAATAATTAGTTTTTTGTTAAAAGGTAGTAATTCCATCAGGCTAGTGTAACCTCCTCTAAAAACAATAATTTCTGCAGATTGAATAAGTTGGACTAGCTTTTCTCCGCTAGCATGTTGGTATAAACTGCCATAAGCAGTGAATTTATTTTCTCCAGTTTGTAGGGGCCTTCCAGCGACCAAGGCAAAGGGCAAACAAAGACTATTACCCATAGCCCATAATGCATTTTCAAACAAAGTTCTTTGTGGTTCGGGACCAGAAACAATGCCCAGAAATTTGATAGCAGGAAAGTTTTGTTCGTCTTGAGTGGAGGGAGTCATTCTTGATAAAGCACCCATATACCAAACGGGTATTTTTGGAAGCCTGATGGGTTGGCTTAACAAGCCGGACAAGTTAGGAATATTGATCGTATCGGGAATCCAACATGCATCAAAGCGATTGATATAATGGTATTGTATTTTTTGCACTAAGTGGTTGGTCCATTTCCATGGTGTTTGCACATTTAATTGATGTGTAATAAAAACACTCGGAATATCTTTATGTCTAAACCCAAAACGATTGTCTGATATGATAAAATTGAATTGAAATTGCTTTTGCATTTTACACAACCATCTCTTTTCATAATAAATGCTAAAAATGATTTTAGGCATTTGTAATAGCATCGCCCACACAAACCATTTTCCGTTTTTTGTATACCTGATACGATAACCTGCCAAAGGCAAAAAATTAGCCTCAGGTAGGGCTTCTCTTAATAATGCTTGGTGGTGTCCCTCGCAGGCAATTACTATTTTGTATTCTAATTGTAGCAGGGCTTTGACAAGACTGATGCATCTTGTAGCATGGCCAAGGCCCCAATCTAGTGGTGCAATACAAATAGTTTGTTTTTTCATAAAGCACTAATTTAGGTAATAATTGCGTGCATAAAACACTAAATTTGAATCAAAGGATTGTTCATGCGTTTACTATCAAAAGAGAAAGGGATTGCATTATATGCTGCACTCGTAGCCTTTGGCACTTATGTATTTGTTTTTGGTTTTAGAAAGTCATTTACGGTATGCACTTTTGAAGGAATGAGCTTTGGTCCGATTGCGTATAAAACAGCATTAGTTATCTGCCAAATGTTAGGCTATTTGATGGCAAAATTTTATGGTATTCGATTTATATCGGGATTACAAAAAGCGAATCGATATAAAATTATTTTTTTATTAACGGGTATTGCATGGCTGGCTTGGTTATTGTTTGCATTAGTGCCAGCACCTTATAATGTGTTGTTTTTGTTTTTGAATGGGTTTCCTCTAGGAATGTTATGGGGTGTTGTGTTTAGCTATGTAGAAGGAAGGCGTAGCACGGATTTTATTGGTGCTGCATTAGCGGTAAGTTTTATTTTTTCGGCTGGATGGGTGAAGTCGGTCGGGGGATGGTTAATGCAATCCTTTCATGTTTCAGAATTTTGGGTGCCCTTTTGTACGGGATTGGTATTTGCCATTCCATTAGTAATATGTGTATTGGGCTTAGAGCGCGTGCCAGCCCCTTCACCAGCAGATGAGGCGCTTAGAACACCAAGGGTGCCGATGACGGGGGCAGATAGAAAAAATTTGTTATTGCAATTTTTGCCCGGCATCATTGCATTTGTATCGGTGTATTTATTTGCTACTATTTTTAGAGATATCAGAGACAACTTTTCTGCAGATATGTGGAAGGAGATGGGGTTTGCTGCACGACCAGCGGTATTTACAGAAACCGAAACGCCCATCACTATCTTGATTTTGATTTTGATGGGTGCCGTAGTGGCCATCAAAAACAGTTTCAAAGCATTAATGGTGGCACATGTTTTTATATTCCTTGGTTTTATAATTGCCTTAGTATCTACTTATTATTTTACACAGCAATCCTTAGATCCTTTTTGGTGGATGCTATTAGTGGGACTGGGCTTGTACCTGGTGTATATTCCTTTTAATTCTATCTTTTTTGATAGATTGATTGCCGCTTATGCCATGAAGGGGAATGTCGGCTTCTTTATTTATCTAGCAGATTCAATAGGATATGTAGGAAGCGTAAGTGTGATGTTGGTAAAAGAGGGGATGCGCGTTCAAATTCAATGGACAAAATTTTTTTCACAAAGTGTTATGCTACTCTCTGTGGCAGGACTTTTTATAACGGCGTTTTCTGCGTATTATTTTTTCTCAAAAACCAAGACCACTCCATTGATACAATAACGTAATCCTGTAGGAGGAGGACCATCTTCAAATACATGACCTAAATGGGCTTTGCATTTTCCGCATTGCACTTCGGTTCTAGACATACCATGAGAGTGATCGGGTGTATAGATGATCGCTGCTTTATCTATGGGTTCAAAAAAACTAGGCCAACCACAACCACTGTCAAATTTGGTATTGCTTTTGAACAAAGCGTTGCCGCATGCTGCACAGTAATAGGTTCCGATTTCTTTAGATGTTTCGTAAGGACTGCTAAATGGACGTTCTGTTCCCTTTTCCCTTGCAATTTGATATACTTCTGGAGAAAGTATTTGTTTCCAAGTACTATCGGGCACGACCACTTTATTTTTTTGATCTTTTTGAAAATAGGGATTATTGGGCTTGTTCATAGTAGTAGATTTTAATGGTGCAGTAGAAGGCTGCTGCGCACAGGCCATTTGACAAAGGCAAATACATATCAAGAGTGTTTTGTACATCTTTATAATATTAGATCAAAAATACTAACAAGTATTCAGATAATTTGTTTGGTATTTTTAGTTGTAGCAAGGTTAAAATTTATGCTAGTTATGTATCTTTGTGCCATACAACTCTTTAGCATGTTTAATTTAATCCTATTTGGTCCTCCTGGTAGCGGAAAAGGTACACAAAGTGAATCTATTATCGCTGATTATGGTTTGCAACACCTTTCAACAGGAAATTTATTAAGAGAGGAAATTAGCAATGCTACCCCATTGGGCTTGGAGGCAAAAAGATTAATGGACCTAGGGCAATTGGTACCTGACGAAGTGGTAATTGGTATGGTGCGTAATTTTATGGATGCAAGACCAGCCGCAAAGGGATTTTTATTTGACGGTTTTCCAAGAACCACAGCACAGTGTGTGGCATTGGATGCATTGTTAAAAGAAAAAGCTAATGAAATTAATGTGGTTCTAGCCTTAGAGGTAAGTGAAGAGGAATTGGTTAAGAGACTACTTGGAAGAGGATTGACTTCGGGAAGAAGTGATGATACCAATGAAACAATTATTCGTGCGCGTATTAAAGAGTATCACGACAAAACCACCGCTGTAGCTACTTATTATAAGCAGTTTGATAAAGTTGTGCATATTAAGGGAGAGGGCACGGTACAATCTATTTATGCAGATTTAAAAGCAGAAATTGATAATAGAATTTAAAAAAAAGGATCAACAAACGTTGATCCTTTTTTTTGTAATGGGTTTTAAAACTTCGCTTAAATGTTTAAACCACCGCAAGCGCTAATCACTTGTCCGGTAACATAGCTACTCATCTCGCTAGCTAAGAACAAAGTAGTATTGGCAATTTCTTCTGCCTTGCCAAAACGACCAAGCGGAATTTTATCCAAAAAAGCCTTTCCCGCCTCTCCTTCGTTTAAGTAATGTGTCATATCGGTTTCAATAAAACCAGGCGCAATAGCGTTGCATCGGATATTGCGACTTCCTACCTCAGCGGCAATAGACTTGGTAAAGCCAATAATACCCGCTTTACTTGCCGCATAGCTACTTTGACCAGCATTGCCTCTAATGCCAATAATGGAACTCATATTAATGATGCTTCCACTTCTAGCTTTCATCATTGGGCGTATAACAAGTTTGGTCATATTGAATACACTCTTCAAATTCGTTTCCATCACATCGTCCCATTGTTCGGGGGTCATGCGTAATAATAAATTATCTTTTGATATACCAGCATTGTTAACACAAATATCGATGGTTCCAAAATCTTTAACCACTTCGTTTACAAACGCATCGCATGCAGCAAAATCACCAGCATTGGTTTTGTAGGCTTTTCCTTGCACTCCCAATTGCTCTATTTCCGCAACTAATTGATTTGCTTTTTCGGCACTACTATCACTCACATATGTAAATGCAACATGGCTGCCTTGTTCTGCTAATTTTAAAGCAATAGCGGCACCAATACCTCTTGCGGCACCAGTAACAACGGCCACTTTTCCTGCTAATAATTTCATGATTTTTATTTTACTATTATTTACAAATATAACGCGATTGGCTTGAATTTATGTTTTATAAACTAGCCTCAATGGATTTAATTTCTTCTATATAAGTTCTTTCATTACTTAGTCTTGGTACTTTATGTTGTCCACCAAGCTTCCCTTTTCTTTTTAACCATTCATGAAAACATCCTTTTTTAACAGCAGTGATTTTGGGTAAGCTTAGCGCAATGTCTTTATGTCGCTTTGCTTCATAGTCACTGTTTAAAGCTTGAAGATTTTTATCAAGTGCAATGGTGAAAGCTTGTAAGTCTTCAGGATTTTGTTCAAATTCAATTAACCATTCGTGTGCACCATTTTGGTGGTCGGACATGTAGATGGGAGCAGCAGTGTAGTCTTTGATGATAAGTCCCATTGCTTTACAAGTTTGTGCAATAGCATGGTCGGTATTGTCGGCAATGACTTCTTCGCCAAAAGCATTTATATATTGTTTGATCCTGCCACTCACTTTAATTTTAAAAGGAAACAACTGTACAAACTGAATAGTGTCTCCTACAAGGTATCTCCATAATCCTCCATTAGTACTAATGACAATCGCATAATTTTTTCCAATGGTTACTTTATCTAATCCAATAGTTTTTGGATTGGGTTTGCCATATTCTTCTACGGGCATAAATTCATAAAATATACCATGATGCAATAATAGCAACATACCCTCTTCATCTAAATTATCTTGTGCCGCAAAAAATCCCTCACTCGCATTGTATATTTCTAGGTATTTACAATCTGGCCCTATTATTTTTTCAAATTGAGCTTTATAGGGTGTAAATGAAACACCGCCATGAATATATAATTCAAAGTTGGGCCATACTTCTTTGATATTATTTTTGCCAGCAATTTCTAAAATTCTTTTTAATAAGACGAGGGTCCAAGTGGGTACACCTGCAATGGAGCTTACGTCTTCTTTGATCGTGCTTTGTGCTAAGGCTTCAATTTTTGACTCCCACTCGTCCATGAGCGCAATGGCCAGTTCTGGCGTTCTAATTAAGCTGGACCAAAAAGGGGAATTTTGTAACAAGACGGCACTTAGGTCGCCAAATTGTATGCCCTCTTTTATGGGATGCACTTGATGACTCCCCCCAATGACCAAGCTTTTTCCAGTCAACAAATCACTTTCGGGAACGGCGTGATAATAAATGGTAAGTACATCTTTGGAAGCTTGAAAATGATTGTCTTCAATACTCTCTTTGGTGAGCGGAATGAATTTACTTTTTTCGCTAGTCGTTCCACTACTTTTTGCAAACCATTCTACTGGTGTGTTCCATAGCACATCCTCTTCTCCTGCCATGATTTGATCAATATAGGGCTTGATATCATGGTATTCGTGAATGGGGACCTGCTCTTTGAATTTACGAATATTAAAAAGGGTGCTGAAAGCATATTTTCTACCAAACTGTGTGTACTGTCCGTGTGTAATGAGGTCTTGTAATACTTCGCGCTGAGCCGCAATAGGATCTTTTTCCCAATGTTCGATACGCCCATAGCGCAGGCGTGCTAGTCTTGAAATTGCAGGGCTAAATATTTTCATATGCGCCACACAATATAAGCAAATTTTGCGCTACTGCTTTGCTTTTTGGCCCATTTCAATAATCCAATCTTTTCGTTTTAGTTCAAAGTTGGTACCAAGGTATAATCGACGAACTTGTTCGTCATCGGCTAGCTCTTCGGCTGTTCCATGCTTGAAAATCTTTCCTTCAATTAAGAGATAGGCACGATCGCAAATGGAGAGGGTTTCATTTACATTGTGATCGGTAATTAATATGCCAATGTCTTTGGTTTTTAATTTTGCAACAACCGATTGAATATCTTCTACTGCGATAGGATCCACGCCAGCAAAGGGTTCGTCTAGTAATATAAATTTAGGATTTACCGCCAATGCTCGAGCAATTTCTGTTCTTCTTCTTTCTCCACCACTCAAACTGTCGCCATTATTATTTCTTACATGATGTAAATTAAATTCATCTAATAAGCTTTCAAGCTTTTCTTCTCTTTCTTGTTTGTTTAAGTCAGTCATTTCTAAGACAGCCATGATATTATCGGCCACCGAAAGTTTCCTGAATACACTAGCTTCCTGTGGAAGATAGCCCAAGCCCATTTGAGCTCTTTTATACATGGGCAGCTTAGTAATGTCTTCTTCGTTTAAATATACTGATCCTTCATCGGGTGAGATCAAACCCACTACCATATAAAAAGTGGTTGTCTTACCAGCTCCATTAGGGCCCAATAATCCAACAATCTCACCTTGTTTAACAGAAATACTTACATCGCTTACTACTTTTCTGTTCTTATATTGTTTTACTAAGTGTTTGGTATGTATGGTAAGGTTCACAGTCAAAATTTGTACAAAAATAAGGCTAAATATTAACTATTTTTGTGCCTATGCACGTAATCGAACATTTAGCAAAGGCAAAAGACACATTATTATCATTTGAGGTATTGCCGCCATTAAAAGGAAAAACAATTGCTTCTTTATATGATCATTTAAATCCATTGATGGACTTTAAGCCTTCTTGGATTAATGTGACCTATCACCGTAGTGAAACGATTACCAGAAAACAAGAGAATGGCACTGAAGAAAGGGTAGATGTGCGTAAGCGCCCAGGAACTGTGGGTATTTGTGCTGCCATCATGAATCATTATAATGTGGATGCCATTCCGCATATTATATGTGGGGGCTTTTCAAAAAGAGAAACAGAAGACGCTTTAATAGATTTACAATTCTTGGGCATTGACAATGTATTGGTGTTAAGGGGTGATGCCGAAAAGGGACAAAAAACATTTGTACCAACACATAACGGGAACAAGCATGCCATTGAATTATTGGAACAAGTGGTAGGATTAAATAATGGAGTGTACTTAGACAAGGATATCATTAATGGCAGCAAAACCAATTTTTGTATGGGCGTAGCGGGTTATCCAGAAAAACATTTTGAAGCACCCAGTATGGAGTTTGATTTACAAAGAGCAAAAGCCAAGGTGGATGCAGGTGCCCAATATATTATGACACAAATGTTTTTTGATAACAAAAAGTATTTTGAATACGTTGATGCTTGCAGAAGCATGGGTATTAATGTGCCCATTATTCCAGGTCTAAAACCTATCACCAATAAAAAACAATTAACGGTTTTGCCTAATATTTTCTTTGTAGACATTCCTACAGCATTATCTTCTGCGATGCAAGCTGCTACTAGCGACGAAGCTTGTGAGCAAGTAGGAACAGAATGGCTGATCCAACAAAGCAAGGAGTTAAAAGCCGCAGGAGTGCCCGTTTTACATTACTATACACTTGGCAAACCACAGGTTATAAAAAATGTGGTGGCGAAGGTTTTTTAATTAGGGGGTTCCTTTTTTCATTTGTGATGCTAGGAAATCGTTGAATTGTTGAATGCTTAGGTTTTTGGCAATAATCTTTTTATTAGCATCTAGTAAATAAAAAGTAGGTGTTTTGAATACGTCATACAATTGTCGAATAGTAGTGGGCTTGTGTTCGTTAATTTCTTTGTTCAAATCGGCTTCTGTTTGATATACATGCATCCAATTTTCTAATTTATTGTCGTCAATAAACTTTTTCCAAGCTGTCAATTCTTTAAAGTTAATATTCACACCAATCATTTGCACTTGCCATTTTTTCCAGTTGGCTTTATACATCGAATCTAACTGAGGAATTTCAACCTTACAATGACCACAAGTGGGATCCCAAAAGGCAATAAAAGTATAAGGGGCCTTGGTATTGTATAAAGAAAAAGCTTTGTCATCAATAGTGTTAAAATTCATCGCTGGTGCGGCCAAGCCAATTTGATTCGCCATAATACTATAAGCTCTTTCGGTAATTGATTTTTTAGAAGATTCGTTTAATAAGATGGTGTCTCCTTTTGCAAAAAAGTTTTGATAAAGATGTAAGAATACCTTGTCCTGTCCCATGAATTCGGGCTGTATGTACTTATTGGTGAATTTAAATAATAAGAAAGGATAGATCTCTTTTCCGGTTTTAGCAACGGTTAACATATATTGGATCTCGTCAATGATTGAGTCCGGCTCTTTGGAAACATAATTTTTAAAATACTCATCTAATTTGGTTTCAAAAAAGGGGGTCCTAATCAAACGATTATCATTAAAAACAACCTGATCCCAAAAATGATTTTTTACATAATAAAAAGGATAAGTGCTATCTGCCTTGCCTTTAATGATAGGAATAGCAGGCGCTTCAGGCCTTTGCATGACTTGTAAAAAATAAGTCATTAAGGACTGGGGATGGGACTTCATAAAACTATTGCGCATCTCTTTCATCTCCTTGTCTTTGGCGAGATAAGCTGCTTTAAAATTAGCAGAGTCGATAGTGTTTCGAGCAGCTTTAAAATTATTTTCAATCGATTGTAATTGTGCGCCAATATCGTTCGCTTTTTTAGAATAAGATTTGAACAAATCATTTTCTACAGAACCAATAATACTATTGTTTGCTAAGTTGTTAGTGTCGGCAATAATTTTGAAATGTTGCCCTTGATCTACGATAAAATCAAATAAGATGGCATATTTTGGACTCACTAAAAAATAGATGCCCGGTGTTAGTTTTTGTTTAGCACTAAAAACGCCTTCACTTTTTTCATTGAGTATACAAGAATCTGCTAATACACGGGTATTGCCATAGTTGGTCCCAATATAGACCTTGCTATTTTTATAGGGCTTCAAAGAAATTTGAATGGCATGTCCACTTTGTGCTACACCCATTAAGCAAATGCTTGTCCAAGCTAATAGTAGACCTAAGCTTTTTTTCATAGTTTGATTTTAACAGAGGTCAAATATAATTTATAAGTGCCATTTTGAATAAAAATTACACATGGTTGAGTACCTTTGTCATCGTGAGAAAAAACAAACCCGCCCCTATTTTAGAGAAAGTGTTAATTGAGGATTATGCCGCAGAAGGCAAATCTTTGGCACGTGTTAATGGAAAAGTAGTATTTGTGGAAGGCGCCGTTCCGGGCGATGTGGTAGACATACAATTGCAAAAAAACAAAACCGACTGGGCAGAGGGCTTTGCAAAAAACTTTCATAGTTACTCTGAAATGAGAGTAAAGCCATTCTGTACACATTTTGGCGTTTGTGGAGGCTGCCAATGGCAAATGTTGCCCTATGCACAACAGCTACATTATAAGCATAAGCAAGTAGTGGATAATCTAACACGTATCGCCAAAGTGCCTTTGCCAGAAATACCAGCTATTTTAGGAGCCGATCAAACTGAGGCGTATCGTAATAAGGTGGAATATACTTTCGCTACGGAAAAGTTTATTCCTTTTGATGTATTTAAAGAAATGAAAGCGGCAGGTACGACACCGCCACCCTCACCAGGTGCAGGAGGATTTCATGCACGTGGCTTTTTTGAAAAAGTGGTAGAGATAGATACTTGTTATTTACAAGAGGAGCCAACGAATCAATTGCGTAAAACGGTAGTTGAATTTGCAATGGCAAACCATATGCCCTTTTATAATATTAAACAACATGTGGGCTGGTTAAGAAATATGTTTATAAGAAACACCACAAAAGGAGAGTGGATGGTGAATCTGATTCTTGGATACGAAGACCAAGAAAAAAGAGAGTCATTATTAAATTTATTACTAGAGCGATTTCCCCAGATCACCACTTTATTGTATACGATTAACGCTAAGCGTAATGATAGTATGCATGACTTGGAGCCACAAGTATATTTTGGAAATGGCTATATCACAGAACAGTTAGAAGATTTTGTTTTCAAAATAAGCCCTAAATCGTTTTTTCAAACGAATTCCAAACAGGCTGAAAAATTATATCAAGTAACCAGAGCCTTTGCTGAGTTGACAGGAAAAGAAACTGTTTATGATTTGTATTGTGGTACGGGAAGTATTGGTATATTTTGCAGCCATCAAGCAAAGAAAATTATTGGAGTAGAATTTATTGCTGATGCTATCGAAGATGCTAAAATCAATGCCAGCTTAAATGGACTTACCGAAACGGCTTTTTTTGCAGGAGACGTCATCGATATATGTGATGATGCTTTTTTTGAGGCACATGGCAAACCAGATGTAATTATTACCGATCCTCCAAGAGCAGGGATGCATGAAAAACTAGTACGTAAATTGTTGGAAATGGAAGCACCAACCATTGTATATGTGAGTTGTAATCCAGCCACCCAAGCTAGAGACCTTGCCTTACTGGGAGAAAAATACACGGTTACAAAAATTCAGCCGGTAGATATGTTCCCCCACACTTTACACATTGAAAACGTAGTTCAACTAAAAAGAACAAATACACTTAATTTAAAATAATGACACAATTCAGACCCACTAGATTTGAAGTGCTACCCACTATCGTTAAAAATTTATTAATCATCAATGGATTGATATTTTTGGCACAAAATACTTTTGCTGGTCCCACTAGTAGTTTTTCATTCGAAGATTATTTTGCATTGCACGCGTGGCAAAGTGATTTATATAAGCCATGGCAATTGATTACACACATGTTTTTGCACGGTGACTTTGGGCATATTTTTGGAAATATGTTAGCCCTATGGATGTTTGGATCCATTTTAGAAAATTTATGGGGACCTAAAAGGTTTTTATTGTTTTATTTATTATGTGGTATTGGAGCAGCTGTGATTCATTTGGCCATCTTATCCTATGAATTAATGCCCTTGGTGCATCAATACAAAGAGATCGTAACTTCTAATTATTTACATGACGCTACTTATGAACGTTTTATTGATGCGTATACAAGAAAAATAAATGTGGCTACTTTGGGTGCCAGTGGTGCTGTGTTTGGCATACTCATCGCCTTTGTGTATTTGTTTCCTAATACGTATATCTATATTTATTTCTTGTTTCCAATCAAAGCTAAATGGTTGGGAATTTTATATTTCTCGTATGAATTGATTTTTGCGATTAGAAATTCTGCTGGAGATAATGTAGCAAGATGGGCTCATGTAGGCGGTGCTATTGTTGGTTTTGTATTAGTGTATATCTGGAATAAACAAGATCGTAGAAGGCGTTTTTAATCTGCCCCTTATTAATATTTATACACTTATATTTAGGATATTTTATGAACGATCATCAAGAAAAACCATTGTGGGGAGCTGATAATAATGCTTTAGTGGCATTGATGGCTGTGAATCTAGTAATCGCAGCAGGTTTAGGTTTTATGAAAGTCACTTATTATTTAGAGGGTTTTCCTATTGCCGATTTTCAAAAAGAAGTGTATCAATATGTCGTGTTAGATCCTAAAAACATTGCACATACAATTTGGACTGTATTTAGTTTTAATTGGACACATGATGGTTTTTGGATCTTGTTTACTAATTTGTTTTGGTTATTGGTTTTTGGAAAGATCTTACAAAACAAAGGATATAATAAACACTTATTTCCATTGTATTTTTATAGTGGTTTGGTTGCCGGCTTAAGTTATATATTACATAAGGGATCCTCGCCGTTTTTAGGAGCACAAGCAAGTGTGTTGGCAATTGCTGTGGCTGCAGTGATGACGGCACCTAAACACCAACTATTCCCCAATCTGGCTTATGTGATTCCCACTTGGATGGTGTTTGTCATCTATGTGGTTTTAACAAGCATAGCTATGATTGCTATGCCGCATCTTATCGCTTTCTCTATTGTATTAGGCGGAATGATGGGCCTGCTTTATGTGGTGCTATTAAAAAAAGGACTAGATTTAGGAAAATGGATGCATCAATTAATACACTTTATTAATCAGAGTCTTGCTCCCAAAAACAATGGCTAAAAAAAAATCAAAACTGCGTCTTGTTATAAGACAATTATTATTAGCAATTAATTTGCTAGTATCGGTTTTGTTTTTGTATCCTATTTTTTTAAGTCCGTTTCCTTTTCTTTGGGTGAATGGTTTTTTGGGAATTGCAGCGCCTTATTTGGTGCTATTAGAATTAATTTTATTGGTTGGCTGGCTGATGGCAAAACCAACTTATGCGATCTTGTCTTTCTTGAGTTTGGCTTTAGGTTGGCAGACCATTATGGTATTAGTGGCTTGGCATCCAGGCACCCCTTTTGCACAAAAGAAAAAGCCCAATGTTTTAAGGGTAGCTAGTTGGAACGTTAAAGAATTCAATGGCAATGCAAAAAACATTTCCGGGCATAAAATAAGAGCAGAGGAAATTGCCTATTCAGTACAAAAATGGCAACCAGATATAATTTGTTTGCAAGAGTATAATACCAAGGAACTTAAGGGAGACGCCGCCAACCACGCCCAGTATTTCGAAAACAAATACCCTTATTCATTTTTTTCAAAAGATTATCGAACTAGTGATCTAGGTTATTTTGCAGGCTGTATTATTTTTTCCAAATATCCCATTATTGAAAGCCAAAGAATACCCTACACAAATGGGGAAAGTGTCATTTACGCAACGATTGTAAAAGGGGACGATACCATTAGGGTTTACACTACGCACCTTGCCTCATTTAGATTTAAGCAAAATGATTTTGTGCCCCAAGAGACTATTAGTAATGAATTAGAAGTAAAAGCGAATTTGGGTGTGGCGAGTAAAATGAAGCGTGCGTTTATGGAAAGAGCTGTACAAGCAAATTTGGTAAGGAAGGCGCTAGATCAATCTACTTATCCAACAATCATTACTGGGGACTTTAATGATGTGCCCAGTTCTTATACCTATAAAACAATTAAATCCGACATGCAAGATGCTTTTTTAAAAAAAGGCTTTGGCATTGGTCATAGTTTTGTGGGGCTTTCTCCTACCTTGAGGATTGATTATATTTTAGCCGATCATAGTTGGCAAATCAAAGGTTGGGAATCGATTGATGAGGACCTGAGTGACCACCATTTGATCTTATCAGACTTGTTGTTACTAAAGAAATAGCGATTATAATTACTTAAAATAAAATATCTTTGTGCATACATTATGCCACTTAAGATATACAATTCCCTAACCAGACAGAAAGAAGTTTTCGAACCGCTAAATGCGCCCTATGTTGGCATGTATGTATGTGGTCCTACCGTAAGTGGAGAAAGTCATTTAGGCCATGCAAGGCCTTTTATCACATTTGATGTGGTATATCGTTATTTGTTACATAAGGGATATAAAGTACGCTATGTAAGAAATATTACAGATGCTGGACATTTTGAAGAAGAAGGTAAACAAGCAGAAGATAAAATTGCGAGCAAAGCGATATTAGAAAAATTGGAGCCCATGGAGTTAGTGCAAAAATACACGCACTTATACCATTGGGCCATGGAGCAATTTAATAATATGCCACCTAGCATTGAACCTACTGCAACGGGACATATTGTAGAGCAGATCGAAATGATTAAAACCATTATCCAAGATGGTTATGCTTATGAGCGAAACGGATCGGTATATTTTGATGTAGTAAAATATAATGAAGACTTTGCTAAAAAAAATCAACCTTATGGTATTCTGAGTGGAAGAAATGTAGAGGAGCAATTGGAGACCACTCGTGAATTAGAAAACCAAGACGAGAAAAAGAATAAAGTGGATTTTGCTTTGTGGAAAAAAGCACCTGAGGAACATATTATGCGTTGGCAAAGCCCATGGGGTGAAGGATTTCCTGGCTGGCATATTGAGTGTTCGGCCATGGCAACAAAATACTTAGGTAAACAATTTGATATACACGGTGGTGGTATGGATTTACAATTTCCACATCATGAATGTGAAATTGCTCAAAGTACGGTTTGTAATCACGCCATTCCTGCTCGCTATTGGATGCACAATAATATGATCACTATCAATGGTCGTAAAATGGGCAAAAGTTATAATAATGTGATTAAGCTAAGTGAATTATTTGCTGGCAATCATCATGAGTTAACTCAAGCGTATGCACCCATGACCGTTCGCTTCTTTATTTTACAAAGTCAATATAGAGGCACATTAGATTTCAGTAATGAAGCATTGCAAGCTTCAGAGAAAGCGCTCAAGCGTTTGATGGATGCTTATGAATGGTTACAAGCCCAAACCTTTACAAAAGGCGCGGAGGCAACAGATCCAATCTTAGACAAGCAGTTAAAAACCTGGGTGGATGAGCTAGAGCAGTTCATGGACGACGATATCAATACCGCCAAAGTGGTGGCTAATTTATTTGAAATCTTGCCAAGTATCAATTCTTTAAAAGACAAACATATCGCTCCTGATGCCATTAGTGGGGACACTTGGATGTATACACAGCAGCAATTAAAATTATTTGTTGAAGATATATTGGGTATTAGAATTGAAGCGGGTGCTAATCTTGCACAATTAAAAGGCGTTATTGATTTGTTGATTGAAATTCGAAAAGAGGCAAAGACAAAAAAGGATTTTGCGACTAGCGATAAGATCAGAAATCAACTTACAGCAATGGGTATTCAAATTAAAGACGAGAAAGACGGATCGATGAGCTATAGTTTATAAGCTCAAGCGGTATGCTTAGTGATCACAATCATCAGCGTGCGCGTGATTGTGCATCCTGCAGCTATTGTGGTTATTGATATGGGCAATAATGATAAAAAAGGCAGCAGGAAATAATAAGAATAATTCCCAGTCTCTAAAAATCATACGACAAAACATAAGTCCAATCCCAATACTAAATAATAGAATGGGTCTGAAAGAGTGGTGATGTTTTTTATAACCATGGTATAAGGAATAAGCCCCTATGCCAAAAGAAAGTAAGATCATTCCAAATTCAAATTTGAAATTGTGCAAAATATTAATACCCAGTAAAGGTAAGCTACTAAAAAACAGGGGCAATAATGCGCAATGTATAGCACAAGCTAAAGAAGCCCCAATTCCTATTGCATCCCAATCCCATTTTTTAAACATGCTGCAAAGATAAACCAATAAAAGGATTAATTAAATAGTACCTTTGAGGGGCAAAAACAGCCTTTATGTCTCAAAAAGTTTTCAAAAAACCACAGGCTATCTATATCGTATTTTTTGTAGTGCTTATAGCCGCCTTCTATTATTTTTTATTTAAAGGAACAGATAATTGGAAAGTAAAAATGCCTGTATTGAGCTATGTGCAAGCTTTTAGTTTTACCAATCAAGATGGTGAAAAAGTCACTGAGAAAAATTTACAAAACAAAATCACAGTAGTAGAGTATTTTTTTACTACTTGTAAGGGCATTTGCCCCAAGTTGAATACCAACATGAAAGACATTTATGCCCTTTATAAAAATGAGCCAGATTTTCAAATACTCTCACATACCTGTAATCCAGGCACAGACTCGGTTTCCGTATTAAAAAAATATGCCGATTCTTTGCAAGTGGATACTAAAAAGTGGATTTTCTTAACAGGAAGAAAAGACAGTTTATACCAAATGGCAAGAGGATCTTATTTACTCGATGACCCTAAAAACAATGTAGAAAAAATAGAAGATCAGTTTATTCATACTCAATTTTTTGCATTAGTGGACAGAAAAGGAAAAGTAAGAGGAAAAATCTATGATGGTTTGAAAAAGTTGGAAGTAGAACAATTAAAAGTGGACATTGCAAAATTGCTTAAAGAATAAATCCTCGTTATGATTTTTGTAACTGGTGCAACAGGATTGGTGGGATCTCATTTGATTAATGCTTTACTTGAAAAAGGTAAAAAGGTTAAAGCGCTTTATCGTCATCAAATCCCCCAATTTGAAGGTGCAGAAAAGGTGCAGTGGTGCCAGGGCGATATTTTAGATCCTCAAAGTGTAGAACTAGCAATGATAGGTGTTACACAGGTATATCATTGTGCAGCGATTGTTTCATTTGCGCCTAATGCAGCAAGTGCCATGTTGAAAGCCAATCAAGAAGGTACAGCCAATGTGGTCAATGCTTGTTTAGAGCAGGGCATTCAAAAATTGGTCTATGTGAGTTCTGTGGCAGCCCTAGGTAGGATTAGAGAAGGAGTTGCAATCGATGAAACCATGTATTGGTCTCCAGAAACAAGCAATAGCATTTATGGCAAGTCCAAGTATTTGGCCGAAATGGAAGTATGGCGAGGTATGGGTGAAGGTTTAAATATAGCAATTGTCAATCCGGTAATTATATTGGGTGCAGGAGATTGGACCAAGGGTTCTACTGGCATGTTTAAATCTGCTTACAATGCTTTTCCTTGGTATACCGAGGGGGTGAGTGGCTTTGTAGACGTATTAGATGTGGTAGACGCCATGCAGTTATTAATGGAATCATCTATTAGTGGAGAACGATTTGTGATAAGTGCCGAAAATTTAAGTTATAGAGAAGTCTTTACTCATATGGCTAAAGCTTTTGACAAAAGACCTCCACATAAAAAAGTAACCCCCGTTTTGGCCTCTTTGGTTTGGAGATGGGAAGCCATTAAGGGCTGGTTTACAGGAAAGTCGCCGCTATTAACCAAAGAAACAGCTGCTACTGCTCAAGCAAAAGTACAATTTAACAATGCTAAATTTTTGGAAGCCTTTCCTGATTTTCATTATAGATCCATTCCTGCAAGCATACAATACATTGCTTCAGAATTAAAAGAAAAATATAGTCTATCTTAATTAGCGTCCATCAACTTTTTCCAAAGCTCTGGAATTCTTTTAATCCAAACATATTCCCTTCTTTTGATGGCAGCGTCTTCGGCAGGAAAGCCCATATACACTTTGCCTCCTTTTAACGAAGAAGGCACACCTGCTTGGGCGAGTACCACAGCACCTTCTCCAATTGTAAGGGTCTTACCAACGCCTACCTGGCCCCAAAGGGTAACCCCATCTTCAATTTTCACGCCACCTGCAATACCCACTTGAGCAGCAAATAAGCAGTTTTTGCCCACTTGTGTGTCATGACCAATATGCACCATATTGTCAATCTTGGTCCCCATTCCAATAGTAGTACTACCACTAACTCCTCTATCAATGGTACAAGATGCACCAATTTCCACTTGATCTTCTAAAACCACATTACCGCAGCTGAGCATTTTTTTGAACCATGCTGGTCTGTTCTTCTTAGTATTGTAATAAAAAGCATCACCACCAATCACTGTATTCGATTGAATAATGACATCATCACCAATGATGGTATCTGCGTGAATGATAACACCAGGATGAATAATACAATTTTTCCCAATTTGCACTTGATGGCCAATAAAAACATTGGGCATAATAATTGTATTTTCTCCAATGATGGCATCCTTACTTATGGCATCATTGCTAGGTACAAAAGGTTTAAAATGAGTTACAATTTTTAAATAGGCTTCAAAAGGATCCGCACAAAATAACAAGGCTTTTCCAGCAGGAATGTCTACATTTTTATTATTGATAATGATACAAGAAGCAGCACTTTGCAAACAAGTGTCATAGTATTTTGGATGATCAACAAACACAGTGTCCCCCTTTTCTACTTGATGAATTTCATTTACTCCAGTGATTTGTAAATCCTGATTTCCTAAAATTTCAGCATCAATTAAACTGGCTAACCATTGTATCGAAACGGGTGCGAGAAGCTTCATAATTGTGTTTTTTGGCCTAAATCAAAGGTAAGCCGCCTTTTTTTAAAAAAATTTTTTTTCGCATTTTTCTCTATAAAATCTTGATTTTTTTGAGATGATTTTATGTGATGAAGTAAAGTCAATGTTGATTTTTTAAAAAATAGCAATACGCTACAATCCTTTATTCATCAATATTACAGGGCTTCATAAAAAAAGTATATTCAAAAAATATTTTTTCAAAATGGTTTGCTTGAATGAAAAAATGCAACAAAATTGAAGTGCTCAAAAGCCCCGATTGTGGATAACCGCAAAAAATTTGTTAAGAATTTTTTTTGAATTAGGATAAAGTATATTTAATATTGTGATGGGAATTCAATTCCCGTACTTACTAACCCATCCATATACGAGGTCCCACCACAAGTGGGACTTTGTTTTTTTCTACACATTTTGAAGCAATATTATCTTTTATACAAACCATTTCAAGTGCTCTCTCAATTTACATCGAGCGATGGTAAACTGTGTTTGAAAGACATTGTAACTGTTCCGAAAGATGTGTATTCTGTTGGAAGATTAGATTATGATAGTGAAGGATTATTATTGTTGACCAATGATACAAAAATCAATCATCAACTATTACATCCTCGTTTTGAGCATGCAAGAACTTATTGGGTACAAGTAGAGGGAGCTATTACAGAAAAAGCAATACAGGATTTAGCAAAAGGAGTTACTATTCAAGTAAATGGCAAGCAGCATATGACTAAGCCTGCCAAATTAAGTTTACTACCTAATGATCTATTAGTGCCAGAAAGAAATCCACCCATTCGTTATCGCAAATCTATTCCCACCAGCTGGGTGTCCATTGAACTTATAGAAGGAAAAAACAGACAGGTAAGAAAAATGTTTGCTTCCGTGGGTTTTCCTGTATTAAGATTGATTAGAGCACAAATGGGTCATTTTATGATAGACGCCATGCAACCAGCCGAACTGATACAATTGAGTGAAAAGGAAGTTCAAGCAGGGTTCTTTCGTTAATTGATCACTTAGTTTTACTTTTGCACTCATAATTATATATTAATGAGTCATTCTTTATCAGAACAAGAGATTATTAGAAGAGAAAAGCTACAAGCTTTAGAGGCGGCAGGAATCAATCCCTATCCAGCACCCTTATATCCTGTTACCCATTATTCAGAGCAAATAAAAGCAAATTATACTGAGGAAACCAAAGAGCAATTTGCGACGGTATGTGTGGCAGGCAGAATCATGAGTGTAAATGACAAGGGTAAAGTGCTTTTTGTAAAAATTCAAGACGACCAAGGCATATTTCAATTATATATTAAAAGGGATGAAATCTGTCCAGACGAGGACAAGTCCTATTGGGAGATCATTACCAAGAATGGAATGGATTTGGGGGATATCATTGGGGCTACTGGCTATGTGTTTACTACCAAAACAGGTGAAATTTCATTACATGCTTCGACACTTACTTTATTAGCTAAATCATTAAAACCTTTGCCGGTTGTGAAGCGTGATGAGAGCGGACAGGTATTTGATGCGGTAACGGATCCAGAATTTAGATATCGTCAACGCTATGCCGATTTAATTATCAACCCAGAAGTAAAAGATACTTTCACTAAGCGTACGGTTTTAATGAATACGATTCGTCAATTCTTAAATGATCGTGGTGCTTTGGAAGTGGATACGCCTGTATTACAAGCGATACCTGGAGGTGCTGCTGCAAGACCTTTTATTACGCATCATAATGCTTTAGATGTTCCTTTTTATTTGCGTATTGCGAATGAATTGTATTTAAAAAGATTGATTGTAGGAGGATTTGATTGGGTGTATGAGTTTAGTAGAAATTTTCGTAATGAGGGCATGGATAGAACGCATAATCCAGAGTTTACAGTACTAGAATGGTATACGGCGTACAAGGATTATTTCTGGATGATGGAAATCACAGAACAGCTATTTGAAAAAATTGCGTTGACCTTACATGGTACTACTGAATTAAAGGTTGGTGACAAGATGATCAATTTTAAAGCCCCTTATCGCAGAATCAGTATTATGGAAGCCATTCAAGAAAATACGGGTATCGATATCAGTGGAATGGATGAAGCGGGGTTAAGAGAAGTGTGTAAGACATTAAAAATAGATGTACCTCCTACCATCGGAAAAGGTAAATTGATTGATGAAATTTTTGGAGCGACAAGTGAGCATACTTATATCCAACCCACTTTTATTATTGACTATCCAGTAGAAATGAGCCCGCTTACCAAGAAGCATAGAACAAAAGAGGGCTTAGTGGAGCGTTTTGAGTTAATGGTAAATGGAAAAGAATTAGCCAATGCGTATTCAGAGTTGAATGACCCTATTGACCAAAGAAAACGTTTTGAGGATCAATTGGCATTAATGGAAAGAGGTGACGACGAAGCTATGTTTATTGATCATGACTTTTTAAGAGCACTTGAATATGGCATGCCACCTACATCGGGTATTGGTATTGGCATTGACCGATTATGTATGATGATGTTAAATCAACCTTCCATTCAAGATGTGTTATTCTTCCCTCAGATGAGACCGGAAACGAACCAAGATTAATAGTGTTTAAAAAATCAAGGCACCCGTTTATGGGGTGCCTTGAAAAAATCATAAGAGGATAACTATAGAGATTAATTATTTTTTTTAATTAATCTCTATAGTTTAACGCTGGCTTGATATCTCCTAATAAAGCTTTGTATTTATAATCACCTACTGATTTTGTGAATTCCTCAGTTGCTTTGGCTAACAAGGCAGGATTGCTCATTAAATCAATAGCAGTCAATGCCATTGTTTTACTTGCCACCAACATACCTTTTGTTCCAATCGTTGTACCACCACTTGCTACTGCTTGCCAGCTATGTGCAGGAGTGCCAGGCACCCATGTAGCAGCTCTTAAACCTACAGTAGGTTTTGCATAGCTCACATCACCCACATCGGTAGACCCACTGTTGCCTTCACTTATATAAGAAATAGGTCTTACGGTAGCAGCCGTTTCAAATGAGGGCGCTTGTCCAATAAAACTTGGTTGAATTTTTGTAGCAAATGCTTTTTCTTCTTCGTTATAAGTTACCCCACCCACTTTTTCTAAATTCACTTGCATTGCTTCAGCAAGTGTTTTGTTGATCAACAAATCGTGTGTGCCACCAATAATATCATATTTCATGGTTGTGCCTGTACCCAAAGCAGCGCCTTCTGCCGCTTTCACCACTCTATCAAAAATCTCTACTACATCCTTGCGTTTTGGATGACGTACATAGTAATAAACTTCTGCATAATCGGGAACTACATTGGGGGCTTTACCACCACTAGTAATTACATAGTGAATTCTTGTTTCTTGTGGGATATGCTCACGCATCATATTTACCATATTATCCATTGCCTCAACCGCATCTAAAGCAGAACGACCTTGTTCAGGAGCGGCAGCTGCATGTGCAGAAATACCATAAAACTTAAACTTGGCAGACTTATTAGCAAGTGCACTTGTAGTGGTTACAGCATTCACATCATCAGGATGCCAATGGATCACTGCATCTACATCATTAAATAATCCCGCACGCACTAAAAAAACTTTTCCGCTTCCACCCTCTTCGGCTGGTGTTCCAAATACTTTAATGGTACCAGTTAATTTACCGGCAGCGATTAAATCTTTAATAGCAATCCCAGCAGATACACTAGCTGTTCCAAACAAATGATGACCACAACCATGTCCTGCATTTTTTCCTGCAACAGGTGTTTTAACAGGTGTTGCTGCTTGTCCTAATCCTGGTAAAGCATCATATTCAGCTAAAATACCAATCACAGGCTTTCCTGTACCATAAGTAGCAACAAAGGCAGTTGGAATACCAGCTACACCAGTTTCCACAGTAAATCCAGCGTCTTTCAAATGTTGAATGTGTAAAGCAGCACTTTTCACTTCTTTATAACCTACTTCAGCAAAATCCCAAATTTGCAAAGCCGTGTTTTTATCTTTTTCATAAGCATTGTTAAGCTCGTTGATAGCAGCGTCTTTAGTTGCGGCAACAGGATCTAATTTTGCTTTCTTTTGAGCCCACGCACCAAAAGAAAGGAATAGTAAAGCTCCAAGGAATAGTTTTTTCATTTGTCTTTGTTTTAAGTTCTTTATAAAAATAAATCATTAAATAGTTTTGCTCCAGGCACTACCGCATATTTTTCCAAATCAGTAATCCCTTCGGCAGCTAATACTTCTTCGTCTATAAAAGTTTTACCAGTATAAGCTAGTTTTTCTTTGGAAAGAATATATAAAGCAGCATCGGCAATAATATCAGCCTTGCGACTCATATTCGCCAAAGCTTCGCCCCCCAATAAATTTCTTACGGCCGCTGTATCAATGGTGGTGCGAGGCCACAAGGCATTTACAGCAATGCCATCTTCTTTAAACTCTTCGGACCAGCCAATAGTTAACATACTCATATTGTATTTTGAAATGGTATAAGCCACATGTGGTCCCAACCATTTGGGTGCTAAATTAATAGGAGGAGATAAGGTTAAAATATGTGGATTGCGTCCTTTTCTTAAATAAGGTAAAGCGTGTTGCACTACTAAAAAACTTCCACGCACATTAATGCTGTGCATTAAGTCAAAGCGCTTGCTAGGGGTGTTGTCGGTATCTGTAAGTTGAATGGCGCTTGCATTGTTAATCACGATATCAATCCCTCCAAATGCATCCACTGTTTTTGCAATCGCTGCTGCAATTTGTGCTTCTTCTCTGATGTCCACTTGTATTGCTAAGGCTTTAGCACCAAGTGCTTCCACTTCTTTTGCCACAGAATAAATTGTACCACCTAATCGGGGATCTTCCTCAACAGATTTGGCAGCAATAACAATATTAGCGCCCTTGCCTGCTAATGTTAGCGCAATAGCTCTTCCAATACCTCTGCTGGCTCCAGTGATAAAAACTGTTTTGCCTTGCATAACCCTATTTTTATAGTTTTATAAAATCATCAATCAGCTTTGCTGTTTCAGCACAGGCTGTCTCTAGTACTTCATTCTTGACAATGGCATCAAAAGCTTGACTAAAGCTTATTTCATAGGCAGCTTTATCTAATCGCATTTGAATTTTCTCTGGGCTTTCTGTGTTCCTTTTCTCTAATCTATCTTTTAATATTTCAATGGAGGGCGGTAAGATAAAAATAGACAATGCTTGTTTGCCTAATTGTTTTTGAATAGCAATAGCTCCTTTCACATCAATGTCTAAAACAGGAATTTTTCCTTGATTCCAAATTCGATCTAATTCAGATTTTAAAGTACCATAGTAAAGCCCTTCATACACCATTTCGTATTCCAAAAAATCATTTTGGTAGATATGTCCTTCAAAAGCTGCAGGGCTAATAAAGTGGTACTCTACGCCGTCTTGCTCCTTGCCCCTAGGCGCTCTAGTGGTAGCAGAAATAGAAAAAGCTAAATTAGGATAATGAGCTAAAAGAAACTTGGTAATACTAGTTTTACCAGCTCCCGAAGGAGCGGTTAAAATGATGACTTTCTTAGGACTTTCCCTCTTCGTTGCTGACATAGTCAAATGTAGTAAAATCATCCCTAAATAAATAATTATACTAGCGGTTATCTAGCTACTTTATTATGTAGTATATTTAGGACAATCAATTATATTTTCATTAAAATAGCCTTATGCAAAAACAATTATTAACGTATTTGTTGTTAGCGACAACAGTGACAACACAAGTGGCGTTTGCACAAGAAGCTCCTGCAGCAAAACCAGCTACTGTTAAGGTAGATAACAATGCAGCATTTAAAAGAGAGCTTTCTTTAGAAACTAAAACAGAAAACAAAGGGGAAATTACTATTAAAGGTCAAAAAGTTGCCTATAAAGCAACAACAGGTACGATGCCTGTTTGGGATGAGGATGGAAAAGCTATTGCTGGCTTATTTTATGTTTATTATGAGCGTACCGATGTTACGAATAAAGACGAGCGTCCATTGGTGATTTCTTTTAATGGCGGTCCTGGCACAGCTTCTGTTTGGATGCATTTGGGTTATACTAGCCCTAGAAAATTAAAAATTGATGACGAGGGTTATCCAGTACAACCTTATGGATTTGAGGAAAACAACCAATCTATTTTAGATGTAGCGGATATCGTATATATCGATCCAGTTAACACAGGCTTCTCTCGTATATTAGACAAGTCAGTGCCCACTTCTAAGTTTTTTGGGGTAAATGCAGATATCAAATATTTAGCAGATTGGATTAATGCTTTTGTAGCGCGTCAAAAAAGATGGGCTTCTCCTAAATTCTTAATTGGAGAAAGTTATGGCACAACACGTGTATCTGGCTTGTCATTAGAATTACAAAACAGACATTGGATGTATTTAAATGGTGTGATCTTGGTATCTCCTACCGATTTAGGTATCAAGCGTGATGGTCCAATGAGTGCTGCTTTACGTGTACCTTATATGGCAGCTACTGCATGGCACCATAAAAAGTTAGCAAGTGATTTGCAGTCCAAGGATCTAACTGCTTATTTACCTGAAGTGGAAAGCTTTACTGTAAATGAATTATTGCCTGCGATTGCACAAGGGGGCATGCTCAATGCAGAAAAGCGCAAAGAAGTGACCAAAAAATTAGCTCGTTATACAGGATTAAAAGAAACAGTGGTTGCACAACAAAGTTTAGAAATACCATTTGACTATTTCTGGAAAGAGTTATTACGTGATGAAGGCAAAACAGTTGGCCGTTTAGATTCACGATATATTGGTATTGATAAAAAAGATGCTGGCGAGCGTCCAGATTACAATTCAGAATTGACAAGCTGGGAGCATTCATTCACTCCGGCAATCAATATGTATTTAAGAGACGAGTTGGGATATAAAACAGATTTACCTTATTATATCTTTGGTCCAGTACATCCTTGGGACAATAACAATAATCATACAGGTGATGACTTGCGTCAAGCCATGATGCAAAATCCGTATTTACATTTATTAGTACAGTCTGGTTATTATGATGGAGCTTGTGATTATTTCAATGCAAAATATAATATGTGGCAAATGGATCCTGCAGGAAAAATTCAAGATAGAATGTTCTGGGAGGGATATCGCAGTGGACACATGATGTATTTAAGAAAAGAAGATTTAGCAACAAGTAACGATCATTTAAGAGCGTTTATCAAAAAGGCGATTCCAAAATTTGGCACACCTGCAAAGTTTTAAGCCGCTATAAAAAAATAGCGACTTAAAACTTTCGACAATGATGAAGAATAAAGGCCACGCATGCGTGGCCTTTTGGTTTTTATATCAAACAATATCTGAAAAATAAATCAAGAGGCCCGTTTATGGGGCCTCTTGAAAAAATCATTAAAGTTGAATAAGAAAATAATGTATTTTTTTTACATTATTTTCTTATGATATCTGCGCCTAGTGCTTGTAAGCGGGTATCGATGTTTTGATAACCTCTATCAATTTGTTCAATATTTTGAATCGTACTTTTTCCTTCTGCACTTAAAGCAGCAATCAGCAAAGCTTGTCCCGCACGAATATCTGGGCTACTCATCGTAATACCACGTAAAGGATATTTACGTCCAAGGCCAATCACTGTGGCGCGATGTGGATCACATAAAATGATTTGTGCGCCCATGTCAATTAATTTATCGGTAAAGAACAATCTACTCTCAAACATTTTTTGATGTATCAAAACAGATCCCTTTGCCTGAGTAGCGGTAACCAAAACAATACTTAATAAGTCAGGTGTGAAGCCCGGCCATGGATTATCATAAATAGTTAGGATGCCACCATCCATATAAGTTTGAATTTCATAATCTTCTTGAGCTGGAATAAAAATATCATCCCCTTGAATATCAAAATCAATACCTAATAATCTAAATTTTTCTGGTATAATGCCAAGATGTTGTATGCCTGCATCTTTAATTCTAATTTCACTTTTTGTCATAGCAGCCATACCAATAAAAGATCCAATCTCAATCATGTCGGGCAAAATGCGATGCTCGGTGCCGCCTAATTTTTGCACCCCTTCAATAGTTAATAAATTACTACCTACTCCTGTAATTTTTGCACCCATTCGATTTAACATCGAACACAATTGTTGTAAGTAGGGCTCACAAGCCGCATTATAAATAGTAGTAATGCCTTCCGCTAAAACGGCAGCCATCACAATATTTGCAGTGCCTGTAACAGAAGGTTCATCTAGTAACATGTAACAACCTCTTAAGCCATCTGTTTTAATAGTGAAGCAAGCAAGGTCATGATCATAAGCATATTTAGCACCCAATTTTTCAAACCCAATAATATGCGTGTCTAATCTTCTACGTCCAATTTTATCACCACCTGGTTTAGGCAGGTAGGCCGTTTTAAATCTTGCTAAAATAGGACCCGCTAACATAACACTACCACGAAGTCTACCGCTTTTCTTTCTAAAATCTTCTGAAGCTAAATATTGCGGGTCAATTTTATCAGCCTGAAAACGGTATTCACTTTCAGATAATTTTTCAACGCTTACACCCATTTCATGTAAAAGCTCAATCAATAAATTAACATCTACAATATTGGGAATATTGGAAATGGTAATAGGATCGCTAGATAAAACAACGGCAGATAAAATTTGTAGGGCTTCGTTTTTTGCGCCTTGAGGAACAATCGTTCCTTTTAAGGCCTTCCCGCCTCTTACTTCAAATGAACTCATAGCTTGGGGTTATGCAACGAAAATAACAAAAAAAATCCCATCTATTGGTAAGATGGGATTGAATATTAATAACGCTTTTTGAAATTTCTATTGTTGCGATTACTGCCACCGCGATTGCGATTGTTTTGCCAACGACCACCTCCAGATCCAGCAGATCGGTATTCGTCGCGTTCAAAGTTTTGATTGCGGTGTTTTATATAAGGGGTATTGCTAAACTCTAATTGACCACCTGTAATCGCATTGAGTTCTGCACGAATAGCGTCGTCTTGCACTAATTCTTTATGCCAATTGCTATAAGCCAATTTCATATAGTGTGCAATAGCGTGCGCAAAACCATCTTTCTTCTCTTGGTCTTCTTCTTGCATCGCTTTATCAATCACTAATTCCAAGTTTTTACCTAAGTGCGCATATCTGATTTTACGTTGAGGGTAAGGTAAGGGATCAGGTTTTTGCTTATAGGTGTCACGTGTTGGTATGGGATAGGGGCTTTCTACATCCAATTCAAAATTGCTCATAAAGAACAAATGATCCCATAATTTATGCTTGTAATCCTCAATGTTTTTAAGGGAAGGGTTTAAGAAACCCATCAATTCAATTACCACCTGTGCCTGCTCCTGTCTTTTTGCTTTATCTTGTATGGTCATGAGATGATCCACCATCCTTTGTACGTGACGGCCATATTCTCTCATCCCCATAATGCTTCTTGATGTATTGTACTCCATGTATATATAAACTTCGCGAGTAACAAATGTAAGCATTTTTATGGTTAATTTTCCCCCACATCAAAAACCACAATGTGCTTTTTGCGTATCTTCGTAAAATGGAGCAATTGTTACAACAAATAGAAGCGATCAAGGCAGAAGTCACTGCCGCCGTGGTAAATTCGCAGGATGAGCTGGAGCAGTTTAGAATCAAATACTTAGGTACTAAGGGCTTGGTGAAGCAAATCATGGGAGAAATGAAGAGTGTGCCCAATGAACAAAAAAAGGAATTCGGTCAAATATTAAATGCTTTTAAAATGCATGTGGAAGCTGCATTTGAAGCATTGCAAGCGGGCTTAGGCGAGGCAGATACGACAGATCATAGCATTGACTATTCTATGCCTGGAGATCCCACTCCTGTTGGAACAAGACATCCATTAAATTTGGTGCGCAATCAAATGGTTTCCATTTTTAAAAGATTGGGTTTTGCAGTGGCTGAGGGTCCTGAAATTGAAGATGATTGGCACAATTTTGGCGCCATGAATTTACCCGAAGACCATCCAGCTAGAGATATGCAGGATACATTTTATGTGCAAGAGGGAAGTGAAAATCAATCAGCTTGGTTATTAAGAACACATACTTCTAGCGTACAGGCAAGGGTGATGGAAACGCAAAAACCACCTATTCGTGTAATCTGTCCCGGTCGTGTGTATCGTAATGAAACGATTTCTGCAAGAGCACATTGCTTCTTTCATCAAGTAGAGGGATTATATATAGATGAAAATGTAAGCTTTGCTGATTTAAAACAAACCTTATACTTCTTTGTGCAAGAAATGTTTGGTAAGGAAGTGAAAGTGCGTTTTCGCCCAAGCTATTTTCCGTTTACTGAACCCAGTGCAGAGATGGATATCAGTTGTCAAATATGTGCAGGCAAAGGATGTAATATTTGCAAGCATACAGGTTGGGTAGAAATTTTAGGATCAGGCATGGTGCATCCTAAAGTATTAGAAAACTTTGGCATTGATCCTGAAAAATATACTGGCTTTGCATTTGGTATGGGCGTGGAGCGTATTGCTCAATTAAAATACCAAGTAAATGATTTGCGTTTGTATTCACAAAACGATCTAAGGTTCTTACAACAATTTAAGAGCGTATAGTTATGCAATCTGCTTTCTTTTTGCTTTAAATGGTTTTAGCTTCAAGTTTTTACTAAAAAGTTCAGCCTCTCTCATGTCAAATGAAAGCTGAAGCCTAATCCATATTTCTGCAGTACCTCCAAATACTTTAGCAATTCTTGTTGCAAGTTGAGGAGTAATGGATGCTTTTCTGTTCAATACATTTGATAGAGAAGGTCGTGAAATGCCCAATAAATTAGAAGCATCGGTAATAGTCAAATCATTTGCAAGAATGACATCTTCTTTCAATATTTCTCCAGGATGAGTGTTATGTTTTATTTTTCTGTTCATTACAAATAATTAATGATAATCAACCAAGTTGATGTCGTAGACGTTTCCTTCTTCAAATCTAAAAATTATTCTCCAATTTTCTTTTACTACAAGGCTCCAAAATTCAATATAATTGCCCTTTAGCTTATGAACCCCCCAATTTTTAAAAGCAATTAAATCCTGAGGCACCTGTTTTGTGTCATTTAATATATCAAGTATTCTCCTGATTTTTTCAACTTGATCATAAGGGAGTTGTTTAGCACTTCCGGTTTCCCAGAATAACCTTAATCCCTTGTGTTTAAATGAAACTATCATGATGTAAATTTACTTTTCGCTAGTAAGAAAATAAAAAATTACGATTTGAAGATTTTCTAAAAAACATGATTATTTTTATTCAAATATGTTGCATAATACAAAAGGAATAGTTTTAAGGGTTACCAAATATGGTGATACAAGTGTTATCGCGTCTATCTATACTGAGCTTTTTGGTTTGCAACAATATATCATAAAAGGAGTTCGAACTACCAGTAAAAAGGGCGCTAGTAAGGGTGTGTTTTATCAACCAGCAGCGATATTACAAATGGAGGCCTATCATTATCCTATGAAAAGCATGCAAATGCTAAAAGAGGTGAACTGGTCTTATATATATGAAAATGTGTATTCCGACGTGGTCCGAAACGCGGTGGCTACGTATATAGTAGAAGTGTTGCAACAAACATTAGAGCCCGAGCCACATCCTGAATTATTTTATTTAATCGAAGATAGTTTTAAACAACTTGATAAAGGCGGCCCCACGCTAGCAAGTAATTTGTCTATCTATTTTTTAATTCATTTAAGTGAAACCTTGGGTTTCGGATTACAAGGAGTGTATACTGAATCAACCCCCATTCTAGATGTTAAAGAAGGACAATTTGTAAAAGAGAAACCACTGCATCCCTATTTTTTAGAAGGTATTGAAGCACAAACAGCATCACAATTTATGTCCTTGCAATTTTACAACGACTTGGAAAACATTCAGCTAAACGGACAGCAAAGAAAAAAAATATTAGAGCTCTTCCAATTATCGCTTAGCTGGCACTACAAGGGCTTTAAGGAAATCAAGTCCTTGCCTATTTTGCAAGCGGTTTTGCATTAAAATTCACCCTAATTATAAAATGAACGTATAAAAAGACTAATTTACTTAACTAAAGTTAAATGTCATGAAATACTGTTTCTTTATACTTTGTCTATTATATAGCTCTTATTCTAGTGCTCAAGTGCCAAAGGCTTTAAATGATACGATTGTTTTAAGAGATATTTCAATAGATAAGCTGGTACCTGCAAAAATGATAGAATTAAAAATTCCATCCGCAGGCAATCAACTTCAGGGATTTATGTATCAAGCAACAGGGAGTCAGCCCCATCCTACTATTTTTTTATTACACGGTTTTCCAGGTAATGAACGTAATTTGGATTTGGCACAATTTTTAAGAGCTAGAGGCTGGAATGTAGTGTATTTTAATTATCGTGGAGCTTGGGGTAATCCAGGACAATTTAGTTTTAAGCATTGTATTGAAGATGTTGTGAATGCCGTGCACTATATTGAAAAAGAAAAAGTAAAGCTTAATGTAGACATCGATAATATTATTTTATTTGGACATAGCATGGGAGGATGGGTCACTTTAAAATCTGTTCAAAGATTGCCAGAAATAAAAAAAGTCTTTGCACTTTCTACATGGGATATTGCTAGTACGTTTAAGAATATACAAAATGAATCTGAGTTAGTGGCGCACCCATTGGATGATTTTAATAATGTATTTGTTTTAAACACACCCTATAAAAATTTGTTTACACCTGTTATAAAAGACAGATCATTTTATAATATAGAATATGATGCAAAGCTACTTGCTACAAAAAAAATATTTATATTAGATGAGCATCAGGGAAATGAACATATAGTGAATGCTATTAAAAAAGAACCTAATTGCAATGTTGAATATAGTGTATGGGAGACCGATCATTCTTTTACCAACAAACGTGTATCGCTAATGAAAAAAGTTTTGGAATTTATCACAGATGACAAAGAAAACAATGTAGAGAAAAGAGATAGTGAAATTATAGATAAATGGAATCATTATATTAAATCCTTTGAATATGCGGATTATCCAACCATAGTTGAAAGATTTTATATACCCACTACTTTTAGTTTTTATAATAAACCATCTGTTGTTCTCAGTACAAGAGAGGAATTAGTGAATATGTATAAAATGGTAAGAGAAAAAACGATACAGCCAGGCTATAAATATTCCCTAACTGATGATATTAAAATTGTTTGGCAAAGTTCCTCCACCTGTTATGCTGATGTAGTCTATAGCAGGTATAATAACAAGTATGAAAAATTAGCAACAGCTAGAGGCTGGTACTTTTTTAAAAAAGAAAATGATGATTGGAAATTATATGAAGTAAGGGCTGTGCCATTTTAGAGGAGCGTATTTTCCGAAAATGTATTATTAATCTATTTAGTTATTTTGGCAATTGCAAGTTAAATTCTTGTAAACGTCTTATTTTTTATTAATTAATGATATATAATTGTATATCTTTGTAATGCCATAACATGATTAAGAAGGTAAAAGAAATGATCATAATAATTGAGGCAAATGGCTGGTTCTTGGTTTCACAAGAAGGTAGCCATAAACAATATAAACATCTTCTTAAAAAAGGCAAAGTGACTATTCCTGATCATGGTGCTAATAAAGATTTAGATCATAAGATAGTTAAATCGATATTAAAACAGGCGGGCTTAGATCAATAATTAAATCAAAAAATATGAAAAAGGTAATTGTTGAAATTTTCTTTGTTAATAAAAATTTCTCTGCACATGTTCCACTATTGCCTGGTTGTATTTCAGTGGGTGACACACCCGAAGAAATAAAAAATAATATTACCGAGGCAATTCGTTTTCATTTAAAGGGTATGAAAAAGGATAATGACCCCATACCAACAGCGTTTAAAAAGGAATATCAACTAGTTTATAAGTTCGATGCGACAAGTTTATTGAAGTATTATAAAAATGTTATAACTGGTTCTGCACTTGAAAAATATACTGGGATTAATCAAAAGCAATTAAATCATTATGCCAATAGTTATAGAAAGCCTAGAATTAATCAGGTAAAAAAAATTAAAGAAGCTTTTCATAAGTTGGGATCTGAACTTTTGGAAATTGAAATGTAACATAAAAGTTTATATCACTCTCCTAGAAAAAGCGCTGCTTAAATTATTTTTTTCAGCTACACTTTCAATCAACACCACACCAGGCTTTTTTCCTTTTTCAAAACTACCTAATTTGTTATCCATCTGTAAAGCGCGTGCGCCATTGATGGTGGCCCACTGCAACATTTCTTCCAAAGGAATATCTGCGTAGTGTTGTTGAATCGTTTTTAATTCATCCAATATATTCAAGCTCCAATTGCTTGCATAACTATCTGTTCCAACAATTATGTTAGCGCCATTGTTTCTGAGCAATTCAATAGGAGGCATGGTTTGTTCAATGTATTGATTGGCATTAGGGCATAAACACCAATATGAATTAGGCATTTGTATTTTAACTGCAGCAATATCATCGGCATTGGTAAAACTATTGTGAACTAAAATACTTGCGGCTGCATTTTTAAAAACAGGTAAAACGGATTGTAAGGAAGACAAACCAGTGGGTTCAAAAAAATCAAGCGATACTTTAGTTCTTTCATACATGCCTAAAAAACTGCCCGTCTTTGTTTTAAAAAATTCATTTTCATCGGGGGTTTCTTGATTATGCATGCTAATGGTATGGGCACCAAAATGTGTAGCTAATAATTTCCATAAATTTTGCGTCACCGAATAAGGTGCATGAGGCACCAATGCTGCACGAATGCATTTATCCTGAAAAGCTTTTTGATTTGCAAGTCCTGCAATTATTTTATCATGTGCACGCGTGGGATCTAAATCATACAATTCCACAAATGTGTAATAGGCAATTCTATATTTTTCTTTTTGAGCAAGCGTGTCTAATGTGTTGCTAATGTCTCCCACTGCCACAATGCCGTTTGCCAACATTTCATCTTCAGCTTTTTCAATGGCTTCTTCAATTACATCTTCCTCTACTTTTCTTAAAGCCACTATTTGTTTTACAAATTCTTGTAAACCAGTATGCGCAGGAATCATGCCTTTCATATGTGATAATTCCAAATGGCAATGGGCATTCACAAAACCAGGTGTAATGATGCCATCAAGGTATTGAATATCCTCTCCAGCATCAATTAAGGGTACCCTATCCAATATGGACCCATCCGGTCCAGTAATTAATACTTGATCAGATCCCAATAATTGAGTGCCGGTAAATAGCTGCTTGCCTTGAAATTTTTGATACATATATATAAGTGACCCTAAAAATAGGTCAGAAAGGGCAATATTCCTTTATAGGTTCCAATAGTTTGGGCATTAGATATTTTCTAACTAATTGATTATCAGCACTTATTTTAAATGAATTTTATCGTGATACAAAAATATTATTGATAATCAATATTTTACAAAGGAGCGATAAAAATTAACAGGCAAAATGCGCTAAAAAGACAAAATACAAGCGTACCTTTGCTCTCCCTTATCAAAGGGTATTATTTTATGGCTAGCGGGATAGCGCGGCCTCATTAAAACAAAAGATTATGAGTAAACTACATTTCACCACGAAGCACGCCAACGCGGCTACCGTTAAACATGGCTGGTACATTGTTGATGGTACTAATCAAACCGTAGGACGTATCGCTTCAAAAATTGCAGCAGTTCTACGTGGTAAGAACAAGGCTTATTACACTCCTCACGTTGATTGTGGAGATTATGTAATTGTAATTAATGCTGAAAAAGTTGTTTTGACTGGAAACAAATTCCACGATAAGCAATACATCAACTTCTCTGGATACCCAGGTGGTAAAAAAGAAGAAGCTGCTGAAGATTTAATCAAGCGTCGTCCAGAAGTATTAATGGAAAGAGCGGTTAAAGGTATGTTACCTAAAAATCGTTTAGGACGTAAGATGGTTAAAAAATTATTTGTGTATGCTGGCCCTAACCATCCTCATGCTGCACAACAACCTAAAGAATTTAAATTTTAAAAAATTCCAAATCTAAATAAATGGAAAAGCAAACAAATGCAGTAGGTCGTCGTAAGGAAGCCGTAACACGTGTCTTCGTTAGCAAGGGTACTGGAAAAATTACCGTTAACGATAAAGATTACAAAGCATACTTTCCTTTAGTATACTTACAAAATCAAGTAGAAGCTCCTTTAAAAGCTGCTGGCGTTGAAGGTAAATACGATATCGTAATTAACGCAGCTGGTGGTGGTATGAAAGGTCAAGCAGAAGCAGCCAAATTAGGTATTGCTCGTGTATTAGTTGAATTGAATCCTGAAGTTCGTCCAACATTGAAAGCTGCTGGACAATTGAAGCGTGATCCAAGAAGTGTTGAACGTAAGAAGTTCGGTCACAAGAAGGCACGTAGAAGCTTCCAATTTAGCAAGCGTTAATCGATACAAATTTTTAATTCATTATTACAACTTATACAAATGGAAAATAACACTTCATTACAACAGCAACTATTGGAAGCTGGCGTACACTTTGGTCACCTTAAAAAGAAGTGGAACCCAAAGATGTTACCTTATATCTTCGCTGAGAAGAAAGGTATCCACATCATTGATTTAAATAAAACTGTAGATCATTTACAAGAGAGCGCTGCTGCTTTAAAGCAAATTGCTAAGAGTGGTAAGAAGATCATGTTTGTTGCTACTAAGAAGCAAGCAAAAGAAATTGTAAGTGAGTGTGCAAAGAAAGTAAATATGCCTTTCGCAACTGAAAGATGGTTGGGTGGTATGTTGACTAACTTCAATACTGTACGTAAGAGCGTTAAGAAAATGCAAAGCATTGAAAAAATGTTGAACGACGGTAGTGCAGACAGCTTAACTAAAAAAGAGCGTTTGACTTTAGCGCGTGATAAAGATAAAATGGAAAAAGTATTAGGTGGTATCGCTCAATTGGGTCGTTTACCAGCAGCTTTATTCTTAGTAGATATCGGTCACGAGCATATTGCATTAGCAGAAGCAAAGCGTTTAGGTATCCAAACATTTGGTATGGTAGATACTAACTGTGATCCTAATAAAGTAGACTTCTCTATTCCTGCAAATGATGACGCAACAAAATCAATTGCTATTATCACTAACTACATTACTGCAGCCATCGCTGAAGGTTTGGCTGAGCGTCAAGCTTCTAAAGATGACGAAAGTGAAGTAGAAGAAGGTAGCAACGAATTAGAAGCAAAAGCGAAGAGAATGGAAGCCGAAGCAAATGCTGAAGGTGGAAGAGCTAAGCGTGGTGCTGGTGCAGGAACTACTGCTCCAGGTGCTCCTAAGCGTCGTACTACTACTGGTTCTCGTGGACCAGTAAGAAAATAATAAAATATCCCAATTGGGTTATTGGTATCCATTTGGGTACTAATGACCCAATTGTATTTAATTCAATAAGACATTAAAAATAAATTTATGAGCGCAATAACTGCTGCAGACATTAATAAATTACGTCAAGCTACTGGTGCTGGTATGATGGATTGTAGAAAAGCATTGACAGAAACAAATGGTGATTTTGAAGCTGCGATCGACTGGTTACGTAAGCAAGGTCAAAAAGTGGCTGCTAAGCGTAGTGATCGTGAAGCAAAAGAAGGTGTAATCATTGCAAAAACTTCTGCCGATAATAAGTCTGGTTTTATCGTATGTATTTCTTGTGAAACAGATTTCGTTTCTAAGAATGCTGAATTCGTTGCATTTGCTCAAAGCATTGCTGATGCTGCTGTTGCAAATAATGTAAAATCTGCTGAAGAATTAAACGAAGTAGTAATCAATGGTGCTAAAGTTGCAGACATGATTAATGATAAATTAGCAGCTATCGGTGAAAAAATTGGTATTGCTAAATTTGAAAGAGTAGATGCTCCTTTCGTTTCATCTTATATCCATGGTGCGAACAGAATGGGTGTATTGGTTGCTTTAAGTAGCGAAGCTGCTGAATTAGGTAAAGACCTTGCAATGCAAATTGCAGCGATGAACCCAGTAGCAGTAGATGCTGAATCAGTTCCTGCTGAAACAGTAGCACGTGAGAGAGCGATCATTATTGATACGATGAAAGAAGATCCAAAGATGGCAGGTAAGCCGGAAGATATGATTGCAAAAATTGCTGAAGGTAAAATTGCAGCTTTCTTCAAAGAGCAAACTTTATTAGCACAGTCTTTTGTTAAAGACGGTTCTAAAACTGTTGCTGACCACGTTAAATCTGTGGGTGCTGACATCAAAGTAACTGAATTCAAGCGTGTGGCTTTAGGTTAAACCGCAAGTCAACACTGTTTGATTCAAAAAATACAAATGATTCAAATTCCTAGAGGATAATTCAGGATTTGAATGAAAATATAGGGGGTCCAAGTGACCCCCTTTTTTATGCGTGCAACTAGCTTCCTCTCTTGGATGTCCGTTCATATAAAAGCTAGTAAACCTTATTCAAAATTTGTATCTTGCAACTATAAAATCTGTCTATCTATGCAGCCAAAGTACAAACGCGTTTTACTTAAATTATCAGGAGAAGCTTTATTAGGAAATGAAAGAACCGGAGATCCCTTTAATCCTAAAATCATAGAGCAATATGCCAATGAAATTAAAGAATTAGTATCCCTAGGAATTGAAGTAGCGATTGTGATTGGTGGTGGTAATATCTACAGAGGTATGAATGAAGCAGATAGTGGTATCGAAAGAGCACATGGTGATTATATGGGTATGTTAGCAACAGTGATCAACGCCATGGCAATACAAGCCATGTTGGAAAAAATTGGTGTGTATACTCGATTACAATCTGCGATTAACATGGAACAAGTAGCAGAACCTTATATTCGTCGAAAAGCATTAAGACATTTAGAGAAAGGTCGTGTAGTGATTTTTGGCGCAGGTACTGGCAATCCTTATTTCACAACAGATACGGCGGGTTCATTAAGAGCGATAGAAATGAAGGCTGATGTGATTTTAAAAGGCACTAGAGTGGATGGTGTATATGATGCAGATCCTGAGAAAAATCCAGGTGCTACAAAATTTGAAACGATAAGTTTCCAAGAATGTATTTCCAAAAATTTAAAAGTAATGGATATGACTGCCTTTACTTTATGTATGGAAAACAAGTTGCCCATCATTGTCTTTGATATGAATAAAGCAGGCAACTTATTAAAAATAGTGAAAGGAGAATCAGTAGGTACTTTGGTAAAATAATCAATATGCAAAAAGCAATCTTAGTATTCGCTGTTGTATTGTTAACAGGAACAACAGTAAGCGCACAAGAAAAATTAACCATCAATCAAGCCGTTAAAATAGCGCTACAAAATAGTTATGATATTCAATTAGTAGAGAATAATGTGGCTATTGCAAAAAACAATAATAGTTTAGGTGTAGCAGGTGCATTGCCTACTATCAGTGCTACCACCACCGACAATAAAACGCTCACTACCATTGAACAAAAATATGCCGACCCTTCTCGTAACACCACCAAGTCGGGTGTAGAAGGAAATGCTTTGTCTGCTGGTCTTAACGCATCTGTAATTGTATTTAATGGTTTTAGGATCATGGCGGCAAAAGATAGATTAGCCATGCTTGAAAAACAAAATGGATATTTATTGCAATCTCAAATGCAAAACACTTCAGCACAAGTGATGCAACAATATTATAATGTTGTACGTCAACAAGCATATTTAAAAACAATTGAAAAAAGTATTGAGGCAAGTCAACAAAGATTAGATATTGTAAAGACAAAACAAAAAGTAGGTGTAGCGAATCAAACTGATTATTTACAATCCAATTTGGATTTGAATGCATTAGTACAAGCCAAGCAAAATCAATTATTAATTATTGCACAGGCAAAAAATGATTTGATTAGAACTTTAAATTATCAAGACGCTCCTAAGGATATTAATGTAGAAGATAGTATTCAAATAGATGCTGGTTTGATTTTTAGCGGCACAAAAAATAGCATACAAGAAGGTATTAATAACAATCCTCAATTAGCGGCTTTAAATACTCAAATAAAAATAAATCAACAACTTGAAAAAGAGGCTAAAGCTTTGATGTATCCCACATTAAGAGCTAGCACAGGGTATAGTTTTAGTAGTAATAATTCAACTGCAGGTTTTAGTTTGTTGAACGAAAACTATGGACCTTTTGTGGGTGCAACCTTATCAATTCCCATTTATGCAGGAAGCTCGGCCAAGAAGAATGCAGCAAATGCACATATTAGCACAAAAATTGCCGATATACAAGCAAAGAGTACCAGTAAAGATGTGATGACCAATGCCACTAAAACATTTGATGCCTATAAAAATAGTGTGGAGCAGCTTCCGGTAGAAACAGAGAATTATGCAATGTCACAAGCCTTATTAGATTTAGTGATGCAAAAATATCAATTAGGCCAAGCTACCATGGTAGACGTAAAACAAGCACAACAAAGCTTTGAAAACGCCGGATTTAGATTAGTGAGTTTAAAGTACACAGCAAAAGTAGCAGAGATTGAATTAAAACGAATTGCCAATCAGTTACAGTTTTAAAAGGAACCTAATGTTCCAATTGCATACCAGAGCAAATAGAAAAAAAATTTGCCATTGGAAATTCTTTTTTTGTAAAACAAAATTGGCAAATTCAAAGTCTCCTAACTTATACGATATATAACAATTTTGCTCCTGATTAAAGAATCTAGGAGATGAAAATTTAATAAGCTTCTTAGCATTGTATTGCTCGTTCTTGGGATCGACTAGCTTTATGTCAGTATTGTTTATATGCTTAATGATGCTAGTTCTACCAAGATGTTTAAATTGACTTGGTGAAACTATAATTCCTAAACTATCATAGACATTTTTAGTAATAATATCTTCGTTATTGCACGCCTTATTATTCTCAAAATCACTCCCACCCATAACAGAAGATAGTAACAAAGCTTCGGAAGTATGCATTCTTTGAATATAATTAATCAATACATCAATTATTTTATCATTAATACCACTTCTCTTTGTTACATGATTATCCACAATTTCGTTTTGAGAAATAGCAAGATGACAAAAGAGTATTAGTGTTAATGTTAGTAAACCTTTGTTCATGAAATAAATATAGAATAATAACTTTATAAAATTAGTACAGCATCTTTTCTAAATAAAAAATCCCCCCTAAAATTAGGAGGGATTTTTTATTTCGCGCTCTAGTTAACTAGAGTGTATTCAATGTATTATTTCTAATACCAAGACCCATTCACTACGGCATCACCATTGGCATTATTATTTGCTTGACGACGCTTTTTGTTTTTGTTGTGTAGATACACGGTAACAAAGATCAACGGCAAGAAGATAAAAGTCAATGGAGGGATACCTAACATGCTAATCCATTTACCACCAAAATGACGACGCATAGGGCGCTTTAATCTTTCTGCAATTAAATACATCGCAGGTACGATAAATAAAGTCATAAAGAAAGCAAAGGTTAAACCAAAAATAAGGGTCCAACTTAATGGTTTCCAGAAAGCAACATTGTCACCTCCAAAGAAGATATGTGGATTTAACTCACTAAATAAAGTAACGAAATTGATATTAAATCCAATCGCGATAGGGATGAAACCTAATATCGCAGCAAGTGCGGTTAACAATACAGGAATGATTCTAGTTTTACCAGCTTGTATTACCGCCTCTCTTGTTTTATAACCTCTTGCTCTTAATTCATCAGCAAACTCAATTACTAAAATACCATTTTTCACAACGATACCCGCTAAACCAACGATACCTAGGCCCGTCATCACACCAGATACTTTCATTCCAAAAATAGAGAAACCTAAAAACACGCCAATAATACTAAATACAATCTCCGTTAAAATAATAACCGGCTTAGAAATAGAGTTGAATTGTAATACTAAAGTGAATAAGATTAACATTAATGCAATAATTAAAGCCTTACCCAAGAAAGCTACAGTTTCTAATTGTTGTGCATTTTCTCCGGCTTGCGCTACACTAATGCCCTCTTCGATACCTTTAAAATTGGCAATATGCTGTCCAATGGCTGCATTGACCG
>Ga0228701_1000078_pt1 | contig 121540 bp, 119 predicted proteins | sample McNCre117_Aug_MG_2_FD_178017 | JGI IMG/M metagenome (GOLD analysis project Ga0228701, IMG submission 178017) | Freshwater microbial communities from McNutts Creek, Athens, Georgia, United States - 11-17_Aug_MG | ecosystem: Environmental > Aquatic > Freshwater > Creek | place: USA: Georgia...
GCAACGTCATCATGCACGGCAAGGACCCTATGGTTGTCCTGCGCACCGAATACCAACGTGGCGGTCGTGGCTCGTCCACCGTTCGCATGAAATTGAAAAGCTTGATCGCTAACTTCGGTACCGAAGTTGTGTTCAAGGCCGATGACAAGATGGACCAAGTCATCTTGGACAAAAAAGATTGCACCTACTCTTACTTTGCTGACCCCATGTACGTGTGCATGGACGCCGACTTCAACCAATACGAAGTCGAAGCCAGCAACATGGGCGACGCCCTGAACTACCTCGAAGACGGCATGGAACTCGAAGTGGTGTTCTACGACGAGAAAGCCATCTCTGTGGAATTGCCCACCAACGTCGTGCGCGAAATCACTTGGACTGAGCCAGCCGTCAAAGGCGACACCTCAGGCAAAGTGTTGAAGCCCGCCAAAATCGCAACCGGTTTCGAAGTGGCTGTGCCCTTGTTCGTGGCCCAAGGCGACAAGGTCGAAATCGACACACGCACAGGCGAATACCGCAAGCGCGTCTAAACCTTCACAGGTTGAAACATCAAGGCTCCTTCGGGAGCCTTTTTTCATGCGTCCGTCAAACGAGCCGCTAACATACCCTTCATGGATGGAATGCTAGACCCTCACGACCGACGCCTTGCCGAAGCTTGGGAAACCCTCAAAGCGCACTACGACAACGGCGATTCCCTGAAACCCGAATCGAACCGTTTGGCGTTTGCAGACCCTGAATTTTTGTTGCGTCGCGAAACACGCGGCATGCGCATTCAGCTTGAAATGCTCAAACCCGATTTGGCACAAATCGAACACGGCATTGAACACACCGTGGTGATTTTTGGAAGCGCACGTTTTCGCAGCGAAGACGCATCGCACCTGCAACTCATGCAAGCGCGAGCCAGTGGCGATGAAGCTGCCATTGCCAAAGCTGAAGTGTTGGTGCGCAATGCGCGCTATTACGAGCAGTCACGCGCCTTGGCTCACACCATCACCAAATACAGCGCAGGCCGCACCAATGGCCGCAAGCTGTTCATTTGTACTGGTGGCGGCCCTGGCATCATGGAAGCCGCCAACCGTGGCGCACAAGAAGCGGGTGGCATCAGCGTGGGCCTCAACATTGCCCTACCACACGAACAAACACCCAACCCCTACATCACGCCTGATTTGAACTTCAAGTTCCACTACTTTGCGTTGCGCAAAATGCACTTCATGATGCGCGCCAAAGCCTTGGTGGCCTTTCCAGGGGGTTTTGGCACCTTGGATGAGTTATTTGAAACACTCACGCTGGTGCAATGCAAAAAATCCAAGCCCGTGCCCATCGTGTTGTTTGGCAGCAGCTACTGGAAGCGCTTGTTCAATCCCCACGTATTGGTGGAAGAAGGCGTGATTTCCGAAGAAGACTTGGACTTGTTCACCTACGTCGACAGCGTGGACGACGCTTGGAACTTCATTCGTTCTTTTTATGAACTCTGAGCAGATACGCACTGCGTGAGCCCAAGCCCACCACCGCCGACACACACCAGAACACCCCGCTGATGCCAATGACGGTGCCCGCTGCACCGAACACCATGGGCATCAGCACACTCGATGCGTTGATGCCCATCAAGCGCAGCCCCAGGGCTTCACCATGTCGGTGCTCAGGTGTGATCTGGTGCAAGGTGCTCATGACCATGGGCTGCACACCGCCGAGCGACAAACCCAGCAGCAACGAGCAGGTACCCATCAGCCAAGCGGTTTCGGTGAACGGATACACCGCAAGCATGAACGCCGTGATGAGCATCGCCCCTGTGATGACTTGCCACTCATGCAAACGCGCGGCCACAAAGGGCATCATCAATCGAATGAAGGCGGCGGCCAAGGCAAACACACCCAAGATCGAGCCAATGGCTGAGGCACTCAACCCCCGCTCATGACCCAAGATGGGCACCACAAACGTGTGCACATCCCAGCACGCCGACAAAAACCAATTGACCATCAACAGACGGCGAAACATGGGGTCATTCAACAAATCCCATGCGCTGTTTTTTTCATGCCCCTCGGGTTTGATGACTTTGGGCAATTCGTGTGCTTGACGAATCCACAACCACGCCATCACCGGCAGCAACGCCATCGCAGCGAATGCCCATTGAAAGCCTGCATGGTCAATCAACAAGCCCGCTGTGAACGGACCGATGAAGTTAGAGAACGCAGGCGCAATCGACAACCAACTGAAGGCTTGCTTCATTTGTGTCAAGCCCTGCGCAGCACGCCCCACATGACGCTGCAAAGCGATGATGGCCAGACCTGTGGCACCGCCCGTCATCAAGGCACTGAAACACAACACAGGAAAGAGCGGCCACACCGCCGCCGCACCGGCCCCTGTGGCCCCCATGACCACGCTCCACATCACTGGGCGCTTCAGGCCATGTAAATCGGCGTAGCGGCCTGCGGGCAAAGCCAAAAATACTTGAGTCAAGGCAAACATGGCCAGCAGCAACCCCACCGCTGCTTCGCTCTGGCCATTGCGCAAAGCCAACAAAGGTGCCGCCATGCGCATGCCTGCCATGCAGGCGTGCAGACACACTTGGCCTGCAATCAGCTTGATGAGTTCACGTTTCAAACTTTGGCATCCGTGTCGTCTAAGGCGTCGTCAAACTTGGGCAACAAAGCTTGCGCTTCGCCCTCGGGCAAGGCCTCGACGTTTTTGAGTGCCCGACGCATTTGGCGGCTGCGTGTGTCGGCACGGTCCAAGGTGTCGGCGGCTTTTTGCACTTGCTCGCGCACCTTCTCCACCCAATCGCCGTAGCGCTCAAACTCAGTTTTGACGGCGCCCAACACTTTCCACACCTCAGAGGCTTGCTGCTCCAACGCGAGTGTGCGAAAGCCCATGTGCAAGCTGTTGAGCATGGCCAGCAAGGTGGTGGGGCCAGCGAGTGTGACGCGGTAGTCGCGCTGCAAGCTGTCCATCAAGCCGGGGCGGCGCAACACCTCGGCGTACAAACCTTCGGTGGGCAAAAACAAAATTGCAAAGTCGGTGGTGTGCGGCGGTGCAAGGTAACTCTCGGCAATGCTCTTGGCTTCGGTGCGAATGCGCACTTCCAGCGCTTTGGCAGCCACTTCAGCGGCCACCGCATCAGCGCGGTCTTGCGCGTCGAGCAAACGCTCATAGTCTTCGCGGGGAAACTTGGCATCAATCGGCAACCACACAGGTTCGCCATCTGCACCGCCTCGTCCTGGAAAGCGAATCGCAAAGTCCACGCGCTGGTTGCTGCGGGGTTTGGTTTCCACTTGTTTGGCGTATTGCTCAATCGTGAGCACTTGTTCCAGCAAGGCTTCGAGTTGCACCTCACCAAACATGCCGCGAGTTTTGACGTTGGTCAGCACACGCTGCAAGCTGCCCACGCCATCGGCGAGTTTTTGCATTTGGCCGAGGCCGTTGTGCACTTGTTCCAGTCGTTCCGCCACTTGTTTGAAGCTTTCAGACAAACGCTTCTCCAGCGTGGTTTGTAGCTTCTCGTCCACCGTGCGGCGCATTTCATCCAACTTCTCGGCATTGCTTTTTTGCAATTGCTGCAGCTGTTGATTGAGCGTGTCGCCAATGCTTTTTTGCATCAGCGTGAGTTGCTGCACTTGGCTTTGTTGAAACAACGCCAGGTTTTGCGTCAGCTCTTGGCGACCACCGCGCGAGGACTCGGTAATTTCGGTGCGCAGTTCGCGCTCAATGCGTTCTAGCTTTTCGTGCATGCTTTGCTGCAAAGCCAAGACCGCGGCTTCATTGCTGCCACTAGGGCGGCGCAAGAGCATCACCAACAGCAAGGCATTGACAGCACCAATGCCAACTGCAATCCAAATCTCCATCATGCCGTCACCGTGTTCAAAGGCGTCACCGATTTGCCTTGCGTGAAGTAGCTGATGAGGTTGTCTGCTGCCAAATTGGCCATGGCCATGCGCGTAGCAATCGACGCGCTGGCGATGTGCGGGGTGAGCACCACATTAGGCACGGTCAACAAATCAGGATGCACTTTGGGCTCGCCTTCAAACACATCCAAACCCGCTGCGGCAATGCGACGCTCACGCAAGGCCACAGCCAATGCAGCATCGTCCACGATGCCGCCGCGTGCGATGTTGATGAGTGTGGCCGTGGGCTTCATTTGCGCCAACTCTGCCGCGCCAATGGTGTGGTGCGATGCCGCGCTGTAAGGCACCACCAACATCACATGGTCTGCGGTTTTCAGCAGCTCTTCTTTGCTCACATACGTGGCCTTGCATTCGGATTCAGATTCAGCACTCAGGCGTGAACGGTTGTGATAAATCACCTTCATGCCAAAGCCGTGCGCAGCGCGGCGCGCAATGCCTTGGCCAATGCGGCCCATGCCCAAAATACCAATGGTGCTGCCATGCACTTCGGCGCCCGCAAACATGTCGTAGCGCCACTGCGTCCATTCACCACGGCGCAAATAGTGTTCGCTCTCGGTGATGCGGCGCGCCGTGGCCATCAACAACGCAAAGCCAAAATCGGCGGTGGTTTCGGTCAACACATCAGGCGTGTTGCTGGCTTGCACGCGATGCTCGGTCATGGCAGGCACGTCAAAGTTGTTGTAACCCACGGCCATGTTGGCCACGGCTTTGAGGCTGGGGCACGCTTTCAGAACTTCTGCATCCACAGGGTCAGAGCCCGTGGTGAGTGCGCCCACGTGCTGCGACAACGCTTGCGTCCACGAGGCTTTGGTCCATGGCGTGTCGGCCTGGTTGTCGGTCACCTCAAAGTGCTCGCGCAAGCGCGCCAGGGTTTCTTCAAAGATAGGACGGGCGACGATGATTTTGGGTTTCATAGACAACTTTCAATTAATGCGTGAGCGCGTACTCAACGATGTAGAACAGAGCACCAGAAAAGTAGCCGACCAAAGCCAGCCCACTGATTTTTTTAAGGTACCAAATGAAATCAATACGTTCCAAGCCCATGGCGGCAACGCCTGCGGCCGAACCGATGATCAAAATCGAGCCCCCTGTGCCTGCGCAATAAGCCAAGAATTCCCACAAGAAACTATCAGCGGGGTATTGCGTCAAGCTGTACATCCCCATGGATGCAGCCACCAGCGGTACGTTGTCGACGATGGCACTGACCACACCGATGATCATCACGATCACATCTTGGCGCCCCACGGCTTGATCGAGCCATGCCGCCAAACCCGACAGGATGTGCGTGTGCTCCAGCGTGGCCACCGACAACAAAATACCGACAAAGAAAACAATCGATGGCATGTCGATGCGCGTAAGCGCATGCGTGAGCGATAAATGCGCTTTGTCATCATCGTCTTTTTTACGGTGCACCAAGTCACCCACGAGCCACAAAAGACCTAAGCCAAACAGCACCCCCATGAAAGGTGGCAGATGTGTCCATGTCTTGAAGGCTGGCACAGCCACCAAAATACCTAGGCCCAAAAAGAACATCAACTTGCGCTCGAATGCGGTGGTCTGATTCAAGGAGTGTTCGGACACAGTGGCCACAGGGGGCACAACCGCTTGTCCTTTGAGCAACACACTGGTCACCAACAACGGCACCAACAAGTTCACGAGTGAGGGCAAGAACAAACCCTTGACAATTTCCAACGCGGTGATTTGCCCACCAATCCAAAGCATGGTGGTGGTCACATCACCAATGGGTGACCACGCACCGCCCGCATTGGCCGCAATCACGATGATGCCGGCAAAAAACAAACGATCTTCACGCTTGTCGAGCAGCTTCTTCATCAACGACACCATCACGATGGTGGTGGTCAAGTTATCCAAGATGGCGCTGAGAAAGAAGGTCACAAACCCCACCAGCCACATCAAGCGAGACAGCTGTGTGGTTTTGATGCGTGAAGTGATGACTTCAAAACCATGGTGCGCATCCACCACTTCCACAATGGCCATCGCCCCCATCAAGAAAAACACAATTTGCGCCGTGCTGATGAGCGACTCGCTCAGATGCTCTGCGACCAAATGCGCGTCCCCTGTATTGACGGCATAGATCGTCCACAACAAGCCTGCACCAACCAATGCTGAAGCGGATTTGTTGATTCTGAGCGGATGCTCAAAAGCGATTGCGGCATAGGCCAGCACAAAAACGATGACCAGCGCAATCAACATAAAACTCTCATTTAAACGGGCTGCGCAATGTCAAACACTTGGCGTAAATAGGCCAGGTACTTTTCGTCTTGGCACATATTTTTAGACGGTGTGTCTGACAGTTTGGCCACTGGTTGGCCATTGCACTGCGTCATCTTGATGACGATTTGCAAAGGTTCGTAGCCAAGGTCGTTGGTCAAGTTGGTGCCAATGCCAAAGGCAAGTTGGCAGCGGCCACGGAACTGTTGGTACAGCGCAATCGTTTTTTCGATTGTCAAGCCGTCTGAAAAAATCAACGTCTTGGTCATCGGGTCGACACGGTTGTGGCGGTAATGCGCAATCATGCGCTCACCCCAGGTGAATGGGTCGCCACTGTCATGACGCGCACCATCGAACAACTTGCAGAAGTACATGTCAAAGTCGCGTAAAAACGGCTCAATGCCGTAGACATCGCTGAGGGCAATACCTAAGTCACCGCGGTATTCACGTGCCCAGGTCTCAAAGCCAAACACCTGACTGTCGCGCAAACGTGGTCCCAAAGCTTGGCAAGCTTGCAAGTACTCGTGGGCCATGGTGCCCAAAGGTGTGAGGCCCAGCTTCATCGCAAACAAGGCGTTGCTGGTACCAGCCAATTGGCCTGTGGCACCTGTGCCCAGTTTTGAAATCAAGACGCGTAACAGTTCTTCGTGCCATGCCTTGGAGAAGCGACGGCGCGTGCCGTAGTCGGCAATTTTTAAATCGCTCAAACGCTCGGCATGCAAGGCTTCAATCTTTTGCTCAAGGCGTCTGCGACCTTCCAAGAAATCGGGCACTTTTTGCGTGTTGCGAAAGTACACCTCGTTGACGATGGCCAACACCGGAATCTCAAACAAAATCGTGTGCAACCAAGGGCCTTGGATGCTGATATCAATCTCGCCGTTCGAGAGTGCATTCACTTGAATGTATTTTTCATTCAAGCGAAACAGTCCCAAGAAATCCACAAAGTCGCTCTTGATGAAACGCAAGCTGCGCAGCCAAGCCAACTCGGCATCTTGAAACTGCAAGCTGCACAACGAGCGAATTTCGTCTCGAATTTCTTGCACATACGGCGCCAGCGCCACACCGGGGTTACGGCACTTGAACTTGTACGACACCTGCGCACTGGGAAACTGATGCAGCACAGCCTGCATCATGGTGAATTTGTAGAGGTCGGTGTCGAGCAGGCTGGTGATGATCATCGCAAACTAACTAAATAAAACTCAGGCCACCCAATGGGTGAATTCGTCCACGGGCACGCGTGGCGTGACCAAGGTGTTGACTTTGTCGCTCTCGTCGGCGTAGCCCAAAGACATGCCACACACCAGCATCTCCCCCTCGCCTGCACCGATGTGCGGCAGGATGATGTTTTGAAAGGCATTCCACGCCGCTTGTGGGCAGGTGTGCAAGCCACGCGCACGCGCAGCCACCATGATGTTTTGCATGAACATGCCGTAATCGAGCAAAGAGCCGCGTCCCATGATGGGGTCGATGGTGAACATCAAGCCCACAGGTGCATCAAAGAATTTGAAGTTGCGTTGGTGTTGTTCGTGCATGCGGTCTTTGTCGCCTTTGCCAATGCCCAGCAAACCGTACAAACTCCAGCCGTTTTCACGGCGACGATCAATGTAGGGGCTGACCCATTGCACAGGGTAATAGTCGTAGGGCTCTGGGTACTGCTTGGCCACTTCGGGGTTGGCACGAATGGCATCGTGAGCGGCACACACCTTGTCGACCAAGGTATCACGTGTGGCGCCTTGCAACACATAGACCTTCCAAGGCTGGGTGTTGGTGCCCGACGGGGCGCGACTGGCCACTTGCAAAATGTCAGTGATGAGTTCGCGCGACACAGCTTGCTGCGTGAACGCACGTGCGGACATGCGTGAGGTGATGGCGTGATCCACAGCGGCCACATGGGAATCGGTCATGGGTGAGTCTCCTGTTCTTGGTTTGAATCTTTGTTCAGATTTTGCCAGCGTCGCCAGTACGCATAGGCGACACGGTACGTGTTGACTTGTACCTGCACGGTATCGGTCATCTCACGCCCATACCCACCCGCCATCGAAAAGGCCAAGGGGATGCGCTTGGACCACGCCCAGTCAAACACACGGCGGTCGCGGGCCTCTAGGCCATCAAAACTCAAGCTCAATCGGCCGAGGCGATCGCCTTCGTGGGGATCGGCTCCAGCCAAGTAAATCACCAAGCCTGGGGTGAAACGAGCCTCTAACTCGGCCAAGGCTTGTTCCAAGGCCTCTAAATAAGCGACATCGTTGCAGCCATCGGGCAACTCGACATCCAAATCGCTGCATTCCTTGGCAAACGGAAAGTTGCGTGCGCCGTGCATAGACAGGGTGAACACCTGCGCATCCCGCTCAAAAATGCGCGCGGTGCCGTTGCCTTGGTGCACATCCAAATCAATGATGGCCACTTTCAGGGGCTGCTTGTGCATACGCCCCCACTCGGCTTGCATCAGGCGTGTGGCCACGGCGGCATCGTTGAACACGCAAAAGCCACTGCCCTTGTCTGCATAGGCGTGGTGCGTGCCACCGGCGAGATTGGCAGACACGCCTTGCCCACCCAACAAAGCCGTGCGCGCGGCCATCACCGTCGCACCTGCCGAACGACGTGAGCGCTCGACCATCGCGGGTGTCCAAGGAAAGCCAATTTCTTTTTGCTCGGCATCTGTCAACCTGCCCTGCACCACCGACTGGATGTAGTTGGGCGTGTGCACCAAGGCCAACTCGCCATCGCTGGCAGGCTCTGCCGCCGCGAGCTCAAGCTCGGGCACCTCAGCGCCCAAACGCTCACGCAGCAAACGGTACTTGGCCATGGGAAAACGGTGGCCGGGCGGCAGGGGCAACACGAATTGGTCCGAATAGAAAGCGCGCATATCCCTTGGAAACCGCATGAAACAAGGCTGCATTGTCGCCAATCTGCAAAAACCTTGGTTTTTAGAACCTCACCTCTAAACAGACCACCCAAGCCCCAAACCCTCTTGCAAAGTCACGGGATAACCCTAAACTTCATCCCAATGCTGCACTGCAACATTTTTTGCAAGATCACTTAACTAACTTTTGGAGTATTCCCATGATCAACGTCGAACAAATCGCCGCCACCAACAAAGCCAACTTCGACAACCTGTTCGGTTTGTCAAACAAGGCCTTCGCTGGCGTTGAAAAAATGGTTGAACTCAACCTGACTGCTGGCCGTGCTGCTTTGGCTGAGTCTGCTGCTCACGCACAAGCCGTGATGGGCGTGAAAGACGCACAAGAATTGATCGCTTTGCAAACCAGCTTCTTGCAGCCTTTGGCTGAGAAGTCTGCTGCTTATAGCCGCCACATCTATGACATCGCTCAAGGCACTGGCGCTGACCTGACCAAAGGCTTCGAAGGCAAAGCCGCTGAAGGCCAACAAGCTGTTCAGGCTTACATCGAATCTGCTTTGAAAAACGCACCAGCTGGCTCTGAGCAAGCTGTGGCTTTCTTCAAGCAAGCCGTGACTGCCAGCAACACTGCTGTGGAATCTGTGCAAAAAGCCGTCAAGCAAGCCACTGATTTGGCCGAATCACACATCCAAACTGCCACTGAAACAGCAGTGAAAGCTTCTAAAAGCGCTGTCGCTAAGAAGCGTTAATTTGTAACGATTGTCTCCTCGGATTCTTCGTCACCTCAAGGTGCAGGAATCCCTTCAAGGGCTCGCCGCAAGGCGGGCCCCTTTTTTTCGTCTGTCGTTATTGAGTAGCCAAAGCCGCCTTGAGCTTAGGCAAGGCTTGCAACATGGCAGCACGACCTGCCTCGATCGAACGACGGCGGGCTTTGAAATCAGCGCTGCCCACATCATGCAAGGCAGGACGCACCACGAGGTCAGCATCACGCAGCTCAAGGGTATTGATGCTCTTGCCCATGATGGTGAAGGTCTGCATCAAGATGTCAAACATGTCCCCCGTTTTGCCAGACTCGGGTGGGCTGGAAATATCAATGGCCAACACGTATTCCGCCCCCATCTGACGCGCGTAACGCACAGGCACGGGCGACACCAAACCGCCATCCACAAACTCGCGGTTGCCAATACGCACAGGCTCAAACACCGAAGGCACTGAGCTAGAAGCGCGCACAGCCGTGCCCACATCGCCGCGTTGGAACAACACGCCATCGCCTGTCTTCAAATCAGTGGCGACGATGCCCAGTGGCATCTTGAGTTCTTCAATGCGCCGACCTCCCGTTTGTTTGTTGACGTAACGGGCCAAACCATCGCCGCGCATCATGCCGCGTCCGAGCAAGGGCACCGTCCAGTCGGTGATGGTGGCCTCTTCCATGGTCTCGGCAGCCTTTTGCAACTGCGCGCCGTCTTTGCCGCTGGCATAAAACGCCGCCACCACGCTACCGGCCGAGGTGCCTACCACCAAGTCGGGTTTGATGCCGGCCTCTTCCAACACTTGAATCACGCCCACGTGCGCAAAGCCACGCGCCGCGCCGCCACCCAAGGCCAAGCCAAACTTAGGCGCGCGCTTGACCGCAGGCGCCTCAACCGTAGGATGACCAGCTTCACCTTGCGGCACAGGGCCGCGCGAGGCACAACCCGCCAACACGGCCAAACTCATCGCTAACAACCCAACCCGCATGCGGGAGCTCACCCATAACCAATGCACATTCATGCAAGACGCCTTTAAGAATTCATGTCTAACTAGGGATTGTCCTAGATGCCCGTCACAAGCCTTCGCCATCCCGCATAATTGACGTTTACGTAAACGTAAAGTAACTTTTTAAATACGGGAGACCCTCATGGACATCAAAGACAAAGTTTTCATCGTCACCGGCGCAGCCTCTGGCTTGGGCGAAGGCACGGCACGTGCGCTCGCAGCTAAAGGTGGCATCGTGGTCATCGCCGACATGCAAGCCGAAAAAGGCGAAGCCGTGGCCAAAGACATTGGCGGCGCCTTTGTGAAATGCGATGTGAGCAACGAAGCTGACGGTCAAGCTGTAGTGGCCAAAGCCGTCTCTTTAGGCAAGCTCATGGGCTTGGTCAACTGCGCGGGCGTGGCCCCTGCCGAAAAAACTGTAGGCAAAAACGGTGCTCACGCCTTGAGCAACTTCACCCGCACCATCACCATCAACTTAGTGGGCAGTTTCAACATGATTCGCTTGGCCTCTGAAGCCATGTGCCACAACGAGCCCGAAGCCACCGGCGAGCGCGGCGTGTTGATTTCTACCGCCTCGGTCGCGGCCTACGACGGCCAAATTGGCCAAGCCGCATACAGCGCATCCAAAGGCGGCATCGTGGGCATGACCTTGCCTATCGCCCGCGACTTGGCCCGAAACGGCATTCGCAACATGACCATCGCCCCCGGCATCATGGGCACGCCCATGTTGTTTGGCATGCCCCAAGAAGTACAAGACGCCCTCGCCGCAGGCGTGCCCTTTCCCTCACGCTTGGGCACCCCACAGGACTACGCCAAATTAGCCCTGCACATTTTTGAAAATGATTTGCTCAACGGCGAAGTGATTCGTTTGGATGGCGCGATTCGTTTGGCACCGAAGTAAGCCAAAACGTTCTTCTAAATCTCAAAAAAGGGTGAAGCCTAAAATCAGGCTTCACCCTTTTTACATATGGCCATCCCACAGTCCTTCATTCAAGAGCTTTTAGCCCGCGTCGACGTTGTCGAGGTGGTGGGTCGCTATGTGCAGCTCAAAAAGGGCGGGGCCAATTTCATGGGGCTGTGCCCCTTCCACGGTGAGAAATCGCCGTCGTTTTCGGTGAGCCCAGCCAAGCAGTTTTTCCATTGCTTTGGCTGCGGCAAAAACGGCAATGCCATTGGCTTCTTGATGGAGCATGCGGGCATGACCTTTGTCGAAGCGGTGAAGGATTTGGCGCAAAACATCGGCATGCAAGTGCCCGAAGACGATGCATCGCCGCAAGACCGCGCACGCGCCGCAGAGCAACGTCAAAAGCAAGCCACGCTGACCGATGTGTTGGAAAAAGCGGGCGAGGCGTATCGCAAGCATTTGCGCAACTCGCCCAAAGCGATTGAATATTTCAAGGGCCGTGGCCTGAGCGGCCAGATCGCCAAAGACTTTGGCTTGGGCTACGCCCCCGAAGGTTGGCGCAGCTTGGCCAGCGTGTTCCCTGACTACCAAGACCCGCTGCTCGCCGAGAGTGGCTTGGTCATCACCAACCAAGAAGACGGCGAAGAAGAAAAACGCTATGACCGTTTCCGCGACCGCGTGATGTTCCCCATCCGCAACGTCAAGGGCGAGTGCATCGGCTTTGGTGGTCGCGTGCTGGGCGAAGGCACACCCAAATATTTGAACTCACCAGAAACCCCCGTGTTCAGCAAAGGCCGCGAGTTGTACGGTTTGTTCGAAGCCCGCAACGCACTGCGCGATGCCGGCTATGTGCTGGTGACCGAAGGCTACATGGATGTGGTGGCCTTGGCGCAGTTGGGCTTTCCCAACGCGGTAGCCACATTGGGCACGGCGTGTACCACCGACCATGTGCAAAAGCTGTTTCGCTTCACCGACAGCGTGGTGTTCAGCTTTGACGGCGACAGCGCAGGCCGCCGCGCCGCGCGTAAAGCGCTGGATGGCGCACTTGCGTATGCCACCGATGTGCGCAGTGTGAAGTTTTTGTTCTTGCCCGCTGAGCACGACCCCGACAGCTACATCCGCGAATTTGGCAAAGAAGCCTTTGCCCACTGCGTGACCGAAGCCATGCCGCTGAGCCGCTTTCTGATTGAAGTAGCCCGCGAAGGCTGTGACCTGCACACCGCCGAGGGCCGCGCCCACATGGCCAGCAATGCCAAACCCATGTGGATGGCCTTGCCCGATGGCGCGCTCAAGCGCCAGTTGCTCAGCGAAATCGCCGAGCTGGCAGACCTGGGCAACCACGAGCTGCAAGATTTGTGGATGCCTACCGCTCCTGCGGCTGCACCTGCACGCACGGGTGAATTTAAAAAATCGTCCAAGTTCAAACCCCGCGAGCCCTACGCGCCCAAAACGTACAAGCGAGGCACACGCCTAATTCCCCAAGGCCGCGCCGACCATGCCGCGCGCGTGCTGCTCTCGCACATGGAGCTGTGGGAAGACCTGTCCACCGAAGACCACAACCTCTTGTGCGAACTGGCCCCACCTCACGGCCCGCTGTTTGTGTGGCTGGACCACCAGCACCACGAGCATGGCAACCAAGCTTGGGGCGCGCTGCGCGAAGGCCTGCGCGAGCATGAGTCGGAAGACCTCGCTCTGCGCGTCATGGCCACCGCTTTCACACCTCTGCTCGACGACGAGGGCAAACCCATGCCCGAGAGCCTGACGCCCGAGCAACAACGCAAAGAAGCAGGCCTGGAGTTGCGCGGCATTTTGAACAAAATTTTGTTTGAAAGCCTAGACGCGCAAATGAAAGAGGCCATCGCCGAGGCCGCGGCTGACCCCACAGCCATGCAGCGCTACAAAGCCCTGTTTGAGCGACGCAAACAGCTGGGTCAAATTCCGCAAAAACTGGTCGAAAGCCACGATTGATGCGCCTGCGGCCCATTTGAGGTCATCGTTTTAGGTATAATCCACGTTTAGCAAGTGCGACAGCAGCACCTCCGGGCCCGGCCAACCGTGACACAAGCGCACGACTCGCCACCTCACCGCAAGGACTGCATTCCAAATGTTCGCCCAATCCGCTTGCTTCTAGAGGTTCACACTTCACCCCCCTTTTTTCTTTTTCCCGCGCCGGGTTTTTGTGGCGCTGTGTATTCGTTTCTTTGATGTCTAGGAGTTTTCATGCCTGTTGACCGCAATTCCAAGAAGCCTGTCAAGCCTGTGGCCAAGAAGGTGGTTGTCAAAACCGTCGTCAAAGCCGCTGCCAAAGCAGTTACTAAGCCAACCGCAAAGCCCGTTGCAAAAACCTCTGCCAAACCGGCAGTCAAAGCTGCTGCTAAACCAGCCGCAAAGCCAGCAACGAAAGCCAAGTCAGTGCCCGCATCGAAAACAAAAGCTGCTGAAAAGCCAGTCACCAAAACAGTCACCAAAGCCAAGGCTGAGGACACCAAGAAAAAAGCATCGGCCGTAGAAGCCCATGCCCCCAAAGCGGCAGCCAAAAAAGCCCCCGCTAAAAAAGCCACCAAAGCAAAAAGCAAAAAAACCAGCGGCGATGACGAAGATCTCGGCGACATCGAAGCCGACCTCGAAGGTGAACCTGTTGTCGAAGCCGGTGCAGAAAAGGTCAAACCACTGCGCATGAAAATCAGCAAGGCCAAAGAACGTGCCTTGATGAAAGAATTCGGTTTGGACGAAACCGTGCTGTCTGAAGAAGACATGCAAAAGCGCCGCTCACGTCTGAAAACCCTGATCAAACTCGGTAAGACACGTGGTTACCTGACGCACGGCGAAATTTCTGACCACTTGCCCGACAAGTTGGTCGATGCTGAAACCCTCGAAGTGGTGATCAGCATGTTGAACGACATGGGTGTGGCCGTTTACGAACACACGCCTGACGCAGAAACCCTGCTGCTCAACAACAACGCGCCGACCGCCGCCACCGAAGAAGAAGCCGAAGAAGAAGCCGAAGCGGCTTTGTCTACGGTGGACAGCGAATTCGGCCGCACCACCGACCCCGTGCGCATGTACATGCGCGAAATGGGCACAGTCGAGTTGCTGACCCGCGAAGGCGAAATTGAAATTGCCAAGCGCATCGAAGGCGGCTTGATGGACATGATGGCCGCCATCTCTGGCTCGCCTGCCACCATCGCTGCGGTGTTGGCCATGGCCGAAGAAATTCGCGAAAACAAAGTGGTCATCTCCACCATCGTGGACGGTTTCAACAACCTCAACGAAGCCGATGACTATGTGGCCGAAGAAGACTTCGACGAATTTGACGAAGAAGACGATGACGACGGCAAAGGTGGCTCTAAAGCTCTGACCAAGAAATTGGAAGAGTTGAAGAATGCAGCCCTCGAACGCTTTGATCGCATGATTGTGTTGTTCGAAAAACTTCGCAAGACCTACGACAAAGAAGGCTATGGCACACCCGCTTATGTAAAAGCACAAACCGCTTTGACAGCGGAGTTGATGGGTATCCGTTTCACCGCCAAGACCATTGAAAAGCTGTGCGAATCTGTGCGCGGCCAAGTGGACGATGTGCGTAAAAACGAACGCGAACTGCGTCGCATCATCGTGGACAAGTGCGGTATGCCACAAGCCACCTTCATCAAAGACTTTCCACCGAACTTGCTCAACCTCAAGTGGGTCGAGAAGCAAGCCGCTGCGGGCAAGCCATGGTCTACCACCATGGGCCGCTACATCCCACCGGTGCAAGACTTGCAGCAAAAGCTGATTGACTTGCAGTCCCGCGTGGTGGTGCCTTTGGAGCAACTCAAAGACATCAACAAGCGCATGAACGCCGGCGAGCGCAGCTCACGTGGTGCGAAAAAAGAAATGATCGAAGCCAACTTGCGCTTGGTCATCTCGATTGCCAAGAAATACACCAACCGCGGTTTGCAGTTCCTCGACTTGATCCAAGAAGGCAACATCGGTTTGATGAAGGCCGTGGACAAGTTTGAATACCGTCGCGGCTATAAGTTCTCGACGTACGCAACATGGTGGATTCGCCAAGCGATCACGCGTTCCATCGCCGATCAAGCGCGCACCATCCGTATTCCTGTGCACATGATCGAAACCATCAACAAGATGAACCGCATCAGCCGCCAACACTTGCAAGAGTTTGGTTTCGAGCCCGATGCCAGCGTCTTGGCAGAGAAGATGGAAATTCCAGAAGACAAGATCCGCAAGATCATGAAGATCGCCAAAGAGCCGATTTCCATGGAAACGCCGATCGGTGACGATGACGACAGCCACTTGGGCGACTTCATCGAAGACAGCGTCAACACCGCACCTATCGAAGCCGCGATGCAAGCGGGCTTGCGCGATGTGGTGAAAGACATCTTGGATGGCCTCACCCCACGCGAAGCCAAAGTGCTGCGCATGCGCTTTGGTATCGAAATGGCTATGGACCATACCTTGGAAGAGGTGGGCAAACAGTTTGACGTCACGCGCGAGCGCATCCGTCAAATCGAAGCCAAGGCTTTGCGTAAATTGAAGCACCCCAGCCGCAGCGACAAACTGCGCAGCTTCATCGATACGATGTAATGCGCCCTTTGCCCCTCTTTTGCGGGGCAACAAAAAACCCCGCCAGTTTGTACCGGCGGGGTTTTTCTTTTGGTGCTTGGTTGGGTTTATTCAGTCGCCAACGCCATCACGCCTGTGGCCGTGTTGGAAATTGGGATGTGATAGTTCTGGTGCACCGGTTTGACCTTGTCGCCCAAAGCGCCGCGCATGGCCAACCACATGACCAGCTCCACGCCTTGCGTGCCCGTCTTTTCGACCAATTCGTGGATGCTGTATTGCGTGGCCCACTCGGGGTTCTTTTGCAGGCTGTCCATGAACTCCAAATCAAACGCTTTGTTGATGTGGCCTGCACGCTCGCCGTCAAGCTGATGACTCAAACCACCAGTACCTAACACCACCACATTCAAATCACTGTCCCAGCTGCGAATGGCGTCGCCCACGGCACGTCCTAAGTTGTAGCAACGCTTGGCCGATGGCAATGGGAACTGCACGGTGTTGATACAAATTGGCACGGTCAACACAGGGCATGTGTCGCCAGGCCAAAACAATTTGAGCGGCAAGGTAAACGCATGGTCGACCAACATTTCTTGGCAGGTCACCACGTCAAACTCTTTTTCCACCAGCTCGTTGATGATGTGCCATGACAAATCAGGCGCACCTTTGAACGGTGGCAAAGTGGGAATGCCCCAGCCTTCATCGGCGTTGTTGTATTGCGCCGCGGCACCGACGGCAAAGGTGGGCATTTTGTCGAGGAAGAAGTTCAAACCGTGGTCGTTGTAGAACACCACAGCCACATCGGGCTTGACCTTGCCCAACCACTCGTGAATAGGAGGGAAGCCATCGAAGAACGGTTTCCAGTACGGATCTTGCTGAATGCCTTTGGCAATCGCGCCGCCGATAGAGGGGATGTGTGATGAGGCGAGGCCGCCAACAATGTTTGCCATGGTGTGTCTCCTGAATGTTTATTGGTTGGCTGCAGCGCGCAGCTTGGCTTTGAATTCTTCTTTGGTCATGCCGGTTTGTGCAGCACCTAGGTCTTGCACGTCCAAACCCAAAATGCCGGCGAATTTGGCGAGGTAGTACACATTGCCACCTGCGGCAATCAGGCCCAACACGTTGCGCGTGCGAATGGCATCGGCTTGTTGTGCGTTCAAGCCGTACTGCAACATGTACGCCTCTTCATCCGCCTTAAAGCTAGCACGGTTGTCGGCGCTGTTGAACGAGTAGCACATCTTGTTGAGGGCATAGCCTTTTTGGGCTTGGTCACCGTCAAACAAGGTGGTTCCAAAAATCGGTTCGGGTTTGTGGCTCATGGTTGTCTCCGTGATTGAAGTTTTTCAATGGAACGGAGTGTGGACGTTTCAACCCATAAAATAAACAAGGTAATACTCATTTATTCCATGAAAAAATTTAATCATTTGGATTTGGACGGTCATCTGTTGCATTTGCTCAGCACTGTGATTGAGCAAGGTTCTGTCACAGCAGCCGCCAACGCACTGGGCATCACGCAATCTGCCGTGAGCCACCAGCTAGACCGCTTGCGCGCCATCGTGGGCGACGCCTTATTTGTCAAGTCAGGACGCGGCATTGTGCCCACGGCACGCGCTGAAGCTTTGGCCGTGCAAGCCCAAGGGCTGCTGACTCAGCTGCAAGGCTTTGTGCACAGTGGCGCGTTTGAGCCTGCGCGCCTGACCCAATGCTTCACCATCGCCGCGAATGATTTACAGCGTGACTTGCTGCTACCTAGCTTGCTCAACCGCTTGCAAGCGCAAGCGCCAGGCGTCACGCTGCGCGTGGTGCCATCCGACGTGCCCAGCGCTGACATGCTGCGTGCGCAAGACTGCCAACTGGTGATCAGCCCTCGCCCACCGGATGCCACCGACATCAAACACAAACGCTTATTTGCAGACCACTACCGCGTGTTTTACGACCCGCAGGTGCGCAAAGCCCCGCGTTCGCTCAAAGCCTATGAGGCGGCAGAGCACATCACCGTGGTGCATCAACCGAAAAGGAGTTTGGACATTGATGAGCTACTTCTCAAACGGGGTGTGAATCGCCGATTTGCGGCCACGTTGAGCAGCTTCGCAGGCGTGTCTGCCTTTGTGTCGGGCACTGAGCGCTTGGCCACCCTACCCGGCTTGCTGCGCCAGGGCTTGCTGCGTGGTTTGGCGGATGCACCCGTGCCCTTCGACACACCCGACATGCCGATGTATGCTATTTGGCATGTACGGCACCAGCAAGACCCCGTACACGCTTGGCTGCGTGAACAGTTGTTTGCTTAAGCAAACTCTTCGGTATCTACCTCAGACGCATTGAGCGCGTTGTAGCGTGGCCCCTTCACCGTCTGCTGGTTGATGAGCGCTTCTAAGCGTTGCATCTGCTCAACTGACAGCGCCACATCAGCAGCGGCGATGTTGTCTTCGAGGTGGTGAATGTTTTGTGTGCCAGGAATCGGAATGAGCTTGCTGTCTTTGTGCAACAACCAAGCCAAAGCCAATTGCGCTGGCGTGCAACCTGCTTCGCGGGCGATGGCTTGGTAGGCATCGAGCATGGGCAGATTGGCGGCATAGGTGTCCGCGCTGAAACGTGGCATGGCGCGACGAATGTCATTGGCCGCCAGAGTGCTCACATCACGCAAATCACCACACAAGAAACCACGTGCGACAGGACTGAATGCCACAAAGGTCGCGCCCAACTCTTCGCAGGCTTTGAGCACGGCGATTTCGGGGTTGCGTGTCCACAGCGAGTATTCGGTTTGCACCGCCGCAATGGGGTGCACGGCATGCGCTTTGCGCAAGGTGGTGGCAGAGACTTCGCTCAAACCAATCTCGCGAATCTTGCCCGCACGTACGAGGTCGCTTAATGCGCCCACGCTGTCTTCGATGGGCACTTGTTTGTCCCAGCGGTGCAGGTAGTACAGGTCAATCACATCGGTGCCCAAACGCGACAAGCTGTCTTCACAGTTTTTACGCAGCGTCTCTGGGCGGCCATCAATCACGCGCTTCACGCCATCAGGGAACGACACACCGGCCATACCGCCCTTACTGCACAAGGTGATTTCATGACGATGCGCTTTGAGCGCTCGGCCCACCAACAACTCGTTGGTGCCGAAACCATACAAGGCTGCCGTGTCAAACATCGTCACGCCAAGGTCTAAAGCGCGGTGAATGAGGGCCTCTCCCACTTCAGGCGCAGGTGGTGCGCCGTAAGCGTGGCTGAGGTTCATGCAGCCTAGGCCAATGGCTGAAACTGTGTAGGGGCCGAGTTGACGTTGTTTCATACGGAGGCGTGTGTGCGGGTCCAAGCAGGCAATGGGGCTGAGCGGTGCAGCACGTTGTCATGCAACCATGTGGCGCTCTTGCGCGCACGCTCGGCCACGGTGGCCAAGGGGAGTTGTTGGTAGTCGTCGTTAAACACTTCAAAGCTGTAGTCGCCACGATAACCAATGCGGTCCAAGCGCAGCACCAAATCAGCCAAAGCTTCGCTGTGCACGCCTTCGCCCGGGAACACGCGGAAGGTGCGTGCGGTGGTCATGCGGTCTTCAAAGGTGGGGGTTTCGTGCCACATGAAGTCCGACAGTTGCACCAAGAAAATTTTCTCGGGGTCTAGGTCTTCAATCGCGTCCAGCGGCGTGTTGGCCGCGAAGATGTGGAAGGAGTCAATGCCAATACCAAGGTTCGGGCAATCAGCGCGACACACCACATCCCAAGAGGTGGTGAACTCGTTGACCGTGCGGCCCCATGACAAACCTTCGTAAGCCACTTTGATCCCCAAGGGCAAGGCCAGCATGGCAAGCTTTTTCAGGTCACGGGCAATATGGTCTAAGTCGTCCGTCGCATGGCGTGAAGTGGACGAACAGGCCAACAACACTTTGCTGCCTGTGGCCGAGCACATCTCAAGCATCGACTTGGCGATGTCGACTTTGTAACCATGCAAATGGCCCGACAAGCCTTCAAAGTCGCGCAGCACTTGAAAACCTGTGGGGCGCAAGCCACTGGCCTGCACCGCTGCCACGGCCGCAGGCACGCCGCCGGGGTGTGTGACCAAGTCACGCGCCATGAGCATGACTTGCGAGAAGCCTGCGTCTTTCATCGCCGACAGCTTGGCTTCTAAAGAGCCTGCCATCGTGATGGTGTCCATCCCAAAGCCGTCAAGTAAGTTCATGGCGTGGCCTTTTTGTTAATCTTTGTGAACCAGCTCAAACGACACCGAGCCCAAGGCGCTGCGTGTGAGCGCGCCACGGTCTTCGGGGTGCAACTGGGTGGATTCAACAAACTCCACGCCACGGGCTTTGAGTGCCGTCACCGCGGCGCCCACATTGACCGCACCCAAGCCAATGCGTTGCAAGCACTCGGGGGATTCATCGGTGTCCATCCATGGATCGGGTTCGATGAGTTGCCACAAGAAGTTGCCGCATGGGCTCTTCATCAACTTGCCTTTGGGCAAGATGCCAAAACGTTGGTCATCGGGCACGAAGCTGAAATCAAACATGTGTTCAAAGTAAGCCAACCAATCGGCACTGCGGCCTGCGCCGATGTACTGCACCACGCCAAAGTAGCTCATGCCAGCTGTGGCTTCAGGATGTTGGTCAACCGTAGGAATGGGTTTGAAGTCGATGTCGTAAATCGAGAACTCTTGCCAACGGTCCACAAAATAAAAGCGGCTGCCGCCTGGGCCGTGAATGGCTGGAATGTGTAGCTCCATCGCTTGCGCTTGGCTGGTCACATTCCATGCGCCCAGCTCCATGCAACGGGTGTGCGCTTGCAGCGCATCACGCACGCGGAAAGCCACAGCAGAGATGACAGGTTGACCGTCGGTGGTGGCGCTCACACGCGCATCATCGGGGCTGGCGTTGACCACCAAGTTCATACCGCCTTGACGGTACAAAGTCACCTCACGCGAGCGGTGGCGTGCCACGGGGCGAAACCCCATGTTCTCTAACACTTGACCCAGCGCCTGTGGGCGGCTGGTGGCGTATTCGATGAACTCGATGCCGTCTAAGCCCAAACGGTTGGGCATGTCGGGCACGGACTCGCGGTGTTGAGATGGCAAGGTCATCAAATACTCCAAGAAAAATTAGTAACTCAGCTGTGCGACATCACGCAGCACGTCAGCGGTGGTGGTGGGCAAGCCAAAGTATTCCAAGTAGGCAGGAATTTGTTCAAACAACATGTCTGAACCCACCTGCACGCGGCAGCCACGGTTTTTGGCGGCTTGCAAGAAGGCGGTCATTTCGGTTTTCATCACGACTTCGCCCACAAAGGCGTCGGGCGAAATGCGCGACACATCCATCGGCAAGGCATCGCCTTCGTTCATACCCATGGGCGTGGCATTGACCACCAAGTCGTGGTCCGCAGGGTCGTTCGAGCCGGTGCGCACATCAATTTGGGGATAGTTTTGTTTCAAGCGTTGGCCCAAGGCCTCAGCGGATGCGGTGTTCACATCAAACAAGCTGATGGCTGCAATGCCAGCCCCTGCCAAGGATGCGGCAATGGCACAACCCACACCACCCGAGCCAACCACCAACACGCGTTTGCCTGTAAGGTCAAAGCCCTTGCGTTGCACGCCGCGCACAAAGCCAGCGCCGTCAAACATGTCGCCGACCAAACGGCCATCGGCCAGTTTTTTCACCGCATTGCAAGCACCGGCCACACGCACCGTGGCGGTTACTTCGTCGAGCAAGCCAACAGTCACCACCTTGTGGGGCATGGTGATCAGCGCACCGCAAATGTTGGTGAGGCTGAACACCGATTTCAAGAACACCGGATAGTCAGGCGTTTGGCAGCCCATGGGGACCACCACGGCATTGATGCCCGCACTCGCAAAGTACGGGTTGTAAATCATGGGGGACTTGAAGGAATGCGTGGGATAGCCGATGTGGGCAATCAGCTGCGTGTTGCCATTGATAGAGATACCGTGCTTGCTCATGATGTTTTATTTAGAAGATTGAACAGCAGACACCGCTGCACGCAAAGCCAACTCATAGCTGTCAGCACCAAAGCCACAAATTTGGCCTTTCACAATTTCAGCGAACACGGATGTGTGTCGGAATTCTTCACGCGCGTGAATGTTGGACATGTGCAACTCGACCACTGGGCAAGTCAACACAGCCAAAGCATCGCGAATGGCGTAGCTGTAATGGGTCCAGGCGCCGGCGTTGATGAGCACGGCGTCCACGTTGTCAAAGTAGCCTTGATGAATGCGCTCGCACATGTCGCCTTCATGGTTGGTCTGATAGCACTCCACCTCAGCGCCCAGCTCTTTGCCCAGCTTGTGCAAATTGGCATTGATCTCATCGAGTGTGATGGTGCCGTATTGCTTAGGGTCGCGTTTACCAAACATGTTGTGGTTCACGCCGTGGAGCATCAAGACTTTCATACAACTACCTTTAACAATCAATATTCATTCAACAAAAAATGCTTCGCCGCATCAAGCGGCGAAGCATCACAAAGTCAATTACTTGGACTTTTTAGCAGATGCAGCTGAACGCACTTTTTCAATTTCAGCTTGCAACTCTTTGACCAAGTCTTGACCCACGGCCACGCCGTGCTTGGCTGTCACTGGGCGCATCTTGTCGCGCAAGATCGACATTTCTGACTCAGGCAACTGGGTCACTTGCATGCCATTCTTCTTCAAGTTGGCCAACAAGCTGGCTTCCAAGTTGCGTGCGGTTTCGCGTTGGAACTTGGCAGACTCAGTCGCTGCATCAGCCACCACTTTTTTCTCAGCAGCGCTCAAGGTTTCCCAGAACTTCTTGCTGATCACCACAGACTGTGGGTTGTATTGGTGAGCTGTCAACACCATATGCTTTTGCACTTCGTACAACTTGGCGCTGTTGATGGTGGGGATTGGGTTTTCTTGACCGTCCACAGCACCTTGTTCCAAAGCGGCATACAGCTCTGGGAATGGCAGTGGTGTGGGGTTGGCGCCCAAGGCTTTCACCCAGTCCACGTTGATCGGGTTAGGAATCACGCGCAACTTCAGACCCTCGAGGTCAGACACTTTGTTGATGGCGCGCTTGCCGTTGGTGATGTGACGGAAGCCCAGCTCGTAGTAAGCCAAACCGATCAAACCTTTTTCTTCCAACTTGGCATGCATCTTCTTGCCGAAGGCGCCGTCGACCACAGCGTCAGCTTCTTTGGTGGTGGCAAACATGAAGGGGAAATCGAACACGCCAAATTCTTTGACTTGGCTGGCGAAGATGCCGGAGTTCATCGAAGCCATTTCCAAGGAGCCGCCTTGGATGGCAGACACGTTGGCTTGGTCGCTGCCCAATGTGCCGCCTGGGAAGATGTTGACTTTGAGTTTGCCGCCAGAGTTCTTCTCGACGATCTCTTTGAACTTCTCCATACCTTGAACGATGGGGTGACCCGCGCTGTTCTGGTTGGCGAACTTGATGGTTTTCACTTGTGCCGAGGCGATGCCCATGGCGGCCATGGCCACAGTCGCGATCACGGTCTTGATAAATACACGTTTCATGTCAGTGTCTCCTGATGAACTTTGCGGTCGTACGCCAAATGAAGGTTCCACTGTCTGGCGTACCCGGACAGACAGTGGGAAAAGAAACTTAATATAACCAGCGCGCAGGCACCATCACGATGGATGGGAACAACACCATCAAGAACATGACGATGAACTGCACAGCCATGAACGGCATCACACCACGTGTGACGTCATCCATACGCATACGGCCCACACCTGCCACCACGTTCAGCACAGTGCCCACAGGTGGTGTGACCAAACCGATGGAGTTGTTGATGATGAACAACACGCCGAAGTACACAGGGTCAATGCCAGCGGCTTTGACGATGGGCATCAACACAGGGGTCAAGATCAAAATGGTTGGCGTCATGTCCATCGCGGTACCCACGATCATGCACAACAGCATGATGGCAGCCATCAGCAATGTAGGGTTACCCAACAGAGGTTCGAGCAAGCTCACCACTTGTGCAGGCAAGTTCGCCACGGTGATCAACCAAGCTGACACCATTGCAGCAGCCACCAAGAACATGATGACGGATGTCGTTTTCGCAGCCATGCGGAACACATCAAACAACTGAGACCAAGTGAGTTCACGGTAAATCACGCCAGCCACAAACAAAGCGTAAACCGCAGCCACCACAGCAGCTTCAGTCGGTGTGAACACACCCATGCGCAAGCCCACCAAAATGATGAGTGGCAGCATCAAGGCCCAACCTGCTTCACGCATGGCGGCAAATACTTCAGCGCTTGTTTTGCGTGCAGGCGGTGTCAAGTCTTCTTTGCGTGTGCACCACCACCAAGTGGCCCACAAACCAGCAGCCAACACGATGCCAGGGAAAATACCGGCCAAGAACAACTTGCTGATCGACACGTTGGCAGCCACACCAAAGATCACAAAACCAATCGACGGTGGAATGATGGGGCCGATCACACCGCAAGCGGCAATTAAGCCACCGCTGCGCGCTTTGTCGTGACCTGCTTTGACCATCATGGGCAAGAGCAATGCCGTCAACGCAGCAGCATCCGCCACCGCAGAGCCGGACAAGGCCGACAACAAACAGGCCGCAACAATCGTCACATAGCCCAAGCCGCCACGGATGTGGCCGACCAAAGCCATGGCGAAGTCAACGATGCGACGTGACAAACCACCGGTGTTCATCACCTCACCGGCCAACATGAAGAAAGGCACAGCCAACAGCGGGAAGCTGTTCGAGCCTTCGATCACGTTTTGCGCCAAGATTTGCGCATCAAACATATCCATGTGCCACATCAAAGCGGAGCCACACAGCAACAAAGAAAAAGCGATAGGCACACCCAGCGCCATGGCGGCGAGCAAGGAGCCCAAAAATACAGCGATAGTCATGATTGAATTCCTTGGGGTTTACTTGAGGGGGGCGAGAACGTCGATGGGTTCTTCTTCAGACTCACGAACGCCAATCAACTCACTGTCAGACAACTCACCACGCATCAAGCGCAACAAGTGGTCCACCAAAATCAAGGCGCCCGACACAGCCAACACCATGCCGCAGGCGTAGAAGATGCCCATCGAGGCTTCCATCACCGCACTGGTGGAATCCCAGTTGATGAGGGTTTGGTCCAACGAGCCTTTGAACAGCAACCAGCAGATGAACAACATCAAGCCGTGGCCAATGACCAAGAAGATTTTTTGCCAACGCACAGACAACTTAGACACGATGGTGTCAGAGCCCAAATGCGCACCGTCTTTCATCGCGACGATGGCGCCCAAGAAGGTGACCCACACAAACAACCAACGCGACAACTCTTCCGACAAGGTGATGCCAGAGTTAAAGGCATAACGCATCACCACGTTGCCGAAAACCAAAACCACCATCACGGCGAGAGCGACAGAAATCACGACCTCGAGAAACCGACAGTAGCGATCTAGAAAACGATTGAGCATGGAGAAATCCTTGAAGAATATGGGCTGGACAAAATGTACAAAACAGTTACTTTGTGACACCCTAGTGAAAACCCGTATTTAAATCTCGCATAGCCAACTACCTGCTATGCCAGATTTGAATAGCTTACAAAACGCAGAACCATATCGATCACGCTTTGGCGCCGTGCGGCCAAGGCTTTGGCGGTTTGGCCATTGCGCTTGAAGATCAAATCGAAGGTGTAGCGGTTGGACACGTTGAAAAACGTCAGCGCAGAAATGGATGCGTGGATGTCGATGGGATCTAACCCCTTGCGAAACACCCCGGCTTTCACACCGCGCTTGTAAAGGGCTTCGATGGACTGAATGGCAGACACGTTCAACTCTTGGATGAGCTTACTTTGCGCCAAATAGCTGCCACGCTGGATGTTCTCGTTCATCACCAAACGGATGAAGTCTTGGTTGCTGTGGTGATGGTCAAAGGTAAAGCCCACCAAAGCTTTGAGCGCTTCGACAGGCGACAAGTCGGCCAAGTGCAGTTCGGCCTCGGTCGCACGAATGCGGCGATACGCATCTTCGAGTACGGCAAGGTACAAGCCTTCTTTGCTGCCGTAGTAGTAATAGATCATGCGCTTACTGGTGTGCGTGGCATCCGCTATCGCGTCGATGCGCGCGCCCGCCAAGCCCTTGGCCGCGAACTCTGCCGTCGCCACAGTCATGATGCCCGCCATCGTCCGCTCGGGATCGTTAGTGCGCTTGGGCGCCTTGCGTGCAGAATGTACCGTTTCGTTCATTCGCAAAGTATAAAAGGCAAACCGCAAAGCCCTGTCTCCTGAAGAACCCTAATGCCCCACGCGGCTCACGCACGTGCGTAAACTCGGTGCGCACACATCGAAACCCCATGTCATTTGATTCTTACTTCGTCTTAGCTGGCCTCGCCTCGCTATTGGTGGGCCTGTCCAAAGGCGGCTTACCCACGGTGGGCATGCTGGCCGTTCCCCTGCTCTCGCTGTTCATGTCACCGGTGAAAGCGGCGGTGTTGTTGCTGCCGATTTACATCATCTCGGACGTGGTGAGTGTGTGGCTGTATCGCAAAAATTTCAGCGCTCCGAATTTGAAGATTCTCATTCCTGCGGGAGTGGTGGGTGTGTTCATTGGCTGGCTCACGGCCTCGGTGACTTCGGACAGTGCCGTGAAACTGATCATTGGTTGTATGGGCATAGGTTTTTGCCTCAACACATGGCTGCGCAAAACACCACAAGACAAACAACCGATCAACGCCAAGAAGGGTTGGCTCTGGGGCACGGTGGCGGGATTTACCAGCTTCATCTCGCACGCGGGCGGGCCACCGTTTCAAATTTATGTGTTGCCGCAACGCTTGCCCAAGATTCAATTTGCTGGCACGGCCACGCTGCTGTTTGCCGTGATCAACGCCGCCAAGGTCTGGCCTTACCAACTGTTGCAGCCCTACTCGTATGTCGACTTGGTGCGCGCCGCCGACCTAGTGCCGTTTGCCTTGGTGGGCACGGTGCTGGGAGCCTACATCACCAAGAAGATTGCCGACGCTTGGTTTTACCGCTTGGTGCAAACGGGCCTGTTTTTGGTGTCCCTCAAACTCATTGCGGATGTTGTTCTATGACCCCCTCTTCTCACACACCTTTACGGCTCGGAATTTTGGGCTGCGCCAACATTGCCAAACAATTCGCACGCGATGTGAATGGCAGCCCACTTGTATCCATCCAAGCTGTGGCCAGCCGCGACTTGGCCAAAGCCCAAGCCTTCGCGCAGAGCTTTGACATCACGCGTGCCCACGACAGCTACGAAGCCTTGTTGGCCGACAGCGCGCTAGACGCCATCTACATCCCCTTGCCCAACAGCCTGCACGCCGAATGGGCCATTCGTGCCATGCAAGCCGGCAAGCATGTGCTGTGCGAAAAACCGCTGGCACTCAACCTCGCTGAAGTCACGCGCATGTTTGAAGTCGCGCGCCAACACGGTGTGATGTTGCTGGAGTCTTACCCTTATTGGTTCCAGCCCCAAACCCGCGACTTGCTGGCATCTCTGAGCCACGACAAGATTGGCGAGGTGCGCAGCGTGCAAGCCAGCTTTGGTTTCACCGTGGGCAACACCGACACCAACATCCGCATGAAGCCTGACCTCGGCGGCGGTGCCTTGCTAGACGCAGGCAGCTATCCCATCAGCTTGATTCGTTTGGTCATGGGCTGCGCACCCGAACGTGTGATGGCACATGCCACTTGGGCCGACACAGGCGTGGACATCAGCCTCATGGCCACGCTGTTTTATGCCGATGGCCGGCGTGCGCAGATGTCATGCGCGATGGACACCGCCAACCACCGTCGCGCCACCATCGTGGGCTCGCACGGCACGGTGGAAACCGAATACCTCAACCACACCAGCGACTCGCACGCCCACGCTTGGGGCTACTTGCCCAGCCAGCTGCGCGTGCGCCAAGGCATTGCCAACAGCATTCCATTTGAAGAAGTGCATTCAGCCTCAGGCAGTGGTTTTCGCTTTGCCGCAGAAGCCTTTGCCCAAGTGGTGTGTGGGGGTGACATGGCTGCCATTGAACGCGCCGCAGTTGCTAGCCACGACATTGCCGCCACCTTGGATGCGATTCACACCAGCGCCAAGACGGGGCACGTTGTGCACTTGAGCCGCTGACCTTCGGTCAAGGTCCTACAGACGAACGGTTCGTTGGCTGGCCGCGGCTTGCGCAATGGCTTCGACCACCAACAGGTTTTGCAAGCCATCGTGCGCGCTGACCAAGGGCTCATCTACCCCTTGGATGACGCGAATGAAGTGGTCCATTTGCAAACGCAAGGGGTCTTCACGCTCTAACGCCACGGTGCTGAGTTGAAATGGCTTGAACCACGAACGGTCTTGCGTTTCGGCGTAGGTTTTTAAGCGCATGGTGGGCACAGACAAGCTGCCCATGGTGCCTGCAATGACATAGCAATCTTCGTCGTCATAGCTCGCGTAGGCTTTGTTTTCTTGGGATGTTTGCTCCCAGCTCCGCGCCGAGGCCGACGTGTCTGACAGCATGAACGCTGCCAACACGCCCGAGGCAAAACGAAACGTGATAGCGGCGGTGTCTTCCACCGCAAAGCCACGCACCGCGTTGGAGGTCATGGCCTGCACCTCGGCAATCTCACCGCACAACATGCGCAAGTTGTGAATTTCGTGGATGAGGTTGATCAAGATCGGGCCGCCACCCACCTCACGCCGCCAAGGCGCTTGCGTGAAGTAGTCATCGGGTTTGTAAAACAAGGCACTGCCCATGACGCTGACCAACGTGCCTAAGCACCCCTCGTCGATCACCGCTTTGGCTTGTCGCATGAGGGGACTGTGCGCACGGTGGTGACCGATCAACACCTTGGCTTGATGCGCTTGCGTAGCTTGCACCAGCTTTTGCGCATCGGCCACGGTGTGTGCGATCGGCTTCTCGACCAACACAGGCACACCCGCCGCAATGCATTGAAAGGCTTGCGGCACATGCAAGGCATTGGGCGTCGCCAGAACCACGCCATCTGGCGAGGTAGCGGCCAGCAACGCATCCAAGGTCGCGAACCAAGGCACGCCCTTTTCTTGGGCCAAGGTTTGAGCCGCCTCAGACGGGTCGGCAATGCCGCAGAGTCGGCACTGCGGGTCGTGCGCTATGACCGCCATGTGGGCGCGGCCAATCACCCCTGCACCGGCGACTGCGATGTTCACCGGTGTCATGCTTACGCAGGCGTTGCAGCAGCCGTGGTGGTGTGTGCGCCACCCAAGAACAAGCGTTCCATTTGTGGGTCAGCCAAAATTTCGGCGGCTGATTTGTACAGCACCAAACGGCCTGACTCCAAAGCAATCGCGTTGTCTGAGTACTTGAGCGCACTCTTCACGTTTTGCTCCACCATCAGCACCGTGGTGCCTTGGTCAGCCAGCTTGCGCAAGAGCTTGAACACGTCTTGCACCACCATCGGCGACAAACCAATCGAAGGCTCATCGATCAACAAGACTTTGGGACGCAGCAACAAAGCACGGCCAATTTCGAGTTGCTTTTGCTCACCACCCGACAAGGATGAAGCCAAAGAGTTCATGCGCTCTTTGACGCGTGGAAAAAACTCCAGCACTTCAGGAATGCGCTCATGCGTGGTTTTCATGCCCAGCGTGATGCCGCCCAGCTCTAGGTTTTCGTACACCGAGAGTTGGCCAAACAAATTGCGGCCTTGCGGCACAAAGGCAATGCCGCGTGCGAGCAAGTCTTTTTGCGTGGCGCCTGTGATGTCGTCCCCATTCAAACGAATCTTGCCTTGGCGCGGTGTGAGCAAGCCAAACAAGGTTTTGAGCACAGTGGATTTACCAGCGCCGTTGGGACCAATCAGCAAGGTGATAGAACCCTTGGGCACGGTGAATGACAGGTTGTTCAAGATCATGAAATCTTTGTAACCCGCCACGACATCGTCAAATTCGATGCACGGTATTGTGTTGTTATGTGTTGTCATGATCAGCTTCCCAAGTAAGCGTCGAGCACTTGTTTGTTGGCACGAATCTCAGCCGGTGTGCCAATGGCCATCACCTTGCCTTCGACCATCACCATGATGCGGTGGCACAGGTCCATCACAAAATCCATGTTGTGTTCGATCACCACAAAACTGCCCTTGCGGGTTTTGTTCAAGTCTTTCAGCAAGGTGCTGATGCCACCCACCAAAGAGGGGTTCACACCCGCGCAGGGCTCATCGAGCAACACCAAATCGGGTTCGCTCATGAAGGCCATGGCAATGTCCACCAGCTTTTGTTGGCCATAGCTCAACTCGCCTGCTTTTTTGTCGGCCACATGCTTGATGTGAAACTGATCAATCAAGGCATCTGCCTTGGCACCCAAGTCCGAATCGCTGGGCGCAAACATGCGGCTGAACATGGTGCCTTGATGCTCTTGCGCAGCAACGATCAAGTTGTCGCGCACGGTCATCTTGCCGAACACCTGCAAGGTTTGGAAGGTGCGGCCCACGCCCAAGCGGTTGAGTTCCAAGGGGCCTAACTGCGTCACGTCTTGCCCATTGAGTTCAATCTTGCCGGTGTCGGGTGTGATCTGGCCCAACATGCTGTTGAACAAGGTGGTTTTGCCGGAACCGTTGGGGCCAATGACGCCAAAGATTTCGCCAGGACGCACTTCAAATGACACGCCACCCACAGCTTGAATGGCGCCATAGGCTTTCTTCAAGTCGGTGACTTTGAGAACGGGTTGAATGTTTGAATTCGTCATGCCTTCACTCCTGATTGGCCTGCAGCCGCACGTGCAGCCGAGGCTTCACGCGACTGACGCTTGGCACGGATGCGGTCTGGAATGCTCAGCAAACCATCGGGCAGCCAAATCATCAACATCACCACGGCGGTGCCGAACACAAACAAATACCAAGCCTGCGCAAATCGCAGCCACTCGGGCAAGATCACCCCCACCGCAGCACCCAGCAAGGGGCCCAAGAAATAACCGGGGCCACCCACCACCACCATGAGGTACATCATGATGGACGCTTCCACTGTGAACGGTGCGGGGTCAATGAACTGCACCATCGAACCAAACAAGCCACCGGCAATGCCTGCATAAGCTGCACCAATAGCAAAGCTCAACAAGGTGTAGCCGCGGATGTCCACGCCCAAGCTCTCCGCACGGATGGGGTTGTCACGCAAGGCGGTGAATGCTTTGCCCCATGGCGAATTGAGCAAGCCCCACAAGAGCAAGCCCAACACCACCGCAAACGCCAACACCAAGTAGTAGTAAGCCAAGTTGCCGTCAAAGCTGATGCCGAAGGCTTCAGGACGTGCGATGTTGTTGATGCCAAACGTGCCGCCTGTGAGCCACTCTTCGTTACGCATCACCAACCACACCGCGGTGTTGAAACCGAGGGTGGCAAACGCCAAGTAAATGGTTTGCACGCGCAGCGCAGGAAAGCCCAAAGCCAAGCCCACCACAAAGCAGCCCAAAGCTGCGAGTGGCATGCCCAACCAAAAGCTGTAACCCGCTTGCATCATCACCGCCACGGTGTACGCGCCAATGCCAAAGAACGCAGCATGGCCCAATGACTTTTGACCGGCGTAACCGATGGTGAGGTTCAAGCCCATGGTGGCGATCACATAAATCAACCAATAAGTGAACAAATAAATGCCGTGGTTTTTGAGCAGCGTGGGCACAAAAATACAGGCCAACAGCCCCAAGAGGCCGGCCAAGAATGCGAGCTTCTTCATACTTTGCGCTCCACTTTTTTACCGAGCAAGCCTTGTGGCTTGAACAAAATCACGACCATAAAAATGACCAGTGCCACCGCATCTTTGTACGCGGGCGAAATGTAGGCTGCCGCCAAGTTTTCGCACACGCCCACAATCACGCCACCCAACAACGCACCACGTGAGTTGTTGAAGCCGCCGATGATGGCGGCGAAGAAGGCCTTGTTGCCCAAGGACGACCCCATGTCGAACTTGGCCAAATAAGTCGGCGTCACCAAAATCGCAGCGGCTGCAGCCAGCACCGCGTTGATGGCGAAGGTGTAAAAAATCATGCGCGGCACATTGATGCCCAACACCGAGGCGCTCTCGGTGTTTTGTGCCACCGCTTGCATGGCACGACCGGTGACAGTCTTGGCCAAGAAGGCTTGTGTGACCAACACCAAGGCAATCGCAAACACAAAAGTGCCAATGTCGGTGGCTGAAATGGTCACGCCGGCAATGTTGTAAACCTCATCTGGAAACAGATTGGGGAAAGGCTGTGGCTCGGCGCTGTAGCCTGCACGCACGGCGTTGCGCATGGCAATGGACAGACCAATGGTCGCCACCACGATGGGCATCATGCCGAACTTGAACAGAGGGTCCACCACGCCGCGCTTGAACAACCAGCCCAAGACGAAGACCGACACCACACAGCTCGCAGCAAAGCTCAACACCAAAGGAAAGCCAGCGGCCAAGAAGCCCAGCATCATGAAGGCAGGCAACATCACAAACTCGCCTTGCGCGAAGTTGATGGTGCCCGAAGCTTGCCAAAGCAAGGTAAAGCCCAAAGCTGCCAGTGCATAAATGCTACCGGTGGCGAGGCCACTGAAAAAGAGTTGTAGAAAGTCGGTCATGTCGATTCGCTTGAAAAAGAAAGGCACGCCCGAAATAGGCGTGCCTTGTTTCTTGAGTTACTTCTTCGCGTTCAAAGCGGGCAACGTGGCGTTCACCACTTGGCGACCGTTTTTCACTTCGATCAAATAGCTTTCGCGGTCCAAGTCGCCGTTGGCATCAAAGCTCACATCCATGATGACGCCTGGGTTCTTCTTGGCGCTGATGTTGATGCCGTGCAAGGCTTGCGCCACAGCTTTGCGGTCAAGCTTGCCCACTTTTTCGATGGCCGCTTTGAGCACATACACGCCGGTGTAGCCCTTGATGCCGTTGTGGTCAGAGATGCTGCCGTAGGCTTGGTAGTACTTGGCCTTGAACTTCAACATTTCTGGGTTAGGTGCATCCACGGTCAAGCCCACGTGAGCAATCGCGCCATTGGCTGCGTCACCTGCGAGTTCGATCACTTTTTGGCCAACCAAGGTGGTCTCGCCAATCACTGGCTTGTTCCAACCTTGCTTCTTCAACTCACGCAGCAAGCGGGCTGATTCTTCTTCGTTGGTGTAGGCAAAAATCGCGTCTGCATTGCTTTGCTTGGCTTTCAACACAGCGGCTGAAAAGTCCACTTGACCGGCATCAGTCGAAATGTCGGCCACCACTTTGGTGGGGCCATCGGCCAACAATTTGGCCAAGGTGTCGCGACCACCTTTGCCGAAGTCGTTGTTCACATAAATCACGGCCAAGGTTTTGGCTTTGGTGTTGATGAACTTCGCCAGCTTGGGGAACGACACGCTTTGACCAAAGGCCGTGCGGAACACATAAGGGTTGCCTTGTGCGGTGATGGAAGCAGCTTCGCCACCGGTGAAGTTAGGCACTTCGCCGCGCTTGGATTCGGCCATCGACACCATGATGGAGCCCGAATACACAGGGCCAAAAATGGCGAACACGCCATCGTCCACGGCCTTTTGAGTCAAGCCCTTGGCCACGCCTGGGTTGGTTTGTGTGTCAACCGTGTAGTTCTCGATTTTCTTACCCAAGATGCCGCCGTTGTCATTGATCTCTTTCACGGCCAACTCCACGCCGTTCTTAAACACCGTACCGGCTGTGGTGCCAGGACCAGACAGCTCAACGATGTTGGCGATCTTGATGGTTTGCTGGGCATGCGCCACGCCTGCCAGCGCAAAAATCGCGGCGGCTGCAACAGCTTTCAAGGTGGAACGTTTATTCATAGATGTCTCCTCTTTGGGTTTGAAATTGAGCCAAGGTCAGGCGGCTCGGGTGATGAAATCATCGGCATACCATCCAAGGGAATTGGATGCGTGCAATTTAATTGGAAAAGCTTGATTTGTCGGGGCGTTTGCCCTAGGCTGCGCGATTAACAAACTATTTTGTGCGATCATCGAACGCATCACGGGTTTCCCCTTGCACACCTTATGAACACACTTTTGGCGCATCCCACGGGCTTGGACAAGAAGGACTGGATCGCGGGTCTGGACAAAGGCTTGGCGATGTTGCAAACCTTTGACGAACACAACCCGCGCTTGACAGCCACGCAAGCAGGACAACGCTGCGGCCTCACGCGTACCGCAGCGCGTCGCTACTTGCTCACCCTCGCCCACTTGGGTTTTATGAGCACCGACGGCAAGTTGTTTTGGCTCACGCCCAAGGTCATGCGACTGGGTCAGTCCTACTTGGAATCGGCGCGCTTGCCGCGCATCGTGCAACCCTCGCTGCAACGCTTGGCAATGGGTACACAAGAAATTTCGTTTGTCGCCGTGCTCGACGGTTACGACTTGGTCTACATCGCGCGCAACGGACAAAACCGCAGCATGAACACCAGCTTCGCGCTGGGCGCGCGTGTGCCATGTCACCTCACCAGTGCGGGCGTGTTGTTGCTGGCCCTCTTGGGGGAAGAGGCGTCCAACGCGTGGTTGGCCAACCATGAACTCAAAGCCTTCACCTCGCACACCATCACCGACCCCAAACGCATGCGCACCGAGCTGGCCCGCATTCGCGCGCAAGACTGGGCTTTGTCCGAGCAGCAACTCGACTTGGCCTACCGCGGTGTGGCCGTGCCCTTGCGTGACCACAAAGGGAATGTGCAAGGCGCTTTGACAGTGAGCATGCCGATTCAGCATGAGACCTCCAAGGAAGCTGTCAATCGCGTATTGCCTGTGCTGCGTGAAGTGGCGCAGAGTTTGCGACCGTTGATTTGACGTTGCTTGGTTTGCGGTCACCAAGTTGGGCTGCCTGCACGCACAGCAGCTCCTCTTCGCTTTGCTCAGAATGTCGCTTGCTGCGCGCACAGGCAGCCCAACTTGGCGACTGTTGTGAACGTAGCAGGTTGATTTAGGCATCGCCTAAAACTTTCTTTGTTGCGTTGAGACACAGTTCGGCCCAGGCCTTGTCACCGATTGGTTTCGAGCGTTCTAAGTTCACGATTTCTACACTCACAGGAAGGTCTTGCGGCAAGGTAGCAAACAACCCTGTCACATCAATATTGCCCTCACCAGGCAACAAGCGTTCTTGTCGCGCGGTGTGAATCAACTCTTCTGTGGTGAAGTTCAAACCTGCTTGTGCATCGCACATCTGTGCGTAATGCAACAACTCGCGTGGAATGGCAGCGATGTCTTGCAAGGTTGTGGTTGAACGACCAAAGTGCAAAGCATCCACCAAGATGCCTGCGTTGCTGGGGCGCCCCGCCAGTTCAATCACGCGCATGGCGGACTTGGCATCTTTCACGGCGGTCCACGGCATGAACTCCAAATCAGCAGTCAGTCCGTAGGCGCGCATGGCATCGCACAAGGCCGCGTAGTTGTCGGCCAAGCGCGATTCATTCGTGTCGTCTGCGGCAATCAACACCGCTTTGGCACCCAATGTTTGACCGATGGCCATCAACGCGGCATGGTCAGCCACTTTGAACTGTTCACCGATGCGGATGATTTCTAGGTCATACACACCCACGCCAGTGTCACGCATCACGGCTTGGGTTTCGCGCAACACAGCGGCATCACCAATCAGTGTTTGGTAGGGTGCACCAGGGCCGTTGGGTTGCACACGCAAGCCCACGTAGGCATAGCCCAACTCTGCCGCAATGCCAATGGCCTGCGGCACGGTGGATGCATTGGCGGTGAGGTACGCGAGCGAATAGGTACGCATGGTGTGCTGCCTGGAAGATTTATTTCAATGGCGACACAGCCGTGGGCAGTGCGATGGTGGAGACCATGTTGGTCGTCAAGTTGGCTGGGCCGCCTTTGGGTGGCCAGATGCCTTGGGCCACGGCATCGGCGCGCGCTTTGCTGCGTGCATCAATGGTGGGATACGCCCAGATGTTGGTGAAGCGCAGCGGGCCGTCCAACGCGACCATCGCCACCACGCAAGGTGAAATCTTGTCGCGCGCGGGAATCGCTTGTTCCCACAAATCAATCGTGGGTTGCACGCCACCGGGTTTGATGCCGTAGGTGCGAATTTCATACACGGGGCCGTTGATGCCGCTCTCAGCGCTGGGACGCACAGGCTTCATCCAAGGGAAGCCTTGGTAGCTGTGTTGCTCCAAGCTTTGGAAGATATCGCCGCAGCCAAAGGGACTGGCGTTGTATTGCGTGCGGTTGCGCTCGGCTTGCAAAGTAGCCAAGTCGTCAAAGCCACGCAACACAATCATTTGGTTGAGCACACCGATGTCGGTGAACCAACAACCCAGCAGTTCACCTTGGCCTTGCGCGCAAAACGTTTGCACGTTGGTAGCGGCTTGCGCAGCTGTGCCAAAAGGCAGCGTCATGGTGGCGAGTTCGTAATACATGGGAGAAGTCCTTTTCAAAAATGGATGTTCAGAAGAAGCAAAGTCTGGAGATAAACGAGCCGCATGGTGCGCGGCCAAATAACCAAAGGTCATGGCAGGCCCGAGGGTGATGCCGCCACTCGGGTAGTTGCCGCCCATCACGCTGGAGAGGTCGTTGCCACCGGCATACAAACCGTCAATGGCTTGGCCTTGCGCATTGAGCACTTGTGCGTGTTCGTTGCAACGCAAACCCGCAAACGTACCTAAGCTGCCAGCCACGATGCGTACGGCGTAAAACGGGCCATCTTGAATAGGCGCCATGTTGGGGTTGCGGCCTTCGTGCGTGGCGTCGCCTTGCACGCGGTTGTAAGCGGTTTGGCCTTTGCCAAATTCACCGTCGTAGCCGATGTCGGCCTGTGTGTTGTAGCGCACCACTGTGTTTTGCAACGCCACAGCGTCAATGCCGCATGCATCAGCCAACTCTGCCAGCGTGTGGCCACGCTTTAAATAACCGTTGGCCAACATGCCATGCATGGGCACAGGTGCGGGCTTGACTGCGCCTAAGCCCCAGCGACGGATGAAGCGGTGGTCTACCACCAGCCACGCTTGCACAGGTTCGCCCTCGGGCAAAGCTTGAATCAGCCCTTGCATGAAGTCGTGGTACGAGTCGGCCTCGTTCACAAAGCGTTTGCCAAAGCGCGTGACGGCCATCAAGCCGGGCTTGCCGCGTTCAATCAAATGCGGAAAGTGTGCAGTTGTTCCATCGGCACGTGGCACCAACGACACGGGTGCCATCGCTGCCGCGTGCTTCAAATCGTTCGCTACCACAGCACCCACCGATTCGCCCAAGCGCAAGCCATCGCCGGTGTTGCCGCGCGAGGCAGCAGAAAAATGTTGTTCGCCTGTGGGGTCGTGTGGCAGCAGTTGGCTCTTACGCTGTGGGTCGTGTGGAAAGCCACCCGTAGCCAACATCACACCGCGCTTGGCGCGAATGGTTTGCTCTGCACCGTTGTGCATCACCACGGCGCCTCTGACTTGTTGCGCACCATCAGCACTTAATTCTGTGACCAAACGCACTGCAGGACTATTCACACGAATGTCCACACCCGCATCAAATGCTGACTTGGCCAAAGCCGCCACCAAGGCATTGCCGTTGACCAGCTGCATGCCACGTCCATGCAAGAGTAAATCAAACAAATGACGCGTGACGCGCTTGGCCACATGAAAGAACGAACCCCATGAGCGCAAAGCATGGAAGAAGTGGCGAATGTCAGCCCCCGAAGCAATGCCCATCCCAAGAAAGGTCATCTCGTACAACGGCGTTTTGAGTTGTTTGACATGCTTGCCCAGCAAGCGGCCATTGAACGGCGCAGCACACACCGAGCGACCACCGAATGCGGCGTCCTCGGTCTTGCCGTGGAAATCTGGCACCACGTTACCGTCAATGAACTGCAAGGCCGTGTGCTCTTGGAAAAAGCGCACCATGCGTGGGCCGTGCGTGAGGAAAGTTCGCGCACGTGTTTCATCAAACTGCTCGCCCAACTCGTGGCGCAAGTACGAAAGCGGTTTTTCAATCGGCTCGGTGATGCCCGCTTGGATGGCCAGTGGGTTGCGTGGAATCCACATCCAGCCACCCGACCATGCGGTGGTGCCGCCGTAGTGCGCGTCCTTTTCCACCACGATGACTTTGAGGCCAAGGTGTGCCGCGGTCACGGCAGTGGACAACGCACCTGCACCGGAACCCACCACGAGCAAATCACAATCCCAAGCTTTGGTTTCTGCGGCGTTGATCGAAGAGATGCTCATCGTGACGTGCCCCCGCTCAATCAAGCGGCGTAAATCGGTTGCAAACGCACATGGCTGGTGCCACGCGCCAACATGGGTGACGCGCCACTGGCTGCGGCCAACTGCGCCGCGCATGACAGCAAATCAGGTGCCAGCGCCAACATGCGCTCACGCGTCAAACGTGCAGAAGGTCCCGCCACACTGATGGTGCCCATGGGCAACTGCCCTGCCAAACCCACAGGTGCGGCAATGGCGTTGAGGCCTGCGGTGTAGGTTTCTTCGGTCAGGCTAAAACCTTGTTTGCGGGTGTCTTGCAAGACCTTCAAAAAGGCTTTCAAACTCTTGGGCGCGTTGGGGCCAAAGTCTTGGGGTGAACCCAAACCTTGTTGCGATACCAAAGCCAAAGCATCGTCATCCTTCATCGTGGACAACCAAGCCAAGCCGGAAGACGAACAGCTCAAGCGAGCAATGCTGCCCATGTCTGGGTCGTAACGCAGGCCTTGACGTGCACCTTGCGCGCGGGCTACCCACGTCAGGCGGTCACCGTCGACCACCGACAAACGCACCAGCTCACCGGTTTGTTCGGCCAAGCGGTCGAGCAGCGGTTGGGCCACATCGATGACACCTGTTTTGCTGAGGTAGCTCAAGCCCAGTGACACGAGTTTGGTGGTCAACACATATTCGCCCATGTCGCGGGTTTGGCGCACATAACCAAAGCGAGTGAGATCGGCCAACAGGCGATGCGCGGCACTCTTGGGCATGTTGAGCTTGTCCGCCAAAACGGCCAGCTCGACGCCCTGCCCTTGCTCAGACAAGAGCTCCAAGATGCCCAAAGTTCTTTCAAGTACGCCGCTCATAGTGGTGTGTGGAAATGGATGTTGGCCGGACTTTATCACGAAAAATGAATTTGGTTCAAAAATTGAATGCAATTCCATTTTTGGATAAACTGCGCCACATTCATCCACTTCACTTTGAATCACCATGCTTGAAAACTTCAGCGGCGCCACACGAGTTCACGTCATTGTGGGCGACCCCATTGCCCAAGTGAAATCACCTTTTGGCGTGACCCAAGCTTTTGAATCACACGGCCGTGACGCCATCTGCGTCCCCGCCCATGTGGCCCCCGCTGACCTGACCGACTGGTGGGCCGGCACCAAACGCGCACGCAACATCGACGGCCTCATCGTCACCGTGCCCCACAAATTTGCCTGCACAGCGTTTTGCGATGTGCTGTCAGAGCGCGCCGCCTTTTTGGGCACCGTCAACACCGTGCGCCGCGATGCGCAAGGCCGCTGGCATGGCGACATGTTCGACGGTTTGGGCTATGTGCGCGCCATGGAGAACAACGGTTGCGTGCTGAAACACAAACGCGCGTTGCTCGTCGGCGCAGGCGGCGCAGGCTCTGCCATTGCACACAGCTTGGTGCTGGCGGGCGTGAGCGAATTGGCCATTCACGACCCCGATGACCAACGCCGTCAATCGCTGATCGACCGCCTCAACAGCTTGAACTTGGGCAAGGTCACGCAAGGTAGCCCAGACCCCACAGGCTTTGATGTGGCCGTCAACGCCACCCCCATCGGCATGAAAGAAGCTGACCCCACACCGATTGACACAGGCAAGATTCATGGTGACATGTTTGTGGGCTGCGTCATCACCGCCCCAGCCATCACGCCCTTGATTGCGGCAGCGCGTGCCAAAGGCTGTAAGACTGTCACAGGCGCCGACATGTTTGCGCAAGTGCGCGAGTTGATGGTCAATTTTTTGTTGGAGGCGTGAACCATGAGCGACGCTTTGCACCCCCTTCAGCAACGGATCAGCACAGACCTCTCGCAACTCAACGACCACGACACCGTGGACTTGGTGGTGATTGGCTCTGGCGGCGCAGGTTTTTCAGCCGCACTCAATGCGGCGATTGACGGCGCACGCGTGTTGCTGGTCGAAAGCATGGCCCATGTGGGCGGCACCACCGCTCTGTCGGCAGCCACCACCTGGGTGCCCGGCACCAAGCGCGGCTTAGAAGTCAACCCCGACGACACACCCGAACGCGTGGCCACGTTTTTGAACCTCGCTGTGGGTGAACGCTCGGACGCGAAGTTGCGCCAATCGTTCATCGACAACGGGCCACACGCGATTGCCAAACTCGAAGCCAACAGCGCGCTGCAATTCCAAGTGCGCATGCTGCATCCTGACTATTTGTCTGAACTCGAAGGCTCAGTGCTGCGCGGCCGCGCGATTGAGCCACAGCCCTTCGATGGCAAATTACTCGGCCCCAACCTGCCCCTCGTGCGCAACCCCATCCCCGAGTTCACCGTGCTCGGCGGCATGATGGTGGACCGCGATGACATCTTCCATTTGCTGCGTTTGACAGAGACTTGGAAGTCGTTCAGTTACAGCTTCGCGCTCATTGTGCGCCACTTCCTCGACAAACTGCTGCACCCACGCAGCACGCGTTTGGTCATGGGCAACGCCATGATTGCGCGCATGCTCTACAGCTACATCCAACGCCAAGGCTTGTTGGTGACGAACACCGAAGCCACGCAGCTGCTGCAAGACGGCAACGCCATTCAAGGCGTCGCCCTGCAACAAACCTTGCCCGATGGCAGCGTGGTCAAACGCACGGTGCGCAGCAAAGGTGGTGTGGTCATGGCCAGCGGTGGTTTCAACCGTCACGCCACACGCCGTGCAGACATGCTTCCCGGCGCCAAAGAAGCGTGGTGCCCCGCAGGTCCCGGCCACACAGGCAAAGCGCAAGACTTGGCCTTGCAAGCCGGTGGCCAACTCGGCAGCGGTGGTTTGAGCCACGCGTTTTGGGCCCCCGTGTCTACACGCCAACGCGCCGATGGCAGCACCGCTGTCTTCCCACACTTTGTGATGGACCGCGGCAAGCCTGGCATGCTCACCGTGGACAGCCAAGGCCAACGCTATGTGAACGAATCCACCTCGTACCACTTATTTGGCATTGCCATGCAAGCACATCACGCCACCACGCCCAGCGTGCCATCGTGGTTGGTGTGTGATGCAGACGCCTTGAAGCGCTATGGCATTGGCATGGTTCGCCCAGGAAATGACGCCAAGGGCAAAGGCTTAGAGCCCTTCTTGACCGATGGGTATTTGAAACAAGGCCACACCTTGGCCGACTTGGCGCGACAACTGAAGGTGCCCGCGAACAAACTGCAAGCCACCGTCGAACGCTTCAATGCGTTTGCCGACAAAGGTGTGGATGAAGATTTCCAACGTGGCACCACCGACTACCAACGCGCCAACGGCGACGCCACATGGCACGGCCCTAACCCCTGCTTGGGCGCTTTGCGCGAAGGCCCGTTCTATGCCGTGGCCCTCTACCCTGGTGACATTGGTGCCGCCACTGGTTTGCTCACCGATGGCGATGCACGTGTGCTCAACGCACAGGGCCAAGCGATTGACGGCTTGTATGCAGCGGGCAACGACATGCACTCCATCATGGGTGGCATTTACCCAGCACCTGGGATTACCATCGGGCCAGGTGTCACATTTGGCTACTTGGCAGCCAAGCATGCAGTGGCACGGGCCCATCACATCCATACATAACCAGCGATGACCACACGCACAGAACACGACTCTTTAGGTGGCATTGAGGTGCCAACCGAAAGGCTTTGGGGGGCGCAAACCCAGCGCTCTCTTGAGCACTTTCACATCTCTTGCGAGATGATGCCCTCTGAAGTCGTGCACGCCCTCGCACGTGTCAAAGCGGTCTGTGCCAAGGTCAATGCCGAACTGGGATTGCTGGCAAAACCCAAGGCCCATGCCATTGCAACAGCGGCCGAAGAAGTGATGTCAGGCCTGCATGCCAAAGAGTTCCCTCTGTCGGTTTGGCAAACAGGCTCTGGCACCCAAAGTCATATGAACATGAACGAGGTGCTGGCCAACCGTGCGAGTGAATTGCTGGGCGGACCGCGAGGACGCGAGCGCTTGATTCATCCCAATGACGATGTGAATCTGGGGCAGTCTTCGAATGATATTTTTCCGACCGCCATGCATGTCGCGGCCGCCACGGAAATAGCCAACCACTTGCTGCCCAGCTTGACGCGTTTGACACAGACCTTGCGTGAAAAATCTGAAGCGTTTCATGACATTTACAAAATCGGGCGCACCCATTTGCAAGATGCCACCCCACTGACCTTGGGGCAAGAAATGTCGGGCTATGTGGCACAGCTGGAACATGCCGAGTCATGCATCGCACACGCCCTGACATCCATTTACCCCTTGGCCGTCGGCGGAACAGCAGTTGGCACAGGCCTCAACACCCACCCTGAATTTGGTGAACGTGTGGCTGCGGCTTTGGCGCAATCCACTGGCCTGCCGTTTGTGAGTGCGTCCAACAAATTTGCAGCGCTCGCAGCGCATGACGGCCTCGTCGCTGTCCACGGCGCGTTGAAGGTGCTTGCCGTTGCTCTGATGAAAATCGCCAATGACATCCGTTGGCTGGCATCAGGGCCACGTTGCGGGCTGGGTGAAATCACCCTGCCAGAAAACGAACCCGGCAGTTCGATCATGCCGGGCAAAGTCAACCCTACCCAATCAGAGGCCATCGCCATGTTGGCCTGCCAAGTGATGGGCAACGATGTGGCCATCAGCATGGGGGGGGCTTCTGGGAATTTTGAGCTGAATGTTTACAAACCACTGATTGCCCACAACGTCATGCAAAGCGTGCGTCTGCTCACCGATGGCATGCGCAGCTTTGACACACACTGCGCGCGTGACATCGAACCCCAGCGTGAACGGATTGCGGAACTCGTGCATCGTTCGCTGATGTTGGTCACGGCCTTGGTGCCACACATTGGCTATGACCGCGCCGCTCAAATCGCCAAACAAGCCCAGCGCGAAGGCACCACCTTGAAAGCAGCCGCCTTGGCCTTGGGCTTCGTGTCTGCGGACGATTTCGACCGTTGGGTCAAGCCAGAAAATATGATTGGCAATCAAAAACAATAGATGTACGATGAATTTGCTTGATCAACTGATCAAGCATCACCACCTTGAAAAAGGAGAAACGTATGTCATCTCTCAAAGCCTCCATCGTTCGTGCATGTGTGTCGTCATGCATCTTGCTGCTCGCTAGCTGCGCCTCGGTTTACGGCGACCCCAACACCGTCAAGCTCAACGCGCAGCTGACAGGCATGCAGGAAGTTCCGTCCAACCCGAGCATGGGCAAGGGCATGGTTGAAGCCAGCTTCAACAAAGAAACCAACGAGCTCACATGGACGGTCACCTACTCAGGTTTGAGTGGTCCCGCCGTGGCAGGACATTTCCATGGCCCCGCAGCCGCCGGCGTGAATGCAGGGGTCGCGTTGGGTTTCAAAGGCCCGCTTGACAGCCCCATCAAAGGCAGCGCCATGCTTTCAGCAGAGCAAGCGAAAGATCTGCTGGCTGGCAAGTGGTACGTCAACCTTCACACCAAAGTCAGTCCGGGTGGCGAGGTTCGCGGACAAGTTCTACCTGCAGCGCAACGCTCTGCCTACTAGCCTTCACTCTGAAGGTAGACCCAGCCTCTGGCTGGGCATAGCTTTTAATTTGACTTAGGAGCGAATCATGTCGAACACCAAACATCAAGTGGCCATTGATTCACTCAATGAAATCATGGAGTTGGAGTTGGCGGGTGTGGTGAAGTACACCCACTATGCGCTGATGGTCAATGGGTACAACAGAATCCCCATCGTCTCGTGGCTCAAAGCGAATGCGCAAGAAGGCTTGATGCACGCGGACAAGGCGGGTGAGATGGTCACCCTCTTGGGCGGTCACCCGTCATTGAAAATCGGTTCTTTGCTGGAAACCGAAAAACACGACATCGGTGACATTCTTCGCGAGAGCCTTGAACATGAGAAAAACGCCTTAAAGAGTTACTACAAGTTGCTAGAGATCGCCAAAAGCGACAACTCCGTTTTGATCGAAGAATACGCACGTCAAATGATCGTACAAGAAGAAATGCACTTGGACGAGGTGAACAAAATGCTTCGCAAACCTGGTGAAACCGGCTCATTCATCGCGTGAGCTTGAGCGTGGCTCGTTGAACAAGCCACGCTTTGTTTTCATAAAAAAAGCGGCTTCGGGAAACCGAGCCGCTTTTTCTTTGGCCACGTGCCTCATCACAAGGCGCGGGGTGAAACGCTTCAAGCGTTGAGTTGCAATTCCAACTCGTGCAACACCTTGTAGCAAGGCAGCACTTGAGCCACGCTGGAGTTAGGCTCGCGGCCTTCTTTGATGGCGGCGAAGAACTCACGGTCTTGCAACTCGATGCCGTTCATGGACACCGCCACTTTTGACACGTCGATTTGCTCTTCCTTGCCGGTGTACAGGTCGTCGTAACGGGCCAAGTAAGTGCCGGTGTCGCCGATGTAGCGGAAGTACGTCCCCAAGGGGCCGTCGTTGTTGAACGACAAGCTCAAGGTACAAATCGCGCCGTTAGCCGCTTGCAATTGAATGCTCATGTCCATCGCAATGCCCAGTGTGGGGTGGATGGGGCCTTGCACCGCATTGGCTTTGACGATGGGGCTGCCTGCTTGGTAAGCGAACAAGTCCACGGTATGAGCCGCGTGGTGCCACAGCAAGTGATCGGTCCAGCTACGGGCTTGGCCCAAGGCGTTCATGTTGGTGCGGCGGAAGAAGTAGGTTTGCACATCCATTTGTTGGATGTTGAATTCGCCCGCTTTGATTTTGTTGTGCACCCATTGGTGGCTGGGGTTGAAGCGGCGGGTGTGACCACACATCGCGACCAAGCCTTTGTCTTTGGCCACGCGTGCGACCTCTTCTGCATCTTTCCAGCTGTCTGCCAATGGAATTTCCACTTGCACGTGTTTGCCTGCCTTCAAGCAAGCCAAGCTTTGTGCGGCGTGCATTTGGGTGGGCGTGCACAAAATCACGGCATCGACTTCTGGCAAAGCCAAGCTGTCAGCCAAGTCGGTGGTGATGTGTTGGATGCCGTACTTGTCGGCAACTTCTTTGGTCTTTTCGAGATCACGGCTGATCAGTGACACGACTTCGACGCCGTCAATGTTTTTGATGCCGTCCAAGTGTTTGATGCCGAAAGCACCTGCGCCAGCCAAGGCGACTTTGATGGTTTTGCTCATGTTTTTTTTACTCCAGTTGAGGACAGAGCTGAAGGTCTGTCCCGCAAAGTTATTAAATTACGTTTTCAAGAATGGCGTGGCCTACAGCGGTGTTCGATGCAGGCACATGGTAGAAGCGATGGGCCAGTTTAGGCGCTGGACCGACGACCTTGCCGTCTTGGATGTCAGACATCGCACCACGTGCAATGAGCCACATCACCAACTCAATGCCTTCGCTACCCGCTTCGCGCACGTAGTCGATGTGTGGCACGGCTGCACAAGCCACTGGGTCGTTGATCATGAGGTCGAGCCAGTTGTTGTCCCATTCGCGGTTGATCAGGCCCGCGCGCGCGCCTTGCAACTGGTGGCTCATGCCGCCTGTGCCCCAGATGTGCACGTTGATGTCTTCGTCGTAGCTCTCAATCGCTTTGCGAATTGCTTGACCGAGGTTGAAGCAACGCTGACCGCTGGGCACGGGGTACTGCACCACGTTCACTGCAAATGGAATCACAGGACAAGGCCAGGCGCCCTTCACGGGGTCTTGCTCGCCACACATCAAAGACAGCGGCACAGTCAAGCCGTGGTCCACATCCATCTTGTTGACGATGGTCAAGTCGAAGTCTTGTTGAATCACCGACTGAGCGATGTGCGAAGCCAACTCAGGATGACCTTTGACCTTAGGCACAGGGCGTGCGCCGTAGCCTTCGTCAGCAGGTGTGTACTCAGCCGCTGTGCCGATGGCAAAGGTGGGAATCATGTCCAAGCTGAACGCAGTCGCGTGGTCGTTATAGACCAAGAAGATCACGTCTGGCTTGTTGTCTTTCATCCATTGTTTGGAGAAGTCGTAGCCAGCGAAGACCGGTTTCCAATAGTCTTCTTGGGTTTTGCCGAGGTCCAAGGCGGCGCCAATGGCGGGCACGTGGGAGGTGTAAACGGATGCGGTAATTTTTGCCATGGTTATTTCTTTCCTGCTGCGCCTTGGGGCTGGTTTTGCGCTTGGGCATCACCGTTTTCGCCAATCACGCGATTGCCTTCGACAGAGCGCCCGCCGTGAATCATCATGTTGCGGTATTCCTCTTCGGTCATGCCCGTCATCGAGCCTGCCATTTGCTGGAAGCTCAAACCATCGGTCGCACCAATTTTGGCGAGGAAATAAATATTGCCGCCCGTGCGCATGCACCAGTTCAAATCGCGGGCCAGCACAGCCTGTTTTTGCTCTTCGCTCATGGCCCACTCGTCGAGGTAGGCGCGCTCATTGGCTTTGAAACGCGTGCGGTTCTCAGCCTTCATGAGTGACATGCAGAACTGGTTGAGCCAGTAGCCTTTGCGCGATTGCTCGGCATCAAAAATGATGGTGCCGGGAACGTCTGTGTAGGGTTTGTCGAGTGCCATTAAAAAGTCTCCTCAGGCCAGTACAAGCGCATCGGGTTATCCACCAAGAGTTTTTGTTGCAACTCAGGCGTGGTCGCGATGTGCGGGATGAAATCAACCAACAGGCCGTCATCGGGCATGTGGTCTTTGAGGTTGGGATGCGGCCAATCGGTGCCCCAGATCACGCGGTCCGGGAACTCATCCACGATGCGCTTGGCAAAGGGGATCACGTCTTGATACGCGTTTTGTTCACCATTCAAAGCCTTGGGGCCAGAGACCGACAAACGCTCGGGACAAGTGACTTTGCTCCACACGTTCTTGTGTTCGCGCATGAACTTCACAAACAGCTCAAACTCAGGGCCATCCACAGGCTTGGTCACATCGGGACGGCCCATGTGGTCCACCACCACGTTGGTAGGCAAAGCGGTGAAGAAGTCCCACAACTCGGGCAAGTCGACCGCTTCAAAGTAAATCACCACATGCCAGCCGTACAGCTGAATGCGTTTGGCGATTTCAAGCAGTTCGTCTTTGGGTGTGAAGTCCACCAAGCGCTTCACAAAGTTAAAGCGCACACCGCGCACACCTGCGTCATGCATGGCTTGCAACTCGTCGTCAGTCACGCTGCGCTTGACGGTGGCCACGCCACGCGCTTTGCCGCCAGAGCTAACCAGTGCATCCACCATGGCGCGATTGTCTGCACCGTGGCAGGTGGCTTGCACCACCACGTTGCGGGCAAAGCCGAGGTGGTCACGCAAGGCATAGAGCTGCGCCTTCGAGGCGTCGCACGGGGTGTACTTGCGCTCAGGTGCGTAAGGGAACTCGTTGCCAGGGCCAAACACGTGGCAGTGGGCATCCACAGCACCTGCCGGCAATTTGAATTTGGGTTTGCTGGGGCCGGTGTACCAGTCCATCCAGCCAAGGGTCTTTTGAAATTCCATGTTGCTCCTCTTAGTCTTCAATCGGGTTGAATGTTGGCTTCGCGCACCAGCTTGGCATAACGCTGGCGTTCGGAACGAATCAGGTTGGTGAACATCTCTGCACTGCCGGGCACGACTTCGCCACCCACCGCGTTCATGCGCTCACGCACGTCTTTGGTTTGCAAGGCTTTTTGCACTTCGGCATGCAGTTTGTTCACGATAGGTTTGGGGGTGGCCGCAGGGGCCACCAAGCCGTACCACACCGAGGCTTCAAAACCGGGAAAGCCCGATTCAGCAATGGTGGGCACATCCGGAAAGATGGCGCTGCGGTTGGGGCTGAGCACAGCCAGCACTTTGAGCTTACCGCTCTTGACGTGTGGCAACACTTCAAGCGCATTCACGGCGACCAAGGGCAATTGACCACCAATCACATCGGTGATGGCCGGTGTGCCGCCACGGTAGGGAATGTGTTGCAAGTCGATGCCAGCGGCGCGCGCAAACAACTCAATCGCCATGTGCGGTGTCGAGCCATTGCCAGGCGTGCCAAACGCAATGGTGTTGGGTTTGCCTTTGGCTGCGTCAATCAGTTGCTTGATGTTGGTGAACGGTGCATTGGGGTTGGCCGCAATGACCACTGGCACACGGCCAATGAGCGACACCGCGACCAAGTCACGCTCGGCATCAAACGGTGCGGGTTGGTACAGCGACATGTTGGCTGCCAACGCATTGGCAGCCATCATCAAGGTGTAGCCATCGGGCTCTGCTGTGACCACGGACTTGACCGCAATGTTGGTGCCGGCCCCTGGCTTGTTTTCCACCACCACAGGCTGGCCCATGCTGATCGACATGCTTTGACCTATGGTGCGTGCCACCACATCCACCGCACCACCTGCGGCATAGCCCACCACCACCTTGATGGGTTTATTGGGATAAGTCTGAGCTAAAGCAGGCGCAGCGATGAGTGCTGCAAAAACAAATGGAATAACTCGCATTAAAAATTTCATGTGTTGCTCCGTTGTTGAATTAATGGGTGGGCAACATGCCGCGCAAACCCGCACGCTGAGCCATTTTTGGGACTTGGCCTGTTTGCTGCGCGCGCTGTGAAAAATCAAGCAAGTAAGGCATCCCTGCCTCACGCCCTTTGGGGATGGCGATGGCTAAATTTTCAACACCCCATTTGTCGGAGAGCACTTGAACATTTCCCATTTTTTCGGCTAACTCGAACAAGATGCCTTTGTTCGTGGCGAAGGCGTCCAATTGACGCTCATTCAACATCTGCTGCACTTGCGCCAAAGAAGGGACGGGAACAATCGAGGCGTTTTTCAAACGCTGGCTGAGCACCCCTTGCGATGAACTCCCCTGGCTGACGCCCAAACGCACGCCCGACCGATCTGCGTCTTCAAAGCGTTGAATTGGGCTGTGCATGGGCACAAGAATGCCTAATTCGAGTTGAATCAATGCGGGAGTGAAATCAACCTCTTTGGCACGCGCAGCGGTGGCGTTCGTAAAGGTCATGTCCACTTGGTTTTTTTTCAAAGCCTCAATCACTTCGGCAACGCGTGGGTATTGAACGATCTCCACAGGCACTGCCAATTGCTTTGCCAGCAGGTGACCCAACTCAAATGCGACACCTGATGACTCACCTGTTTTGGCATCTCGAAGCCATGACGTGGGACTTCCCAAGTAAACGCCAACCCGTAAAACGCCTTGCGGGGCCAAGGTTTGCTGAACCAAAGGCGAAGCCGCTGTCGGCGTGACCACCACGCGATTGGCATCCTGCGGAACGTCAGCACATGAACTGAGCGCCCAACATGCAGCAAGCAACCAGCCATAAAAAGGAACGCGGCGAATCAACGTGTGCATGTCATGAGTCCTTGTTGAGCATCAGTCCAAAGACACTTGTGCTTTTTTGATAATGCCGCCAAAGCGAGTTGATTCAGCCTGGATGTAGGCGTTCAACTGCTCGCGGTTCAAGGTGAAAGGCTCGTAAGCAAACGATGCAAATTTTTCGCGCACATCGGGTTCAGCCAAGGCTTTTTCAATGTCGCGTTGAATTTTGTCGGTCACGGCTTTGGGTAATCCGCGCGGTGCGGCAATGGTGGTCCAGCCACTCACTTCAAAACCTGCGGGGCCGCCCGACTCACCGATGGTGGGCACATTCGGAAATGCGCTCACGCGCTTGGGTGCAGCCACCGCCAAGTACTGCAATTTGCCTGCGCGGTACATCGCACCCGCTGTGGCGTTGGAGCCCAAGGCGAATGACAGCTCGCCATTGGCGACGCCCGTGTAGAGCATGCTGGTTTCTTTGTAAATCACGTGCTGCATGTCCGTGCCCGTGACTGACTCAAACAAAGCCGAACCCAAATGCACAGGGTTGCCCACAGACCAAGAACCGTAGTTCAGCTTGCCTGGATGCGCTTTGGCATCGGCAATCAGGTCAGACACTTTTTTGTATTTGCTGTCGGTAGCGACGGTGACAAAAAAGTAGGTTTTGAACAAAGGCGCCAAAGGCTCGAAATCGGCCTTGATGTCATACGGCAGCTTTTTGAACAGATGTGGGTAGGCCGACAAATGCACGCTGTCGAGCTGAATCAAATCATGGCCATCGGTGGCACCGCGTTTGAAGGTGTCAATGGCGATGAAGCCATTGCCACCAGGCTTGTTCTCGACCACCACAGGCTTACCCCAGGTGCGTGACAACTTGTCTGCCACCAAACGCAACACGCCCTCAGGGCCACTGCCCACAGGAAATGGTGTGAGGATGCGCACGGGCTTGGTGGGAAAGTCTTGGGCGTGCGCGGACAGTCCGCACAGCGTCAAAACACCCAACGCCAAAGCTGCAAACAGTTGGCGTTTAGAGGCGTGTGTCATGAGGCAAGCTTTCAAAGTCGTCGAAGTTAATCGATGTACTTTAAGCCCGCAGCAGCCAAAGGCTCGCGCATTTTGTACATGTCGAGGCCCAAGACGCCGGAAGCCAATTTGTCACGCTTCTCGCCTTCAAAGCTTTCACGTTTTTGTGCAGCAGCCAAAGTTTCTGCGGCACGTGCAGCGGGCACGCACACCACACCGTCGTCGTCTGCAACGATCACGTCACCGGGCGTGACCAACATGCCCGCACACACCACGGGGATGTTGACGGAGCCGATGGTGGCCTTGATAGTGCCTTTGCTGCTGATGGCTTTGCTCCACACAGGGAAGTTCATCTTTTGCAGCTCTTTCACATCGCGCACACCGGCGTCGATGATGAGGGCGCGCGCGCCACGTGCTTGGAAAGACGTGGCCAACAAATCGCCAAAGTAACCGTCGGTGCACTCTGCCGTGATGGCAGCCACCACGATGTCGCCGGGTTGAATTTGTTCAGCGGCCACGTGCATCATCCAGTTGTCGCCGGGGTGCAAGAGCACAGTCACTGCGGTGCCTGACACTTGCGCGCCTGGGAAGATGGGACGCATATAAGGCTTGAGCAAGCCCACACGGCCCATGGCTTCGTGCACAGTGGCCGAGCCCAATGCGGCCAAGCCGTCTGCTGCTGCGCGGTCAGCGCGTTTGATGTTGCGATACACAACGCCGAGTTCGTACATAAGAAATCTCCTGAGAATGAATTAACGGCCTTGCGACTTCAGCTTGGTGTCCAAGCGTGAGAACACACGGCGTGCGTTGCCCTCGTACACCTGGTGGCGCTCGTCGGCATTGAGGTTGAGCGTGGACTCGATGTAGCGCTTGGTGTCGTCGTAGTAGTGACCGGTTTCTGGGTCAATGCCACGCACCGCGCCAATCATTTCAGACGCGAACATGATGTTCTTGACTGGAATCACTTTGGTCAACAAGTCGATGCCAGGCTGGTGGTACACGCAGGTGTCGAAGTAAATGTTGTTCATCAAGTGCTCAGTGAGCAAAGGCTTTTTCAGCTCTTGCGCCAAGCCACGGAAACGGCCCCAGTGGTAAGGCACAGCGCCGCCGCCATGAGGAATCAAGAACTTCAAGGTGGGGAAATCTTTGAACAAGTCAGAGGTCAAGCACTGCATGAAGGCGGTGGTGTCTGCGTTCAAGTAATGCGCGCCGGTGGTGTGGAAGCAGCCGTTGCAGCTGGTCGACACGTGGATCATGGCGGGGATGTCGTACTCAACCATCTTTTCGTAGATGGGGTACCAAGACTTGTCGGCCAACGAAGGCGATGTCCAGTGACCGCCCGATGGATCGGGGTTCAAGTTGATACCGACGTTGCCATATTGCTCGACGCACTTGACCAATTCAGGAATGCAAGTGGCAGGGTCCACGCCGGGGGACTGGGGCAACATGGCCGCAGGCACGAAGTTGTTGGGAAACAGCTCAGACACGCGGAAGCACAGCTCGTTACAGATGGCGGCCCAAGTGGATGACACTTGGAAATCGCCAATGTGGTGGGCCATGAAGCTGGCACGTGGGCTGAAGATGGTGATGTCAGAGCCGCGCTCTTTCATCTTGGCGAGTTGGTTGGTCTCGATGGTTTCGCGAAGCTCGTCGTCGCTGATTTTCAGCTCAGACACTTTGGGCATAGACGCAGGGTCTTTGATGCCGGCGATTTGGCGGTTGCGCCATTCTTCCAAAGCCTTAGGTGCTGTGGTGTAGTGACCGTGTACGTCGATGATGAGAGACATGAATACCCCTTACAGAATGAAATTTAAAAATTAAAGCCAGTCCATGCCTTGCTTGCGCTTGACGTCTTCCACGCCAGCCGAAGCCAAGAACTGTAAAAACGATTGCACTGCCGCCACGCGCGCCGCGTCGTTGGCAATGACGGTAGGAATGCCCGATGAAAACGTGGTGATGAACGCCACATCCGTAGGCAAGGTGCCCAGCACATCAATGCCAGGCAAAGAAATCAATTCGCTCAATTGCTGAAAGCCCAAAGCAGCTTTGCCACTGGCCACCAGTGCGCCCACAGGCGTACCGGGTGGTGGCACCACGATGCGGGCTTTCACCTCGTCAGCAATGCCCCAACGCTCGAATAATTTTTCAAGGTACACGCCGCTCGGGCCTGTGGAATAGCTCAGTGTGGGGCTGGCCAGCACCGCAGCTTTCACCGCCGCTTCGTTGCTCAGGTCGGGGCGTGGCGCACCCGCTTGCACGGCCACGGCCACGGGTGAACGCACCCAGTCGCTGCGTGAGCCGGTTTGCACATGGCCAGAAGCGATCAAGCGTTCGATGGCGTCCGAGGCCAACAACACCATGTCAAATGCCTCGCCCGCTTGCACACGCTTGGCAGCATCGACACCACCCACAGATTCAATCTCCACCGAGACACCAGTTTGCGCAAGGTAGGCCTGCGTCAAATCCGCCAACAAGGCCTTGGTGGCCATAGACGAAATACCGCGCAACACAAGAGAGGAGGATGAGGTTTGCATGTCGGCGATTCTAGAGATTTACCCCAGAAATGTGACTCAGTTGACAAACTAGCTGCTATAACGTTTTTAAATAACGGACAATTGGTTATTCAAAATCGAGAATTCCATGGAACTCAAACAAATCGAATCATTTGTGCGTGTGGCCGAGCTGGGCAGCTTTACCAAAGCTGCCCTTGCGTTGGACATTCCTCAACCCCTGCTGAGCCGCCACGTGCGCCAGCTGGAAGTGGAGTTGCACCAAAACTTGCTGATGCGCAATGGCCGCGGCGTGACCGTGACAGAGGCTGGTTTGGTGATGCTGGAGCATGGACGAGGCATCTTGCACCAAGTGGCGGTGGCACAAGAAGAATTGGGCTCGGTGCGTGGCGCACTGGCGGGGCGTGTGTCGATTGGTTTGCCGCCTAGCTTGTCCAAGCTGGTGACCGTGCCACTGACCATGGCATTTCGCCAAGCCTTGCCGCATGCGCAGCTGTCGTTGACCGAAGGCTTCTCAGTATTGATGGTGGAAAGTTTGCGCGCAGGTCGCCTTGACATGGCTGTGCTTTACAACCCCGCGCCCTCCCCCGATTTGGAAATGTCCGTGCTGCATGAAGACACGCTGGTGTTGATTGCGGGCAAAAAAAGCCAACCACTCACACCCAGTACCCAACTCAAAGATGTGGTGCAACTGGCCGATTTAGCCAAACTGCCACTCATCGCGCCCAGTCGCCCCAATGCGTTTCGCTTGTTGATTGACACCGAAATGCTGCGCCTCAATTGCAAGCCCAACATCGTGCTGGAGATTGACGGCCTGAACGCGATTTTGGAATTGGTCAAAGAAGGCTTGGGTTACGCCGTGTTGCCAGCCTACACCCTGAGCAACTTTGCCAAGCCTGAAGACTTCACCACGCATCGCGTAGAGAAGCCTAAGCTGATGAGCCAGCTCATGCTGGTGTGGTCAGCGCGCCGCCCGATGACGGCGACGCACAAAGCAGCCATGCAGCTCACACAAGACGTGGTGTCTCAAGCGCTACAGGCCAACAGCTAAGCCGTTTACCAGCTGTCGTCGCTGCCACCGCCCGAATCGGCGCTGTCCCAATCACTGCCAGAGCCTGCATCGAAGGCGCCCAAGTCGGGCTGGGCTGGCGTGTCAAACGGCACATAGCCACCGTTGCCAGCAGAAGACGATGCACCCGCTGACGTTGGCGCTGCAGCGTGATGGTCGCCTTCTAAGGCTTTAGACAAAGCGTAACCTGCCGCCACACCAGCCAACCCGCCAACGACGGCACCTGTCATGGTGGAGCCTCCGCTGGCAGGTTGTGCATAGCCTTGAGGGCCATAGCCAGGCTGCGGCGCATAACCACCCGGCGCAGCATTAGGTGTGAACTGCGCACCAAAACCACGCGGTGCAGGAGGTGTACCCATAGGCGTTGCCGCTGGTGCATACACGGTTGTGTTAGCAGCATTGGCAGCTGAGCGGCGCAACCACAAGCCCAACACCACCAAACCAGCAATGGCGAGCCACACATAACTGAGCGATGAGCCGCTACTGCTAGGCGCAGGCTCTTGTGTTGTTTTTGTCGCGGCGTGCGTGCCAGGTGCCACAGAAGGCTCCATCACCACCGATGATGTGGGCGCAGCAGCCAAGTCATTGACTTTGGCCAAGACCGTGTTGAACTTTTCAGGACTGGTAGCGAACTTCAAAGATGGGTCGATGTCTTTGGCTTTTTGCAGTTCGATTTGCGCCTCTTCGTAACGGCGTTCATGCGCCAAGACTTGGCCCAGTTCGTAATGAGCTTTGGCACTTTGCGGCTTGTCTTGCAACACTTCGCGCAGCATGCTTTCAGCCTGCGTGTAGTGCCCCGCAGCCACGGCAGTTTCAATGTCTTTGGGCGTGGGCAGTGCCAACGCAAGCGTGGCACTCAGCACCAAGGCACCGGCAACAACAGATTTCAACAAACGAGAAAACATGGGTTTAAAACCTTTCCATCCAAACTGAATACGTCAGCGGCCTTGCATTGTGCAGCACCGATGTGACGGCTGGCACCCCACTTAAATGGGCGTGACCAGCAGAAATACAAGGGGATGAGGAAAGTAAAGCAGAAACGAAAAAGGCTCCTTGCGGAACCTTTGACTTTTGCTTTTGAAGCAAGCAATGATGCTTGGTAAAAATGGTGGGCGATGCAAGTTTCGAACTTGCGACCCCCACAGTGTGAATGTGGTGCTCTACCCCTGAGCTAATCGCCCATCTTTACCGTCTTTCCATCTCTGGAAAGACCGTGATTATGCCACAGAATTTTGCAGATTTCGCCAAACTGTTTTTCCGCCGCTCGATTTATCCAACTGAGCCAGCACATCGTCGTGTTGGCTCAGCTCTTGTTCTGAGGCAGCAATCACCGGCAGCTGGTAGCTGCTGAGGTCCACGCGTTCGGTGGTGCGGGTTTGTTCGTCGTTGCTCTCCACTTCCATGAGCAAGGCATCTTGGCCGCGCGTCATGTTGATGTAGACATCGGCCAACAGCTCGGCATCCAGCAAGGCGCCGTGCAAGGTACGGCCCGAGTTGTCTACTTCTAAGCGGTCGCACAAGGAATCCAGCGAGTTGCGCTTGCCTGGGAACATTTCTTTGGCCATCACCAAGGTGTCGGTGATGCCATCCACAAATGTGGTGAAACGCGGGCGGCCTTGCAGCTCTAGTTCTTTGTTCAAAAAGCCCACATCAAACGGGGCGTTGTGAATGATGATTTCCGCGCCTTCGATGTATTCCAAAAACTGGTCCACCACCTCACCGAATTTGGGCTTGTCTTTCAAGAACTCATTGGTGATGCCGTGAACGCGCAAAGCATCTTCGTGACTGTCACGCTCAGGGTTCAAGTAGAAATGCAGGTTGTTGCCCGTGAGCTTGCGGTGCAGTAGCTCAACGCAACCAATCTCAATGACCCGGTCGCCGTTCTCGGCCGAGAGGCCGGTGGTTTCAGTGTCTAGAAAAATCTGGCGCATGGTCAGTGATTTTCTTTGGCGTGGTTGATGGTGTATTTGGGGATTTCCACCACCAAGTTTTGCTGAGCCACGATGGCTTGGCAACTCAAGCGTGAATTGGGCTCCAGGCCCCAAGCGCGGTCGAGCAAATCGTCTTCGTTTTCATCGGCTTCATTGAGCGACTTGAACCCCTCGCGCACGATGACGTGGCAGGTGGTGCAAGCGCAGCTCATGTCGCAGGCGTGTTCGATGTTGATGTGGTTTTCCAACAGCACTTCGCAAATGGTGCTACCGGCTGCAGCTTGCAGCTCTGCGCCCTGTGGGCAGAGTTCGGCATGGGGCAAGATTTTGATGACGGGCATTTAAATGTTCTCGATGTTTTGTCCGGCCAAGGCATGTTGAATGCCTCGGTTCATGCGTTGTGCGGCGAAGGCTTCGGTGCCTTTGGCCAGCGCTTCGGTAATGGCTTCAATGGCGGCTGCGTCTTCGAGCTTTTTGGCATCGAGCGTAGCGGCCATCAGCGCGTCGATGCGCGTGCGGTCTTCAGCCGAGAGCAAATCACCATCGGCCTGCAAGGCGCTTTGCGTGGCCAACCACATGCGGTCAGCATCAACACGGGCCTCAATCAAAGCACGAGCTTTGATGTCTTGCTCTGCGGTTTTGAAACTGTCTTGCAGCATGGCGGCAATTTGGTCGTCCGACAAACCATATGACGGTTTGACCGTGATGTTGGCAGTGACGCCACTGAGTTGCTCCAACGCGCTGACGCTCACCATGCCATCGGCGTCTACCGTGAAGGTCACGCGAATACGCGCAGCGCCTGCGGCCATGGGCGGAATGCCACGCAACTCAAAGCGCGCCAAGCTGCGGCAGTCGGCCACCATGTCACGCTCGCCCTGCACCACATGCAAGGCCAAGGCGGTTTGACCGTCTTGGTAGGTGGTGAAGTCTTGCGCCATCGCTGTGGGAATGGTTTGGTTGCGCGGCACGATGCGCTCGACCAAACCGCCCATGGTTTCGATGCCCAGTGACAACGGAATCACATCGAGCAAGAGCAACTCGCCATCGGGGTTGTTGCCTGCCAGCTGATTGGCTTGAATGGCGGCACCAAGGGCCACCACTTCATCGGGATTGAGGTTGTTCAAAGGCGCACAGCCCAAGAGGTCAGCCACGGCTTGCTGCACTTGCGGCATGCGGGTCGAGCCACCCACCATGACCACGCCTTGAATGTCGTCTTTGCTCAGTTTGGCATCGCGCAAGGCTTTGCGCACGGCAGACAAGGTACGTTGGGTCAACGCGGCCGTGGCGGCTTCAAACTCAGCACGTGTGACCGTGTGGCTCAATGCGCCACTCGACAAGGCCACTTCAAACGTGGCGCGATCAGCGGCAGACAAAGCCTCTTTGCAGGCACGTGCCGCCACCAACACATTGGATTTATCAGCGGGTGTTGCAATGACACAGCCGGTTTGGGATTGCACCCAATCAACCAAAGCGCGGTCGTAATCGTCGCCGCCCAAAGCGGAATCGCCACCAGTGGCCAGAACTTCAAACACGCCGCGTGTCAAACGCAGAACAGAAATATCAAAAGTGCCGCCGCCTAGGTCGTACACGGCATACACGCCTTCGCTGGCTTGGTCTAAGCCATAGGCAATGGCAGCAGCGGTGGGCTCGTTGATGAGGCGCAACACGTTGATGCCCGCAAGTTGCGCAGCATCCTTGGTGGCTTGACGTTGGGCATCGTCGAAGTACGCGGGCACGGTGATGACCGCACCATACAAATCGTCGTTGAAGGTGTCTTCGGCGCGGAAACGCAAAGTGGCCAAAATTTCGGCGCTCACTTCGACCGGGGATTTCTCACCCACACGGGTTTGAATGGCCAACATGCCAGGCTTGTCGACAAACACATAGGGCAGCTGGTCACGGTTGGCAATGTCAGCCACACCGCGGCCCATGAAACGCTTAACAGACACCAAGGTGTTTTGTGGGTCTTGGGCTTGCGAGACCAGCGCTGCACGGCCAATTTGGCGGCCATCGTTTTCCAAGTAACGCACTGCCGACGGCAAGATGACATGGCCTTCAGCATCAGGCAAACACTCGGCCACGCCATTACGCATGGCAGCGACCAAGGAGTGGGTGGTACCCAAGTCAATGCCCACCGCGATGCGTCGCTGGTGCGGGTCTGGCGCTTGGCCAGGTTCAGAAATTTGTAACAACGCCATAAGTGTGTATTGTCGCTTTTAGGAGGCGTCTAGATGGTCGATTCGGGTTTCGACATCACGCAAAAACTTCTCAATGAACATCAGCCCCCTCACCTGCTGCGCAGCTGCGGGCAGGTCGTGTGCGGTGTCAATGAGTTGCGCGCATTGATGCAACGCGGTTGTGTGGGCTTGCTGCACATCGTCATGCAAGGCTTCGAGCGCAGCCACATCGGTGGCATCATCCATGGCCTCGCGCCATTCCATTTGCTGCATCAAAAATGCAGTAGGCATAGCGGTGTTGTTCTCGGCTTGAATGGGCGCAGCGCCAAGCTCGCACAAATAGGCGGCGCGGCGCATCGGGTCTTTCAGACGCTGGTAGGCCTCGTTGATGCGCACCGACCATTGCATGGCCACGCGTTGTGCAGCTGTGCCTTGAGAGGCAAATTTGTCGGGATGGGCTTCGCGTTGCAAATCTTTCCAACGCGCATCGAGCTGGGCGCGGTCTTGTGCAAACTGCGCAGGCACACCGAAGAGTTCGAAGTCGCTGACCGCGAGCTGCGCCGACAACGGCAGGGCCGATTCGTTCACGTCACGCCTCGCTTCAATTTATCGAAATTTAAATACGGAACGATTCGCCGCAACCGCAACGGTCACGTTCGTTCGGATTCAAAAACTTGAAACCTTCGTTCAGACCTTCGCGCACGAAGTCGAGTTGCGTGCCGTCGATGTAAGCCAAGCTCTTGGGGTCGATCAACACCTTCACGCCGTGGTCTTCAAAAATCACGTCTTCCGGTTCTTGCTCGTCCACGTACTCGAGCTTGTAAGCCAAGCCTGAGCAGCCTGTGGTTTTGACACCCAAACGCACGCCCACACCCTTGCCGCGTTTGGCAAGGTAGCGGGTCACGTGTCGTGCCGCGGCTTCAGTCAGTGTGATCGCCATGGTGTTCTTCTTTGATTAGGCCGCTGCGTGTTTCTTTTTGTAATCATCCACAGCCGCCTTGATGGCGTCTTCGGCCAAGATGGAGCAGTGAATTTTCACAGGCGGCAGCGCCAGCTCTTCAGCGATTTCGCTGTTTTTCAAAGCGGCCGCTTCGTCCAAGGTTTTGCCCTTGACCCACTCGGTCACGAGTGACGAAGAAGCAATGGCCGAGCCACAACCATAGGTTTTGAAACGTGCATCTTCAATCACGCCCGTGGTTGGGTTGACCTTGATTTGCAACTTCATCACGTCGCCGCAGGCAGGTGCGCCCACCATACCGGTGCCCACAGAATCGTCGCCCTTGTCAAAGGAGCCCACGTTGCGGGGGTTTTCGTAGTGGTCGATGACTTTTTCAGAATATGCCATGGTGAATCTCCTTAGTTAGTGCGCAGCCCACTGGATGGTGCTGATGTCGATGCCGTCTTTGTACATGTCCCACAAAGGGCTGAGTTCACGCAACTTGGCCACGTTGAGGCGAATGGTTTCAATCGCGTAATCGATTTCTTCTTCGGTAGTGAAGCGGCCAATCGTCATGCGTAAGCTGCTATGCGCCAACTCATCGCTGCGACCCAAAGCACGCAACACATAGCTGGGCTCCAAGCTGGCCGAGGTACACGCAGAACCCGACGACACCGCCAAGCCCTTGATACCCATGATGAGCGACTCACCTTCTACATAGTTGAAGCTGATGTTCAAGTTGTGGGGAACGCGGTGCTCCATATTGCCGTTGATGAAGACTTGCTCCATGTCGGTCAAGCCATCGAGCAAACGCTTTTGCAACTTTTGGGCTTTGGCCAAGTCTTGCGCCATTTCGAGTTTGGCCAAGCGGAACGCTTCGCCCATGCCCACGCATTGGTGTGTTGGTAAGGTACCGCTGCGCATGCCGCGCTCGTGACCGCCACCGTGCATTTGCGCTTCCAAGCGCACGCGAGGCTTGCGACGCACATACAAAGCGCCAATGCCTTTGGGGCCATAGGTTTTGTGCGAGGCCAAGCTCATCAAATCGACGGGCAAGGTGGTCAAGTCAATCTCAACTTTGCCGGTGGACTGCGCCGCGTCGACGTGGAAGATGATGCCTTTTTCACGGCACATCGCACCAATGCCAGCGATGTCTTGGATCACACCAATTTCGTTGTTCACATGCATGACGCTGATGAGGATGGTGTCTGGGCGGATGGCCGCTTTGAGCGCGTCCATACTGAGCATGCCGTCCTCTTGCACGTCCAGGTAAGTCACTTCAAAGCCTTGGCGCTCCAACTCACGCATGGTGTCGAGCACGGCTTTGTGCTCGGTCTTCACGGTGATGAGGTGTTTGCCTTTGGACTTGTAGAAATTCGCCGCGCCTTTGATGGCGAGGTTGTTCGACTCAGTCGCGCCCGAGGTCCACACGATTTCGCGTGGGTCGGCACCAATGAGAGCTGCCACATCTTCACGGGCTTTCTCAACCGCGGCTTCGGCTTCCCAGCCCCATGCATGACTGCGAGATGCGGGGTTGCCAAAGTGCTCGCGCAGCCAAGGAATCATGGCGTCCACCACACGTGGATCACATGGCGTGGTCGCGCCGTAGTCGAGATAAATGGGGAAATGGGGTGTCATGTCCATGATGGGCTCAATCAAGATTTAGCAAGGGTGTTGCCGAGGGCAAACACAGAGTTAGGGGCATTCACGCGAATAGGTTTGACAACCGGCATGGGTTGAATGGCGCGCTTCAAAGTGGGCTTGTTTTCGATTTCCACGCCTTTGGCGATTTGGTCGTCCACCAGCTTTTGCAAGGTGACCGAGTCCAAGAACTCCACCATGCGTTGGTTGAGCGAAGCCCACAGCTCGTGCGTCATGCAGCGGCCGGTTTCGCCCAAACAGTTTTCTTTGCCGCCGCAGTGGGTGGCGTCGATGGGTTCGTCCACCGACAAGATGATGTCGGCCACGGTGATGTCCGCAGCTTTGCGACCCAGCGAATAGCCGCCGCCCGGACCACGAGTGGATTCAACCAAGTCGTGGCGACGCAGCTTACCGAACAGTTGTTCCAGGTAAGACAGCGAAATTTGTTGGCGTTGGCTAATGGCGGCCAAGGTGACGGGACCGCTGTTTTGGCGCAAGGCCAAATCAATCATGGCGGTGACCGCAAAACGGCCTTTGGTGGTGAGACGCATGGCAAGCTCCTTGTGGTTTGGGCTTTGTCGACTAATTAGGTCAAGTATAGCTCAATCCCCACGGATTTGCTCGGGTACTCAGCTTTTAGAGGAGCACCTTGTCGTGCCCTGCCCCGCCAAAAGCCTGCTCGCGCAAGGTGGCCAGCTGGTCGCGCACGCGGGCGGCGTTTTCGAACTCGAGGTTGCGGGCGTGTTCCATCATCAGCTTTTCTAGGCGTTTGATTTCTTTGGCCACATCGCGTTCGCTCATGTCTTCGATGGCGGCGCGTTGCAGCTCGCGGGCTTGGGCTTCTTTGCCCGCCTTCTCGCTGTAGACGCCGTCAATCAAATCGCGCACTTGCTTGAACACACCGCGTGGCGTGATGCCATGCGCTTCGTTGTGGGCAATTTGCTTGGCGCGGCGGCGCTCGGTTTCGCCGATGGCCTTCTTCATCGACTCGGTCATGCGGTCGGCATACAGAATGGCTTTGCCACTCAGGTTACGCGCCGCACGGCCAATGGTTTGTATCAAGCTTCGCTCAGAGCGCAAGAAGCCTTCTTTGTCAGCATCCAAAATGGCAACCAGCGACACCTCGGGCAAGTCAATGCCTTCGCGCAGCAAGTTGATGCCCACCAACACATCGAAGGTGCCCAAGCGCAAATCACGCAAGATTTCCACGCGCTCCACCGTATCCACATCGCTGTGGATGTAGCGCACTTTCACGCCGTTGTCGGTGAGGTAATCGGTCAGCTGCTCAGCCATGCGCTTGGTCAGCGTGGTGATGAGCACGCGCTCGTTCAAGTCCACACGGATGCGAATTTCTTGCAGCACGTCGTCCACTTGATGGGTCGCAGGACGCACCTCCACCAAGGGGTCCACCAAACCTGTGGGGCGCACCAACTGCTCCACGACTTTGCTGGCGTGGGTCTTTTCATACTCAGCGGGCGTGGCCGACACAAACACCACTTGGCGCATGCGTTTTTCAAACTCATCGAGCTTCAAGGGTCGGTTGTCCAAGGCACTGGGCAAACGGAAACCGTATTCCACCAAGGTGGTTTTTCGCGCACGGTCACCGTTGTACATGCCGCCGAGTTGACCAATCATGACGTGGCTTTCGTCCAAAAACATCACCGAGTCTTTAGGCATGTAATCAGTCAATGTGCTGGGCGGTGCACCGGGCGGCGCGCCCGACAAATGGCGGGTGTAGTTCTCAATACCTTTGCAATGGCCCACTTCGCTGAGCATTTCCAAATCGAAGCGCGTGCGCTGCTCTAGGCGCTGAGCTTCGACCAGCTTGTTCATGCCCACCAGTTCTTTCAAACGATCGGCCAACTCCACCTTGATGGTCTCCACAGCGGCCAACACGCGGTCACGCGGTGTGACGTAGTGGCTAGATGGATAGATGGTGAAGCGCGGAATCTTTTGGCGAATGCGGCCCGTGAGTGGGTCAAACAGTTGCAGGCTTTCGATCTCGTCATCGAACAGCTCAATTCGAATTGCCAGCTCGGAGTGTTCGGCGGGGAACACGTCAATTGTGTCGCCGCGCACGCGGAATTTGCCGCGTGAAAAGTCTTGGTCATTGCGCTCGTACTGCATGCGCACCAGCTGGGCAATCGCATCGCGCTGGCCCACTTTGTCGCCGGCGCGCAGCGTCATGATCATCTGGTGATAGCTCTCGGGCTCGCCGATACCGTAGATGGCCGACACGGTGGCCACCACGATCACATCACGACGCTCCAAGATGCTTTTGGTGCAGCTCAAGCGCATTTGCTCGATGTGCTCGTTGATGGCGCTGTCTTTTTCGATGAACAAATCGCGCTGAGGCACATAGGCCTCGGGCTGGTAGTAGTCGTAGTAGCTGACGAAATACTCCACCGCGTTGTTCGGGAAAAACTCACGGAACTCGCTGTAAAGCTGCGCCGCCAAGGTTTTGTTGGGCGCAAAGATGATGGCCGGCCGCCCCAACTGGGCAATCACGTTGGCCATGGTGAAGGTTTTGCCCGACCCCGTCACACCCAAAAGCGTTTGAAACACCTCGCCGTCGTTCACACCTTCCACCAGCTGGGCAATGGCCGCAGGCTGGTCGCCTGCAGGCGGATAAGGCTGAAACAACTCAAACGGCGAGCCAGGGTAGCTGACCATCGTGCCCTTGGGCGCTTCTGTCGCGTCAGGCGACGCTGGCGCAAGTGTTTCTGTGGTGTCAGACATGGTGTGTGAAAACGGTATAGCTCGAAAAAAACGTACGGTTCTAAAAACCCTGCGGGTTGACCCTTAAAATTCAGGCCGAACGTGCAAGCCTACCGCAGACTGCGCGTGTTTACCCAACCCCCTTCTCTTTATCCGTGATCAAGGACTGACAATGTCAATGTTTACCGCTGTCGAAATGGCACCCCGCGACCCCATCTTGGGCCTCAACGAGCAATTTGCCGCTGACACCAACCCCAACAAAGTCAACCTCGGCGTGGGTGTGTACTTCGACGACAACGGCAAACTGCCCCTGTTGCAATGCGTGCAAGCTGCAGAAAAAGCCATGATGGCCGCCCCATCCGCTCGCGGCTACTTGCCCATCGACGGCATTGCTGCGTATGACGCAGCTGTCAAAGGCCTGGTCTTCGGTGCGGACTCTGAGCCTGTCAAATCTGGCCGCGTGGCCACCGTGCAAGGCATTGGCGGCACAGGCGGCTTGAAAATCGGTGCTGACTTCTTGAAGCGCTTGAGCCCCAACGCCACCGTGTTGATCTCTGACCCAAGCTGGGAAAACCACCGCGCTTTGTTCACCAACGCCGGTTTCAAGGTCGACACCTATGCTTACTACGACGCTGAAAAACGCGGCGTGAACTTTGACGGCATGTTGGCATCATTGAATGCTGCAGCTGCAGGCACCATCGTGGTGTTGCACGCTTGCTGCCATAACCCCACCGGTTACGACATCACCGCCGCCCAATGGGACCAAGTGGTGGCAGTGGTCAAGGCCAAAAACCTCACCACTTTCTTGGACATGGCCTACCAAGGCTTTGGCCACGGCATTGCCGAAGACGGTGCTGTGATTCAAAAGTTCGTCGATGCAGGTTTGTGCTTCTTCGTGTCCACTTCGTTCTCGAAAAGCTTCAGCCTGTACGGCGAGCGCGTGGGTGCCTTGAGCGTGTTGTGCGCCGACAAAGAAGAGTGCGGTCGCGTGTTGTCTCAACTCAAAATCGTGATTCGCACCAACTACTCCAACCCGCCTATCCACGGCGGTGCTGTGGTGGCTGCGGTGTTGGGCAACCCAGAGCTGCGTGCTTTGTGGGAAAAAGAATTGGGCGAAATGCGCGTGCGCATCAAAGCCATGCGTCAAACGCTGGTCGACGGCCTCAAAGCCGCCGGTGTGAAGCAAGACATGAGCTTCATCACCACCCAAATCGGCATGTTCAGCTACTCAGGTTTGAGCAAAGACCAAATGGTGCGTTTGCGCAATGAGTTTGGTGTGTACGGCACTGACACGGGCCGCATGTGCGTGGCTGCGCTCAACAGCAAGAACATCGACTACGTGTGCCAAGCCATCGCAAAAGTGATGTAACGACACACCGTTTGCACGCTTGGGCGTGCGACTAAGAAAAGGGCCTTCACAGGCCCTTTTTTATTGCTTTGAAGCCGCAGCGTGCGATGCAGCCAATCCAGCTGCTCAGCCCCAAATGACCGAGCGCATGGCAATCGATGCCAATTGATAACCTTCGTTGAAAAACTCAACCGGTTCACCCGCCTCTGCGGCTCCTGCTGCGTAGAGCAAAGGCAAATAATGGTCGTAGCTGGGGTGCGCCATCTTCGCTGTGTCGCCTTGGGCTTGAAAGTCCACCAAAGCCTCTAAGTGACCCGACGTGATTTGCTCAGCCACCCATTGGTCAAACGCAATGGTCCAGTCATAGGCTTGGTTGTCTGCCGCAGAGCGGTTCATGGTGCGCAAGTTGTGCACCGTGTTGCCGCTGGCCACAATGAGCACGCCTTGCTCGCGCAGTGCGCGCAGCTGTTGGCCCAACGCAAAGTGCTCTGCCGGTGGGCGGTGGTAGTCGATGCTCAGTTGCACCACCGGAATATCTGCGGCGGGAAACATCGGTTTGAGCACACTCCATGCACCATGGTCCAAGCCCCACTCGGTCAAGTCCACGCCCACGGGCTGGCCGTTGTGGGGTTGGCGCAATTGCTGCGCGGTTTGAGCTGCCCACTCGGGCGCACCGGGTGCGGGGTATTGCTGATCAAACAGCGCCTGCGGAAAACCACCAAAGTCGTGAATGGTTTTGGGCTGAGCCATGCCCGTCAACCACCAACCTGGCGTGATCCAGTGGGCAGAAATACACAAAATGAGTTTGGGCTTGGGCCAACGCACCCCAAACTGGGCACCCAAGGCCTGCCATGCGCGGCGATAAGGGCTGTCTTCGATCACATTCATGGGGCTGCCGTGCCCCACAAACAAAACCGGCATGCGAGTAATGTTTAAGTACGAGTTCATCATTGACCTTTGGCCGTGGTTGCCCTCAGTAAATTGGGGGACAGACTCCATTTTGAACCAAGTAACTGCTGCTATATTGCACTGCAACATTTTTGAGATCACACCCCATGCTTTACCAAATCTTCGAGACGCAACGTAGCCTGATGGAGCCGTTCGCAGACTTTGCCCAAGCTGCTTCCAAACTTTACGGTCAAACCAACTCACCCATCGCGCAAAACCCCTTGGCACAGCGTGTGTCAGCCGGTTATGACTTGCTGTACCGCTTGGGCAAAGACTACGAAAAGCCACAATTCGGTATCAAATCCGTTGCCGTCGACGGCACCGAAGTCGCGATCCATGAACGCATCGAGATGGACAAACCTTTTTGTGAATTGCGCCGTTTCAAACGCTTCACAGACGATGCAGCCACGCTGACCAAACTCAAAGCCCAACCCGTGGTGCTGATCGTGGCCCCCTTGTCTGGCCACTACGCCACCTTGCTGCGCGACACCGTGCGCACCATGCTCAAAGACCACAAGGTCTACATCACCGATTGGAAAAATGCGCGCTTGGTACCACTGAGCGAAGGTGAGTTTCACCTCGACGACTATGTGAACTATGTGCAAGAGTTCATCCGTGATTTGCAAGCCAAATACGGCAACTGCCATGTCATGAGCGTGTGCCAACCGACGGTTCCCGTGCTGGCCGCCGTGTCACTGATGGCCAGCCGTGGCGAGAAAACTCCCATCACCATGACCATGATGGGCGGCCCGATTGACGCAACCAAATCACCCACATCGGTCAACAACTTGGCCATGAACAAGAGCCACAGCTGGTTCGAAAATAATGTGATCTACCGCGTGCCCGACAGCTTCCCTGGCGCTGGCCGTCGTGTGTACCCCGGCTTCTTGCAGCACACGGGCTTCGTAGCCATGAATCCCGACCGTCACTTGAAGAGCCATTACGACTACTTCAAAGACCTGATCAAAGGTGACAACTCCAGCGTTGACTCACACCGCGATTTTTATGATGAGTACAACGCCGTGCTCGACATGGACGCCGATTACTACTTGGAAACCATCAACACGGTGTTCCAAGAGTTCAAGCTGGTGCGCGGCACATGGGAAATCAAAAACCCACAAGGCAAACTTGAACTGGTGCGCCCACAAGACATTCGCACCACAGCGCTGTTGACCGTGGAAGGTGAGCTGGACGATATCTCTGGCTCTGGCCAAACTGAGGCCGCACACAAGCTGTGCAGCGGCATCGTGCGCCAAGAACACCACCACCTCGAAGCCAAAGGTGCCGGTCACTATGGCATTTTCAGTGGCCGCCGTTGGCGCGAAGTGGTGTATCCACACGTCAAGAGCTTCATCTTGGAACACAACAAGGGTGAAGGCAAAGGCGTTGTGAAAGCGGTTGCGCCAAAGCCCAAAGCTGTGGCAAAGAAAGCGACAGCTGTCGTGGCTAAAGCTGCGCCCGCCGCTAAAAAGGCAACAGCAGCCAAGCCTGCTGCCAAAAAATCCGCTGCCGCTAAAAAGTGAGTCTGGCCGAACAGATCAACAACGCCCTGCCACAAACGCAATGCACGCGCTGTGGCTACCCTGACTGTCAGCGCTACGCCGAAGCGATCGTCCAAGGCGAGGCTGACATCAACCAGTGCCCTCCAGGCGGCACAGAAGGCGTTGAACGGCTGGCTGCCCTCACCGGCAAACCAGCCCACCCCCTGAACCCAGAAAACGGCTTAGAAGGCCCACGCACCATCGCCATCATTGATGAGGCGTGGTGCATCGGCTGCACGCTGTGCATCGGAGTCTGCCCGACCGATGCCATCGTGGGCGCCAACAAGCGTATGCACACCGTGGTGGAGCCTTATTGCACAGGTTGTGAACTTTGCATTCCTGCTTGCCCTGTGGATTGCATCTCGCTTGAACCCATCGACATCAATCTGAGCGGCTGGGCTTCATGGCCGCAAACGCTGGCTGACCTTGCCCGCCAACGCTATGACGCGCGCACGGCACGCCTCAAATGCGAAGCTGTGGAACACGATGAACGGTTGCACGCCAAAGCTGTGAAGAAGCTTGCGGATCTGCCCGCGCACACCAAAGGCACCGAGCACGCACCCGAGGTGGATCGCAAACGTGCGATCATTGAGGCCGCACTCGCCAAGGCCAAAGCGCGACAAGCCACACAGGCTTAACTGGCACTTGTGACATCAGGGGGGCCCATCGCCTCCTACGCGACATTTCATATTTCCATGCACACACATCTCACTGCTCGCAGAGAACTTCTGCTTCTTTTGTCGCTGGCCGGCATTCAGTTCACCCACATCGTGGACTTCATGATCATGATGCCGCTGGGGCCACAGCTCACGAGCCTGTTTGGCATCAGCTTTGCTGAGTTTGGTTTGCTGGTCTCGGCCTACACCGTGGCGGCTGGTTTGTCTGGTTTGTTTGCCACCACGTTCATTGACCGCTTTGATCGCAAGCGCTTGTTGCTCACGCTGTATGTGTTGTTTGCCCTCACCACCGTGGCCTGCGGCGTGGCACCGACCTACGGGTGGTTGATGGTGGCACGCATTGCCTCTGGTTTTTTTGGTGGCGTACTGTCCACCATGACACAAACCATCATTGGTGATGTGGTGCCGTTCGCACGCCGTGGCCGCGCCACCGGCATTGTGATGACTTCGTTCTCCGTGGCTACCGTGGCAGGTGTGCCTGCAGGTTTGTTGTTTGCCAACCTGTGGGGTTGGCACTTTGCGTTCTTCGCCATTGGCGTGATGTGTGTGGCGGTGGGCGTGCTGGCAAATTACAGCGTGCCCAAGCTCGACGCCCATGTGGCCCATGCCAAAGACCAACATGTGCTGCACGCCATGGGCCAAGTGCTGGGTGAGCACAACCAACGCATGGCCTTGCTCTTGTCGGCCACCATGATGTTTGCGGCTTTCACCATCATTCCGTACATCACGTTGTATTTGCAAAACAACCACGTGATGGCACCCGACGAAATTCCGTGGCTGTACTTTTTTGGAGGTGTTGTCACGCTGTTCAGTGGGCGTTGGGTAGGTGGCTTGACTGACCGCTTGGGCAAGCGCGAAACCTTTCAGCGTGCGGTGCTGTTCTCCATCATCCCGATGTTCGCCATCACGTTGATAGAACCGGTGCCTCTGTATGTTGTGTTATTGGTGACCACAGCGTTGTTCTTCGCCATGAACGCCCGCATGATTCCGGGCATGGCCTTGCTCACCTCTGCAGCAAACCCAAAATTTCGCGGCACCTTTATGTCGCTCAACGGTGCGGTGCAATCGTTCGCCATGGGCATTGCCTCATGGGTGGGAGGCATGCTGCTGCAAAGCGAACCCAACGGCCAAGTGACGCACTACTGGCTGTGTGCGGTGGTGGCAACGTGTGCGTCCTTGCTGGCTTATCAACTCGCCAAGCGCGTGAACATGCACGAATAAAAAAAGCCGTGACTGCATCGCAATCACGGCTTTTCATTGGCGAAAACGTTTAGCTTTTGTCGAGGCCCAACAAACGCACCGCGTTGTCTTTCAAGATGCCAGGCATCACTTCAGGCTTGAAACCTGCGACTTCAAAGTCTTTCATCCAACGCTCGGGCGTGATCAGCGGGTAGTCACTGCCAAACAAGACGCGGTCTTTCAACAAGGTGTTGGCGTATTGGATGAGCTGCTTAGGAAAGTACTTGGGGCTCCAGCCTGAGAGGTCAATCCACACATTGGGCTTGTGGGTGGCCACGCTCAAGGCCTCGTCTTGCCAAGGGAAGCTGGGGTGAGCCATGACGATTTGCATGTCAGGCCAATCGATCGCCACATCGTCCAAGTGCATGGGGTTGCTGTAGGCCAAACGCAAGCCGCCACCGCAACGCATGCCGCTGCCGATGCCGCTGTGGCCCGTGTGGAAGATGGCAGGCAGTTTGTACTCGTTGATCACCTCATAGATGGGCCATGCCATCTTGTCGTAGGGGTGATAGCCCTGCACTGTGGGGTGAAACTTGAAGCCTTTGATGCCGTCTTCTTTGATCAAACGCTCGGCTTCGCGCGCGCCCATCTTGCCTTTGTGCGGGTCGATGCTGGCAAAGGCCACCATCATGTCGCTGTTCTTTTTTGCGGCATCGGCGATCTCTTCGTTCGAGATGCGACGGCGGCCTGTTTGTGACTCGCTGTCCACCGTGAACATGACCAAACCCATTTTGTGTTCGCGGTAGTACGCCACGGTTTCGTCAATCGTGGGGCGGCGGCTGGAGCCAAAGTATTTATCGGCGGCGCGGTCGTATTCCTCGCCGTAGTTGTCAAACGGGTTGCGACAGCTCACCTCAGCGTGGGTGTGGATGTCAATGGCAATGAGGTTTTTGTAGTCCATGGTCAATCTCCAGAGTGGTTTTATTTTCCAACAAGTTTAGGGTAAATCCCGATTATTTAGTTATAGGACATAACCATAATTCATTTCCAGATCAAAAGCAACCACGAGCAAACCCGACCATGAATCAAAACCCAGACATCCACTTTGAAATGCGCGGCGACATCGCGGTCATTCGTTTGACACGCCCCACCAAGCGCAACGCACTGAACGACGCCTTGATTGCATCGCTGCGTCACATCTTTGAAAACCTGCCCGACAACACCAAAGCAGCGGTCATCGCAGGCGATGGCGACCACTTCTGCGCAGGCTTGGATTTGAGCGATTTGAAAGAGCGCGATGCAGGCCAAGGCATGCACCACTCACGTTCATGGCACTACGCCTTGGAGCGTTTGCAATACGGCCCCGTGCCTGTAATCGCAGCCTTGCATGGCGCGGTGGTCGGCGGTGGTTTAGAGCTGGCCAGCGCTTGCCACATCCGCGTAGCAGACGATTCCACCTTCTACGCCTTGCCTGAAGGCACGCGCGGCATTTTTGTGGGTGGCGGCGGCGCCGTGCGCATCCCTCGCTTGATTGGCGTGGCCCGCATGACCGACATGATGATGACCGGCCGCGTCTACAACGCGGTGGATGGCGAGCGTGCCGGCTTTGCGCAATACCTGGTCCCCAACGGCACGTCGTTCGACAAAGCTTTTGAGTTGGCACAGCGCATTGGCAGCAATGCCCCACTGACCAACTACGCATTGATGAACGTGTTGCCACGCATTGCCGAGCAACCCGCTGACCAAGGCTTCATCACCGAATCCATGATGTCGGCGATTGCGCAAGCGGCGCCCGAAGCCAAGCAACGCGTTCAAGACTTCTTAGAAGGTCGCGCCGCCAAGGTTCAAAAGAGCTGATCACAGCCTCTACCGGAGACAAACCATGACTGCAGTGAAATTTCGTGAAATGAAGTTTGGCGTCACACGCGTGAAGATGCGTGAAGGCCAAAACGGCATCCGCTACATGATGGCCGATCAAGCACTTGCACCCTATGCAGAGCGAATGACCGACCGCTTGGTGCACTGGGCCCAAGAAAAGCCCACGCAAACTTTGTTTGCACGACGCGTTAAAAATGCCGACGGCACTTCGGGTGACTGGCGCCACATCAGCTACGCCGAAGCCTTGACTTCTGCACGTCACATCGCACAGGGTTTGCTCAACCGCGGCCTCAACGCCGATCGCCCTGTGGTGATCTTGTCGGAAAACGACCTCGAGCACGCCATGATGGCCTTGGGTTGCATGGTGGCCGGTGTGCCTTACTGCCCCGCCTCGCCTGCCTACTCCACCATCAGCCAAGACTACGACAAGCTGCGCCACATCTTGAGCACGCTCACACCAGGTTTAGTGTTTGCCGCAGATGCCGCACGCTATGGCAAAGCCATTGAAACAGCCGTGGGTTCTGACGTGGAAGTGGTGTTGACCCACGGCACAGCACAGGGTCACAAAAACACCTCGTTTGCTGAGCTGTTGGCCACCCCCATCACGCCCGCTGTGGATGCTGCCATGCAAGCCACAGGCCCAGACACCATCGCGAAGTTTTTGTTCACCTCAGGCTCAACCAAGCTGCCCAAGGCGGTGATGAACACGCAACGCATGTTGTGCGCCAACCAACAGCAAATGCGTCAATCCATGCCTTTGCTGGCCGAGCAGCCACCTGTGCTGATCGACTGGCTACCTTGGAACCACACCTTTGGTGGCAATCACAACTTCGGCATGGTCATCTACAACGGCGGCACGCTGTACATCGACGATGGCAAGCCCACGCCCGCCTTGATGCACGAAACCTTGCGCAACTTGCGTGAGATTGCACCCACCGTTTACTTCAACGTGCCCACGGGTTTTGAAGCCATTGCCAACGCCATGCAAACCGACGATGCGCTGCGCAAAAACTTGCTCAGCCGCGTCAACATGTTCTTCTACGCAGGCGCTTCACTGGCCCAACCCATTTGGGACAGCTTGTACGCCAGCCAAGAGCGTGAAGTGGGTGAACGCATTGCCATGACCACGGGCCTAGGCATGACCGAGTCTGGCCCCTTCGCTTTGTTCGTCACCAACCCGCATGTGAAAACCGCCGACCTCGGCGTGCCCACACCGGGTTTGGAAATCAAACTGATTCCAGACGGCGACAAAATCGAAATTCGCTACAAAGGCCCCAACATCACCCCCGGCTACTGGCGTGCGCCTGAAGAAACCCGTGACCACTTCGACGAAGAAGGCTTCTTCTGCACAGGCGATGCCGTGAAGTGGATTGATGAACACGATGTGCACCAAGGCTTGAGGTTTGATGGGCGCATTGCCGAAGACTTCAAACTCGCCACCGGCACCTTTGTGAGCGTAGGCCCCCTGCGCGCCAAAGTGATTGGTGCAGGTGCGCCCTACATCCAAGATGTGGTCGTCACCGGTTTGAACCGCAAAGAAGTGGGCGCTCTGATTTTTCCAACAGCCGCCGTGCGCGGTCTGAGTGGCTTGGGTGCAAACGCGCCCATGGCAGATGTGCTGGCCAGCGCCCCCGTGATGGCGCACTTTCAAGGCGTGCTCAACCATTTGGCAGAAACCTCGACCGGCAGCGCCTCGCGCGTTGCTCGCGCCGTCTTGCTGAGTGAGCCACCCTCCATCGACAAAGGCGAAGTGACCGACAAAGGCTCCATCAACCAACGCGCTGTGCTCAAACACCGCGACGCGCTGGTGCAAGCCATGCACGACGGCACAGCCCCACACATCTTGCTTCCTCAGTAACAAGGACAACCCACATGGACATTCAAGGACAAGCCGTTTTAGTCACAGGTGGCGCATCTGGCCTCGGTGAAGCTACAGCACGCGAACTGGCACGACTCGGCGCCAAAGTCGCTGTGATCGATGTGAACTTAGAGCTGGCTGAAAAAGTAGCCGCAGACATTGGTGGCATCGCCTGTGAATGCGACATCACCAACACCGACAGCGTGCAAGCCGCACTGGCCAAAGCCTCGGCAGCGCACGGCTCCGCGCGTATCTTGATGAACATCGCAGGCATTGGCAGCGCCAAACGCATCGTGGGCAAAGACGGCAACGCCGCCCCCCTGGAAGACTTTGCGCGCGTGGTCAACGTCAACCTCGTGGGTGCCTACAACATCAGCCGCTTGTTTGCCGCTGAATGTGCCAAGCTGCCTGCAGGTGTGGATGGCCAACGCGGCGTGATGATGTTCACCGCCTCGGTCGCTGCCTTCGACGGCCAAGTGGGCCAGCAAGCCTACAGCGCCTCCAAAGGTGGCGTGGTCAGCATGACCTTGCCCATGGCCCGCGATTTGGCACAGCACGGCATTCGCGTGTGCACCATCGCCCCAGGCCTGTTTGCCACACCCCTGATGAAGACACTGCCCGAAGCCGTGCAACAGTCGTTGGCCGCCTCTATTCCTTTTCCTGCCCGCTTGGGAAAACCCGAAGAGTTTGCCCAACTCGCTTGCCATATCGTGACCAACGATCACCTGAACGGCGAAGTCATTCGTCTCGACGGTGCCTTGCGCATGGCACCGCGTTAATTCAATTTCCCTCACTCAACTCACCACAACCACAGCTAGGAGACAAACCATGACCAACCGTCGTCAATTCATTCAAACTGCCCTCACGCCCGTCGCGATGGCAGCCATTGCACCTTTCAATGCTTTTGCACAGAGCGGTGCACTGCCTTTGGAACAAATCAAAATCATCAACGGTTTCCCCGCTGGTGGCACCGCTGACGTGACCAGTCGCCGCGTCGGTGACAAACTGGGCAATGGCATTTACAGCAAAAACGCGGGTGTCGTGGAAAACAAAACCGGTGCGGCAGGCCGCATCGCAGTGGAAGCCGTCAAGGCATCTGCTGCTGATGGCAGCACTTTGTTGTTGACGCCTTATTCGATGATGTCGATCTACCCTCACATTTACAGCAAACTCAGCTACGACCCGTTCAAAGACTTCGTGCCTGTCGCCATGGCCTCCTCGCTGACACATGGTTTGGCTGTGGGCCCCATGGTGCCCGCCTCTGTGAAAAACGTGAAAGACTTCTTGGCTTGGGCCAAGGCCAACCCCAACAACGCCAGCTATGGCTCACCCGCAGCAGGCTCCACGCCTCACTTCTTGGGCGCATTGCTGAGCATGAACAGCGGCGTGGACCTCAAGCACATCCCGTATCGCGGCTCTGTGCCAGGCGTGACCGATGTGATCGGTGGCCAGCTCGCTGCCATGGTCACACCGCACGGTGATTTCTTGGCCAACCACAAAGCTGGCAAGCTGCGCGTGATCGCCACTTCTGGCGCCAAGCGCTCACCTTTCTTGCCAGATGTACCCACCTTTGCAGAGCAAGGTTTCCCTGACTTGGTGATTGAAGAGTGGTTCGGCTTCTACGCACCAGCCAAAACACCCGCCAGCACGGTGGCCGCAGCCAACGCCGCCATCAACGCTGCGTTGAAAGACAAGATGGTCATCGACAGCTTGGCGCTCTCTGGCTTGGTACCTGTCGGCGGCAGCCCCGAAGACATGGCACGCGACATGAAGAAGCAATACGACGTGTGGGGCCCCATCGTCAAACGCATTGGTTTTACTGCTGAATCCTGATTGAACTGCGGAGCGCACACATGAACTACCAACCCCGTCTTGAAGATATCCAATTCATTTTGGAGAAGGTACTTCATGTGCCGCAACGCATCGCTGAATTGCCAGCGTACTCGGAAGTCGATGCCGACTTGATGAATCAAGTGCTCGAAGAAGCTGGCAAATTTGTGGCCAACGAAATCGCGCCCCTCAATCGCGTAGGCGATGAAGTGGGCGCCCAATTCAACCAAGGGCATGTGACCATGCCGCCTGGTTTCAAAGAAGCCTACCAATCGTTTTGGCAATCGGGTTGGGCCTCGCTCACCACCGCCACAGACGATGGTGGCCAAGCCTTGCCCGCTGTTTTAGAAAGCGTGCTGTACGAGTGGCTGTCTGCTGCCAACCACGGTTGGACCATGGCCCCCGGTTTGTTGCACGGCGCGTATGAGTGCATCAAGCACCACGCAAGCGACGAACTCAAAGCACAGTACCTCAGCAAAGTGGGCACCGGCGAATGGCTGGCCACCATGTGCCTGACCGAACCCCATGCAGGCAGTGACTTGGGACTCGCACGTACCAAAGCCGTGCCGCAAGCGGATGGCAGCTACCAAATCAGTGGCACCAAAATTTTCATTTCTGGCGGCGACCACGACCTGACCGACAACATCGTGCATTTGGTCTTGGCGAGATTGCCCGATGCACCGGCAGGCCCCAAAGGCTTGTCGCTGTTCTTGGTCCCCAAGTTTTACGCAGATGGTTCGCGCAGTGCGGTGCATTGCGAACGCATCGAAGAAAAAATGGGCATCCACGGCAGCCCCACTTGCGTGATGCGCTTTGACGAAGCACAAGGCTGGCTGGTGGGTGACGTGGGCCGCGGCCTCAACGCCATGTTTGTGATGATGAACGCCGCACGTTTGCATGTGGCCCTGCAAGGCGTTGGCCTGCTGGATGCTGCTTGGCAAAAGGCGCACGCCTACGCACACGAGCGCCGTCAAATGCGTGCGCCCAAACCCGCAGGCGTCAAAGGTGAGCCCACCGACTTCATCATCGAACACCCCGCCATGCGCCGCATCTTGGACACGCAACGTGCGTGGATTGATGGCTCACGCGTACTGGCTTATCAAACCGGTCTCGCCTTGGACATTGCCAAGCATCACCCCGATACCGCGCAACGCGAATCAGCCCAACGCTGGTGTGCACTGACCACCCCCATCTTGAAAGCGGCTTGCACCGAGCAAGGTTTTCACGGTGCGAGCGACTGTTTGCAAGTGTTTGGCGGCCACGGCTACGTGAGCGAATGGGGCATTGAGCAAAACGTGCGCGATGCCCGCATCGCCATGATTTATGAAGGCACCAACGAAATTCAAGCCATCGACTTGTTGATGCGCAAAGTATTGGGCGATGGGGGCGTGGGCCTGAATGCCATGTTGGACGAACTCTCTGCTGGCTTGAATGCCACAGCACCACATGAAGCCCAAGTGCTGCACTTGTTTGCCCAACTACGCGCCATCACCCAAGAAGCCACGCAAGTGCACACGCGTGCCGATGGCAGCGTGACCTTGAGTTGGATTGCCGGTGACTATTTGCGTGTGGCCACCCTCGCCTTGCTGGCTTGGAGCTGGACACGCATTGAAGCCGCGCAGCCCACCGATGCTGCACGTTGGCATGCACCTGCGGCTGCCTTACGTGCTTGGGTACTGCCGGAGTTTGAAATGCGCTTGAACATAATTCGAGCACAATTCAAGCCAGCATGACCGACAAGATAGACACCCGTTACCTCGAAACCCTCCTCGGCTACAACACCCGCCGCGCTACCCTGACCATCATCAGCCGCTTCATTGAGCGCATGGCTGATTTTGATCTGCGGCCGGTAGATTTTTCGGTGCTGTCATTGATTGGGCATAACCCAGGCATCACCTCGCGCGAGCTGTGCAACGCGCTCAACATCTTGCCGCCCAACATGGTGGGTTTCTTGAAAGCGTTTGAAAAACGTGAGTTGATTGACCGAACCCCTCACCCCACGGATGGACGAGCCATGGGTTTGTCGCTCACAAAAAAAGGCCAACAACTCATGCAAAAAGCAGAAGTTGCGGCCATTGAGTCAGACGCCAGCGCAGCGCATCAGCTCAGTGCTGCGGAGCAGAAAACGCTGATGCGCTTGCTGCAAAAAATCTACCGAACTACAGATTGATGAATCTACGTTGCTGTTGCGCGCTTGATTTCCAACGGATCAGGCTGCATCAGGTTGTTGTGTTGGCGCTGCTTTTTTAAATGCCTCGAGTTGCAGACACGCAGCCTCGACTTCTGCGATCAGAGGCCATTGCGTCAAGTCCACTTTGAAGCGGCGCGCGCTTTCCACTTGCGGAATCAAATACACATCGGCCAAGGTCGGCATATGGCCATAGCTGAACGCACCGCGGGTTTTGTCTGCCGCCAACAGTGCCTCATAGGCATTGAACCCCTCGGCAATCCACGTGCCACACCACGCGTTGATGGCGTCTTCGTTGGCACTGAAGTGCTTGCGCACATATTCCAAGACGCGACGGTTATTGAGGGGATGCACATCACAACCCACAATCGCCGCCAAGGCACGCACATGGGCGCGTGCCTCTGGGTCTTGCGGTAGCAACGCTGGCGTGGGATGCGTTTCTTCCAACCATTCAATGATCGCTGGAGATTGAATCAGCACCTGTTTGCCCGTATCAAGCGCAGGCACAAAACCTTGTGGGTTGATGGCTTTGAAGGCATCCTTCAAATGTTCTTCGGCTTGCAAATCTACAGCCACGTAATCAGTAGCCAAGCCTTTGAGGTTCAAAGCAATGCGCAAACGGTGCGAGGTGCCGCTGCGGAAAAAGTTATAGAGCTTCATTGGCTTGATTGGTTTGATGTGGCCGAGCGTCACGTCAAGCGTGCGAAGCTGCCAAAGCCGCAAAAGCCTTCACCACTTCAGGTGGTGCTTGCACCAGTTCGATCAACACACCTTCGCCACCAATGGGGAATTCGTCGTTCGCCTTGGGGTGCAAAAAGGTGATGTCAAAGCCAGCAGCACCTTTGCGGATACCGCCGGGTGCAAAGCGCACACCTTGTTCGGTGAGCCACTGCACAGCCACAGGCAAGTCATCAATCCACAGGCCCACATGGTTCAACGGCGTGGCGTGAACCGCCGGCTTTTTCTCGATGTCCATGGGTTGCATCAAATCGACTTCAACCTTGAAGGGACCAACACCGATGGCACAAATATCTTCGTCCACGTTCTCGCGTTCGCTTTGAAACGTGCCCGTGACTTCGAGGCCAAACATGTCAACCCACAGCTTTTTCAAACGGCCCTTATCAGGGCCGCCGATGGCGATTTGTTGAATGCCGAGGACTTTGAATGGACGGCTTGCGACGCTCATTTATTCAAACTCCACAATCATTTGGTCGACCGTCAGTGACTCGCCCTTAGAGGCCACCACTTTCTTGACCACACCATCTTGCGCAGCGAACAAGACGTTTTCCATCTTCATCGCTTCGATCACGGCCACGCGTTCGCCCGCTTGCACTTTTTGGCCCGGTGTCACAGACACTTCGACCAACAAGCCTGGCATGGGAGAAATCACGTACTTGCTCAAGTCGGGCGGTGCTTTGAATGGCATGAGTTTGTGCAACTCGGCCATGCGTGGCGACATCACCAAGGCTTCGATGCGGGTGCCGTTGTGTTGCACTTGCAAAGCCAAGGGGTTCTTCAAGGTGCCGCGTTCGACTTGCGCGGTGAAAGGCTTGCCGTTGCAAGTGCCTTCGATGCGGATGTCGTTCAAGCGTGACTTGCTTTCAATCGCGTAGGTCTTGCCAGCGATGGTGATTTGCGCCACGCCTGGCTTGCCTGCGAACTCGTCCACGTGCACTTGCACGTAACGGTTGTCACCTTTTTGACCCAGCTCGACCACCGCGTAGTCTTGACCAATTTGCACGTCATAGCCAGGCAACTGGCCGCTGAGGTTAGCCGCGCGTTGGCGCGACTTGCGGCGCACAAAAGCAGCCAAGGCAGCGAGGAAGTCGTGGTCGTCATGCGGCACATCTTCGGCACGGAAGCCTTGTGAATATTGCTCAGCGATGAAGCCTGTGTTGAAGTCACCCGACACAAACTTGGGATGCGCCAACAAAGCCGCTTGGAATGGGATATTCGAGCTGATGCCGCGAATCACAAAACCGTTCAACGCTTCGCGCATTTTGGCGATGGCTTCGTTGCGGTCTTTGCCGTGCACGATGAGCTTGGCGATCATCGAGTCGTAGAACATCGGAATCTCACCACCGTCTTGCACACCGGTGTCCACACGCACGCCTTGCAAATCTTGGGTGTTGCCTTGGAACATGCTTTGTTTAGGCGTTTGGAAACGCACCAAGCGGCCTGTGGAAGGCAAGAAGTTGCGGAAGGGGTCTTCGGCGTTGATACGGCACTCAATGGCCCAACCGTCGCGCTTGACGTCGGCTTGACCAAACGCCAGCTTCTCACCAGCAGCCACGCGAATCATTTGCTCCACCAAGTCGAGGCCGGTGATGGCTTCGGTCACGGGATGCTCCACCTGCAAGCGGGTGTTCATCTCGAGGAAGTAGAAGTCTTGGTCTTTACCGACCACAAACTCCACCGTGCCAGCAGATTGGTACTTCACCGCCTTGGCCAAAGCCACGGCTTGTTCGCCCATCGCTTTACGCGTGGCTTCGCTGATGAAAGGTGATGGCGCCTCTTCGATCACTTTTTGGTGACGACGTTGGATCGAGCACTCGCGCTCGTTCAAATACACCACGTTGCCGTGGCTGTCGCCCAACACTTGAATCTCAATGTGGCGAGGCTCGAGCACATATTTTTCGATGAACACACGGTCATCGCCAAAGCTGTTGCGGGCTTCGTTACGGCAAGAGGTGAAACCTTCCAAGGCTTCTTTGTCGTTGAATGCCACACGCAAACCTTTACCGCCGCCACCGGCCGAAGCCTTGATCATGACGGGGTAGCCAATGCCTTTGGCAATCTCCACCGCTTGCTCAGCGGTATCGATGGCATCGTTGTAGCCAGGGATGGTGTTGACCTTGGCTTCGAGCGCCAACTTCTTAGAAGCGATCTTGTCACCCATCGCCGCAATCGAATGCGCCTTAGGGCCAATGAAGGCAATGCCCTCTTCTTCGCAACGCTTGGCGAATTCGGTGTTCTCGCTCAAGAAACCGTAGCCAGGGTGAATCGCTTGTGCGCCTGTGGCTTTGGCCGCAGCGATGATTTTGTCGGCCACGAGGTACGACTCGCGCGAAGGCGCTGGGCCCAACAAAACGGCTTCGTCCGCCAGTTGCACGTGACGTGCTTCTTTGTCGGCTTCAGAGTAAACGGCCACGGTTTTGATGCCCATCTTGTGAGCGGTGGCGATGACGCGGCAAGCGATTTCGCCACGGTTTGCAATCAGTATCTTTTTAAACATGGACGATCTCCATCAAACAATTCTTTGCGGGAAACACCGTGGCGCAGGCTTTGCCAAGACACAGGTGTTGCCCCCTTGAGGGGGAAGCGCCGAAGGCGCTTCGGGGGTGGGTCATAAAGGAATATTGCCGTGCTTGCGCCATGGGTTGTCGATCTTCTTGTCTTTCAACATCACTAACGAGCGGCAAATGCGCTTGCGTGTTTCGTGCGGTTGAATGACGTCGTCGATGAAGCCGCGTGCGCCAGCCACGAAGGGGTTGGCAAAGCGGGCTTTGTATTCGGCTTCTTTGGCAGCCAGTTTTTCTGGATCGCCTTTGTCTTCACGGAAGATGATTTCCACCGCGCCCTTGGCACCCATCACCGCGATTTCGGCGTTGGGCCATGAGAAGTTCACGTCGCCACGCAAGTGCTTAGAGGCCATCACGTCATACGCACCGCCGTAGGCCTTGCGTGTGATGACGGTGATTTTTGGCACCGTGCACTCGGCGTACGCGTACAGCAACTTGGCGCCGTGCTTGATGATGCCGCCGTATTCTTGCGATGTACCTGGCATGAAACCGGGCACATCCACAAACGTGACGACAGGGATGTTGAACGCATCGCAGAAGCGCACAAAACGTGCGGCTTTGATGGAGCTCTTGATGTCCAAACAGCCTGCCAACACCAAAGGTTGGTTGGCCACGATACCAACGGTTTGGCCTTCCATACGGGCAAAGCCAATCAGGATGTTTTTCGCGTAGTCGGGTTGCAGTTCAAAGAAGTCACCATCGTCCACCGTTTTGACGATGAGCTCTTTCATGTCATAGGCTTTGTTGGGGTTCTCGGGCACCAGTGTGTCCAAGCTGATGTCCATGCGATCAACGGGGTCACCGCTGGGGCGCACAGGTGCTTTTTCACGGTTGTTCAGGGGCAAATAGTTGTAGAGGCGACGCAGCATGAGCAAGGCTTCCACGTCGTTCTCAAAGGCCATGTCGGCCACACCGCTCTTGGTGGTGTGCGTCACGGCGCCACCCAACTCTTCAGCCGTCACTTCTTCGTGGGTCACTGTCTTCACCACTTCAGGGCCGGTCACGAACATGTAGGACGTGTCTTTGACCATGAAGATGAAATCGGTCAACGCGGGCGAATACACCGCGCCGCCAGCGGATGGGCCCATGATCATGCTGATCTGGGGCACCACACCTGAAGCCATCACGTTGCGCTGGAACACTTCGGCGTAACCGCCCAAAGAGGCCACACCTTCTTGAATGCGCGCACCACCCGAATCGTTCAGGCCGATCACGGGAGCACCCACCTTCATGGCTTGGTCCATGATTTTGCAAATCTTCTCAGCATGCGTTTCAGACAATGCACCACCGTACACGGTGAAGTCTTGGCTGAACACAAACACCAAACGGCCATTGATCATGCCGTAGCCGGTGACCACGCCGTCGCCTGGAATTTTGTTGTCTTGCATGCCAAAGTCTGTGCAACGGTGTTCAACGAACATGTCCCACTCTTCGAAGGTGCCTTCGTCGAGCAACACTTCGATACGCTCGCGTGCGGTCAGTTTGCCCTTGGCGTGCTGCGCATCAATGCGCTTTTGGCCGCCACCTAAGCGAGCCGCAGCGCGCTTTTGTTCCAGTTGTTCGATGATGTCTTGCATGGTTGCTCTTTCTTTACTCCAGGAAGATTTTCAAATTAACTCTGCGCTTGATAGGCGCTGAGCAGTTGACGGGAAGCCGTCGAAGCGGCCAGTTGGCCCGCTGCGACTTGTTGACTCAGTTGGGGCAGCAGTGTTTGCACACGCGGCTGCGCTCTAAAGTTTTGTTTCAAGCCCGCGTCGATGCGTTCCCACATCCACGACAAGGCTTGGTTTTGGCGGCGCTCAGAGAAGCGGCCATTTTGTTTTTGAATGGTCTGGAATTCACCCACGGCGTCCCAAAACGCATCCACGCCTTGACCTAGCAAAGCACTGAGCTGAACCACTTTGGGATGCCACACCTCGGTGTTGCGATGCGCATGGCCGGAACCACCATGCATGCCCAGCAGCTGCAAAGCGCTGGTGATTTGCAACTGCGCACGCGTGGCGGCGGTGGCATCAATATCGGCTTTGTTGATGACCACCAAATCGGCAATCTCCATCACGCCTTTTTTGATGGCTTGCAAATCGTCGCCCGCATTGGGCAATTGCAACAGCACAAACATGTCGGTCATGTTGGCCACGGCGGTTTCGCTTTGGCCCACGCCCACGGTTTCGACAATCACCACGTCGTAGCCTGCAGCTTCGCAAACCAACATGGACTCACGCGTTTTTTCGGCTACACCACCCAAGGTGCCACTCGATGGGCTGGGGCGAATGTAGGCTTGGTCGTGCACGCTCAAAAATTCCATGCGGGTTTTGTCACCCAAGATGGAGCCGCCCGACACCGTGCTGGAAGGGTCGATGGTGAGCACAGCCACGCGGTGACCTTGCTCAATCAAATACAAACCCAGTGCTTCGATGAACGTGGACTTGCCCACGCCCGGCACACCACTGATACCTAATCGAAACGACTTGCCCGTGTGCGGCAACATGGCGGTGAGTAACTCATCGGCCAATACACGATGGTCCGTGCGCGTGGACTCCAGCAAGGTGATTGCTTTGGCCATTGCACGGCGTTGCACGGGCGGGTTGCCCTGCAACAGTCCATCGAGCAACTGTGCAGGTGTCACCCAATGGCCTTTTTGATTTGTTCCAGCACGTCTTTGGCGCTAGCAGGAATGGGGGTACCTGGACCGTAAATGCCTTTGACGCCCGCTTCGTACAAGAAGTCGTAGTCTTGACGCGGGATCACACCGCCCACGAACACGATGATGTCGTCAGCGCCTTGCTTCTTCAACTCGGCAATGATGGCGGGCACCAAAGTTTTGTGGCCTGCCGCGAGGGTGGACACACCCACCGCGTGCACGTCGTTTTCGATGGCTTGGCGCGCGCATTCTTCAGGCGTTTGGAACAAGGGGCCCATGTCCACGTCGTAGCCGAGGTCGGCAAACGCGGTGGCCACCACTTTGGCGCCACGGTCATGGCCGTCTTGACCCAACTTAGAAATCATCACGCGAGGACGGCGGCCGTGGCTTTCGGCGAACTCGGCAATGTCTGCCTTGAGGGCGTTCCAATATTCCATGGTGTCTCCCACGTTTTCGCCATCGTCATAAGCTGCGGCGTAAACGCCTGTGACTTTTTGTGTGTCGGCACGGTGGCGGCCAAACACTTTTTCGAGCGCATCACTCACCTCGCCTACTGTGGCGCGCAGGCGGATGGCCTTGATAGACAAATCAAGCAAGTTGCCTTCGCCGGTTTCTGCAGATTGCGTCAACGCGGCCAATGCGGCTTCCACCTTGGCAGTGTCGCGTGTGGCTTTGATTTTTTGCAAACGCTCAATCTGGCCGTCGCGCACACGCACGTTGTCGATGGCCAAGATTTCGATCGGGTCTTCTTTGGCGAGTTTGTATTTGTTCACGCCCACGATGACGTCTTTGCCAGAGTCGATGCGTGCTTGCTTTTCAGCCGCAGCAGCTTCGATCTTCAGCTTGGCCCAGCCGCTGTCCACGGCTTTGGTCATGCCCCCCATGGCTTCGACTTCTTCGATGATGGCCCAGGCTTTGTCGGCCATTTCTTGGGTGAGCGACTCCATCATGTAAGAGCCAGCCCATGGGTCGATCACGTTGGTGATGTGGGTTTCTTCTTGAATGATGAGTTGGGTGTTGCGCGCAATGCGTGCCGAGAACTCGGTGGGCAGAGCGATCGCTTCGTCAAACGAGTTGGTGTGCAGCGACTGTGTGCCACCGAACACCGCGGCCATCGCTTCGATGGTGGTACGCACCACGTTGTTGTAGGGGTCTTGCTCGGTGAGCGACCAGCCAGAAGTTTGGCTGTGCGTGCGCAGCATCAAGCTCTTGGGGTTCTTGGCATCAAAGCCATTCATGATGCGGCACCACAGCAAACGTGCGGCGCGCATTTTGGCGATTTCCAAATAGAAGTTCATGCCCACCGCCCAGAAGAACGACAAGCGGCCGGCAAAGGCGTCCACGTCCAAACCGGAGGCAATGGCGGTCTTCACATACTCTTTGCCGTCAGCCAAGGTGAAGGCCAATTCCAAAGCTTGGTTGGCCCCGGCTTCTTGCATGTGGTAACCCGAAATCGAGATCGAGTTGAACTTGGGCATGTGCTTGGCGGTGTAGCCAATGATGTCGCCAATGATCTTCATCGACGGCTCGGGCGGGTAGATGTAGGTGTTGCGCACCATGAACTCTTTCAGAATGTCGTTCTGAATCGTGCCGCTCAACAACTCTTGGCTCACACCCTGCTCTTCGGCCGCCACCACATAGCCCGCCAACACGGGCAACACGGCGCCGTTCATGGTCATGGAGACCGACACTTTGTCCAACGGAATTTCGTTGAACAAAATCTTCATATCTTCGACTGAGTCAATCGCCACACCGGCCTTGCCCACGTCGCCCGTCACACGGGGATGGTCAGAGTCGTAGCCACGGTGGGTGGCCAAGTCAAACGCGACCGACACGCCTTGACCACCGGCGGCCAAAGCCTTGCGGTAGAACGCGTTGGACTCTTCAGCGGTAGAGAAGCCTGCATATTGGCGAATCGTCCAAGGGCGCACCGAATACATGGTGGCTTGTGGGCCACGCACGTACGGCTCGAAGCCAGGCAAGGTGTTGGCGTAAGGGAGGTTTTGGGTGTCTTCGGCGGTGTACAGCGGTTTGACGCTGATACCGTCCAAGGTCTTCCAGTTCAGGGCGTTGATATCGCCGCCTGGGGCTGACTTAGCGGCTGCTTTAGCCCAGGCTTCGAGGTTGGCGGCGTTGAATTCGGTCGGCTTTTGGCTCATGGCAAATCACTTGTGAAAAGGGTCTTTTGCGTTCTGTCAGACCCGAGGTTAACCCACGGTTCTGCTCATTCCGCAGGATCATATCATTCATAATTATTGATTCAAAATCTTATCTCAGCTTACAATTTGACTTTATGGCTGCCGTCACCCTCACCCCCCGCGCTCTGTATGAAGAAGTTGCCGAACTGCTTCGGCAACGCATTTTTGCGGCTGAATTAGCGCCCGGCAGCTGGATTGACGAGATGCGTCTGGCCGAGGAATACGGCATCAGCCGCACCCCCATGCGTGAAGCTCTCAAGGTGCTGGCCGCCGAAGGCTTGGTGACCATGAAAGTGCGTCGCGGTGCTTATGTGACCGAGGTCAACGAAAAAGACCAACGCGATGTGTATCACCTGCTCTCGTTACTAGAGTCAGACGCCGCAGGCGTGGTGGCCCAAGAAGCCAGCGTCGAGCAGCTTCAAAATTTGCAAGCCCTGCATGCCGAGCTGACGGCCGCGGTGACTGACCGAGAAAAGTTCTTTGAGATCAATGAGCGCTTTCACATGCGCTTGCTGGAAATCGCCAACAACCGTTGGCGCGATCAAATGGTGGCGGACTTGCGCAAGGTGATGAAGCTCAACCGCCACAACTCGCTGTTCAAAAGCGGACGCTTGGAAGAATCCCTCAAAGAACACCAAGCCATCATGGATGCATTGATGGCACGTGACGCGGCACTGACAGTGCAACGCATGAACGAACACTTTGCCAACGGCTTAGAAGCCGCGAGCTAAGTCGTCTCCCCTTCAAGCTTTATTCAGCTTCCACCGCCCGTTCGGCCGCACCACGGGCCAAAGCTTCCCGAGCAATTTTGAGCACCTCACGCGGGGGCAAAGGCTTGAGCTTATGGTTACTCCACACCTGACGCCACAAACGTGCACCGCGCTGACCATGGAACAAGCCCAACATGTGGCGGGCAATCGGGTACCAAGGGCAGCCGTCTTCAGCAAAGGCTCGCTCCATGTAGGCCACCATCGCCTCCTCCACCGCTTCGCGGCTGAGGGTCTCGTGCGGGTCGTTGTAAAACTCGGCATCCCATGTGGTCATCAGCCAAGGGCGGTAATAGGCTTCGCGCCCCAGCATCACGCCATCGACGTGCTGCAAATGCTCAGCCATTTGCGCATTGGTGGTGATGCCGCCGTTGATGGCGATCACTAGGTTGGGAAAGTCTTTTTTCAGCTGATAGCCCAGCTCGTAGCGCAAGGGTGGAATCTCGCGGTTTTCTTTGGGGCTCAAACCATCCAGCCATGCATTGCGTGCATGCACGATGAACACCTTGCAGCCCGCATCGCTGACCGTACCCACAAAGTCGCGCACAAAGTCGTAGCTTTCTATGCGGTCAATCCCAATGCGGTGCTTCACCGTCACGGGAATACTCACCACATCCATCATGGCTTTCACGCCATCGGCCACGGTTTGCGGCTCGTTCATCAAGCACGCACCAAATGCGCCACGCTGCACACGGTCAGACGGACAGCCACAGTTGAGGTTGATTTCGTTGTAACCCCACTGCTCACCCAACTTGGCGCCATGTGCTAAATCCGCTGCGTCACTGCCCCCCAGCTGCAAGGCCACAGGATGTTCTTCAGCGTTGAAACGCAAATGGCGTTGCGTATCCCCATGGCGCAATGCGCCAGTGGTGACCATTTCGGTGTAAAGCAAGGTGTTGCGGCTGAGTAGGCGGTGAAAGTAACGACAGTGCCTATCAGTCCAATCCATCATCGGAGCAATAGAAAGTTTCCATTTATTTTCCATAATTTATACCTAATGTTTACTTTAATTTTTAATAGTTAGACTTATAGGAAAAACACTGATTTTCGAAATTTAGTTTTTGATGCTACAGAAAGTGCTACATAAATTTTTGTAGCACTGAAATCGTTCATTACCTTTAATTGAAAGTTATAAAAACTCAACAACATAGATCAGATTAGTTTTCTCTAAAGATTCGGTGCTACAACGGTGCTACATGGATCTCATGAACCTTGCTAACCTATTGTTTTTATTGGATTTTTTAGAAACACCGGTCAAATCCATCATGGGGGCTACTGAGGTGCGCCAAAGTGAGGCATCAGGAAAATTCATGCGGCAATTATCCCGTGCCCTCTGCTTGAAGATTAGGCACAATGGACATGCCCCTAAAAATATTCACTTCAAAGGCGATGACGATGGATAACCCAACCCTCTGGTGGCTAGTAGCTGGTGGCCTTGTGGTCGCCGAGTTACTGACAGGCACGTTTTACTTGCTCATGCTGTCGCTAGGTGCAGTGGCAGCGGCCTTGACGGCCTATGCAGGTGTCTCCGTCACGTGGCAAATCGTCACAGCGGCAGCCGTGGGGGGCGCAGCGGCGGTGTTGTGGCATTTGAAAAAACCACTCAGCAACGATGCACAAGACAGCAATGTGCACCTCGACATTGGCGAGACTGTGACTGTCGACGGATGGGACGCGCAAGGCCAGACCCAAGTCAAACACCGAGGTGCGCAATGGGCTGCCGTTTGCGCGCCAAGCGCCACACCCGAACCGGGCTTGCACCGCATCGTTGAGATGCAAGGCAACCGCTTAGTTTTGCAAAAAATTTAACTTCTCTTAAAGGTCGACTTATGGAAATCGCCATTCTCTTTTTGATCATCGCAGTCGTGTTCATCATCAAGACCGTCAAGGTCGTGCCACAGCAAAACGCATGGGTGGTCGAGCGTTTGGGCAAGTACCACGCCAGCCTCACACCAGGTTTGAACTTTGTGGTGCCCTTCATTGACAACGTGATTCAAAAACACAGCCTCAAAGAAATTCCACTCGATGTGCCCAGCCAAATTTGCATCACGCGTGACAACACGCAATTGCAAGTCGATGGCATTTTGTATTTCCAAGTGACCGACCCACGCTTGGCCAGCTATGGCTCGTCCAACTACATCATGGCCGTGACGCAACTGGCGCAAACCAGCTTACGCAGCGTGATTGGCAAACTCGAACTCGACAAAACCTTTGAAGAGCGTGACATCATCAACGCCCAAGTGGTAGCCGCCATCGATGAAGCGGCGCTGAACTGGGGCGTGAAAGTGTTGCGCTACGAAATCAAAGACCTCACGCCACCCGCTGAAATCTTGCACGCCATGCAAGCGCAAATCACAGCGGAGCGTGAAAAGCGTGCGTTGATCGCCGCCTCAGAAGGCCGTCGCCAAGAACAAATCAACATCGCCACCGGTGAGCGTGAAGCCTTCATTGCCCGCTCTGAAGGCGAGAAGCAAGCGGCCATTAACAAGGCCCAAGGTGAAGCCGCCTCCATCACCGCTGTGGCTGATGCCACGGCACAAGCGATTGAGCGTATTGCCGCTGCCATTCGCCAACCCGGCGGCGAGCAGGCGGTGCAACTCAAGGTGGCTGAGCAAGCCGTACAGGCTTATGGCAAGGTGGCATCCGATGCCAAGACCACCCTCATCGTGCCTAGCAACATGACCGAGGTGTCAGGCCTTATTACCTCTGCGATGCAAATGGTGAAGCTCGACAAATAACGCAGATCAAGCTCACGAAAAAAAGCCCGCTGACGCGGGCTTTTTTCTTGGCATGCAACAAGGCTTAACCCATGTGCAAACCACCGTTCACAGCGAAGTCAGCACCTGTGGTGTAGCCACCATCTTCGCTGGCCATCCACGCAATGATGGAGGCGATTTCAGCAGGCTTGCCCAAACGCTTCACGGGCACCGTCGCCACAATCTTCTCCAGCACATCAGGACGAATGGCGTTGACCATGTCCGTACCGATGTAGCCAGGTGACACGGTGTTGACCGTCACACCTTTGGTAGCCAACTCTTGGGCCAAGGCCATGGAGAAACCGTGCATACCAGCCTTGGCAGCTGAGTAGTTGGTTTGACCGGCTTGACCTTTTTCACCGTTCACCGATGAGATGTTGATGATGCGGCCCCAGCCGCGTTCGACCATGTCTGGCACCACTTGCTTGGTCACGTTGAACATCGAATCCAGGTTGGTGTTCATCACAGCATCCCAGTCTTCTTTGCTCATTTTCAAGAACATGCGATCTTTGGTGATACCGGCGTTGTTGACCAACACATCAATCGGGCCATGCTCTGCTTTAGCTTTGGTGAATGCCTCCACGGTGGACTCCCAATCACCCACGTTACCCACAGAGGCGTAGAAGGTGTAGCCCAAGGCTTTTTGCTCATCGAGCCATTTTTTGAAATCACGGGTTGGACCGCAACCTGCAATGACTTTGAAACCTTCTTTGTGAAGGCGTTGGCAAATGGCGGTTCCGATGCCACCCATGCCGCCCGTAACGTACGCTACTTTTTGGCTCATTTTTTGTCTCCTGATGTATGAGTTTTTAGTGAAAGAAATTTAGATTTGTGCGAGATGTGAGTCAATGCTTGATCAACGCTCGAGTGCCAACGACACGCCCATGCCACCACCGATGCACAGTGCAGCCAAGCCCTTTTTGGCGTTGGTGCGTTGCATTTCGTGCAGCAAGGTCACCAAGATGCGGCAGCCTGATGCACCGATGGGGTGGCCAATCGCAATCGCGCCACCGTTGACGTTGACCTTCGCGGGATCAATGTCCAACTGTTGGTTCACCGCACAAGCTTGTGCAGCAAAGGCTTCGTTGAGTTCGAACAAGTCCACATCTGAGGCCTTCCAGCCAGCGCGCTCCAAAGCCTTGCGCGAGGCAGACACCGGGCCCATACCCATGATTTTGGGATCCAAACCACTGGTACCGAAAGCTGCAATGCGTGCCAAAGGTGTGAGGCCCAAAGCTGCTGCTTTTTTCGCCGTCATCACCACCACCGCCGCCGCACCGTCGTTGATGCCTGATGCATTACCGGCTGTGACCGAGCCTGTTTTGTCAAAGGCTGGGCGCAAACCTGCCAAAGCTTCTGCCGTGGTTTTTTTGTTGATGAATTCGTCGGCATTGAACACCACAGGGTCACCCTTGCGTTGAGGAATGTTGACCGACACGATTTCATCTTTGAACTTGCCAGCGTCTTGGGCAGCCGTTGCTTTTTGTTGGCTGGCCAATGCCAATGCGTCTTGCATGTCGCGGGTAATGTGGAATTCTTTGGCTACGTTTTCAGCCGTGATGCCCATGTGGTACTGGTTGTACACGTCCCACAAACCGTCCACGATCATGGTGTCGATCATGTTCCAGTTGCCCATGCGTTGGCCGTCACGTGAACCCAACAGCACATGGCCCGAAGCGCTCATGTTTTCTTGGCCACCCGCCACCACGATGTCGCTGTCGCCATAAGCCACCGCTTGTGCAGCCAACATGACAGACTTCAAACCAGAACCGCACACGGCGTTGATGGTCAAAGCTGGCACCGAAGAAGGAATGCCAGATTTCATCAACGCTTGGCGTGCTGGGTTTTGACCCGCACCAGCAGCCAACACTTGACCCATGATGACTTCACCGACTTGCGCTGGATCGACCTTGGCACGAGCCAGAGCTTCACGAATGACGATAGAGCCCAACTCAGTGGCAGCAATTTTGGCGAGTGAACCACCAAACTTACCCACGGCTGTGCGCGCGGCTGAAACGATGACGATGTCTTCCATTTTTGTCTCCCGAAAAATAAGATGAAGTTAAAAATTAATTGCTAGCGCGTGCTTTGACGTAGCGACCCGGTGCGGCTTCAATCGCTTTGTGCTTGCCTTTGCCATAAGTCTTAGGCGCAGCGATTTGCTTGCCTGCGTGTGTTTTGAGCCAGGCGGACCAATCGGTCCACCAGCTGCCTGGGTGTTCTTTCGCTTTGCCAATCCATTGCTCGGCATCTTTGGGGAAGCTGGTGTCGCTTCCTGTCCAGTAGCAACGTTTTTTGGCCGCAGGTGGGTTGATCACACCCGCGATGTGGCCTGAGGCGCCCATGACAAAACGTTTCTTGCCTGGGAACACCTGTGTGCTCGCGTACGCGCCACCAATCGGCACGATGTGATCTTCACGCGAGCCGTAGATGTAGATGGGCATGTCCACCTTGCGCAAGTCAATCTTCTCGCCGCACACCGTGGCTTTACCCGGCTTGATGAGGTTGTTCTCAAGATACGTGTTACGTAGGTACCACGCATACATAGGGCCAGGCAAGTTGGTGGAATCGCTGTTCCAGTAGAGTAAGTCAAACGGTGGAGGTGTTTCGCCTTTGAGGTAGTTGCCCACCACATAGTTCCACACCAAGTCATTGGGGCGCAAAAAGCTGAAGGTTGACGCCATGTCTTTGCCCTTCATCAGCCCGCCTTTGGCAAACTGGCCTTCACGGTACTTCACAAAGCCTTCGTCAATGAACACATCCAAGATGCCGGTATCTGTGAAATCAATCAAGGTGGTCAGCAACGTAGCGCTGGCCACAGGTTTTTCGCCACGTGCGGCCAACACAGCCAATGCGTTCGAAAGGATGGTGCCACCCACACAGAAACCCAATGCATTGATCTGCTTAGAGCCACCAATTTCTTGCACCACCTTGATGGCTTGAATGGCGACATCTTCTACATAGTTGTCCCAAGTCGTGTTGCGCAGGCTCTCATCGGGGTTGCGCCAGCTCACCACAAAGGTACGGTGACCTTGAGCCACTGCGTAACGAATGAAAGAGTTTTCCGGCTGCAAATCCAAGATGTAGAACTTGTTGATGCAAGGCGGAATAAACAGGAATGGGCGTTCGTACACCTTGGCGGTAAGTGGCTTGTATTCGAGCAGTTGGAAGAACTCGTTTTCAAATACCACTTTGCCTTCGGTGGTGGCCACGTTTTTACCCACCTCAAACAAGCTTTCATCGGTCATCGACACATGACCCTGTTGCATGTCGTGCAACAGGTTTTGAATGCCTTTGGAAATGCTCTCGCCTTTGGTGTCTATCGCTTTTTTCTGCGCTTCAGCATTGAGCGCTAAGAAATTGCTGGGGGCGGAAGCTGCCGCCCATTGCTCAACTGCGAATTGAAGACGGGCTTTTGTTTTGGCGTCTGTCTCGGCGGCTTCTGTGAGCGCCATCATGGTGCGTGTGTTGAGCAAATACGCAGCTGCTGTGAAGGCAGCCATGGGGTTTTGACCCCATGCATCACCTTTGAAACGACGGTCTTTGACTTCGGCCTTGCCCTGCAGGCTTTGGTTCCACAACTCAGTCGCTTCTGAGATGTATTGCTTTTGCAGGGCTTCGAGCTTATTTGGAGAGAATTTGAGGTCGGGTGTTTTTGCATCACCACCGATTGTTTGAAATGAGGCCAAGGCTTTGAGCCAGCTATCCCCGAGGCTCTTGAGGGCCGCATTCTGATCCATCACACATCTCCTATACAGTCGCCATTGACTTTTTAACTGTCGCCAGTATGTCAGTGATTTGCCCTTGAATTTCTGACAGATATCAAACTTGAGAGAAAACCCCTAGATGTATTTGGTTCTGATCGCTTGGATTTACGTGGCTTTCATGATGGCGATTGCCGAAGCTACAAGCCCTGTGGGTTCTGTGCTTGGTGCAGCTGTGACGTTCTTGCTTTACGGCGTGCTACCCATGAGTGTGGTGGGCTACATCATGGGAACACCGGCAAGACGACGTGCCATCAAAGCCAAAGAAGCTGAAGCACATGCGCAAGCCTCAGCTTCGCCAGATGCACGCCGCGAATCGTCCAGTGACGCCATCGCGCCGGTAGGAAAAGAGCCTTGAATGCTGCGTCACTGTGCACCATGCGGGTGTGCTGTTGTTGCCAGCCACGGAGGTCACGCCTAACACCTGCAGACGCTCACGCGCTAGACCGGCAAGGTCAGCCAACCATTTGCCGGCATGGGTTGGATGTGTTTTGAAATATTGAGCCACTTGAGATGACGCCGCACCTGCGGTGAACGCCACACGCACATCGTCTCCGACTTCAAAAGCATCAGGGCCAATGCAAGGCCCCAACCACACACGCACTTGTGCTGGAACAGCCCCTGCTTTTTCGCACACGGCATGGATGGTTTGTTCAAGTACGCCCGCGGCTAAACCACGCCAGCCTGCATGGGCCGCTGCCACCACTCGACCCGCATCATCGGTGAACAGCAGAGGCAAGCAATCGGCAACCATGATGGTGCAAGCCACTTGGGGCTCTCGTGTGAGGCATGCATCGGCTTGTGTGCCATCAGGTGTGGTGACACTCAGCTGCGCCACATCCACGCTATGCACTTGATTTAAAAAAATGGGCAGTGCCCCACCGAGCTGAGCTTGCAGCAAGGCTCGGTTTTGAGCGACCGCTTGCGGATCATCTTGCACATGGTCACCAAGATTCAGGCTGTCAAACGGTGCTTTCGAGATACCGCCCATGCGCGTGGTACACACCGCATGCACACCCGCAGGCAATGACCAATCCATGGGCCAAAACAAAGGTGAAGCAGGTGTGTGGGATGCGTGACTCATAGTGTCAAAGGATATCTCGAACGCGACGGCTGACTGCGCACGGTGACGGTAGACTTGAGCCTAGTTTTAACTTGCAAGACACACACCATGATTCTCGAACTCGTAGACATCCGCATTCAAGCTGGCCAACAAGCTGCATTTGATGAAGCCATCCAACGTGGCGTGAACACCGTCATCGCCAAAGCCAAGGGTTTTGAAGGCTACAAAATCAACCGCGGCATCGAGTCACCCGAGCGCTATGTGTTGCAAATCTTTTGGACCACGCTGGAAAACCACACCGTGGACTTCCGCGAATCCTCAGCCTTTGGCGAATGGCGCGCCATCGTGGGCCCCTTCTTCGCGCAACCGCCCGTGGTGGAGCACTTTGAACTCGTGAGCAAATCACAAGGCTAACCCCTTCTAACTGGAAACCCCCTCATGATGAGCTACACGTTTGAACCCACACCTGTCGTCTCTGTCCCCGTGGTGGGCAAAGCCGAACGCTTTCCTGTGCACCGCATTTACTGCGTGGGCCGCAACTACGAAGAGCATGCCAAAGAGATGGGCTTCTCAGGCCGTGAACCCCCCTTCTTCTTCATGAAACCCGCTGACAGCCTGTTGGTGGTCAACGCAGGTGAAACCGGTGACATGCCCTACCCCAGCCTCACCAAAAATTTGCACCACGAAATTGAGTTGGTGGTCGCAATTGGCAAAGGCGGCAAGAACATCTCGGCAGCGGACGCGTTGAGCCACATCTATGGCTATGCCGTGGGCTTGGACATGACGCGGCGCGACTTGCAAAACGACATGAAAAAACAAGGTCGTCCTTGGTGCATTGGCAAAGGCTTTGAGCACAGCGCCCCCATTGGCCCCATCACCCCCGCAGCACTGGCGGGTGATGTGGCGAACGCTGAGATTTATGTGCAAGTCAATGGCCAAGACCGCCAACGCAGCCACGTGAGCCAACTCATTTGGAACATCGCTGAAACCATTGAACACCTGTCTACGGCTTGGGAACTGCAAGCTGGCGACTTGATTTACACCGGCACCCCTGAAGGTGTGGGTGCGGTTGTGACGGGTGACACCATGGTGGGCGCAGTGACAGGCTTGGGCGAACTCAAAGTTCGCATGGTCTAAGGCCATGCTGCACCGACCGCTCATCCAGCATTGCAAATCGTGCGGCAGCGCGGTGACGTACCGCGTGCCAGACGATGGCGACACCCGTGAGCGTGCGGTATGCAATGCCTGCCACACCATCCACTACGAAAACCCGCTCAATGTGGTGGGCACCGTGCCTGTGTGGGGTGACAAGGTGTTGCTGTGCAAACGCAACATCGAACCACGCTTTGGTAAATGGACTTTGCCTGCAGGATTCATGGAGCTCAACGAAACTGTGTCGCAAGGTGCTGCACGAGAAACCGTGGAAGAAGCGGGAGCACAGTTTGAAATGCAAGAGCTGTTCACACTGATGAACGTCACCCGCGTCGGCCAAGTGCATTTCTTTTACCGTGCGCAGCTCACCAGCGATACGTTTGCCCCCGGCCACGAAACGCAAGAAGCGCGGTTGTTTGCCGAGCATGAAATACCGTGGGACGAGATTGCGTTTCGCACCGTCAAAGAAACCTTGCAGCACTACTTTGCCGATGCAAAGAAGGGGCAGTTTGAACTGCACCACGTCGACATTGTTTAAGCGCATTCAGCGACACCAGAAAAGACAAAAGGGCTAGCAATTTGCATTGCTAGCCCTTGGTCATTTTGGTCGGTGTGAAAGGATTCGAACCTTCGACCCCTTGCACCCCATGCAAGTGCGCTACCAGGCTGCGCCACACACCGAATCAGGCTGGAATTATAACGCTTACTCAGTGCAGCTCAGAGAGCAAGTCGCGAATTTGTGTGAGTTCTTTGCGCAAGGTTTGCAGCGCTTCGTCGCCGCTGCTCAGTGCGAGCTGTGGCAATTCGTGTGTATCGTCTGAGTCGACATCCAACTCGTCGTCAAACCCATCGTCATCGAGCAAGTCCACATCAATCAACTCACCCCCGATGCGGCGACGCTCGCGCTCGGTTTGCACCAGCTCTTGCAGCTTGTTACGGGCACCGGTGATGGTGAAACCTTGGTCATACAAGAGGTCGCGGATGCGGCGAATCATCAGCACTTCGTGGCGCTGGTAATAGCGGCGATTGCCGCGACGCTTCATGGGACGCAGCTGCGTGAATTCCTGTTCCCAATAGCGCAGCACGTGCGGCTTGACGCCGCACAACTCGCTCACTTCACCGATGGTGAAGTAGCGTTTGGCTGGAATGGGAGGGAGGGATTTCTCCATGAAAATCAGTAGCTTGTAAACGGGACCGCAGAGGTTACACGAAGAACAGTCCTGAATCTCATCAGTTGACAGTTTTATCAAAAAAAAGAGGCCTGCTCGGCCTCTTTTTCAATCAGTTGTCAACTTTGGAATTACTGTCACCCTGTATTTGCTCTTTCAATTTGTGACTCGCATGGAAAGTCACCGCACGTCTGGCGTCAATCGGAATTGACTCCCCTGTGCGTGGGTTGCGTCCGGGCCGAGGTGCTTTGGTGCGAATTTGAAAATTGCCGAAGCTTGAAATTTTCACATCGGTGCCATCGACCAAGCTTTGTGCGATGAGGTCAAAGAAGGCATCAATCATGTCTTTGGACTCACGCTTGTTCAAACCGATTTGCTCAAACAACAAATCAGCCAACTGCGCTTTGGTGAGCGCTGGCGTTTCTAAGCTCTCAAAAGAAAGTTCCATACGGTTCTCTTGTTAACGTGTGAACATCAAGCGCGCAAACGCGCAGACACTTGGGTAGCCAACTCAGACAGCACGGCTTGCACCACGCCTTCGATTTGCGCTTCGTTCAAAGTAGCTTCATCGCTGTTGAGCGTCAAGCGTACAGCCAAGCTCTTTTCGTCCATCGCCATGGCGGCACTTTCAGCCTTGGGGCGATACACATCAAACAACACGGCGTTGCGCAGCAAGCCTTGTGTTTTGGCAGCGTGCACGGCAGCCATCAATTGGGCATGCGTGACGCTGTCTTTGACGATGACCGCAATGTCGCGCTCGACGTTAGGGAACTTGGCCACACCGGTGGACTTGGGCACATCGCGGCGCAACACCGCATCGAGTGAGAGTTCAAACATCACAGGCGCTTGGGTCAGCTCCCAGCTTTGACGCCAGCGAGGATGCAACTCACCCACATGACCCACGGCTTGGCCATTGACCAATACTTTGGCACAACGGCCGGGGTGCATGGCTGGGTGCTCAGCCGCTTCAAACTGCGGCACAGCGGGGGCTAACAAAGCCTCCACATCGGCTTTCACATCGAAGAAGTCTGCCGCTTGTTCTTTGGTGCCCCATTGCAAAGGTGCAGCGCTGCCAAAGGCAATGCCTGCCACGTGCATGGGCTGGTCAAAGCCTTGCACGGTGGTGTCTGTGTTTTGCACGGATGCATCTTTGTGGAACACGCGACCCAGTTCAAACACGCGCACACGTGAAGCCTTGCGGTCCACGTTGAACTTCACCACGTTGAGCAAAGAGCCCAACAAGGTAGAGCGCATCACGCTCATTTGGCTGGCGATAGGGTTGAGCAATTTGATAGGGTTGGCGTTGCCGGCCAACTCGTGTTCCCAACGCTCATCCACAAAGCTGTAGTTGATGGTTTCTTGGTAGCCCAAGGCAGCCAACTGGTGGCGCAAGGCATGTGGGCTGCGTTGTGCTTCTTGGCACACGCTGGCCGTGATAGGCGCCAAAGGTGGCGTAGTGGGCAGGTTGTTGTAACCCACCATGCGCGCCACTTCTTCAATCAGGTCTTCTTCGATTTGCAAATCGAAACGGAAGGATGGGGGCTGCACAGTGACACGCCCGCCACCGGAGGTGGCATCACCATGCTCTTCGGTCACAGGCAAGCCCAAACCACGCAAAGCATCAGCCACGCGTTGTTGCGTGAGTGGCATACCAATGACTTTCTCAGCACGTGCCACGCGCAACGTGACAGGCTTGGCCACAGGCATGTTGGCGCGTTGGTCGTCAATAGGGCCCACGGTGGTGTTGGGCGTACCACAAATGTCAATCACCAACTGGGTGATGCGCTCGATGTGCTCCACGGTCAACTCAGGATCGACGCCACGCTCAAAACGATGACCCGCGTCTGTGCTGAAGTTGAAGCGGCGTGAACGACCTGCGATAGCGGAGGGCCACCAGAAAGCAGCTTCGATGTAAATATTTTGCGTGTCGTCATTCACGGCGGTGGCATCGCCACCCATGATGCCGGCGAGCGATTCAACTTGATGCGCGTCAGCGATGACACCCACTTTGTCGTCCACGGTGACGGTGTTGCCATTCAAGAGCTTGAGCTGTTCACCGGCTTTGCCCCAACGCACATCCAAGCCACCTTGAATTTTGTCGAGATCGAAAATGTGTGAAGGACGCCCCAGCTCGAACATCACATAGTTAGAAATATCAACCAAGGGGCTCACGCTGCGCTGGCCGCAACGGGCCAAATGGTTCACCATCCAAGCAGGCGTTTGGGCTTTGGTGTTCACACCACGCACCACGCGGCCTGAGAAGCGGCCACACAAATCGGGGGCGCTGATTTTCACAGCCAAGGTGTCTTGGTTGGTCGCGGCAACGCTTGGGAATGTGGGGGCCTTCAAAGGTGCGCCTGTGAGGGCTGACACTTCGCGGGCAATGCCATACACACTCAAGCAATGCGCCAAGTTAGGCGTGAGCTTCAACGTCATCAAGGTGTCGTCGAGGTTCAAGTACTCACGGATGTTTTGCCCCAAAGGCGCGTCGGCTGGGAGCTCAAGCAAGCCACCGTTGTCGTCTGCAATTTTGAGTTCTTTGGCCGAACACAACATGCCTTGGCTTTCCACGCCACGCAGCTTGCCCACTTTGATTTTGAAGGGCTTGCCGTCTTCGCCTGGAGGCAACTCTGCGCCCACGGTGGCGCATGGAATTTTGATGCCCACACGTGCATTGGGTGCGCCGCACACGATGTTGAGCAAAGCGCCCTGCCCCACGTCCACTTGGCAAATGCGCAAGCGGTCAGCGTCTGGGTGCTGCACGGCTTCTTTGATTTCACCGATGACGATGCCTGTGAAAGGCGGTGCCACGGGTTGGAGTTCTTCCACTTCCAAACCGGCCATCGTCAAGGTGTCGGCCAGCTCTTGGGTAGTGAGTGAGGGGTTGCAGAATTCGCGCAACCAGGATTCGGGGAATTGCATGATGAATCTCGTGTGTGCGTGAAGTTATTGGAACTGGCTCAAGAAGCGAATGTCGCCATCAAAGAACAAGCGCAAATCGTTCACGCCGTAACGCAGCATGGTGAAACGGTCCATGCCCATGCCAAAGGCAAAGCCGATGAAACGCTCAGGGTCAAGGCCCATGTTGCGCACCACGTTCGGGTGCACTTGGCCTGAGCCGCCCACTTCGAGCCAACGGCCCGCCAAAGCGCCGCTTTGGAATTGAATGTCAATCTCAGCGCTGGGCTCGGTGAATGGAAAGAAACTGGGACGGAAGCGCAACACCAAATCGTCGCTCTCAAAGTAAGTGCGGCAGAAATCGGTGATGACCACTTTGAGGTCTTTGAAGCTCACGTTCTCGCCAATCCACAAGCCTTCGCATTGATGGAACATGGGCGAGTGCGTGGCATCACTGTCCACACGATACGTGCGGCCGGGTGCGATGACGCGAATTTCGGGCATGCCTTGACCAGCATCCAAACGCGCTTGGTAGCGCTTGACGTGTTGCACGGCGTGGCGCACTTGCATAGGGCTTGTGTGTGTGCGCAACAAGTTGGGCGCTTCGGCAGTGCCACCTTCCACATAGAAGGTGTCGTGCATAGAACGTGCAGGATGGTCTTCAGGCGTGTTGAGCGCGGTGAAGTTGAACCAGTCTGTTTCGATCTCTGGGCCTTGGGCCACTTCAAAACCCATGGAACCAAAAATGGCTTCAACACGTTCGAGTGTGATGGTCACAGGGTGCAAACCGCCAGCCATGCGGGCGCGACCGGGCAAGGTCACATCCAAGGCTTCGGCTTTGAGTTGGGTCTCGAGTTCGGCGTCGGCCAAGGCTTGGCGGCGTGCCGTGAGCGCAGCTTCAATCGCTTGCTTGGCCACGTTGATGGCGGCACCGGTCGATTTCTTTTCTTCGACGCTCAATGCGGCCATGCCTTTCATCATCTCAGTGATGCGGCCTGACTTGCCCAAGAACTGGGCTTTGGCGTTTTCAAGATCAGCCGGTGTGGTGCTTTGTGCAAACAGGGCCTGGGCACTGGCGACCAGAGAGTCCAACTCGTTCATAGGAATTCGGGGAATGAGAAAACAAAAAAGGGATTGAAGCTGTGTAGCCCCAACCCCTTTACTCGTGGGTGGTTAACCCTTGGCTATCAAGCGGCCAATTTGGCTTTGACTTGATTCACGATGCTGGTGAAAGCAGCCATGTCGTGAACGGCCAAGTCGGCCAACATCTTGCGGTCGATTTCGATCGCTGCCTTTTTCAGGCCGTTGGCGAATTGGCTGTATGTCAGACCGCATTGACGTGCGGCAGCATTGATACGAGCGATCCACAGCTGACGGAACACGCGCTTTTTAGTGCGGCGGTCGCGGTAAGCATATTGACCAGCCTTCATCACCGCTTGTTTAGCGATGCGGAAGACGTTACCGCGGCGACCGCGGAAACCTTTGGCTAAAGCCAGAACTTTTTTGTGACGGGCACGGGCCGTAACACCACGTTTAACGCGAGGCATATTTTTTCTCCTTGTTCGTCAGTTAATTACAGGCCGCACTTGGGCAGCATTTGCGCCATGTGACCCATGTTGGTCTCATGCACATTCACTGCACCACGCAAGTGACGCTTGTTCTTGGTCGTCTTCTTGGTCAAGATGTGACGTTTGAAGGCTTGACCGCGTTTCACGGTACCGCCTGGACGAACGCGGAAGCGCTTTTTAGCGCTGCTTTTGGTCTTCATTTTGGGCATTTAGATGCTCCTTTATTTGTGCTCGTGAGGCGCCTGCACACCGATGTGCAGTCTTGTTAGCCCCGAGACACTAATTTGCGTCGCCTTTTATGCAGAGGCTGCCGGAGCGGCTTCTGCAGCGGGTTTGGCGGCGCCACCCGATTTCTTCTTACCAGGCGCGACCATCATGATCATTTGACGCCCTTCGAGTTTGGGGAACTGCTCGACCACGATCAGATCCGCCAACTCATCACGGATGCGCTGCAACAGCGCCATACCGATTTCTTGATGCGTGATCTCGCGGCCACGAAAGCGCAGCGTGATCTTGCATTTGTCACCGTCATCCAAGAAGCGCTTGATGTTGCGCATCTTGATGTTGTAGTCACCATCATCGGTACCGGGACGGAACTTGATTTCCTTGACCTCGATGACCTTTTGCTTGGACTTCGCTTCCGCAGCCTTCTTTTGCTCTTGGTACTTGAACTTACCGTAATCCATCAAACGGCACACCGGCGGCACAGCCGTGGCGGCAATTTCAACCAAGTCAACATCCAACTCACCGGCCATGCGCAAGGCATCAGCCAAGCTCACGATACCGAGGGGTTCGTTGTCAGGACCTGAAAGGCGGACTTCCGGGGCCATGATTTCCCGGTTAAGGCGGTGTTTGCGTTCCTCGCGCTGGCGGCGGTCGCGAAATTCTGTAGCGATGGTGACTATCCTTAAAAATCAAAAACAAACCGACACACGTGTGCGACGCACAACTCTTGGCAATTCCTAAATGAAATTAGCTTTTGAGAGAGATGTCAGAGGCAATCTTTTGAGAGAAGGCTTCAAGGGACATCACACCGAGGTCTTGATTGCCTCGGGCGCGCACTGCGACGGCGCCAGCTTCCTTCTCTTTGTCGCCTACGACCAAGATGTAGGGAAGCTTTTGCATTGAATGCTCACGTATTTTATACGTAATTTTCTCGTTGCGGAGGTCTAAATCGACCCTAAGCCCTTGATTTCGCAGCGTTTTTGCAACTTCTTTGCAATATTCGGCCTGTGAATCGGTGATATTGAGGACCGAAACTTGGGTTGGTGCCAACCAAGTGGGCAAGGCGCCAGCATGTTGCTCCACCAAAATTCCGATGAAACGCTCCATGCTGCCCACGATGGCACGGTGCAAGATGACGGGGCGTTGGCGTGAGCCGTCTTCAGCCGTGTACTCGGCATCCAAGCGCTCAGACAGGTTGAAGTCGACCTGAATCGTGCCGCACTGCCACTCGCGACCAATCGCATCTTTGAGCGTGTATTCGATCTTGGGACCATAGAAAGCGCCGTCACCTTCAGAGATGACGAATTCGCAACCAGAAGCGCGCAAGCTGTCCATCAATGCTTGCTCGGCCTTGTCCCACAACTCGTCTGAGCCAATACGAGCCTCTGGACGTGTAGAGACTTTGTACAAGATGTTGGTGAAGCCGAAGTCTTCGTAAACCCTCTTGAGCACCTTGGTGAAGGTGTCGCACTCGGGCAAGATTTGGTCTTCGGTACAGAAGATGTGGCCGTCGTCTTGCGTGAAACCTCGCACGCGCATGATGCCGTGCAAACCGCCCGAAGGTTCGTTTCGGTGGCATTGTCCAAACTCGCCGTAGCGCAAAGGCAAATCGCGGTAGCTCTTGATGCCTTGTTTGAAGATCAAGATATGACCGGGGCAGTTCATCGGTTTTAAAGCATAGTCGCGCTTTTCAGACTCGGTGGTGAACATGTTGTCGCGGTACTTGTCCCAGTGACCAGTTTTCTCCCACAGCGACTTGTCGATGATTTGCGGGCCTTTGACTTCGAGGTACCCGTTGTCGCGGTAAACCTGGCGCATGTACTGCTCGATGGTTTGCCACACGCTCCAGCCCTTGGGGTGCCAAAACACCAAGCCAGGCGCATGCTCGTCGATGTGGAACAAGTCCAGCTCACGGCCCAACTTGCGATGGTCGCGTTTCTCGGCCTCTTCCAAGCGCGTGAGGTATTGCTGCAAATCGTCTTTGCTGGCCCATGCGGTGCCGTAAATGCGTTGCAGCATTTCGTTTTTGCTGTCGCCGCGCCAGTAGGCACCGGCCACTTTCATGAGCTTGAAATGCTTGAGCTTGCCGGTGCTGGGCACGTGCGGGCCGCGGCACAAGTCCTCAAAAGCACCTTCACGGTACAGGCTCACGTCTTCATTACTTGGAATGCTGGCAATGATTTCGGCTTTGTAGTGTTCGCCCAAGCCCTTGAAATAAGCCACAGCTTCGTCGCGCGGCAACACACGACGCACCACGGCCTCGTCTTTGTTAGCCAACTCGGTCATGCGCTTTTCAATGGCGGCCAAATCTTCTGGCGTGAAGCCACGCGTGAATGAAAAGTCGTAAAAGAAACCGTCGTCAATGACGGGGCCAATGGTGACTTGCGCCTCAGGAAACAGCTCTTTCACCGCATAGGCCAACAAGTGCGCGGTGGAGTGACGAATCACCTCCAAGCCTTCAGCGTCTTTGGCTGTGATGATGGCCAAGCTCGCATTGCTGCTCATCGTGTAACTGGTGTCCACCACCTTGCCATCGACCTTACCAGCCAAAGCAGCCTTGGCCAAGCCAGCGCCAATCGACGCAGCCACTTCGGCCACCGTCACGGGGCCTGGAAATTCACGTTGCGAACCGTCGGGGAGAGTAATCTGAACCATGTGTATTGAATTTAAATCGCGGCAAAACGTTGATTTTACGTTGCTAGCCGTACGACTTGTGCGTATCGATATCATCACGCTCTACTCATTGCCCACAAACATGCGTCAACAAATCACCCTCGCCTGCTTCCTCTTGCTTCTTTTGGGAGGCTGCGCCAACGCCTTTCTCAAGCCAACCGAGGGCTCTGAACGGGTCCTCGTGATGAAAACAACGCAAGTGTCGCAATGTCAGCCTCTGGGAAAAATCAGCGTGAACGTCGTTACAAAAGTGGGGATTTACAACCGCGACGCAGATGCCGTAGAAGCCAACTTATTACAGCTTGGGCAAAACAATGCGGTGGAATTAGGTGGCGACACACTGGTGAAAGACGTGACACCGGAATTTGGGAAACAGGTGTTTGCGGTTTACAAGTGCAAACGCTAAGCGCATAAAAAAACCACCCAACGCTTTCGCGCGGAGTGGTCTCAAACCCTATTCAAACCAAGAGACAACCCTTTCAGGCCATCTCTTACTTGAAGTGCTTAGTGGAACTGCTCTTCTTCAGTAGAACCTGTGAGGGCTTTGACAGAAGATGAACCGCCTTGGATCACAGTCGTCACGTCGTCGAAGTAGCCTGCGCCCACTTCTTGTTGGTGTGACACGAAGGTGTAGCCCTTGTCACGTGCTGCGAATTCAGGCTCTTGCACCATGTTGACGTAGTGCTTCATGCCTTCGCCGTTGGCGTATGCATTGGCGAACTGGAAGGTGTTGTACCAGTTGATGTGGATACCAGCCAAAGTGATGAACTGGTACTTGTAGCCCAATGCCGACAAATCTTCTTGGAACGACGCGATTTGCTTGTCGTCCAAGTTTTTCTTCCAGTTGAAAGAAGGTGAGCAGTTGTAAGACAACAGCTTGCCTGGACATGCAGCGTGCACAGCCTGTGCGAATTCGCGAGCGAAGCCGATGTCTGGCACGCCTGTTTCGCACCACACCAAGTCAGCGTAGGGTGCGTAAGCCACGCCGCGGCTGATGGCTTGTTCCAAACCGTTTTTGACGCGGTAGAAGCCTTCTTGCGTACGCTCGCCTGTCAAGAATGGCTTGTCGTTGGCGTCGTGGTCAGAAGTGATCAAGTTAGCAGCTTCTGCATCGGTACGAGCCAACACGATGGTGGAGGTACCCATGACGTCAGCAGCGAAACGTGCAGAGATCAATTTTTCGCAGGCTTCTTGTGTTGGCACCAACACTTTGCCGCCCATGTGACCGCATTTCTTCACCGCAGCCAATTGGTCTTCAAAGTGAACACCAGCTGCACCTGAGGCAATCATGTTCTTCATCAATTCAAATGCGTTCAACACGCCACCGAAACCGGCTTCAGCATCGGCCACGATGGGCAAGAAGTAATCAATGAACTCTTTGTCGCCAGGATTGATGCCACGGCTCCATTGAATTTCGTCAGCGCGCTTGAAGGTGTTGTTGATGCGGCGAACCATGGTGGGCACAGAGTCATACGCGTAAAGCGATTGGTCTGGGTACATGGTTTCAGAAGTGTTGCCGTCAGCAGCCACTTGCCAGCCTGACAAGTACACAGCTTCCAAACCAGCTTTGGCTTGTTGCATGGCTTGACCTGCAGAGATCGCACCGAATGCGTTGACGTAGCCTTTCTTGGCACCGCCGTTCACTTTTTCCCAGAGCTTCTCAGCACCGCGCTTAGCGAGTGTGTGCTCGATCGGCATGCTGCCGCGCAAACGCACCACGTCAGCAGCAGAGTAACCACGTTTCACGCCTTTCCAGCGTGGGTTGGTTGCCCAGTCTTTTTCGAGGGCGGCGATTTGTTGTTCGCGGCTGAGTTGTTCATTCAGTGATTGAGGCATGGTTCACTCCAGGAAGTTAAGTGGTTGTCGATGGGGCAACTATAAGTCTTCTATAAGAGTCGTCAATCATCTTATGTCTTATATAAGAATTTATTTATTCTTAACAAAAACAAAGAGTTACAAAACAAATTCTGAATTATGAAATTCAATTTCTCATATCAAGAAAAAATATTGCGGTGCAGCAATTTATTTTTTCACAATAAGAAATTGATTTTCAAATAGATGACATGCACATTTCGACTTCGAACAAAGGGGTCCGTCGCATGAAGTCAGCGCGCAATAAAGCAACCTCACAAAAAACAACATCCTCCAGAGAAAAAAGTCGTTTTTAGCTTGGAAAGACGTGCGTTCTCAATTAGCATCCGCATTGCTCTAGAGCGATATCTCTAAGGGCTTGATAACAAACACTTCTAGAAGGAAATCAACCATGGCAACTGCAAAGAAAGCTCCGGCTAAAAAAGTAGCAGCAAAGAAAGCTGCTCCCGCTAAAAAAGTAGCAGCGAAAAAAGCAGCTCCTGCAAAGAAAGTTGCAGCTAAGAAAGCTGCTCCCGCTAAAAAAGTAGCAGCCAAAAAAGTTGTTGCTAAAAAAGCCCCAGCGAAAAAGGTTGCAGCCAAAAAGGCGCCTGCTAAAAAGCGCACACCTAACGCAGCGTTCATGAAAGCCCTCACACCTAGCGCCGCTTTGGCTGCTGTGATCGGCAATGCGGCAGTGCCACGCACTGAAGTCGTGAGCAAGATGTGGACATACATCAAGAAGCACGGCCTGCAAGACAAAGTCAACAAGCGCAACATCAACGCTGACGACAAACTCAAACAAGTGTTCGGCAAAGCTCAAGTCACCATGTTTGAATTGGCTGGCTTGATCGGCAAGCACCTGAAGTAATTCAGTTTTGCTGAAACAAAAAAGGGACCGTCAGGTCCCTTTTTTGTTTCGTAAACGGTTGGCGGTTACGCATGCACAGTTCTGCGTCCCACACCCAAGGCCACCACCACGCTGAGCAGTAACACACAGGCAGCGCCTAACAAGGTCGCACCATACCAGCCATGGTCCATGAAGACGCCAAAGATGAGCGGTGAGATGGCAAAGCCAACATCTAAGCCTGAATACACCATGCCGTAAACACGACCTGTAGCCCCCTTGGGAGTTGCCTTCTTGATCATCATGTCACGCGATGGCCCGCCCACACCAATCGCCAAGCCTGTGGCGGCCAAAATGGTCATCGTGGCTGTAGCTTCAAACATGCCGCTGCCACACAAAGCCATGAACAAAGCTGCCACGGTCATGCAACCTGCCACCACTTTGTCACTAAGACGCGGCCAACGTGCCGCCACAAATCCACCGACAAACATGCCAACTGCGGCACACAACATGTATGCGGTGAGCGTGAAAGTAGCCGCTTCAAATGTCACGCTGTGCATGGCTTGCAGAATGGACACCGAAAAGCTTTGCACAACAGCCAAGGTCATCGTGGACAGCAAGAAGAAACCGAAGCACCACCACACGACGGGAATTTTTAAGAAAGCCAGCGTGCTCACGCTGTTGGCTTCTTGCTTGTGGTCAACCACATCGGCATGCAAAAAATCGCGCTGCCACACGAGCAACACGAAGATCGCCAAAAACATCAGTGCGGCCCCGATATAAGCGATACGCCAATCAAATGCAGCACTCAAGCCAACCATGAAAACAGGTGCCAGCGCCCATCCCAAATTGCCGGTCAACCCGTGTGCGCTAAAGGCGTAACCCAAGCGTGGCGCAGAAACCTTCTGATTCAGAATGGTGAAGTCAACCGGATGAAATGTGCAATTACCGAGACCCAAAAGAGCAGCGCCCAGCATCAACCCCCAATAGCTTTGCGCCGCAGCCACAGTGAGCGCCCCCAAAGCCAGCACCACCAACGACCCAAACAAAATAGGACGCGCACCAAAACGATCCACCACAAATCCGGCAGAAGCTTGTCCAATGCCTGAGACGACAAAGAAGACTGTCATCAAAAAACCCAGCTCCGAATAGCTCAAACCAAAGGTGCTCATGAACACAGGGAACATGAGCGGCAACAACAGGTGTGAAAAGTGCGAACTGGCGTGTGCAATACCAACCAAACCAATGACTGCGGCATCATCACGCCAAGGGTTGGAAGCGGGGTTCAAAGTGGTCATAAAAAAAGCGCAGCAGAAAGAATGCCAGCATCCTAACTGCTGCGCTTGATCAGCGCGGTCGACTGAGGGACAAGCCCCCTCACCTATTCGGGGTCAAACCTCGGCCTTGGTGAAGGCGAATTCACCCGGCGCACGCACAGGGTCCACGTTCACCGCAATCCTGTCTTTGGGCAAAAACTTGCCTTCCAACAACAACTTCGACAACGGGTTCTCAATGCGCTGTTGAATAGCGCGCTTCAAAGGACGCGCACCAAACACAGGGTCAAAGCCCACCTTGGCCAATTCAGCCAAAGCCGCAGGCGACACATCCAGAGCCAAGTCCATCTTGGTTAAACGGTTTGCCAAAATTTTGAGCTGAATGCCCGCAATGCTGGCAATGTGCTCGGCATCCAAAGCGTGGAACACCACGGTCTCGTCAATGCGGTTCAAGAACTCGGGGCGGAAATGTGTCTTGAGTTCATCCCACACCGCATCTTTGATGTCTTGCGCGTCTTGGCCCACCATGCTTTGGATAATGGGCGAGCCGATGTTGGACGTCATCACGATGACGGTATTTTTAAAGTCCACCGTGCGGCCTTGACCATCGGTCAAACGACCGTCGTCGAGCACTTGCAGCAAGATATTGAACACATCTGGATGCGCCTTCTCAACCTCATCCAACAACAGCACGCTGTAGGGGTTGCGACGCACGGCTTCGGTCAAATAGCCGCCTTCGTCGTAACCCACGTAGCCGGGGGGCGCACCGACCAAGCGGCTGACCGAGTGTTTCTCCATGAACTCGCTCATGTCGATGCGAATCATGTGGTCTTCGCTGTCAAACAAGAAGCCCGCCAAGGCCTTGCACAGCTCGGTTTTACCCACACCCGTGGGGCCGAGGAACAAGAACGAGCCTGTGGGGCGGTTAGGGTCGCCTAGGCCCGCGCGCGAACGACGGATGGCGTTGGCCACGGCCACGATGGCTTCGTCTTGGCCCACCACGCGGTCATGTAACTTGTCTTCCATTTGCAAGAGTTTGTCGCGCTCGCCTTGCATCAACTTGGACACAGGAATGCCTGTGGCGCGTGCCACGACTTCGGCTATTTCCTCAGCGCCCACTTGTGTGCGCAACAGACGATGCGCACCTTCACTACCTTTACCGCTCTCACGCGCATTGGCTTCCTTCATGCGTTTTTCAAGCTCGGGCAACTTGCCATATTGCAGCTCGGCCACTTTGTTGAAATCGCCCTTGCGGGTGAGTTCTTCAATTTGATGGCGCAAACGGTCAATCTCTTCTTTGATTTGCGCACCGCCGTGGGCTGATGACTTTTCAGCCTTCCAAATTTCATCGAGGTCTGCGTACTCTTTGCCAATCTTTTCAATCTCCTCTTCGAGCAACTCCATGCGCTTTTGCGACGCTTCGTCTTTTTCTTTGCGCACGGCTTCGCGCTCAATCTTGAGCTGAATCAGGCGACGATCGAGTTTGTCCATCACCTCAGGCTTGGAGTCGATTTCAATTTTGATTTTGGCGGCGGCCTCGTCAATCAAATCAATCGCTTTGTCAGGCAAGAAACGGTCGGTGATGTAACGATGGCTCAATTCAGCCGCCGCCACGATGGCGGGGTCGGTAATCTCCACACCATGGTGCACTTCGTACTTCTCTTGCAAGCCACGCAGAATCGCAATCGTGGCTTCGACGGTGGGCTCGCCCACGATGATTTTTTGGAAACGACGCTCTAAAGCCGCATCTTTTTCGATGTACTTGCGGTACTCGTCCAAAGTGGTAGCCCCCACGCAGTGCAGCTCGCCACGCGCCAAAGCGGGTTTGAGCATGTTGCCCGCATCCATCGCGCCATCGGCCTTGCCAGCGCCCACCATGGTGTGCAGCTCGTCGATGAACACAATGGTTTGGCCTTCATCTTGCGCCAACTCTTTGAGCACGCTTTTCAGACGCTCTTCAAACTCGCCGCGGTATTTCGCACCGGCCAACAAAGCAGCCATATCCAGCGACAACACACGTTTGCCTTTGAGCGAATCTGGCACCTCGCCTGCCACGATACGTTGGGCCAAGCCTTCCACAATCGCTGTCTTGCCCACACCTGGCTCACCGATGAGCACAGGGTTGTTTTTGCTGCGACGCTGCAACACTTGAATGGCGCGGCGAATTTCATCGTCACGGCCAATCACAGGGTCGAGCTTGCCTTGACGCGCACGCTCGGTCAGGTCCATGCAGTATTTTTTGAGCGACTCGCGCTGGCCTTCGCTTTCAGCGTTGTCCACTTTTTGGCCACCGCGCACAGCTGTGACCGCCGCCTCTAAAGACTTGCGACTCAAGCCGTTTTGCGTGGCGAGCTTGCCCCAGTTGCCTTTGTTGTCGCACAGGGCGAGCAAGAACAATTCGCTAGCCACAAATTGGTCGCCACGTTTGATGGCTTCTTTTTCAGCGGCTTGAATCAAGGACACGGTGTCGCGCCCCACTTGCACCTGGTCTTGGCCTTCGACTTTGGGCAAGCGATTCACAGCGTCTTCCGCGGACGACAACAAGCCTGACACATTGGCACCCGCGCGTTGCAACAGCGACTTGGGGCCATCGTCTTGGCGCAGCATGGCGACCAGCACGTGGGAAGGTTCGATGTAGGCGTGGTCGTTGCCAAGCGCCAAGCTTTGGGCATCGCCCAAGGCTTCTTGAAATTTGGTGGTGAGTTTGTCGACGCGCATAAAAACTCCGAAGCGAAATGTTGAATTACCCAATACCTGAGGCTGCCAAGCCTTATTTCAAGAGCAATCAGGCCTTGCGTATTTGACCTGCATCAAACACCGCAGTGCTCGCCTCTGGCGGCCGAATGTGCGCGCGCCACACAAGTGCAGCGCTTGGGTTATTGGGAAAGCGTATTGCTGGCTTGAATGCCCCAGCGGGCCAAGGCTTGGTCATCGCTCACGCGAGCATCTACCCAGCGTGCGCCTTCGGGCGTGACTTCTTTTTTCCAGAATGGCGCTTGGGTTTTGAGGTAGTCCATCAAAAACTCGCAGGCCTTGAAGCTCTCACCGCGATGAGCCGACGTCACAGCCACGAAGACGATTTGATCTTCGGGATGCAGCAAACCCACGCGGTGAATCACGCGGGCAGCAAAAATATCAAAGCGCTTTTTCGCCTCGTCCATCATGGCCGCGATGGACTTTTCGGTCATGCCTGGGTAGTGCTCGAGTTCCATGCTGGCGACTGAGCTGCCATCGTTGCGCTCGCGCACCGTACCTAGGAACGAGCACACCGCCCCCACACGCGCATCGCCCGCACGCAAGGCAGAAAGCTCTTGGCTGACATCAAAGTCTTGGGTTTGGATGCTGACGGTGAAAGTCATGGTTTGCCTTCTGCGTTAACCGCCGGTGACGGGCGGAAAGAAGGCCACTTCGCAACCGTCGCTCAATGCAGCAGACGCATCACACAGGTCTTGGTTCAAGGCCATGCGCACGGCGCGGCCATGGGCCAGTGCTTCGGCATAAGCGCCACCGCGTGCAATCAGCTCATCACGCAAAGCTTGGAGCGTGGCAGCTTGCGTGTTCACGGTTTCGCTACCCCGTCCGATGGCTTCGCGAATGGACGCAAAGTATTTGAGGTTGACCTTCATGTCAGCCACTCCGCAAAGGAAATAAAGCGAACGGTATCGCCTTTTGAAATCGTTTGCCCAGCAGGGTTATCCACCACGCCATCGCCCCACACGGCCGAGGTGAGCACGCCTGAGCTTTGGTTAGGAAATAAATCAAGACCACCTAGGACGTTGCGTTTGACGCGCAGAAATTCACGGCGCTTGTCGGCGCGAGGCCAATCGAAATGAGCCGTCATGTCGGTGCGTGCGATCTCGGTTTTCGTCACGCCTTGCAAGGCCAACACAAACGGACGGACCAATAACAAGAAGGTCACAAAACTGGACACAGGGTTGCCGGGTAAACCCATGAAGTGACACGCACCACCATCGCTGTTCACCTTGCCGTACGCAAAGGGCTTACCGGGCTTGATGGCCAGTTGCCACAAATTCAATTCACCCAAACTTTCCACCGCGGGTTTGATGTGGTCTTCTTCACCCACCGACACGCCGCCGCTGGTGAGAATCAAGTCATGGTGCTGGGCTGCATCGCGCAGCGCAGCGATGGTGGCCTCGCGTTTGTCAGGGACGATGCCCAGGTCGGTCACCTCGCAACCCAAGCGCTGCAACATGGCGCGCAAGAAAAATCGGTTGGAGTTGTAAATGGCCCCAGCAGGCATGGCTTCAGGGGCCACATCGCCGGGCATGACCAACTCATCGCCGGTCGAGAACAAAGCCACGCGCGGACGCGCAGACACTTGGAGTTGGGCCAATCCAATGCTGGCGGCCAAACCAAGCTCAGCAGGCGTTAAGCGAGTGCCTTTGCTCAGCACGGTGGCACCGCGTGTGACGTCTTCACCCGAGCGGCGAATCCACTGCCCTGCGGGCACGGCCTTGTTCACTTGGACTTGTTCGCCCTCTAAGGCTTCGCAGTCTTCTTGCATCACCACGGCATCTGCGCCGGGTGGAATGGGGGCACCTGTGAAGATGCGTGCGGCTTCACCTGCATTGAGTTGCGTGCCGTGTGTGCCGGCGGGAATGCGCTGAGTCACGCGCAGTACCGCACCGCCTTGCGCGCAATCTGCTGTACGAACGGCATAGCCGTCCATCGAGCTGTTGTCTTGCGGTGGCACTTGTAACGCTGAAACAACGTCTTGTGCCAGCACACGACCATCGGCCTCAAAAGTGGAGACTGTCTGCCAAACGTTCAATGCGTGGGCTTGCGCCAGCAATTGCGGCAAAGCGTCATCAAGTGAAAGCAAAGCAGGACGGGTCATAGCAAAGGCGGGTTGTATTCGAAACGGTCTTCATGGGCCACCAACCAGTCTGTGATGGCGTAGGGGTCATTCAAGTCGAGCACGGGGCGTTGCGTGGCCTCTGGCAGGTCTTGCGGCGAATCGGTGGCGATGGCCACCACAAAGTCATCCTCGGGGTAGCGCACGGGCTGCTCAGAGGCTTTGCGCCAGACTTCGACCTTGAGCAAATCGCTTTTCTTAAAGCCTTCGACCAAGACCCAATCCACACCGTCATATACCTCGGCCAAGAGGTGATGCACTGAGAGCTGCGCAGGCTGCTCAAACTGGCGCTGCATCACCAAACGTTGGTTGGATGCCACCAGCACCTCAAACGCGCCCGCCTCGCGGTGACGCCAGCTGTCTTTGCCGGGTTTGTCGATGTCAAAGTTGTGGTGCGCATGTTTGACCACAGACACGCGAAGTCCGCGCATGCGCATGCAGCCAATCAGCTGCTCCACCAACGTGGTTTTTCCTGAGCCGGAGTAACCAGCAAAGGCGACGACCTTCATGCGTGGTCGCAATGCTGGGCGATGTAGGCCTTGATTTGCGCCACATCCGCCTTCATCACCTGCACACGCTTGGGCAAGGCTTCGATGCCTTCAAATTTGGCTGGGCGATTGGGCTCTTGGCCCAAGGCTTCCACGATGGTGGCGGCAAATTTGATGGGCAAAGCAGTTTCCAAAACAATCATGGGCACACCGGCTTTGATGTGTTCACGCGCCACTTTCACGCCATCAGCGGTGTGGGTGTCAATCATCTGACCGAAGCGTTGGTACACGTCTTGGATAGTGGCCAAACGGTTGGCGTGCGTGCTCTTGCCGCTGGCAAAACCATAGCGCGTAGCGGCTTCTGCGAAGTGCGGGTTGCCGCTCAAATCGAATTGGCCGTTCTTGGAAATTTGTGCGCCAAACAAGTCTTTGGTCAACGCAGCATCGCGACCGAGCAGGTCGAACACAAAGCGTTCAAAGTTGCTGGCCTTAGAAATATCCATGGATGGGCTAGAGGTTTCGTGCGTGTCGGCGCTGCCGCGCACACGGTACACGCCGGTGCGGAAGAACTCGTCCAACACATCGTTTTCGTTGGTGGCGGCCACCAAGGTGTCCACAGGCAAGCCCATCATGCGGGCCACATGGCCAGCACAGACGTTGCCAAAGTTGCCACTGGGCACGGTGAAGCTCACCTTTTGGCTGTTGACCGTGGTCGCTTGGAAATAGCCCGCGAAGTAGTACACCACTTGGGCCAACAAACGCGCCCAGTTGATGGAGTTGACCGTGCCAATTTTGTATTTGGTTTTGAAGTCCAAATCGTTGGACACCGCTTTGACCAAATCTTGGCAATCGTCAAACACGCCTTCGATGGCGATGTTGTGGATGTTCTCATCCATCAAGCTGAACATTTGCGCTTGCTGGAACGGGCTCATGCGGCCGTGTGGGCTGGTCATGAACACGCGCACGCCTTTTTTGCCACGCATGGCGTATTCGGCGGCACTGCCGGTGTCGCCACTGGTGGCACCAAAAATGTTCAGCTCTTCGCCACGGCGTGCCAACTCGTACTCAAACAAGTTGCCCAGCAGTTGCATGGCCATGTCTTTGAACGCGAGCGTGGGGCCGTTGGACAAAGCCTCGACTAGCAAACCGTCTTCCAACTTGCGCACAGGCACGATGGCAGCTGTGCCAAACACGTCTTGCGTGTAGGTCTTGGCGCACAAGGCCTTCAGGTCAGCAGCAGGAATGTCGTCGATGTAGAGCGACAGCACTTCAAACGCCAAGGCTGCGTAGCCTTGGGTGTTGAACGTGTGGCGCAAACGCGTGAGCGCGGCATCGTCCACCTGTGGGTAGTGCTCGGGCAAATACAAACCGCCATCGGGGGCCAAGCCCTCGAGGAGGATTTCACAAAAACGCTTGCGCTCGGCATGGCCGCGCGTGGACAAATACAGCATCAGTTCAACTCTTCTTTGCGGATGCGGGTGATGGGGGCCAACACGGTGCTGAGCTGTTGCATCTCAGCGATGGCTTGGTTCATCTTGGCTTCCACGCAATCGTGGGTCAAGATGATGAGGTCGGTGTGGCTCTCGCCCTCACCGGCTTCGCGCTGCAACACGGCATCAATGCTGATGTCGGCATTAGCCAAAATGCCTGTGACCTTGGCGAGCACGCCCGCTTGGTCAGCCACGCGCAAGCGCAGGTAGTAGCTGGTGACCACTTGGGCCATCGGCAGAATAGGCAAGTTGCTCATCGCATCAGGTTGGAAGGCCAAATGCGGCACGCGGTTCAACGGATCTGCCGTGTGCAAACGTGTGATGTCCACCAAGTCGGCAATCACCGCGCTGGCGGTGGGTTCGCTGCCCGCACCTTTGCCGTAATACAAGGTGGTGCCCACAGCATCGGCTTGAACCATCACGGCGTTCATCGCGCCTTCGACGTTGGCAATCAAACGCTTGGCTGGCACCAAGCAAGGGTGCACGCGCAGTTCAATGCCTGCGGCAGTGCGCTTGGAAATGCCCAAGAGCTTGATGCGGTAGCCGAGTTGTTCGGCGTACTTGATGTCTTGTGATTCGAGCTTGGTGATGCCTTCGACATAGGCCTTGTCAAACTGAACCGGCACGCCAAACGCGATGGCCGACATGATGGTGGCTTTGTGTGCGGCATCCACACCTTCGATGTCAAAAGTGGGATCCGCTTCGGCATAGCCCAAAGCTTGCGCTTGCTTGAGCACGTCGCCAAAGGTCAAACCCTTGTCGCGCATCTCAGACAAGATGAAATTGGTTGTGCCATTGATGATGCCGGCCAGCCACTGAATGCGGTTGGCCGTCAGACCTTCGCGCAAAGCTTTGATGATCGGGATACCACCGGCCACCGCCGCTTCAAACGCCACCATCACGCCCTTTTTGTGGGCGGCTGCAAAAATCTCAGTGCCGTGCACGGCCAGCAAAGCCTTGTTGGCTGTGACCACATGTTTGCCTGCCTCGATGGCTTCGAGCACGAGTTGCTTGGCAATGCCGTAGCCGCCGATCAACTCGACCACGATGTCAATGTCAGGGTTGGCGATGATCTTGCGTGCGTCGTCCACCACTTGCACATTCGCACCCACGATGCTTTTGGCACGAGCCACATCGAGGTCAGCCACCATGGTGACTTCAATGCCACGACCTGCACGACGGGTAATTTCTTCTTGGTTGCGTTTGAGCACTTCATAAGTGCCGCTGCCCACAGTGCCAATGCCTAACAGGCCTACTTGAATCGGTTTCATGCTTTTCTATTTCGGTAGTTTTCTAAGAATTTTGCGATGCGTGAGATGGCCTCACGCAAGTCGTCTTCATGGGGTAAGAAGACGATACGGAAGTGGTCCGTGGTCTTCCAGTTAAAGCCTGTGCCCTGCACCAACATGACCTTGGTTTCTTGGAGTAACTCCAAGAAAAACTGTTGATCATCTTTAATGGGGTACACCTTGGGGTCCAAGCGCGGGAACATGTATAGCGCGGCTTGCGGCTTGACACACGTCACACCGGGAATTGCGGTGATAAGTTCATAGGCCAAGTCACGTTGCTTGCGCAAACGACCGCCCTCACCCACCAAATCGTTGATGCTTTGGTAGCCGCCCAAGGCAGTTTGAATCGCCCACTGGCCCGGCACGTTGGCACACAAGCGCATGTTCGAGAGCATGTTCAGGCCCTCGATGTAATCGGCTGCTGGCTTTTTGTCGCCCGACACCACCAACCAACCCGCGCGGTAGCCGCATGAGCGGTAGCTCTTGGACAATGAGTTGAAGGTAAGCGTCAACACGTCTTCGCTCAAGCTGGCGATGGGCGTGTGTTTGACACCGTCGTACAACACCTTGTCGTACACCTCATCGGCAAAGATGATCAAGCCATGCTTGCGTGCGAGCTCAACGATTTGCAGCAGCAATTCATCTGAGTACAAAGCACCGGTGGGGTTATTGGGGTTGATGACCACAATGCCCTTGGTGTTCTTGGTGATCTTCGAGCGAATGTCTTCGATGTCAGGCATCCAACCATTCGCTTCGTCGCACAAATAATGCACAGGCGTACCGCCAGACAAGCTGACCGCCGCTGTCCACAACGGATAGTCAGGTGCAGGCAGCAGCAACTCATCGCCGTTGTTGAGCAAGCCGTTGGTGGCCATGACGATGAGCTCGCTCGCGCCATTGCCAAGGTAGATGTCATCGAGCGTGACGCCTTTGATGCCTTGCTTTTGCGTCTCGTGCATCACCGCTTTGCGGGCGCCAAAAATGCCTTTGCTGTCCGAGTAACCCGCCGAGGTGGGTAGGTTGCGGATCATGTCTTGCTGAATTTCTTCAGGCGCATCAAAGCCAAACACGGCCAAATTGCCGATGTTGAGTTTGATGATCTTGTGGCCTTCCTCTTCCATTTGACGCGCTCGGTCCATGATGGGACCGCGAATGTCATAACAGACGTTGGACAGCTTGTTGGATTTTTGGATCTTCTTCAAAGTCCCTCCGAGGGCTCTTTTACGGGGTGAAACCTATAATTTGACCACAGATCTCAAGGCATTTATGAAATTACAACCTGATCGCATCGAGACCCAGTCCGTCACGGCTTATGGCCCAGGATGGGTGGCCATCCAAGGCGAAAAAATCACGCACAGTGTGCTCATCACCTCAGAAGGTGTGCGCCTCAATTGGAATTGCCAAAGTTTTGAAGATTTGGGCCCACAACACTTCGCACAATTGGCTGAACTCGACGTTGAGTTGGTCATCTTTGGCAGCGGCGAACGTTTGCGGTTTCCCAAGCCCGAATGGCAAGTTGGCCTGATGCAGCAACGCGTGGGCCTTGAGACCATGGACACACAGGCCGCATGCCGCACCTACAACATCTTGGCGGGTGAAGGTCGCAAAGTGGCCGCAGCACTCCTCATCGAAGCCTCTGCAAGTAAGAATTAAGAACACGCTTCCATCTGCTGAGAGAACACATGCATCGGCGCATGACGACGAGGCTTTCTAAGTTAAAATAATGGGTTGCCGAAAGGGGGCTGTCTCGACAGTCGCCTCCTTCATCCGGCTGTCTGAACTGTCACACCTGATTGAGCGCTATGGCAATTGTTGTCAACAAACCCCTTCCCGAATTTGAAGCCAATGCAACAGGCGGCATCAAGGTAACCAACACCTCACACCACGGCCAAATGATGGTCTTGTACTTCTACCCCAAGGACAACACGCCTGGTTGCACCACAGAAGCCATGCAATTCCGCGACAAGTACAAAGACTTTGTCAAAGCCGGTGCCTTGGTGTTTGGCGTGTCACGCGACAACATGAAGTCGCACGACGAGTTCAAAACCAAACTCGAACTACCCTTTGAACTGATTGCTGACACAGAAGAAAAGATGTGCCACATGTTTGGCGTCGTGAAAAACAAAATCATGTACGGCAAAAAAGTCAAAGGCATTGAGCGCAGCACCTTCCTCATCGGCGCCGATGGCCTGCTCAAAGAAGAGTGGCGCGGCCTCAAAGTGCCAGGCCATGTGGATGAAGTGCTCAAAGCGGTCAAGGCATTGAAGAAAGCCACCGCAGCCGCAGCGGCTTAAAGCCCCGCAAAAAGTGTCACGGAGCTCGGTTATAGTGGCTCCATGACATTGACAGAAGCGAACACGTTTCCAACGAAAAGCCGCCTTGGCCTCCAGGCGGCTTTTTCGCTTTTTAAGTCGGTGATGATGGTTTCAATTTGCGTTTCAACTCTTTAAGTTTCATCTATGCCACTGCCTCCCGCCCCCGCCAAACGTGCCGCTTTGTTGAACACCGAGGGCTTAGATGCCGCAGCGCCTAAGTCGCGCAGCACAACACGCAAATCGCCCCCCCGCCGTGACACCCACGAAGTCGAAGCAACAGCGGCCGCCAAAGCGCCACAAGCCACACGAACCGCACGCCAATCCGAGCCCATGCCCACCTACAAAGGCGAGCGCAAAGCAGCCCCCCCCGCGCGTGCAACCGCTCCCAAGAAGAAACACACAGGCCCCACCAAGCTGTTTGTGCTCGACACCAATGTGTTGATGCATGACCCCATGTGCTTGTTCCGCTTTGAAGAACACGATGTGTTCTTGCCCATGATCGTGCTCGAAGAGCTCGACGGTCACAAAAAGGGCATGACCGAAGTGGCACGTAATGCGCGCCAAACCAGCCGTTCGCTCGATGCGTTGGTGGCTTCACACAACGCAGACATCATCACGGGCATCAAGTTGGATGGAACGGGCCATATCGAAGTGGGCGGACGCTTGTTCTTCCAAACAGAGCCACTCGACTTCACGCTGCCCTCCAGCTTGCCGCAAGGCAAGGCTGACAACCAAATTTTGGGCGTAGTCGAAGCTCTGCGCATCAAGCACGCACCGCGCGAGGTGGTGTTGGTCTCCAAAGACATCAACATGCGCGTCAAAGCGCGCGCCTTGGGTCTTGCCGCCGAGGACTACCAAAACGACAAGACCTTGGAAGACGGCGACCTGCTTTACTCAGGAGCCATCGCGCTGCCCGAAGACTTCTGGCTCAAGCACGCCAAAGAGGTGGAAAGCTGGCAAAGCGGCAGCCACACCTATTACCGCTTGAGCGGCCCCTTGGTGCCCGACCTGCACATCAACCAGTTTGTGTACTACGAGTCCGCGGGCGAGCCAACCTTGTATGCCCGCGTGACCGAGATTCGCGGCAACACCGTGGTGCTGAAAACACTCAAAGACTTCACGCACCTCAAAAATGCCGTGTGGGGCGTGACCACCCGTAACCGCGAACAAAACTTCGCGATGAATTTGCTGACTGACCCTGAGATTGATTTCGTCACTCTCACAGGCACAGCAGGCACAGGCAAGACCTTGATGGCCTTGGCCGCAGGCCTGACGCAAGTACTGGACGACCGCCGCTATACCGAAATCATCATGACCCGCGCCACTGTCAGCGTGGGTGATGACATCGGCTTTTTGCCCGGCACCGAAGAAGAAAAAATGGGCCCATGGATGGGCGCGTTGGATGACAACCTCGAAGTGTTGGCCAAAACCGAAACCAGCGCAGGTGAATGGGGCCGTGCCGCGACTAACGACTTGATTCGCAGCCGCATCAAGATCAAGAGCCTGAACTTCATGCGCGGACGCACGTTCTTGAACAAGTACCTCATCATCGATGAAGCGCAAAACTTAACGCCCAAGCAAATGAAAACGCTCATCACGCGCGCAGGCCCCGGCACCAAAATCATCTGCATGGGTAACTTGGCACAAATCGATACGCCTTACCTGACAGAAGGCTCATCAGGTTTGACGTATGCGGTGGATCGCTTCAAGGGATGGCCACATGGTGGTCACATCACCTTGGCCCGTGGCGAGCGCTCAAGACTGGCTGACTTTGCCAGCGAAGTGCTTTAAACCTTAAGGGCTGGCTTAGTAGTCGCCACCACTGCTGTAGCCACTGGCCAAGCTTTCGAACTTGGTGAGTGGCTTCAAGAAGGCCAGCTTGACGGTCCCCGTGGGGCCGTTACGCTGCTTACCGATGATGACCTCGGCCACGCCCGGTTCTTTGGATTCTTTGTTGTAGTAGTCGTCGCGGTAGATGAACATGATCACGTCCGCGTCTTGCTCAATAGCGCCGGACTCTCGCAAGTCACTCATCATGGGGCGTTTGTCGGTGCGCTGTTCCACACTTCGGTTGAGCTGAGACAAGGCGATCACGGGGCATTGCAACTCTTTGGCGAGCATTTTCAAGCCGCGAGAAATTTCACCAATTTCAGTGGCGCGGTTGTCGCCACCGCTGCTACTTGAGCCACTCATGAGTTGCAAATAGTCGACCACGATGAGGCCGAGCTTGCCGCACTGACGAGACAAGCGACGCGCGTTCGCACGCAACTCACTCGGGGTCAGGCCAGGTGTTTCGTCGATGTGCAGCGACACATTGCGCAGCTTTTCAATGGCTTCGGTCAAACGCGGCCATTCGTCATCATTCAACTTACCCGTGCGCAAGTGGCCTTGATCCACACGACCAATCGAACCCACGATACGCACCGCCAACTGGGCGGCGCCCATTTCCATCGAGAACACAGCAACAGGGAGACCTTCGTTCAAAGCCACGTGCTCGGCAATGTTGATGGCCAGCGCGGTTTTACCCATCGACGGACGCGCCGCCAACACAATCAAATCACCCGGCTGCAAGCCTGAGGTCATGCGATCAAAGTCAATGAACCCTGTGGGCACGCCGGTGATGTCGTTTTGGTTGTCCGCCATCTCTTGCACGCGGTCCAACAAATCCACCACCAACTGCGGCATGGCTTGAAAGCCCTGCTTCATGCGCGAACCTTCTTCACCGATGTTGAAGATTTTTTGCTCGGCTTCGTCCAAGATTTGAGCCACCGCCCTGCCCTGTGTGTTGAAGGCGTTGGTGGCAATTTCGTCACTGGCCGTCACCAGCTTGCGCAGAATCGAGCGCTCACGCACGATTTCGGCATAGCGGCGAATATTGCTTGCGCTCGGCACGTACTGCGCCAAGGCATTGAGGTAGCCCAAGCCGCCGATTTCTTCGGCTTTGCCCAAGGTTTGCAGATGCTCGTACACCGTGATCACGTCAGCCGGACGGCTGGTGTTCACCAGCGCACCAATGGCGGCATACACCTGCTTGTGTTCGTAACGGTAGAAATCACCATCCACCAACAAGTCACCCACACGGTCCCAGGCACCGTTATCCAACAACAAGCCTCCCAACACGCTGGACTCGGCCTCGATGGAGTGCGGCGGAATGCGCAGTTGCGCAATTTGCTGGTCGTGAGAGAAGCTTTCTTCAAAGCCTAGCGATTCGGCAGACATAGTGATCCTGTAAAACTCACATCCTAAGCCCAGAGGCGCGAAACGCTTGGGATAACTCTGTGGATAAAAGGTGGGTTAGCTGGGGAAATGCAAAGGACAAATAAAAAAGCCGCTCCGAAGAGCGGCTTTTGAGGTGTGGAGAAACTTAAGCAGTTTCGCCTTGCACGTTGACTGTGATTTCAACAATCACGTCGGTGTGCAATGCCACGCCCACAGCGCTTTCGCTCACTGTTTTGATAGGGCCGTGAGGCATACGGATTTGAGCTTTCGCCACTGCGAAACCTTCTTTTGTCAACGCTTCAGCGATGTCGTGGTTGGTCACAGAGCCGAACAAGCGACCGTCCACACCTGCTTTTTGGCTGAGTTTGATGACTTTGCCAGTCAACTTCTCGCCTTGGGCTTGTGCAGCGGCCAATTTCTCAGCAGCAGCTTTTTCGAGTTCAGCGCGGCGAACTTCGAATTCTTTGATCGCTGTCTCAGTGGCACGACGTGCACGGCCTGATGGGATCAAAAAGTTACGGGCATAACCATCTTTCACACGGACGATTTCGCCGAGGTTGCCGAGGTTCACGACCTTGTCGAGCAGAATAATTTGCATGGTCGGTCTCCTTAGATCTTGTGCTGGTCGCTGTAAGGCACCAAAGCCAAGAAGCGTGCGCGCTTGATGGCAGTGTTCAGCTGACGTTGATAAATAGCGCGTGTGCCTGTGAGGCGTGCGGGAATGATCTTGCCGTTTTCGGCAATGAAGTCACGCAATGTGTCGACGTCTTTGTAGTCGATTTCTTCAACGCCAGTGACGGTGAAGCGGCAGAAGCGCTTGCGCTTGA